>Ga0180222_1001692_pt1 | contig 21214 bp, 25 predicted proteins | sample eDN5th37CKraftOP_FD_151336 | JGI IMG/M metagenome (GOLD analysis project Ga0180222, IMG submission 151336) | Enriched Organic Plus compost microbial communities from Emeryville, California, USA - eDNA 5th pass 37_C Kraft OP (version 2) (version 2) ... | reverse complement strand
CGGGACACGCCCGGTTCGCCTGTGAAGTGAGCGATGCAGTAGGGTCGCCAGCAGCAGGAACCCACCGAAGCGACTCAGGGGCGGCTCAATGCCGCTCCTGAGCGCCGTAGGAATCTCCGGCCTTCAGGCCGGGGAGGATGTCAAACCCGAACAAATCACTGGCACGGCGTTCATCTGCTGGAAATGTGGTGCGCACTCGGGGTTATTGCGCGCCCCGTCTCTGCAGTAAGCCCAGGATGACGAGCGGGGCAGATGGCGCGGCGACGGCTGCACCCTGCACGGCGGCCTAGGCGGCCGCCGCGTGCTGCCCCGCACGTCGTCCCCTGCCCGAGAGGTTAAGCTACGGGCTTTCGCGTCATAGAATGAAAAGAACGCGCTCGTTATGAAGACTGAACCCAAGAAGCGTCGTACCCAGGAAGAACGCAGCGCGGAAATGGAGCGCAAGCTGCTGGAATCCGCCATCGCCTGCATCGCAGAGTACGGAGTCACCGGTTCGCCCAACACCAAGATCGCTAAGCGCGCGAATGCGACTGGCGGAGCCATCCAGCATCATTTTGGCAACCGGGAAGGGTTACTGCTGCGCGTTGTCGATGACTTCGGCGAGCATTTGGAACGTGAGTCAGGATCGTTGGCCGTCACGGGAGGAACGCTGGAAGAACGGGTCGGGCAGGCCTGCGATGCGACTTGGCGCATCGTGAGCAGCAGGCACTACTTGGCGGTCCTGCAAATCCTCCTCGCGGTGCAAGATGATTCCGTCTTACGGTCCGATCTTTCCGATCGGCTGCAGGCCTTCGAGCAGTCCCTGGATCGACTCTGGACGGCGGCCCTGGCCGAAGTGACCACGAAAACCGAGCGCATAGCGGCCGTGCGCCATATCGCGATGGGGACTTATCGCGGCTTGGCGGTGCGGATGCTGTTCCGTCCCAACCATGCCAAGTGGTCCCTAGAGCTCGACCTCCTGAAAGAAATGCTGGTCAACGCGCTGCGCAGCCAGCCCGAATGACGGGTTTGCACCGTTTGCGACCACGGGTTCACCCTAGCTAGGGTTTTCATAGCCGCTTCAGGCTTGACGATCGGACTGACAGCCTCTAAAAACATTCATTGCACAATGAATGTTTTTAGAGGCTGGAGACAATGAGCACCCCCGACGATCACGCCACCCCCGTGCGCCAGCGATGCGTCACTTCCTACCCTGCCCGGCGAAACTACCGCCCGGGCGTCGTTCACCCTCCCCAAGCGCCCGGGGTCCAGAACGCCATCGATATCCATTGCCACGCCCATGAAGGCCAGCAAGACGCACTGTCCCTGGCCAAGCTTGCGTCCGAGAACGGCATGGCGGGCATTCTCTACAAGACCATAGGGCCGATTTCCGGTGATTACCAACCGGCGCGCGAAGTGCGCCGCGTCGTCGAAGCGCTGCACCGCTGGTCCGACCAGACCGGAATCCGTCCCATCGAGTGCTGGGCCGGCTACGGAATTACGATGGACAACCGTGAGCCCTCCTTGGAAAGGCTGCAGGAAAACCTCGACGACGGCGTCGTGGCAGTCTGGCTCCCCGTGTTCAACCATGCCAACACCTACTATAAGGTCGGAGGCAAAGCGATCTGGATGCATCCCGACGCGGACCCCCAGGCGCACACGCCTCCCCTGCCGTGGGAAGAAGCGCTGAAGTACGGCCATTACCTGATCGACGAGAACGGCAAACTCAAACCTTTCTATAAAGAGGTCGTCAGAAGAGTCGCCGACAGCGATGCTGCCTTATTCTTCGGACACGCGACACATCCGGAGATTTACGCGCTAGCCGACTTCCTGGTAGGCATCGGTTTCAAGCGCGGCGTCATCGACCACCCATTCAGCCCCTTCGTGGACTTAAGCATCAGCCAGATGCAGGAGCTTGCGCGCGCCGGCATTTATCTGAACTTCACCTACGACGAAATTTCCCCACTGCTCGGTGTCGACCCCAAGCGAATTTATGACGCCATCCGCGCGGTCGGCGTCGACTCTGTCACGTTGTCCAGCGATGCAGGGGAACCGCTCTTCCCGCACTCCGTGGAATGCATGCGGTTGATACGCGGATACATGGAAGCCTTCGGCCTGAGCCCGCAGGAACTAGACACCGTCTGCTGCGCCAACCCGGCAAGAGTCGTCGGATACGAGCACGCACTCGTTTCCTGAGCGCGTGCGCATCCAAACAAAACGAGAACCCACCCATCAAGCCCACCCATACCGCCCCAAGCCACGACAGCCATCCCTCCCACGGCTCGGGTAAGAGAGGAGACAACCCATGAAATCAAAGTCCAAGGGGGCGGCTCGCCGCCGCTTTTTGCAAAGCGCCTCGTCCGCCGTCTTGCTTGCCACGGCGCCCGGCATCCGCGCGCAAACTGAGAGCTGGCCAGCCAAGCCGATACGCTTCATCGTTCCCTATCCCGCTGGCGGGGGCGCCGACGCAGTGGGGCGCCTGGTCGCCCAGAAACTCGGCGCTGCCCTCGGTCAACAAGTCATCGTAGAAAATAAACCCGGGGCCAGCACGATCATCGGGACCGAAACGGTCGGCAGGGCCTCGCCCGACGGCTACACCATGGGCCTGATATCGGACTCCCATGCCGTCAACCCGTCCTTCTTCCCCAAACTGCCCTACGACAGCATGCGCGATTTCGAGTTCGCCGCGAAAGTCGTCGAGTTTCCCCTGATACTGGTGGCAAAGCGCGACCTGAACGTGCGGACGGTGAAAGAACTCATAGCCCTCGCCAAGGAACGCGATGGCAAACTCAACTTTGCGTCCGCCGGCAACGCCACGCCCCAACACCTCGCCATGGAATGGTTCAAGCTGCTGACGGGCACGAACATGAACCACGTCCCCTACAAGGGCGCCAATCCGGCCCTCATGGACGTGCTGGGCGGGCAGGTAGACCTCATGTTCGGCGCGACGGCGTCCGTGGTCCCTCACCTTGGCACCGGCAAGCTGACCGCATTGGCGGTCACCAATGTACGACGCCTGCCGAACCTGCCCGACTTACCGACGATGGCGGAAAGCCTGCCCGAATTCGACTCGTTCTCCTCGTGGTTCGGCATCGTGATGCCGGCTGGCACGCCGAAGTCCATCAGCGCCCGCGTTTCCAAGGAAGTACAAGCCATGCTTGAACTGGCCGACGTAAAGCGAAAGGTCGACGATCTGGGGCTCATTGCCACCCCGTCCTCCAATCCGGAGGAATTCCGGGCATTCGTTGCCCGCGAACTCGACATACGAGGAAAGCTGGTCAAGCTCGCGGGGGTCAAGCACGAATCGTAGCGTCTGAACCGGCCAGGCCGGAGACAACGCCACGCTCAAAGTCAACAACGACATCGACACAGCGCCGCAGCATGCGAACTCCGCGCGAAAAAAAAGCGGCGCAACCGTGTCCCGGGGCTTTTCCATTCTCAAGGAGGCCAAGCACGCGTACCAACGCCGCTTCGACAAAAAAAACCCTGCTGCTTGCGCAACAGGGTCCAGGGCTTGCCATGCGGGGATGAAAGCACCGGGGTACGCCGAAACGACACCCATGCTTCATCAAGAAAGCCTCGGGCCGGACGTGGAGGAGACACGCATAAAACCACCTCTCCGGCCATCGGCTTTCCCATGCAATCTGCAGGGGTCAATGCTGCAGACCACGTGGGAAAGTCTAAATACCCATCGATACCTGCTCAAGGCATGCAAAGGCAAAAACCGAAAGAGATTTGAGAATGATCAAGAACGCATCCTGACCACCACGCCGATAGGCGACCTCAACCAAACCTTGCGGTCCCAAAAGCATTATGTAGGGTCGACATCTCGCTTCCTCGGGCCCACGGGAAACTCCGTATCCAGTCCAGGGGCGGGATTCCGTACGATCGCTCACCCACACTGCGGTGGGTACACAACAAGATAAGACCAGCAATCGGCCATCGATAGTCTTGGAGACATAGCCAGACAGCTCTTAGCTCGCGGAGAACAACCATGCACAACAGGCTCTCCCACACATTGAATGTGCTACGCCTATCCCTAGATCTGGCGAAAAACGCCATTACCAGCAATGATGCACGACTGCTCTCGGAGCTAAGTTCTGTCATCAAGAACAATGCCAGCGATATCCAGGACGCTTGCACCCAGCTCGTCAAGGCGTACTCCGCCCTTGCTAAAGAAAGGGATGCGTTGGCCGAGCAGATCAAAGCCCTGGAGAACCGCTTGGCCGAGATGACGAGCCACCAAAACAACCTGGCCGGCTACGTTCGCGTAGGAAACCATCAGGGAGGGATCGTCTACCTCGCCAACGCTCCCGAGGCAGCAACGGCATGCCCGAGCGAGGTTTGCGGCCTGCGCAGCAAAGAGAGCGCACATTGAGACTCGATGCGCGGCCGGGTTCATGTAAGGCTTTGGTCTCCAGGGTGAGGGCAAGACAGCCCAGCGAGGAGGAGGCATTGGCACCGAAAGCCATGCCAGGCGCAAAGGGACTGAGATGGTAGCGGCCTGGAAATGAGTGGAGCGACCCCCGTACTACCCGAGCCAATGCGGAACGTCTTCTTAGTTGGCGAGAGTGACGGCTAACCTTGAAAAGGACTGATTCTGGTGCCCGGGGCCGGCATCAAAAAGCCAAGGAAAATCAACGATCTTTTTCGTTTTGGGGCAAATAAGGGGCAGGAATTTCAGCCAACGATGTACGTGGCGCCTATCTTTCCTATACTGTATATCCATACAGTACTTTGGAGAGCGCCATGAGCTACAGGGTGATCCTTCACGACTACCCCGGGCTCCCCGACAACGCGCGGGAGTCCGCCGAGAAACGCTACCGACAGACACTTGAGGCTGCCCTGGGCGGCACCGGAGGAGTCCTGCTCGCCTGGAAGGCCTGGCAACGGGCGGAGCGCGAGGCCGGGCCCGACTTCCCCATCTCGGACTGGCACATTGCCCGCCGGTGGGTTTTGGCTTCGGATAGAGCCAGGGCAGCCGCCCTTGCCGAGCTCCCCGAGCGACTCGACGCAGCTTTTGAAGTGCGTCCACTCCACGAGGCGAGGGTATGAGCGACAACGGCATCCTGCGGCAGGTACCGGGCGACTACATCGCGCAAGCGCTCGAAGTATTGCCGCCGCCAGCTTCCGCCCCAGAAGAGAAGATGGAGGTTGTCATCGAGGCCGGGCACCTCGGACCGGTGAAGATCTTTGCTGAGCGGCACCAGGCCCGCCACCATAAGCACAGCCACTACTTTTGGGTCGCCTACCGAGCGGAATTCGCCACGCCTACTTAGCCGAAGCATAGAATGGCCGCTAGGAGGTGGGTTCTATGTGCTCGCACTACCAGTCGCTGAAGAAGGCCGACTATCTCCGCAGGCGCTTTCCGCACATCAAGCTCCCTGATGAGGAGTGGAAGTGGGACATGTGGCCGAAATATCCCGGGCTTTTCGTCCGGAAGCCGCCCGAACTGGAGTCGGGTGACGATGCCGTCCCGCCCCTTGAGGCGGTCGTCGGGCGGTGGGGTCTGGTGTCGGGGATGACAAAGCCGGACGGCCTACCGAAGGCGCTGAAGCTTTCCACCTTCAATGCAAGGTCGGAATCGGCTGCCCGCTCCTTCACTTTCGGCAATGCCTGGAGGAAGGGGCAGCGCTGTCTGATCCCGGCCGAGTGCTTCTTTGAGCCGGATTGGAGGTCGGGCAAGGCGGTGGCGACCCAGTTCACCCGATCAGACGGCGAGCTGATGATGATCGCCGGCCTGTGGGACCGCTGGAGGGATGCTGCGGGCCAGGTGCAGGAGAGCTACACGATGCTGACGATCAATGCCGATCAGCACCCCCTCCTACGTGACTATCACCGGCCGGGGGATGAGAAAAGGATGGTAGTCGTGCTGCCCGAGGGGGCGTATGAGGCGTGGCTTGAAGCGAAATCGGAAGAGGCGCGAGAGTTTCTCAGGCATTACCCTGCCGACAAGCTGATTGCTGCCCCGGACGCAAAGGAAGCAGGGTACGGAACAGCGAAGAGTCAATTGGACTGAAATGGTGAGAGACGATGGAAACCCGCCGCATTAAGACCAAAGAAGATGCCGCGAAAATTGCCCGTCGATGGGCACTCCAAGAGGGCGCGAACCATAGACAAATCGCGGAATTCGGCATGGCTCTTATCAATGACGGCCCGCTGAATGAAGATGACTTCCTAGACCGAATTCGTGAATTTCATGGGTATGCCGCCGGAGCCAAGCTCCGATGGGAGAAAGGAGCGCAAGAGGAATGGAGGCTTCACACTGAGTGGGCCATCGAGACAATCAAGCATCTCGCAATATTCAACGCCGGTGGGCTCGCAGGCTGCGCCGCGCTGTTAGCGACGCACCGCGCGCTTAACGATTGCGCTATTCGTGTTGGGCTCGGCTCTTTCTGTATCGGGCTTTTCTGCGCAGTGCTAACCTTCTGGCTTGGCGGCACTGCATATGCAAAGAGGTACCGAGAAAAAAACGCTCGCATCAAAGAATGCGCTATGGCGAAGTCTTGGCCAGAAATCTTTGAAGCCGATCGCGACTACAAAGATCCAGGCGCGATGTGGACGAAAGTGGGAATCGGTACTGCTCGGGCGTCAGCAAGCATGGCCATCTTGGGCGTCATCCTGACAGCAGTCGCCCTGTTGTCCGCTCCCGCACCATCCCCTCTCGAAATCAGCCGCATCCTCCTCGAGCAAGTTATTCCGTAACTGAGTCGTACGCCCGCTCGCAAGCCAGTCCCGCTACTCGTGCCCGATCAGCCGCTGCCGCGTACGATTCCGCCAGGCCATCAAGTTCTCCAAGCAGCTCGGCAAGCACTCCGATGGGATCTCCGGTTGCCTCGCCTGAGCCGGCAGAGCCGGAATCCGCGGGGCATTGATGACGGGCAGCGTAGTCGGCGACGGCGCTGCGCACCCGGCTATCAGCAGCAGCACGCTCGCGGCGTAGAGCGGCATCCAGTTCGGCTTGAGCATCTTGCGTGATCCTCTCGATTTCAGCTTGGCGGCGGTGCTCCTCGGCTCGAGCAGCGGCTTCCGCGTGTCTGGCAGCCTCCGCGAGCTCCGCCCTTTCCTGCGCCCAGGTCTGCTCCATACGAGCTATCCGCGCCTCGTAGCGCCAGGACTGAACGACCCAGACGGCCAGAGCGGTGCCCGCAGCAACCGCCCCGTATCTGAGCCAGGCGGGCATCACGACACTCCCTGCAGGCAGAGCTCGCGCTCAGCTTCGCGCCGCTTGGTGAGCCCGGGAAGCGGAACAAGCACCCCGGCCACCCGCGCCTTGTTCCAGCGCGGCAGTTGATTGCAGGCGGCCTCAAAGTTGCCCGCACGAAGCATCCGGGCGGCAGTGGAGTCGGCGGGGCTACAGACGATGGTGGGACCGAGGTTGTAGACGGCGTCCGCGAAAGCTGCCAGTACCGGCGTGGGCAGCCCAGGCACGCACCGCTCTACCTGATCCACGGCCCGGAGCATCTCCTCCGTCAGCTGCTTGTGGCACTCGGCTGTGTCTTTGTATTCGCCCATCTTCACGCCCCGTGTGTACCCGAAGCAGATAGTCGGGATCCCCACCGGGTCATGGTAGGCCCAGTTGCGCAGCCCCTCTGCGGGGGCAGCGATAGCGACGGCCAGGGCTGCGGCAGCGGCTTTTCTCTGTGCGGGGGTCATACTTCACACCGCTCCTTCAATGCAGCCAAGCGTTCCTCGTGCTCCCGCCTCTCCCGGCGATCCCGCCGCGCCATGAAATAGATCTGTGCCACCAAGCCGATCACGGCCACCGAACACGTGATGATCGCCGTCCAGTTCCACCCTGCCATGGTCGCCAGGATGCTCGACGCGCTGGCTCCGTAGACCGTGGCGGAAGATGTCTTGATGGCGAGTGCATCCGCAGCCGCAGATGTCTGGACGTCATAGGACATATGGACTCCTGTGAACAAAAAAGCCCGCCGAAGGCGGGCTTGCTTATACAGAGGGCTTCCCTGATAATCGCCGGGGAAAAATGAGAAGTAAGAAGAATCAATAATGACGCAACGTGTTTACGGGCTTGATTTCGTCCGCGGTATCTGCGCAGCCTTTGTTTGCCTCTATCACGTGCTCTCGTGGTCGGGCGGGCCAAAGCTATACACCATTGGAACATATGGCGTTTACGTATTCTTCGCAGTCAGCGGCGCCAGCTTATATATCGGGTATGCAAACAAGCTTGTCGGCAACTACGAATTAAAAAGGTTCTACGTGCGCCGATACTTCCGACTAGCTCCGCTATACATAGGCGTCGTATGCGTTGGACTGGCACTGCAGGCTCTAACCAAGGCGGAAACTCCTGGTGCTTGGCAAATACTTCTCAATTTTTCCCTGCTATTCGGCTTCGCAGGTGCAGGCTCAACGTCGCTTGCCGTCGGAGGCTGGTCGATAGGCATCGAGGTCATCTATTACTTCCTTTTTCCCCTCCTTCTTCCCATCATGAAAGGCCGCCATTGGCTGTGGGTTTTGCTTTTGAGTTTCATCATTCAGCACGCCTACGTGGCGTGGGTGTTATCGAGTGGAGAAAGCCTTACCCAAGCTTGGGATATTTACACTCAACCGATTAGTTTTGTCTTCTATTTCATCGCTGGGATGGCAATTGGGAAATTCGTGCTTGACGGCATGATCAGGCCGAAACCGACCGACTGGGGTGTTATAGCCGGATGCTTCCTCCTAATGTTTGCAATGGTAGGTGATGAATCCAAGGACACACTGATCGCTCCTGCCGGCCTTCTACTATCGATAGCCTCCGTGATCATTGCATGGCGATCTTCTGCCCTGCACTTCAAAGGGCGTTGGCTTGTCGTAGCAGAGCTAATAGGTACCGCCAGTTTCGGGCTTTATCTAATCCATCCCTTTGTTTACTCCATTACAAAGTCCATCGTGCCGCAGGTCGTGAAATACCCCTGGGCCATGGCCGCTTATACGCTAGCCGTGAGTGCAGTACTGGCCGTCTTCGTCGACCGATATTACGAGCGCCCTGTGCGACGCTGGTTGGAATCGAAGATTCTCCCTAAGGTGGCTCTGCGTGCTGAGTCGTAGCCCTTCCTGAAGGGACTTTTCGATCTATGAGTACACAGAAGCGAGGCGAGCCGAGATCTCCAAGAAGGTGTCCTCGCTAGCGTCGCTAAGCACCACGCACTCAGCGAGTGCTCCAGCAAGAAACGCAGAGCTCGCCCCATTATTTCCAACTATCAAGCGGTACAGCGCGTCCCCAGTTGGTTGAGCAATGCTAGTATCTTGGCCGATTAGCTCCCCGTTTACGTAAAGGCTCAAAACCCCGCGCTTACGACGACACTTGGCCGTAGCGCAATGCCATGGCAGCGCACAGGTCCGCGACGTCGGATGGGCTAGCTCCTGTCAGCGCCCAAAATTCAAAGAGCCACCCGCCCAACGCGCCACCCGTTGCGTTCTGAGGCCCAACGACATACAGCCGACTGGTAGCCGAGTACGGGCTTACCTCTGTGGAGCTACCGATCACCTCGCCGTTCTGGTACATCTCCAGAAAGTTGTCGTGGACATGCAGCGCCGTCGCCGAATATTCCTCGTACTCACCGGCGTAAAGTGCAACCGCTGCGTTGGGACGTTGCTGCGCGTAGTTCCGATGAACACTGCTTTGGATGCCAGTCCCCAGCCGGACAACAGTTTGAGCGGTATCCGCCACGCAGAAGGCTCCAAAGAACCTTCCCCCAGGCGTGACTCGCGTGACCGCAGCTAGCGCGAGATCAGTCTCGGTCGTCGTACCTACTGATTTCAGTCCGTTCGCTGCTGAAGTGCTATAGGCTCCTGGGAAACCATTGTTGATGGAAAACTGGACAGCACCACTGTTGACAATGAGGTCTCCGTCAGGGTCAAAGAGGCTGAACATCTTCTCGATTGCGCCGCCATTTCGTTTGATTCCCCACGCCGCGGATGTTGCGGAAAAAACAGTAAGCCCATTCAACCCTGCACCGTGCGCGTAATCAAAAGCAGCGTGCACTGCGTCGCGATCGATGATCTCTCCGCCATCTTCGAGCACCCGCTCAACATAGGCGTCGAAGAGAACATCTACTGCGATGTCTGGGCCGGTGTAGATCCCATCAGACTTGAGAATCGTGGTCATATCACGCCCCCATATAGTTGAGCCGCACTATTGCGGCGCGAATTAGCCTGTTCTGCCCTGCTACATCTGGCGAACCAGACGTATAGAGAACCAAAGCTGTAGAGTCGTCGATGGCGCACACGTCTGAATACGCGGCCAGTCCTTCGTTGATCTGTAGTTTCTGGGGCCAGGTCGCGCCGCCGTCATATGAAGCCCAGATGTGCATGTTGTTGCGGCTGGTGTCCGGCGCGAATGGAGCAGTCAACAACAGCCGCGACCGAGCGTTGCTATAGGGCGATGCAGCCTGGACCAGGCCCGTCATCACCTCGCCCACGATCAAGTCGGGGTGGCTTGTAGGTGTGCTCATCGTCTCGCCACCGTCCGTGGACACGGCGAATTGCTTAGCGTTCGTCGACGGATTGCGGATCACCATCAGGAGACTGCCATCCGGGAGCTCTGCAACCTGGCACTCATTCGTGGCGATGGACGCCATCCCACCAATTTGGTAGGTCTCGCCGCCATCGTCGGAGTACGCGATGAACGACCTGAACTTGGCGCCCTGCGGCTCCGCATCTACGCCGTCCCGCTCGCCGCGCATGTACATCGGCAAAATCAGACGGCCGGCGTAGTCACCGTTACGGATCTGGATGCCATGCCCCGGACCGAACGCAACGGCCCACCACTTGCCGACATCCTGCGTGTCCATATTGAACTGGTCAGCAAGATCAATGATCTCGGACCACGTTTCCCCGCCGTCATCCGAATATCGACTTACGGCCCCCCAAAGCTTGCGGTCATTGCGCATCCCGTTTGCGTACTGGTAGATGCGCCCAGCGTGCGGCCCTGTCTCTACCAATAAGCTAGAACTATTCAGGTACGAGAAGTGCAGCCCGGATTCCGGATCCTCGGGATCCGGCTCCCAGTGCTCCATCTCTATGATCGGGCCGGCATCGATCTCGTAGGTCTCGAGGTCGATAGTGAGCTTCCTGACTATCGTTGTTATGAGGCTGTAATCATCGCCGCTTCTCCACTCTGCGGTGACGAGGAACTCCGTCTCTGATAGGCGGGTGATGCCCGGGCCGAAGGCGTAGTTGTATATGTCCGTGGTGCGAGGATCGAAAAGGACCGTATCGCGTAGTACGCGGTCTCCGCGATCTGGCGCGACCTCCAAGATCGTTACCCTGCGCTCGAGCGCAGCGAACCGCTCGTTAATTTCTACAGCCTTCCTCTTCAACGAGAAGCCATCCGGACCGGCCACGCGGAAGTCAGCCCCGTATAGTCGGCCGTCAGAGCGCAGAAGGAGTGCTTGCTGGCCCACAACATCTTGCGTTTCCGTGAGGTTTCCGGTTTGGAGTTTTCCGATGATTCCGTTCAGATCTGCGATCGCCTCTTGTACGCTGGTACGAAGTCCCGAAATCCTCAGCCCGCCGTCTGCGCGGAAATATGCGAAAAGCTTTTCGTCTTTGTCTCTAAAGCCAAGGAGAAAAAGATCGGAAGAGTCTGATTCAACGACCGCATCGAACTCGGCGCCGACGATGATGTCCGCCACAAATTCCTGCGTGCTAGCCGATGTGCGTAGAAAATTGGTGTACCGAGTGAGGCCGTCCGTCTCGTTCGGCTTTACCCAAAAAGTCTGACCATCCAATACCGCTGCACGACCATCATCAATGGTGTCGTAGGCAGCGAGCGCCAACGCCGAGGCTATCGCAGCGGCCTCTGAGGCGCCCGCTGCCGCCTCCGCCCTATCCGCCTCTTGCTCTGCGCGGTCGGCCTCTTGCTCTGCGCGGTCGGCTTGCTCGGTCGCAACCTGCGTCAGCTCAGCCGCTTCCCTCTCAATGGCATCCCACGTCTTGCGCGGTCGCCCAAGTCGATCAGTCCACGAATCTTGCCCATCAGCATTCACCGCTTTGTCAAAGTTCTCCGCGTTGTCCTGCAAGTCCCGCGGATCTTTGCTGCCTATCGGGTTACCAGTGTTGTATGCCATCACGACTGCCCAATATAAAAGCCGCCCGAAGGCGGCTTGGTTTGGTTAAAGCCAGTTAGCTAGGAGATTTGTCGTCGTCCGCGTACACGCGGTCGTCGTAGTTAGTTGCGCTGACGGAGACCTCGTCCGTGCCTTGCGGGCGAATCTCCGTGATCAGCGCCGGGTATGTCCACCGCTGTAGCGTGCCGAAGTACACATGGGGAGGTTCCTGCGACAGCGTCACATCGGGCCACGGCTGCGGAATAGGGGCGATTACCTCGTACGGGGTCGATCCTGGGCTTGCCGCAAACGGCCCCACCAGCTTGCCGTCCTCATCGCGATAGGCCACCACATGTGACTCGCCCTCCTCCCACTCGAGCGGCTCGGATACCCGCAGCAGCGCCCCGTCATCGTGCGGTTCAATGGACAGCATGATGGCCGACTGCCCATAGCCTGGCGTGTCGTCGATCAGCGGCACATAGCTCAGATACCGGCTATTCAGGGCGTCCATCTCCGTGCCGAACTGGTAATCCCAGCGTCGGTAGCGAAGCGCCCGTCGGCGACGCATCCCGATGCGCCATGCGCGGGTACGGTCGGTCACGGTGTCGAGCTTCACTCGCTCAATCTTGACCGCCGTGTCCCCGGGCAGCAGGCACTGCACCACGTCTTTGGTCCACGTGTCTGCGTTCATGAACTCAACCTCTACGCCGTCGGGGTCATCGACACGCTGCGATCGGAACGTTCGCACCAGCGGCTTGGTCATATTTTGCGAGGAGTATGCCTGCTCGAAAACCGTCCTTGGCTCGTCCCGAACCGGCCGGATCTGCCCTCCCTCAATCGCAAGCTCGGCCATGCCCGCCTCGAGCACCTTGGCCAAGGCCTCGCGAACGGTGGTTTCGTCGAAAACGAAGTCGGCATAGTCTCCGCGTGCTGACCAGATACCGTGCAACCTCTGCAGTTCGTCCATGTCGATGTCGGCATCCGTGTAGCCGATTGACTGGGCGATGTGGTAGACGAAGGCCGAGATGTCCCGTGTTGGCTGTGGGCTGCCCCAGGAACCGTCCGACTGCAGGGTCGGCAGGATCCGGGTGGCCACCACGTTGATCTGGTTCTCCGATCGCACTGCCAGCTTGCTCGCGCCGCGCAGGCGGACCGACATGGTCGTCCAGTTGGGATATGCCGTCCGCGTGGCCAGCCTCGAGCGCAGGCCGTACCACTGCACCACGTCTTTGACCCGGGTATCCGTATCCCTGGCTCCAAACCGTCGTAGGCGAAACTCCGCGCGTTGCGCACTCAGTGTAAAGCGCTCCGTGAATCCGATCTGATCCAGGGTCGCGTCGGTGTAACTCTTTAGGACCGAGATCCAGGCCCCGCCTGCATCGGCATCCCGATACTGGATTTCGACCGTGACCGACCGGCTCTCGAGACCGCCGTTGTCGTTGATAAAGCAGAGCCCGTTCGGGAAGAAGATATCTACCTCGAACGTGGTCGATTTCTCCGCACCCGGCGTCGCAACGAATGGGCCGGCGATCTCCCCCCAGATGGTGTCGGGATCAGCCTTTATAGTGGCAGCAGATGATGAGACACTCGGGAAGCCATTCCAGCTAGATTCGACGTTGCCGCCGGTCACTGCTTCAATAGTTACAGACGAATCGGATGCAGATACCACTCTGTAGCTTCGCCCCGGGCGCCGAAAGACTGCGGTCACATTGCCTGCCGGCATGCTATATACCCGCTGCATGGTGGCCGGATCGATCAGCTCGACCCAGCCTTCGAAGTTCGCATCGAGGCTGAAGCTCCCGAACAGATATTGAGTCTCGGGCAACCCATTGAAGGAAACCATCACCGGCAAATTGATCTCCGGATTCACCTCGCGAAAATTCCCAGTGAATCGGTTGTACTGGCTCTCGGATATAGGGTCGAATTCCAGCGAGACCGTGTAAGTCATCGGGAGCGAAATCTCGATCGAGGTCCCAGGCCCCCAACTGGTCGGGAACGACCCGTCGCCAGGGTTGATCGAAATCACGTTCCCGTTGAACTGGTACGCCGACGCGGTGGGATCAACATCAGAGGACGGATCCGCACTAAGCTCGAGGCCCGCTGTTCCAGCGGAGGTCGCCCCGACTTCTGACACGTTGTACCAATGCTCGTGGGCCCAGACTGACGAGAGGTCCGCACCGGGCGGGTAGACCTGATACTCTGCATCGCCGCCGAGAGCGGAGATCGGCGTATCCCCCACTTTGACGTCGGCGTCGTCAATCTGGTAGTGACCAGGTCCAATGCACACGAGAAAGTCTAGCCACTGCTCCCGAGGAGAAGCGAAGTACCGCCTCGGGGGTGTCAGATACTCTGGGAAGCGCCGGTAGCGGCCGCAGAGCTCTGGGACCACAGCCCCCAACTTGGCGGTGTTCGCTTTGGCGTCTGCCGACTCTAGCTGCGTCCCCTGCGGCGTCCGGATATCGGAGGTGCTCGTGCTCGGCAGCAGCCAGCCAAATGCGAAATCGAGCACCCCGCCGATGATGCTCCCGATACCCTCCAGGATGCCGCCCCTGGGCAGGGGCCTTATCTCTACCCGGTCGTCGTGCCCTATCGGGCGCGTATCCCAGTCGGATACCGGAAGCGGCGCACCGTTCACGGTCACCGAGATGGGCTGTTCCGGCCTACTCCGCCAAGGTAGACGCTTGCTGTCCAACCAGGCACCGACGGTGCCGGCGTACCGGTGTCGCTCAATCGGCTCGCCCGGCAGCAGGCTCGGATAGACCTCAATCGTCATAGTAGATAACCGACGTGTACCGCTTCTCAAACAGCCGAGGCGGCGTCAATCTTGGCCCCGGTTCGTCCGTCTCCAGAATCCACTCCCGCCCGTCGGCCTCCACCACCAGGCCCACATGCACGCACAATGTCCCGCGCCAGGCCGTGGCCACGGCTCCAAGGGTCCGATCTACCGGCCGCATGGCCAGAAGGCTCGAGACGCTTTCGACCGCCCCGGTGATCGCCCTGAACCGTCCAGGCACGGCCTCCGTGCACAGCGGCATGAGCGGCTTGCCGAAGAGCTCTGACCGCGCCAGCCGGACCAGCCCGTAGCAGTCGAGCTCGATAGGTCCTCGCCCGCCTTTCACATAGCGGGTAGACAGATACTTCTCGATCACAGGTACTTGATCCCCGGAGCCGTCTCTGCGGTGTACCGCTCGCGCGGCCAGGCCGCGTTGAGCAGGTCGTAGTACGCGGCCTGGAACTGCGCCATGCCGTCTTCGAATGAACCGCCGACCAGCGTCATGACGTACGGGCGCCTGGCAGGCTGCATCGGGTCGCTCAGCAGGTACTCCCGGTAGATGATCGGCACCCGCTCACCCGACTCCAGCGCCATATCGACGTATCGCTGCGCCTGGCCGTCGAAGGCCGGCACGGCAAACGTCACCGTCTGCTGGCCGCTGGTGTTCACGGCTGGCAGAGACACCGACAGGGAGATTCCCTGAAACGTCTGCATCACGCCGTCCACACCGAACTCGTGATCCACAAAGTCAGCGCAGTACCTTAGCGGCTCCTGCCCGGAAATCTGGATCTCCAGGGTAGAAATCAGCACCTCGTCCACCGGGCGGCTGGCGTAGACTCGCTCCAGAATCGTCATGCTTCCGGCCACTTTTTGTTGAGTGCGATATCGAAGATATCGGCCTGGATGAGGTACTCCGGCATCAGGCCCCAGCCGTCCGGCATCAACGGCCGCTCCCAGACTTCCAAAGTCGCCTGGATCTTCCAGCTGTTGCGCCCGACGATTTCCGGCCCCTCGTACATCTCCGTGAATCGGCACACCAGATTCACCATACCTAGGGGCGTGCGGGACTCCATGTTGAACCAGGCGGCGCCATCATGAAGGGCATCCCGGAACCAGGCCTCAAACGCTGCGGCTTGGGACGACGTGAAAATCCAGGCAAACCGCTGGACGCTCGGCACGCTGGTGAACCGCCTGCGCTGTACCGCTCGCCCGGATACCATTTCTGAGCGCCGAAAGGGCTGAACGTGCTGGGTGGAGTGGCCTTCCCGCAGCGCACAGGGAAGGCCAGCGGGGAAGTTGATGTCAGTAGTGATCATCAGCTTCCCCTACGGCGTAGGCCATAGGTCGCCTCAAGCGCCTTGGCCGCCTTCCCGCCTGATCCGATGGAGGCCACAAAGACGTTCAACACTTCCTCGCCCCGTTCGTTGGTCGTCATCTCGACCTGCCGGGCCCGACGCGGATCCTCGATGATGTTGACGATCGGCTCTGACCGTACGTAGTCGTCCCGGCGAGGCTGCGTCACCACAGGTGGCAGCCCCACGTACCCACCGTCCGCGTAGCCGTTCAGCCGGTCGAGGAAATCCAGCCCCAACTTGCGAGTGGATTCCGCATTGATCACGTATTCGCCGGCATGCACGATCCCGGCGGGTTGGTTCTTGCCACCAGGGCCGGTGTAGCCGCCCTCGGCGAAGCCGAAGATCATGCCGAGGATCGACGTACCTGTACCTCCTGTCGCGATGCCGAAGAAGCTCATGGCGGCCTTGGCAATCAAGGCTTGAGCCTCGATACGGATTAAATCGGCAATGATCGACTGCGCAAGTGCCTTGAAGTCCGCCTTCCCCGTCATCACGAGGTCGACAATCGCATCTTCCATACCACCAAAGGCTCGCTCCACAACCTTCTGAGTCTGGCTATAGAGGTTCTGCGTTTCCTCCAGGTATGAGCGTGCGGCGGCCATCGCCCCCGCTTGCCAATCGGATTCCTTCAGGCGCCGCTGCTCAATCAGCCAGTCATGCAGCCCGAGCTCTTGCTGCAACGTGTCGCGCGCAATCTGCAACCGAGCGTCGTACATCGCCTGGACGCGGGCTCGCTCTTCATCCGTATCAGCTCCAGCCAGGGCCAGTGCCCTATCCTGCTCCAGCTTCGTAATCTGCGCCTGGTACTGCTGCATCAGGGCAATGCGCTCGCGCAGCTCCGCAGCCTCCCGGTTGCCCATCCCGTAGGTCAGCAATTCCAGCTCGTACTGGTTGCGCCGCGAGGCAAGCGCATTCTGCGCTTCGTAAAGCGCGTTCTGCCGATCGATTTCGAGGGCGCGTTTGGCTTCCCCCTCCCGCGCCATGTCGATCGCTGTGGCCAATCCTTCGGCCTGATCCAGCTGCTCCCCTGCCAGGACGACATTGCCTTCCTTGATGTCGTACATCAAGCGCTCAAATGCCGTCAGGCCCTGCGTCTTTACCAGCTGCTCTTTGAGTTGCGCCAAGTACCGCTCGGCTTGGGCCTGCTGCTGTTTGGCCAACTTTGCGGCGTCGTCGGCTGCCTTCTTGCGCGCTGCGGCCGCCGCGGCCGCGCCACCAGCATTCGGCACTCCTTGTGTCGGAGTAATAGCCGTCGGGTCCGCCGTATTCCGGGCGCCGTAATCCTTCAGTGCTCCCGTCGCCGCTTGAAGCTGCCGCTGAAGTTGTGCCCACCGCTCGCGCTCTTTCTCGAGCGCTCGAGCGCGACGTTCGCTCCCTGGCTCCTTGGCCAGAGCATCCTGCAACTGCTCAATTCGCTTGGTAGACTGCTCCAGCTGCTCCGCATAAAGCTTCGCCTGGCCGGTCAGCTTGCCGAACTCGTCCTGCCCGAGGAACGTAGCAAGCTTGTTCGATTTGTTCAGGAACGCAACGGTGTTCGCCGTGAGCCGTGCGAAACCTGAGATCAGGTTCGCCACCCACCCCGTGAGCGTGGCGAAGGCTTCCTGCACGTCCGGGGACGAAAGGTTGCGAGTCAGATTGTTTATCGCCTTCGTCGCCGCGTCGAAGCTGCCGTTGTCGCCCGTGAGTAACGAGTTCAGTTGGTTCTGGAGCGCGGTGATCGCCCCGCCAAACGTGTCACGGGCCGCGGCAGCAGCCCCACCGTACGACGATTCGAGAGCCTGAAGAACAATCGCCTGGGCTTCAGCCGTTTTCCCAGTCTCCTGCAGCCGCGCGACGAGCGCCTTCTGGTCTTCCGTAAATCGGAACCCCTGGCGCTGCAGGGCCGTGAGGCCCTCCTTGGGCGAGTCCAGCGCACGACCGACCGTCTCAGCAGCAGATTTGACATCCATACCCATGCGAGTCGCCATGTCGATGGTCGCCTGCATGGCCTTGGGGAACTGCTCGCCGACGATGTTGCTGTAGGACAAGAGGCGAGCCTGGGCCTGGTTGATTTCCCCGGCGCTGAAGATGCTGCGGCCTTCCATTGCCGCAGCCATGTCGTTGAGTTGGTCTTGCGTGAAGCCGGCAGCATTCCCGGTCGACCGCAGCACAGCGGCGAGCTGGGCTTGCTCATTTTGGAAATTGCGCGTTTCCTGGACGACCTTCTGGATAGTCGCCACCAACGAAAATCCTGCAAAGGCCCCGGCGATGGCATTGCTGATACTGCCCCATGCCTTCTCCACCTCTGCCGCGCGCTGCTTCTGCTTCTTCGCGATCTCTCGCGATTTTCGGTCGGCTACTCGCTCGGCCTCCGTCATGCCTTGCGTAAAGCCGCCGACCTTCGCCACAAGGTCAAGCGTCAGGGTTCCGAGATATCGCGCCATATCAAAGGATGCTCTTGAAGTTCACCGCCAGGTTTTCATCGCGGTTTCAAGGTCGATCGGCTCGCCGCTGCTGGCCTGGGCTCGCTGAGGCAGGAAGTCCGAGAACTTTGGTCCCCTGGCCCCCTTTTTCCGCGGGGCGACACTCGCCACGGTGTGCGCCACCAGCGCCGCTCCGTGCTCCAGCCGCGGGCCGTGCCACAACGGGCCGTGCCGCTTCCGGTACTCCACCCAAAGCTGGAATTCGTCGTAGCTCAGCCGCTGCTTTGCCTCTTCGATCGTCCTGCCGCCGACTCCGGCCAGTACAAGTTCGCACCAGACCTCATCGGCGGCAGTCAGTTTTTTGAGTGGGCCTCGTTGATCGCCTGCACGAACGCCCAAGCCACAGAGACGTCGAGATTGAAAGCCTCCTCGTAGGTAAGGCTTTCCTCTCCCTTTTCCCCGAGCCGCACACACAGGCTGATCATCTGCGCGGCATGCCGCCTGTCATGCGCATCGGACATCGCTGCCTCAACCACTCCGAACGGCTGGCGGACCACCCACACATCAAACTCGAGGTCTTCCCCATTCAGTCGGCACTTGACGCGCTTCTTGACGGGCTTTGGGTCAACAAAGCCCCCTTTCGCCTTCAGGTCAGACTTCTTCATGCGTTACACCTTCGGGTACCAAGCAGCCGGGCCAGAGCGTTGGATGGTGATCGTGCTCTGCACCACCGAGTTGAGTTCAAACGAGAACGGGAAGTCCGAGATGTAGCCGTCGAAAACGAACCAGGAGCGACCGCTCGGCAGATCGAAATCCCAGTCACCGTTGCTGTCTTGGACCTCGGTGGGGTCGATATCCTTTCCATCGGACCAACCGACAGCCCACTTGAGCGGGATAGCCCCCTGCTGCGCGAGTTCGAACAGCCGAACATGGGACTCGACCCGCGGATCGGCGTTGATCGTCAGTGACGCCTCACCCGGAGAACGTAAGCCGCGCAAGAATGCCCGCGCATCTGTGTCCTCCATGCAGGTGACCTCAATCTGGTCGGCAGGAGACGTGCCGGGGTCAAAAGAGGTCGGGCAGTCGATCTTGAGCACTTCGAAGATCGACGGATCTTGCTCGGTGGGGGCAAGAACGTATATTTGCGTTCCTTGTGTGAGTACGGCCATAGCAACTCCTATAGACGAAAAAAAGCCGCCCGAAGGCGGCATTGCAGGCGGCTTTCAGCCAGGGGCAACTTCGTTCTACGATCCAGTCACAGTCGAACGAAAATCGGTAATTCTTGGTCTCTGGATCCCTGCTCTCCCCGCGCCAGGCGGTGATGTAGCAATCCAACTCAATGGCATCCCTCAGCGCCTCGGCAACGCTCCTGGCAGACGACGCCGTTTTGGCCCACACATCAACTTGGATCGTGGCCCGGTCCACATCCGGCCGGCAGGCGAGCGTGTTTTCCGGCGCTCCCCCGACCAGTTGAAATGTCGCGTACGGGTATACACGCGGCTCGTCCTCGTTCTGCCCCCACGGGTACAGGCGGGGCTCGGGGCTCCCGAGGAGCGCCAGCACCTGCGGGGATTGCTTCGCGACGCGGTAAATCGGCGGGATCATCGGGCCTGCTTCTTCAGAATCCGGTCGATGGCCTTGTTCAGGCGACGCCCGAACTCGGCCTCCACTGCCATGACGTTCTGCTCCAACGCGGGCCGCAAGAACGGCTGCGCCCTGGCCTGTTCCGTCCCCAGTTCGATCAAGTGCCAATGTGGCGTGTTGCCTCGCGGACCCTCGTCCGGGTTACCAGGCGGGATCCTGCCGCGCTCTGTTCCGACACCGACGGAGATCATCAGATCCCCGGTACGCTTGAAATACCGCCCCCGGAACCTCTGAATGACGTTGTCCGCGATGCGACGGCCGGTCTCCGAATCGTCCACCCGCAAGGCATTGGCCTGAGCTGCCTGGCGCACAATCTTCGACGCATACCCCAGAGCCGATCGACCGGCCTTGCCGCGCAGCTCGACCGGAAGCGCACGCATCCTTTCGATGGCTTGATCTACGCCAGTCAGCTTGAACTCAATATCAGCCATCGTTGACGCCCTCTGAGCAGGCCAGGGTGGCGTACTCCAATCCGCTGTTCGGATCAGCCAATACGCCCTCGATGTTGTAGATCTTGCCCCGATGCAGAATCCGCATCCTGTGATCCACCGCACGATGCCGGATTACTATCCGGGCGGTCACCTTGGATTGCGTCGCGGCCGACGCGATGAACTCCCGAGCGCTCAGCGGCTCAACCGACGCCCACACCGTGGCGACGTCTACCCACGTCCGGATCGTGTCCCCGGTGTCCGGATCCCGCGTTGTCACGGTCTTCTGCAACGTCACGCGGTGCCTTAGGCGTCCTGCTTCCATTACCGCGGGCTCCCATCGAGATACGTACCAGGCACTGCGTCGTCCAGTCCTTCATTCTCGGCGAGGGCCGCAGCCAGGGACATTACAGCGTTGGCGAAGTACTCCAACGACCGGGTCTGGGCCTGCAGCGCAGCGGTGTGCGCCTCGAGCGCTTGGATCAAGCGTTCCTCCACCTCACACCCCCATATGAACGCGCAGGGGGATCAGCAACCGCTCGACCCCCATCGGCAGGGCTATGGGAGTCCCCTTGGTGAT
>Ga0180222_1001690_pt1 | contig 21230 bp, 17 predicted proteins | sample eDN5th37CKraftOP_FD_151336 | JGI IMG/M metagenome (GOLD analysis project Ga0180222, IMG submission 151336) | Enriched Organic Plus compost microbial communities from Emeryville, California, USA - eDNA 5th pass 37_C Kraft OP (version 2) (version 2) ... | reverse complement strand
TCGCCAGTGGATCGGTCATCAGCGCGAGGCCCGCGGCGATATAGAGCAGGCCCGCGGCGAGGCTCACCAGCAGCCCCTCCCAGCCGCGCGCATAGAAGGCGTGCACGACTTGGAAAAGACCGACAATCACGAGCGTTGCCGCGAAGAAGATCGCGGTGACGATCGTCGTCGCGACCACGTTCCACAAGACGAACATGCCGCCGGCAAAGAGGATCAGGCCGAGCAGCAGACAGATCCACCAGCGGCCGGCCGGACATTCGAGCGCGGCGGACGCATCGGAATGCGGCGAACGGGCGGAATCGGTGCCGGTCATGGCGGAACGCCTCTCGCGGATTCCCTCCCAGCGTCGTTGCAACGCTGGACCGCACGCGCTGTTCCAAGCCGCCGGATACCGATGAGCGCGCGGCCCGCGTCAGCGTTGCCCCCGGGCCACGCAACGGCCGCATCGTCGTAAAAGTGATGAAAATCGAATTGACGAATCGACCGGGCCGGTACGCCATGGGCGGCAGGATTTTGGCTTCCGGTCACGTTTGGTCACGCGGGCCGGCGGCGTTGGAATGGCCGACCCGTTGCGGAGTTCCTCCCGCGTGGCGTCTCAACTGGGCGGCCGAAAGGCCGCCCTTTTTCGCGTCGATGACCTTGGTCGGTCGCCTCAGAGGCAACGGTTGCGCTTGACCAGATAATAATTCCCGTCCGCGCGCCGGATCCAGCAGCGGCCATTGTACCAATAATAGCCGCGCCGGCGGGGCTCGAGCTGGGAACCGAGCGCGGCACCGGCGGCCGCGCCGATGATGCCGCCGGCGATCGCACCGCCGGCCTTGCCGGTAGCCGCGCCGCCAATCATGGCGCCGATGCCGCCGCCGATGATGGCGCCACCGAGAGTGTTGTTCTGCGCCGACGCCGGGCGCATGGGCATGAGCGCGGCCAGCACGAGCGTGGCCAGAACAGCAACGATCCTGAGCATGTGACTTCCTCCGTCTCCCCTGGATTCGCGCCTTTTAGGCGAATCCCGCGGGTTTTTCAAACACTGGGGCGTCAGGCGGCCGAACGCTCGATCGTCCCTTCCTGCCCCGCCCCAATCGGGTCGATCGCTTCGATCAGCTGCAGGAAGGAGCTGCCCGGCAAGGGCGGCGCGAACACATAGCCCTGCGCCGAGCGGACGCCGAGCTCGCGCAAATGCGTGACCTGCTCGAAATTCTCCACGCCCTCGGCCACCACGTCCATGCGCATATTGTGGGCGAGATCGACCAGCGTCTCCACGATGGTGGTGGAGTTGCGATCGCTTCCGATGGCGTCGACGAACATCTTGTCGATCTTGATGATGTCGACCCCGAGCTTGAGCATGTAGGACAGGCCGCTGTGGCCGGTGCCGACATCGTCGATGGCGATCTTCACGCCGAGCCCCTGCAAGGCCGCGATGGTCCGCCGCGTCTCGGTGAAATTCTCGATCGGATCGCGCTCGGTCACTTCGAGCACCACTTGCGACAGCCTGATCGGCGATCCGGCGAAGACCTTGCTCACATCCTTGACGATGCTGTCGTCGCTGAACAGCTTGCCGGCGAAATTGAACGACACTTTCAGCCCCGGGCGGGCGCCGATGGCCGCCCCCGCCTCGGCGCAGACCCGGCGCATCAGATCGCGGGTCATGGCCCCGATCAGGCCGCTCGACTCCGCCAGCGGAATGAAGGCGCCGGGCGGCACCAGCGTGCCGTCGCTCTTGCGCCAGCGCACCAGCACCTCGGCCCCGCGCAATTGCCCGGAGCGGATATCCACGATGGGCTGGTAATAGGGCACGAACTCGCCCGCGGCCAACGCACGCTCGAGCTCGGCGACGGGGTCGTTGGGCGAACGGCGCGGCACCAGCCAGGCGAAGACGCCGATGATCGCCACCACCGCCACGGTGATCCACAGGCCGATCCAGCGCAGGCCGAAGCGCTCGGACGGCAGCATCGCGCGCGGCACCAAAATCGCCGCTTCGAGCCCAAACCGGTCGGACACGGCACGACCGACGACCTTGGCCTCCGCCTCCTGCGGCCGCTGGCCGACGTCTGCCACGAAAGCGCCCTTACCGGTCAGAAGACTGGCATAAGCGCTCAGCGGGCTGCCCTGGATCGACGCCTGCGGCAGCAGCAAGCTGGCGGGAACAAGCACGGCGATCTGATTGGGGCCGTCGCCGAGCGCACGCCGCAGCCGGAGCACCGCGTCGCGATCGGCCAGCTTCAGGATGTCGAGCGAAACACCACCGGCCAGCGTCAACGTTTCCGACGATACGATCTGGCGATCGTAAGGCAGCGGACCGGTATCGCTGCACAAAGTTCGAAGGTTGGGCCCGAGAATGGCGACCCGCTTGACCGGCGCGGCCTCGAAAGCCGCGCGCCGCAACGTCGCGACCGTTTCCGGGTCGCACGTCTCGAAGCGCTTCCCCGCCAAGGCGGCGAGCGCGCCGGACGCCTGCTCGAGACGGAAGTCGGCAAGCGCGATGGCGCGGCGGGCGGCGATTCCGACCTCCACTTGACCCTGCTGATCGATCATTCCGCCGAGCCAGAAATCGAATGCGATCAAGGGTACGCCGGCCAGCAACGCCCCAATAGCGATCGCAATGAGATTCCAGCGCGTGAACGCGCGCAAAAGCATTCCGGTCCCGGTGCCGAGGGGCAACGCCTTCCTGGTGTCCGGGTAGTGAGCCATGCGGCCGTAAAAGCCGCCTTAAGCCTCGCCGGGACCAAGGGAATAACCGGAGCAAACACCGCCCGGCGGCCCGGCATGGTTAGCATTCCGTAAACGCCGGCATGGTCCGGCGCGACGGCGACGCTTCAACCGGCGGCTGCAATCACGTCAGCGATGAAGCGCGGCAGCGCAAAGGCGCCGACATGCAAATCCGGCGTCCAGTAGCCGGTGGGGAATTGGCCGGCCTTCCGGTAGCGCGCGGCGATGGTTTCGGCCGAGGCCCGGCGCAGGCTGGTGTCGTCGGTCGCAAAGCCCATGGCCATGTGCCCGCCGACATAGGTCGGCACCGCCGCCGTGTAGCAGGTGCCGTCCGCGAACAGCTTGCGGAAATGGCCGATGCTGGTTCTCAGCTCGTCGGCCTGAAAGAACGGCACGCCGTTCTGCGTCACCAGCACGCCGCCCTCGTTCAGGCAACGCTTGCAGTCGGCATAGAATTGGCCGCTGAACAGCACGGCGCCCGGCCCCTGCGGATCGGTCGAGTCGACGATGATGACATCGAAGCGCCGGCCGGTTTCCGCGACATAGCGCGCGCCGTCCCCGATCACGCTTTCGAAGCGGGCGTCGGCGAACACCGGCTTGGTGAATTCCGGATAATGCTCCTTGGCGAATTCGACCACCGAGGCGTCGATCTCCACCTGCGTCAGGCGCTCGACGCTCGCATGCTTGAGCACTTCCTCGGCAATGCCGCAATCGCCGCCGCCGACGATGAGCACGTCCTTGGCGGCGCCATGCGCGAACAGCGGCACATGGCTCATCATCTCCTGGTAGACATATTCGTCGCGGCTGGTGATCTGGGTGGCGCCGTCGAGCATCAGGATTTTGCCGAAGAACTTGTGCTCGAACAGGACGAGATGCTGGTGCTCCGTCCGCTCTTCGTAGAGCACGCGCTCGACCTCGTAGCTCGTGCGCAGGCCGAGCGGTTCGAACAGGCTTTCCGCGATCCAGCGTTTTTCGGCCACGGGCTTATCCTCCACCTTATTCCGTCAGGGCCGGACGAAAGCACGAAGCGCGCCGTCGCACCCGCGGTTCCGGCCATCCCGATCAGGCAGGCAAAGTCCCTTCCGGAGCGAAGCCGCCGGCAGGAGGCCGGCGGCGACCGACCGGCTCACGCCGCGCCTTGTCCGCGCAGCAACTCGCTCACCGCGATCTGCTTCGGACGGAACGCCTCTCGCAGCACCGGCACGCAGGCGTCCGGGTTGGCGTTGCCGCACATGAAGATGTCGAGTGCGGCATAGTCGTGTTCCGGCCAGGAATGGATCGAGATGTGGCTTTCCGCCAGCACCGCGACCCCCGAGACGCCGCCATTGGGCTCGAAATGATGCAGATGGATGTGCAGCAGCGTCGCGCCGGCGGCATCGACGCAGGCGCGCAGCGTGCGCTCGATATGATCGAGATCGTCGAGCCGGCTGGCGTGATAAAGGTCCACGATGAGATGCGCGCCGGCGCAACGCACGCCGTTCCGCACCACGAAATGATCGTCGCGCGCCTGCACGTCCGCGCCCGCCGTCAGCGCGGTCTCGTCTTCTTTTTTTGGGGTGGTGCCTGGGGTTCCCAAGCCCTTCCCCGATCGCAAGAGGGCGTTTTGCGACATGCCGCTCTCCCCAACCAGAGATCGAATGAAAGACCGGCGTGCCGGTGCGTGATGTGAACACTGCCGTCACCCGGCGCGAGCGCGCGTGTGCGGAGCGTGGGGTCCAGATAAGGGCAAGCGTCGGAAGTATCAAGAAGAATCTGCCCTCGCCCGGCCCGCCCCGGCGTGCAATCTATTCGTGTGGGCCGCCGCCGAACACGGGCGTCGAACGCCGCCGTCCCATCACAAGCAGGAGAGCGGTCATTGGGTGTGGCGCGCTTGCGGGTTAGATTGCCGCGCGAGAGAGGGCCGGGACGCGCCTGCGCCGAAGCCCTCCTCATGGGGACAGGGAGAAATCGGTTATGAAGCTCTACATGCATCCGGTGTCGATGACGACGCGGCCGGTCCGGCTGTTCGCGGCCGAAAACAACATCGCCATGGACGAGGAGATCGTCGATCTGTTCACCGGCGCGCATCTGCAGCCGCCCTATTCCGAGGTCAATCCGAACTGCCTGGTGCCGATGCTGGAGGACGGCGATTTCCGCCTCACCGAAAGCTCGGCGATCCTGAAATATCTCGCCGACAAGATCGGCTCGCCGACCTATCCGAAGGACCTCAAGGCGCGCGCCAAGGTCAACGAGGTGATGGACTGGATCAACACCAACTTCTATCGCGAATGGGCCTACAATCTCTGCTATCCGCAGCTTTTCCCGCATCTGAAACGGCGGAGCGACGAGGCGCAGGCCGCGACCCTGGAATTCGGCAAGCAGAACGCCAAGCGCTGGCTGCAGCTGCTCAACGATTATTGGCTCGGGCCGAACAAGACCTATCTGTGCGGCGATCAGATCACCATCGCCGATTATTTCGGCGCCTGCCTCGTGACGCTGGGCGAGCTTATCGGCATCGACTTCTCGCCCTATCCGAACGTGCAACGCTGGCTCGCCGCCATGAAAAAGCTGCCGAACTGGGACAAGGTGAACGAGGCCTTCAACGGCTTGCGCGAGTCGATCAAGGACCAGAAATTCGTCACCCTGGCCTGACGCGATCAGCGGGCCCGCCGTCGCAACGGCAGGAGAATTGGCATGAGCTTCTTTCCCGGCAAGGATCCCAATGCGGGCGACGTCTATGCCTGCGAGGCCATCGCCCATGTCGTGGTGCCGCGCACCGTCGATCTGGGCGACGGTTTTTCCGTGCGGCGCGCGCTGCCCTCGGCGCGCTCGCGCATGGTGGGCCCGTTCATCTTCTTCGACCATTTCGGACCGGCCGAATTTCGCGCCGGTCAAGGCATCGACGTGCGGCCGCATCCGCATATCGGGCTCGCCACCGTCACCTACCTGTTCGACGGCGAGATCATGCACCGCGACAGCCTCGGCACGGCGGCGCCGATCAGGCCGGGCGAGGTCAACCTGATGACGGCCGGGCGCGGCATCGTGCATTCCGAGCGCACCGGCCCCGAGCTGCGCGCCAGCGGCAGCCCGATCCACGGCCTGCAGATGTGGGTTGCGCTGCCCGCCGCCAAGGAAGAAATGGAGCCGGGCTTCGCGCACCACGAGGTGCATGAATTCCCGCTGGTGCGCGACACCGACATGTTCGGGCGCGTGGTGATCGGCTCGCTCTACGGCGAAACCTCGCCGGTCAAGACCACGCACGCGACCATGTTCGCGAACATCGCCATGCGGCCGGGCGCCACGCTTCCGATCGACGCCGACTACGAGGAGCGCGCGCTCTATGTCGTCGACGGCACCATCGACATTGCCGGCGACAGGTTCGAGCCCGGGCGCCTGCTGGTGTTCAAGCCGGGCGACCGCATCACGGTCACGGCCCTGACCGACGCGCATTTCGTGATCTGCGGCGGCGCGCCGATGGATGGGCCGCGCCACATCTGGTGGAATTTCGTGTCCTCGCGCAAGGACCGCATCGAGCAGGCCAAGGAAGACTGGAAGGCCGGCCATTTCGGCAAGGTGCCGGGCGACGAGATCGAGTTCATCCCGTTGCCGGACAAGTGACCGGCGCTACTTCGACAGCGTGACCGATGTCTGCCCGACGCCGAGATTGCCGGTGCTCTTCTGGTAGGCCACGATCGCGATGTTGAAGACGCCGGTGTCGCCCGGAATCCAGGCGCGCGAAACGAACTGGCTGGGTGCGCCGTTGATCTCGTGCCTGTCCAGATGCATCGGCACGGAACTGCGTTTGCCGTTATGCTCGATATTGGCGACGACGTCGAAAACCGTTGCCGGCCACGGGTCGGTGGCGATCGGACAGCCGCACATCATGGTGACATTGGCGCGGATTTCCATCACCTTCGCCGGATCGTGCTTTTCGGCCAGATAATGCATCGGCGGATGCACCACGCCGACGATGAGACCCGGCATTTCCATCAGCAGGCCGTCGCTGCGCTGCCCATGGTCCGGGCTCAAATTCTTGCCGGGATAGAGCCAAACGGTCTGCGTCACCCGGCCGGGATAGGGCGCGGCGAGCGGGCCGATCGCGGTCACTTCGACCAGCCTCGCCCGGTCGAGCGCAATGGTCGCGTCGAAGCGCGCCGCGCTGTTGGCGCCGTCCTCGGTCGGAATCGGCTGCGTGCGCGTGAGCGGCGTGGTCATCAGCGCGGCCGGACCGGAGCCGCCATGCGTCACGCCGGCGGCGAGCAATTCGCCGGTATTGACGTCGCGGATGCTGATCTGCGAACCGCCGACATCGTCGCCGAGAAACTTGCCGCCGACCGCGATCACCCGCACGGTGATATGCGTCGGCACCGGCTGCGCAGTGGTCTGCGCGGAAGCGGCTGGTCCTTGCAGGCCCGCAAGAATGACGACGAGGGCGGCCAGCCCGGAAAAGCGATTGAACATGGGCGGCATGGACACGCTCTCCCGATAAGGCAGGATCGCCGGCGCGAAATCGCCATCGCGATCGGAGCGACGGCAAGCACCTGACTACGCCGCAGCGCCGCGATTCGGGCAATGGCGGCGGCGATCATGCCGATCGTCATCCCGGCGCAAGTGGGGATGCAGGACGCCGCAGCCGATCGACAGGCCACAAGGTACCGGATTCCGGGTCTCGCTCGCCCGGAATGACGGCATCAAGCGACCACCGCCGCGCGCAAGCGCCATCACTTCTTCGGCAAATCCAACCGTATGTGAAGTTCGCGCAACTGCTTCGGCGTCACCTCGGACGGTGCGCCCATCAGCAAATCCTCGGCGCGCTGGTTCATCGGGAACAGCACCACCTCGCGCAGGTTTTCCTCGCCCGCGAGCAGCATCACGATGCGGTCGATGCCGGGCGCGATGCCGCCGTGCGGCGGCGCGCCCAGTTCGAAGGCGTGCAGCATGCCGCCGAACTTCGCCTTGAGCACTTCTTCCGGATAGCCGGCGATGGCGAAGGCCTTCTTCATCACTTCGGGACGATGGTTACGGATCGCGCCCGAGGACAGCTCGATGCCGTTGCAGACGATGTCGTACTGGATCGCCATGATCGACAGGATCGTGTCCTTGTCGTTGGGATCGAGCGCGAGGAAGTCCTCGACCGGATAGTTCGGCATCGAGAACGGGTTGTGGGAGAAGTCGATCTTCTTCTCCTCCTCGTTCCATTCGAACATCGGGAAATCCACGATCCAGCAGAACTCGAAGCGGTCCTTGTCGATCAAGTCGAGTTCCTTGGCCACGCGCGTGCGCGCCTCGCCGGCGAACTTGTACTGCTTGGCCGGATTGCCGCCGACGAAGAACACCGCGTCGCCGGTCTCGAAGCCGTTGGGCCGCAGATCGGCATATTTGCGGATGAATTCGCCCGGCAGGCCGACCGCGACCTTGGCATGCTCGCTGGCATGGGTGCCGAAGAATTTTTTGAGCTCGGCGGTGCGCTCCGGCCCCAGGTTCTTGGCGATCGGACCGGCGCCGCCTTCCTCACCCTCGCGCCAGAAGATGTAGCCCAACCCCGGCTGCCCCTCGCCTTGCGCCCAGGAGTTCATGCGGTCGCAGAAGGCGCGGTTGCCGCCGCCCGGCGCCGGGATCGCCCACACTTCGAACTTGGGATCGTTGGCGATCTGATTGGCGAAGATCTTGAAGCCGGAGTCGCGGAAGATGTCGGTGACATTGGCCATGACCAGCGGATTGCGCAGATCGGGCTTGTCGGTGCCGAAGCTGCGGATCGCGGCGGCGTAGGGAATGAGCGGGAATTTCGGCGTCACCGGCTTGCCGTTGCCGAATTCCTCGAACACGCCGCGGATCACCGGCTCGACCGCATTGAACACGTCGTCCTGCGTGACGAAGCTCATCTCGAGATCGAGCTGGTAGAACTCGCCGGGCGAACGGTCGGCGCGCGCGTCCTCGTCGCGGAAGCAGGGCGCGATCTGGAAATAGCGGTCGAAGCCCGCCACCATGATGAGCTGCTTGAACTGCTGCGGCGCCTGCGGCAGCGCGTAGAACTTGCCCGGATGCAGACGCGACGGCACCAGGAAGTCGCGCGCGCCTTCCGGCGAGGAGGCGGTGAGGATCGGCGTCTGGAATTCGAAGAAGCCGCCCGCCTTCATGCGCGCCCGGATCGAGTCGATCACCCGCCCGCGCAGCATGATGTTGTTGTGCAGCTTCTCCCGGCGCAAATCGAGAAACCGGTATTTGAGCCGGATCTCTTCCGGGTATTCCTGCTCGCCGAACACCGGCATCGGCAGTTCGGCCGCCGGCCCGAGCACCTCGATTTCATCGACATAGACTTCGACCTGGCCGGTCGGCAGGTCGGGATTGTCGGTGCCCTCGGGCCGCCGGCGCACCATGCCGTCGATGCGCACCACCCACTCGGCGCGCAGCTTTTCCGCGAGCTTGAAGGCCGGACTATCGGGATCGGCGACCACCTGGGTGATGCCGTAATGGTCGCGCAGGTCGATGAACAGCACGCCACCGTGGTCGCGAATGCGGTGGCACCAGCCGGACAGGCGCACCCTGTTGCCGATATCGCCCTCGCGAAGCGCGCCGCAGGTATGTGAGCGATAGCGATGCATGACTGGTTCCTGTGCCGATTCAGTGGTTTCCGTCGAAGGCGCGCGAAAAACGCATGGGGGGTCGGCTTTGTCAAGGCAACGGGTCGACAGACTCAAGAGCAACCGGCACAGTCTGTTTTCCTGCGTAGCCGGATCACGCGATGCGACGAAAAACGCCCAAGAAACCGGCCCGACCGGTCACATCCGACATGTCCACGGCCGAGGTCGCGGTCGAAAGCCTGATCGCCCACGGGCTCGATACCGTCTACGCCCTGCCCGGCATCCACAACGACCACCTGTTCGATGCGTTCCACCGCGCCGCGGGCCGGCTCAAGGTCGTGCACACGCGCCATGAGCAGGGCGCGGCCTATATGGCGCTGGGCGCCGCGCTGGCGACCGGCCGGCCGCAGGCCTATGCGGTGGTGCCCGGCCCCGGCCTGCTGAATTCCAGCGCCGCGCTGCTCACCGCTTATGGCATGAACGCGCCGGTGCTCGGCCTGATCGGCCAAATCCCGGCCGGCGCTATCGGCCAGGCCCAAGGCCACCTGCACGAGATCCGCGACCAAGCCGGCATCATCAAGCGGCTGGTCGACCATTATGCCTATATCGGCGGCCCGGCCGAGGCCGCGCCCAAGCTCGCCAAGGCGTTCCGGGCCATGGCGGCCGGCCGGCCCGGCCCGGCGGCGGTCGAATGCGCCATCGACGTCTGGGGCCGGCGCGGGAAGGTCGCGCCCGTGGCCCCACCCGCGACGCCGCGGGCGCCCCACATCGACGACGACGCCGTGCGGCGCGCGGCCAAGGTCCTTGCCAAGGCCAAGCGCGTCCTCATCGTCTGCGGCGGCGGCGCCCAGGGCGCCGCGCCGGAGGTCTCGCTGCTGTCCGACCTTTTGCAGGCTCCGGTGCTTGGATACCGGCGCGGCCGCGGCGTCCTCGACAGCCGAAACCCGTTCAGCGTGACCCTCCCGCTCGGCCGCGACCTGTGGGGCGAGGCCGACGCGGTGCTCGCGGTGGGCACGCGCCTGTTGATGCAGATGCAGAATTGGGGCGTCGACCGCGACCTATCCATCGTGCGCGTCGATGCCGACCCGGAAGAGCCCGCCCGCCTCTTGAAGCCGAAAGAGGCGCTCATCGGCGACGCCGCACCGATCCTGCGCCGCCTGCTCGAGGAACTGGTCAAGGTCAATCCGCGCCGTGCTTCGCGCCGCGCGGAAATGCTCGAGCGCCAGGCCAGGTTGCGCCAGCGGCTCGCCAAGCTCGCGCCGCAACTCGCTTATCTCGAGGCCATCCGCGCCGAACTGCCGGAGGACGGCATTTTCGTCGACGAGGTCACGCAAGTGGGCTTCGCCGCCCGCCTGGCCCTGCCGGTCTACAAGCCGCGCACGTTTTTGTCGCCCGGCTACCAGGACAATCTCGGCTGGGGCTACGCCACGGCGCTCGGGGCACAGCACGCGCGACCGGACGTGCCGGTGCTCTCGATCAACGGCGACGGCGGTTTCCTCTACACCGCCAACGAGCTGGCCACCGCCATGCACCACCGCATACCGCTGGTGGCCGTAGTGTTCGTCGACAGCGCCTTCGGCAATGTGCGCCGCATCCAGGAGGAGGTCTTCGGCAACCGGCTGATCGCCTGCGACCTCACCAATCCCGATTTCGTCAAATATGCCGAAAGCTTCGGCGCCGCTGGCCGTCGCGCCCGCAATCCGGACGAGTTGCGCGTGGCGCTGCGCGAAGCCTTCGCCGCCCGCGAGCCGACGCTGATCGAGGTGCCGGTCGGGCCGATGCCCTCCCCCTGGGAGTTCATCCTGATGCCCAAGGTGCGCGGCCGATGAACCGACTTGCCAGCACGGCCCCGAATAAGGTTAGGGTGGCGGCCGAAATGCAACCGATTACTGACAGCCGAGAACTGGCCGAAGTCTGTGCGCGCATGGCGCGTCACCCCTTCGTCACCGTGGACACCGAATTCCTGCGCGAGAGCACGTATTACCCGTTGCTCTGCGTGGCACAGATGGCCTCGCCCGACGAGGCCGTGGTCGTCGACACGCTCGCCCAGGGCATCGACCTCACGCCCTTCTTCGACCTTCTCGCCGACGAGAAGGTCATGAAGGTCTTCCATGCCGCGCGCCAGGACATCGAGATCGTCTGGAACATGGCGGGCAAGATTCCGCATCCGATCTTCGATACCCAGGTCGCGGCCATGGTGCTCGGCTACGGCGACTCGATCTCCTACGACCAGCTCGTGCAGCGTATTACCGGCGACCAGCTCGACAAATCGAACCGCTTCACCGACTGGACGCGCCGGCCGCTCACCGACGCGCAGCTCTCCTACGCGCTGTCCGACGTCACCCATTTGCGCGACGTCTATCTCAAGCTCGACGCCGACCTGCACAAACGCGGGCGATCCAACTGGGTCGAGGCGGAGATGGCCGTGCTGACCTCGCCCGACACCTATCGCGCCGATCCCGAGCGCGCCTGGGAGCGGCTCAAGAGCCGTGTGCGCAAGCCGCGCGACCTCGCCGTCCTGATCGAGGTGGCGGCTTGGCGCGAGCGCGAAGCGCAGTCGCGCGACGTGCCGCGCTCGCGCGTGCTCAAGGACGAGGTGATCGGCGACATCGCGACCCAGCATCCCACCACCATCGAAAAGCTCGGGCAGTTGCGCTCGCTGCCGAAAGGCTTCGAGCGCTCGCGCTGGGGGGCTGAGATCGTCGAGGCGGTCGCGCGCGGCCTCGAGCGCGACCCCAAGACACTGCCGCGGCTCGAACGGTTCAAGCCGGCGGCCAACGGCGCGGCCACGGTGGAGTTGCTGAAAGTGCTCCTGCGCATGACTTCCGAGACGCACGGCGTCGCCGCCAAGGTGATCGCCACCGTCGACGAACTCGACCGCATCGCCGCCGACGACAATGCCGACGTGCCCTCGATGAAGGGCTGGCGGCGCGAACTGTTCGGTGAAAAGGCGCTCGCGCTCAAGCACGGTAAGCTGGCGCTGGCGGTGGAGAAGGGCAAGGTCGTCGCGGTGGAGAAAAGTTAGTTTGCCGGCTTTTCCGGCTTTGCCGGCATTCGCCTGCGCGCAACTCACTTCGACGCGTTGGTCGCGGTCCGCTGCAACAGCTGCGCCTTCGTCACGCCCGACACGGTGGCGGCGAGATTGAGCTCCGCAATGGCATGGCCGCCGAGGCTGCGGAAACGCGAAGACACCACGGCGAGATTCAGCTTCCGGATTTCCAGCGGAAGAGCTTCCTTCAGCTTGGCCGGATCGATCGCGCGCTGAAGCGCGTCATGCGCCCGGCCGGCGATTTCCGCCTTGGCCAGTTGAAGCGTGCCGCTCTTGAGGACGATATCCTCGCCGTCGGGGGTAATGTCCGGTTCCGCCAGCTGGAGCGCCGGAACGGCGGCGTTCGTCTCGCTCAGATAGACCGGAATGCTGCCATGAAACGGCTGCGTGCCGTCCTTCCGCTTGGTTACGCTTCTCCAGGTATGGATGGTCGGCACTTTCAGGTCGATGAAGGCGAGTTTCGTCTTGCGCCATCGAATGGCGGCCTGGTGCGAGCCCATCGTGCACGACCATACATCGATCCGACCGGTCATGAACATGACGAGCTGGTCATCGCGCGGCCAGAGCGACCCGCTCTTGAGCGATACGATCGGGCTCTGATTGTCGCCGTGCCGCTTGGCGCAGCCGTCCTTCGACAAAGCCAGCGCATGCACCACGTTGCCGAACTGCCGCTGCACATCCACCAGGTCGGCGAGGATCCGCGCTTCGACCATGAGCCCGTCGCCGGCCGGCCGGATATTGACCCAAGCCGTGGCGCTGATCGTGACCGGCACGCCGTAGACGTCGTTCGTGATGTCGACCGGTTTCCCCAATTCCTGGGCCGCCGCCCGCGACAGCAGCCCGACCAGAAGCGAGATGCCGAAAGCCAGCGCCCGCATGTTCCCCCTCCCCGGCCTTATCCCACAAGGCGAACCGGTAACATCTTAGGCGGCCTCCCGATGCCGCCAAGCCTGCAATTCGGCTCGCGTGAGCGGCCGCCCTGGCTGTAACGGCGGCCCTGTGAATTCAGTGAATATCGCGCCGGCGCGCCCGCCGGATCAATGCCACCGCCACGCTGGGCGCACCAGCCCGCATCGGCCGCCGCCCACCGGACCCCCAAGGCAGCGCGCAAGCGCGTCGCGGGGCTGGCATTTTGGCCGCGCCCCGATGCCGCCACGCCTTGATCTGGCGCAAAGTCGCTTGCCGCCGCCCCTACAAGATCGGTTCCCGACAGCGGAGGCCGATCGAACGGCCCCGCGCAAGACCGGGACTCTCATGGGCCAGCTCGTTCTCGCCGCCAAGGTCACGCATGTGCCCTCGCTCCTGATATCGGAACGCGAGGGCCCGCTGAAGGGACGGCGCGAGGCTCCGATCGCATCGCTGCGCGAGATCGGCAAGCGCGCGCGCGAACGCGGCGCCGACACCTTCCTGGTGTTCGACACGCATTGGATTTCCAATTTCGGCTTTCACCTGAACGCGAATACCTGGCACCGGGGCATCTACACCAGCCACGAGGCGCCGCACATGATTCAGAACCTGCGCTATGACTATCGCGGCAACCCCGCGCTCGCCGAACTGATCGCGGACGAGTCGAAGAGCGACGGCCTCGACGCCCTCGCGCACCGGATAACCACGCTCCCGCTCGAATACGGCACCATCGTGCCGATGCGCTACATGAATGCCGACGGCGCGCTGCACGTCGTATCGGCCGCCGCGCCGATCTTTGCCTCGATCGACGACAACCGCCGTTTCGGCGAAGCCGCGCGGCGGGCGATCGCGCGGGCCGACGCCAAGGTTGCCGTGCTCGCTTCCGGCTCGTTGTCGCACAAGCTGGTCAGCACCAGGGACCTCGGCAACGGCCAGTGGGACACGATGACGAGCGAATTCAACCGGCAGATGGACCTGCGCGTGCTCGAATTGTGGAAGGCGCGGCGCTACCGGGAATTCCTGGCGCTGCTGCCGGAATACGCCACCAAATGCTCGGGCGAGGCGCTGATGGCCGATACCGCGATGCTGTTCGGCCTGCTCGGCTGGGAGAGCTATGCCGGCGAAGCCGAGCAATTATGCGATTACTTCCCGTCGAGCGGCTCGGGCCAGGTCAACGTGGAATTCCACGTCGGCTGAAACCGGGCGGCATCTTTACGCGCGACCTGGCCGAAGCCCTTAGCATCATTCGACGTCATCTTGCGGCGAGCTCGCCTATTTGTACGACCGCACAGCATGTTGGCCGCCGGTACGCGCAACGCGCAGCGATGCGCAAGGGAACTTTTTACACGACGTTTAGGTTTTATTTATTCGTAACGCCCGTTTCTAAACACCGCAATGCCTGCCGGCTGTCCCTCTATCTGCCTACCATCGACAACAAAGCTTTCGTCATGCGCTCCGATCGCGCCGGGACCTTTCGGCGCCGGCGGCTGATGCGTTCGCGCCGGCGCGCCGCGGGGGACCCGTGCGCCCTGGGTCACGAAAGCAAGCGCCTTGCTGAACGGCAACGACTTCGAGGGACGACAATGCGTTACACTATATTGGCCGCCATGCTGCTGGGCGCCGGACTCGCGACACCGGTAATGGCGGCGAAAAAGCCGGCCGCGCCGGCACCCGTGCAGGCTCATGCGCCGACCGCCGCGCCGACCTGGAACAACTGTTTCTATCTGGGCTGGATCCGCGGGGTCCACGTGGAGCAGGACGAACTGCCGGACTTCATGGAACAATGCCTGGCGGACAAAGTGCCGTTCGGCGAGGATTTCGAGAAATACATCAAGGAAACGTCGCGCTAGGCGCCGGCATCCGGGCCATGCCCGGATGCGCTTCACGTTTCGATCGCCGCATCGCGCCCGATCAGGCGCGCGAGCTGGCGTAGCCGTCCCATCAGCCGGTCGCTTGCCAGCTTGCCATAGCTGCCGGGCAAGGAAAGCACGAGCTTGCCGCGCCTGACCTGCATCGCCGTTTTGGGAAGCACGCCGGCCTGCCCGGCCGTGAGGATATAAGCCACGCGCATGGCCGCCCCGAGCACGCGCGCGCGATCGAGCATGCGGGTGGACGCGAGTTCGCGCAGGCGCGGCGACAACTCCTCTTCGCTCAGGCCGGCGTGACGGAAATAGACCGCCAACGCCAGATAGGCGCGGCCGGGATGATCGACCGCGACGAACGCGCCGTGCGCGATGATGTTCATCGCCTGCTCGCTGCGATAGTCCGGATGCGCGCGCCAGCCGATGTCGCCGAGCAGGCAGGCGGCATGACGCAGCCGGCGTTCCTCGGCCGTCTCCTCCAGCTTGGACGAGGCTATGAACCGGTCGGTCCAGGCGATCAGTTCTTCGCTGTGGCGCGGCGAGCGCGAGCGCAGCACGTTGAGATCGGCGGCCGCCGCGATCAAGGGATCGCGCGCCCGTTGCGCCGCGCGCAGCCGTTCGTACAGCAGCCCCTCGCGCACGCCCATCACCGAGATCACCACGTCTTTCGGCTTGATGGTCCGGATCAGGTTTTCCAACACGATCGCGGCATAGGCGAGCAGCGGCCGGCGTGCCGCATTGACCACCTCGATCTTCGACAAGGTCTCGGTATCGACGCGATGCACCAGCCGCGCGAACTCGAGCGCCTCGCGCGCCGGAATGCAGTAATTGTGCATGACGTGGAACGGATAGCCGACCTGCCACATGTGCAGCCGCGCCAGCGCGCGCCACGTGCCCCCGACGGCATAGAAGGTGCGGTCCTCGCCGTCGTGCAGCATGTCGAGGTCCTCGAACGCCTCCTCGACGAACTTCTCCGCCTTCTTGAGCGACTTGCCGGAAAGGTCCTGCAAGGCGAGCCCGCCGAGCGGCAGCGTTATGCCGGAGCGCACGCGCGATCCGTGCACGTCGACGAGTTCGAGCGAGCCGCCGCCGAGATCGCCGACAATCCCGTCCGGCTTGTGAATGCCGGAGACGACGCCGAGCGCGGTCAAATGCGCCTCGCGTTTGCCCGAAAGGATCTGGATTCGCGTGCGGCAGATGCGCTCGGCCTGCGCGATGAACGCCGGACCGTTGCGCGCGTCGCGGCAGGCGGCGGTGGCGATCGCGAAGATGCGGTGCACACGCAAATTGTCGCATAGCGCGCGGAAGCGCCGCAGCGTCGCATAGGCCGTCTCGATCGCGTCTTGCGGCAGCAGCCGCGTCGTCTGCACCTGGCGGCCGAGACCGGCGAGCACCTTCTCGTTGAAGATCGGCGTCGGCGCGCGAGTCAGGCCTTCGTAGACCACGAGGCGGATCGAATTCGAGCCGATATCGATGACCGCGATCGGCGGGCCGTGGTCGAGCCGGCCCTGGGCGGGTGCGCTGGCCACGGACCGTCGCTTAGGCGCTTTCGCCGAGCCGGCGGAGGAAACTGCGGGGCGACGATTCTTTGAGCGATTTTCCACGGCCCGACAGGCTCGGATTAGTCATGAAATACTTGTGGGCGTTGAACGGTTCCTCGCCCGGCGCCGCCTTTATGCGCGTGGAGCTGCCATCCGGCAAGAGCTTCCAGCTCTGCTCGTTGTCCTTGAAATTGGCCACCATGATTTGGCCGAGCACCTGCTCGTGCACCGTGGGGTTGAGGATCGGGCACAGCGATTCGACCCGGCGGTCGAGATTGCGCGGCATCATGTCGGCCGACGAAATATAGACCGCCGCCTTGGGATGCGGCAGCCTGTTGCCGTTGCCGAAACAGTAGATGCGGCCGTGTTCGAGGAAGCGGCCGATGATGGATTTGACCCGGATATTGTCGGAAAGGCCCGGCACACCGGGACGCAGGCAACAGATACCGCGCACGACGAGATCGACGGCGACGCCGGCTTGCGAGGCTTCGTAAAGCGCATCGATGATGCCGGGATCGACCAGCGCGTTCATCTTCATCCAGATCGCCGCCGGCCGCCCCGCCTTGGCGTGGGCGATTTCCTCCGCGATGTGATCGAGAATGCGCTTGCGCAAATTGATCGGCGAGACCGCCATGCATTCGAGATGATCCGGCTCGGCATAGCCGGTGATGTAGTTGAAGATGCGCGCCACATCGCGGCCGATCGTCGGATCGGCGGTGAAGAAGGACAGGTCGGTATAGACGCGCGCGGTCACCGGGTGATAGTTGCCGGTGCCGACGTGCACATAGGTCGAGAGCGCGCCGCCGTCGCGGCGCACCACCAGCGACAGTTTGGCGTGCGTCTTCAACTCGATGAAGCCGTAGACCACCTGGGCGCCCGCGCGCTCGAGGTCGCGCGCCCAGCGGATATTGGCTTCCTCGTCGAAGCGGGCCTTGAGCTCGACCAGGGCGGTGACCGACTTGCCGGCCTCGGCCGCTTCCACCAGCGTCTTCACGATCGGGGATTCGGCGCTGGTGCGGTAGAGCGTCTGCTTGATCGCCACGACATTGGGATCGCGCGCCGCCTGCTGCAGGAACTGCACCACCACGTCGAACGATTCATACGGATGGTGGACGATCAGGTCCTTCTGCCGGATGGCGGCGAAACAGTCGCCGCCGTGATCGCGGATGCGCCCCGGATAGCGCGGATTGTAGGGCTCGAATTCGAGGTCGGGCCGGTCGAGCCGGGTGAGTTGCGACAGATCGTTGAGCGCGAGCACGCCGTCGACCAGGAACACTTCGTCGTCCGTCACCGCGAGCGCGCGCTGCACGAAAGCGCGCAGTTCGGCCGGCATCGAGGCGTTCAATTCGAGCCGGATCACCGAACCGCGCCGGCGCTGTTTGAGCGCGGTCTCGAACAGCCGCACCAGGTCTTCCGCCTCTTCCTCGATTTCCACTTCCGAATCGCGGATGGCGCGGAAGGCGCCCAGTCCTTTCACGGTGTAGCCGGGGAACAGCCGGCCGATGAACAAGCCGGTCGTCTCCTCCAAGGTGATCAGGCGGACGCCCTGGTCGGGACTGCTCGGCAGCCGGATGAAGCGCTCGATCCTCTGCGGCATGCGGATGAGCGCGTTCATCGCCTTGCCGTCCTTCACGCGCGCAAGCTGCAACGCGATCGAGAAGCCGAGATTGGGAATGAACGGGAACGGGTGCGCCGGGTCGATGGCGAGCGGCGTGAGCAGCGGAAACACATGGGTGAGGAAGTGCTCCTCCAGCCATGCGCGGTCGGCCTTCTTGAGATCGGCGCCGTCGAGCAAGAGAACGCCGGCGGCCGCCAGGGCCGGCCGCAGTTCGAGCCAGCGTTGCTGCTGATCGTGCGCAAGGCTTGCGACCGCCTCGCCGATGCGGGCGAGTTGTTCGGACGGCGTGAGCCCGTCCGGGCTCTGCGTCACCACGCCCTCGCGCACCTGGCCCTTGAGGCCGGCCACGCGCACCATGAAGAATTCGTCGAGATTGTTGGCCGAGATCGACAGGAAGCGCACCCGCTCCAAGAGCGGGTGCTGCTCGTTAGCGGCTTCTTCCAGGACCCGGCGGTTGAAGTGCAGCCACGACAGTTCGCGATTGATGAAGCGCGCAGGGCTGGCCATCAGCGCGGCGTCGACGCCGCCCGGGACCGCCTCGCGGCCCGTGGCCGGAGCGGTTTCCTCTTTCGATGCAATAGCTTGCGCGCGATCTGGCATGTCGATGCGAACCCGATGGGGCATAGCCGGGTAGCCGGAAATAGTGGCGCCCGGATGACAGTTCGCGCCGGAATGGCCCTTCCCGTCAAGCCGAGGCGATTATTCTACAACGGCTTCGGTTAAACCGGGCTTTCCCGGAACAGCTCCGCGGCCAGCGCCCGCGTCACCGGGCGGTGCTGGCGCATGGCCTCCTCGTCGAGCCGAGCGACCGCGGCGCGCGCCGCCGCGAACGAACGCTCGATGCGATTGGCAAGGTAATTCACCAGCGTTTCGTCGACGGCGATCTGGCGGTCGGCGGCGAGCTTGACGATCAGCGCGCGCAGCAGCGCATCGTCTGGCGGATCGAGCGCCACCGCCGGCAGGGCGCGCAGGCGCGAGGCGAGATCGCGCACATTTACCGGCAAACCCGAAAGCGCCGAGCGCGCGGTGATCAAGACGTAGGCTTCCTGCTCGCGCGCGAGATTGAGCAAATGGAAAAGCGCGCGCTCGTTCAAGCCTTCCGCCTCGACGTCCTCGACCACCAGCGCGCCGGTCACGAAAGCCGCGGGCAGATCGGCCTCACCGAGAAGCTTGGCCGAGAGCACGCGGGCACCGGCGGCCTCCGCCCAGATCGCGGCGAGATGGCTCTTGCCCGAGCCTTCCGGTCCGACGATCGCCATGACGCGGTTGGGCCAGTCCGGCCAGCGCTCGATCAGGCGCAGCGCCGCCGCGTTGGAGGGCCCTTCGAGGAAGTCCTCGCGCGCGAAACTCTCGGGATGCTCGAGCGCAAGCACGAGCTGACGCGGGCCGAAAGAACTCACCATGCCGCTCAACCCGTCTTCTCGCCGGTATAGAGAGAACTCTCCAAATAGCGCTTGAGCGCGAAGCGCGCGAGCACGCCGATGGTAGCGGCCAGCGGCACCGCCACCAGAAGACCGACGAAGCCGAACAGGTAGCCGAAGGCGAGCAGCGCGAAAATCACCCAGACCGGATGCAGGCCGACGCTCTCGCCGACCAGCTTGGGCGAGAGCACGTTGCCTTCGATAAACTGCCCGATGAGGAAAATGCCGAGCACCATCAGGATCGAGCTGTAGTCCGGCCAGAACTGCGCCACCGCCACGCCGAGCGACAGCACCAGGCCGGTGAGCGAGCCGACATAGGGGATGAAGGTGATCAACCCCGAGATCAGCCCGATCAAGAGGCCGAAATTGAGCCCGGAAAGGGTGAGCGCGGCGGCGTAGAACGAGCCGAGGATCAGGCACACCGCGGTCTGTCCGCGCACGAAACCGGCGATCGCGGCGTCGATTTCGCGCGCCAGCCCGCGCACCGTCTCGCGGTGCTGCACCGGCACCCAGGCGTCGACGCTCGCGATCATGCGATGCCAGTCGTAGATCAGATAGAAGGCGACCACCGGCATCACCACGATCAGCGAGAACAGCGACACCAGCGCGCGCCCGCCCGACCACAAAGACTTCAAGAAGGTGCTGATCCACCCCACCCCTTGCGTGACCAGATCGCCGAGGCCCTTGTCGGTGGAGAAGCTGGCGCCGAGCAGCTTGTGCAGCCAGGGCCGGCTCGGATCGCTGAGCAGCTGCTGCAGCTTGGCGACGTAGCCCGGAATGTATTCGATGAACGACGAAAGCTGGCCACCCAGGATCGGCGCCACCAGGAGGATCAGATAGATGAGGGCGAGCACCGCCAGCGTGATGATCAGAAGCGAGGCGGCGAGCCGGTTGACGCCGAGACGTTCGATGCGGTCGGCGAACGGTGTCAGCAGATAGGCGATGGCGAGACCGGCGATGAAGGGAAGCAGGATTTCGCTCAACAGCCACAGAACGAGCACGACCACGCCGAGCGCGGCGAGCCAGAATGCAACCTGGATCCGGAACGCGTCGTTCACCGGCCCGGGTGCCGGCGGTGGCAGCAATGGTGACTGCGTGCTCATCGGCCAGCCGTCGCCGAGTTCATATGCCGCACCCACTCGGCGACATAGGCGGCGACCGAGAGCAGGGTCAAGGCCGCCACCAGGCCCATGAGCATCTTGTTGAGCAGCGGCACCTCGAAACCGTAGCCGAGCGAGGCGAGCACCACGCAGGCAAAGGCGATCTGCGCCACCGTGTTGAGCTTCGACACCACGAGCGGCTTGACCTTGACCGGACTGCCGACCAGCCAGGACAGCATGACCGCCCCCACGATCATGATGTCGCGCGACACTACCAGGATGACCAGCCAGCGCGGGATCAGGTCATTGACCCCGAGCGTCACATAGATCGACACGATCAACGCCTTGTCGGCGAGCGGATCGAGATAGGCCCCGAGCACGGTGGTCATGCGGAACCTCTTGGCCAGGAACCCGTCGACGGCATCACTCACCCCGGCGACCAGGAACAGCAGGAAGGCGAGCCACAG
>Ga0180222_1001688_pt1 | contig 21278 bp, 25 predicted proteins | sample eDN5th37CKraftOP_FD_151336 | JGI IMG/M metagenome (GOLD analysis project Ga0180222, IMG submission 151336) | Enriched Organic Plus compost microbial communities from Emeryville, California, USA - eDNA 5th pass 37_C Kraft OP (version 2) (version 2) ... | reverse complement strand
GCCCGCGCAGACCGCCGGGCCCTTCCGACTCGCCGCGGTGCGGGGGCACCGTCGCATCTACGAGCGCTCCGGGGCCGTCGCCACGGTCTGATTCTCGGGGCCGTCGCCGCGGTCACGAGCTCCACGGGCATCCCTGGTGTGGCGGGCCGCCGTGCGCCCGTGCCGGCGACCCTCAAGCGCCGGGGCGCGAGTCAGCCGACGTGGACGGCGATCTCGTGCAGGCCGCTCGCCCCGTCCGGGGCAGGCGCCGCACGCACCTCGGTCTGCGGGGTGCCGTCGGCGTCCAGGGCCCGCACCCGCAGCACATGGTTGCCCGGCTTCGCGTCCCAGTGCCACACCCACTCCCGCCAGCTGTCCACGCCCACACCGGGAGCCAGCTCGGCCGCCGTCCACTCCCCCTGGTCGACCTGCACCTGGACACCGGACAGCGCGGTGTGCGGATGCCACGCCACCCCCGCGACGGCAACGGCGCCCGCGGCGACGCTCGCGCCCGCACGCGGCACGTCGATGCGGGAGGCGAGCTTCACCGGTCCTCGCTCGCTCCATCCGAGCCTCGTCCAGTAGGCGGCCGCGTCGGCGAAGCGCGTGACCTCCCAGTCGGTCACCCATTTCGTGCCGGACACGTACCCGTACAGCCCGGGCACGACCATCCGCACCGGGTAGCCGTGCTCGAGGGGCAGCGGCTCGCCGTTCATGCCGATCGCGAGGATCGCATTCCGCCCCGGGTCGCGCAGCACGTCCAGCGGAGTGCCCGCCGTGAAGCCGTCGGGCGCCTTCGACAGCAGCATGTCGGCGCCGGCCTGAGGCCGCGCGCGTTCCAGCAGCGACCGGATCGGGGTCCCCAGCCACACGGCGTTGCCGACGAGGGTACCGCCGACTTCGTTGGACACGCAGCTGAGCGTGGTGACGCTCTCGGCCATCGGCAGCCCGACGAGCTCGTCCCAGCCGATCGTCAGCTCCTGCTCGACCAGCCCGTGGATGCGCAGCGACCAGTTCCCCGGGTCCAGCTCCGGCAGCCGGAAGGCGATGTCGATGCGGTAGAAGTCCGCGTTCGGGGTGATGAAGGGGGTCATGCCCGGCACGTCCACCTGCGCCTGCGCAGGGACGGCCGCGGTGCTGCTCGGCGTGGGCAGCCGCAGCGCCGTGCGCGCCGCGACCACCGCCCGCCGGCCCGAGGAGGCCAGCACACCTCCCGCGATCGCGAGCAGCCCGGCGGCCGCGGTGCCCGCGCTCCAGAGCAGGAAGCGCCGCCGCGAGCCGCTGGGTGGCCCAGCGGGCGCCCTTCCGGCCGGCGCGGCTGGGAGCGCCCGATGGATCAGCAGCGACAGGGCGACGCAGGCCGCGGCGCTCGCGCACAGCACCGGCAGCGCAGCGAGCTGCGTGAGCGCTGCGCGGGTGAGCACCGCCACGAGGCCGCCGGCCCCGCACAGCAGCAGGGCCGTGCCGCTCCAGCGCCAGCGCCGCTCGAGCACTCCGGCGGCCGCGGCCACGAGCAGCAGCACGACGCCGATCCCGGACACGAGCGCGGCCTTGTCGCCGGTGCCGAACCACTGGATCGCCGTCTCCTTCGCCCAGCCGGGAGCGAGGTCGACGAGGGCGGAGGCGACGGCGAGCACGGGTGAGGACGAGCCGGCCAGCAGAGCGGCGACGAGCTCCCCCACCCCGACCCCTAGGAGCGTCGCCGCCACGCCCGCGCAGGCGGCCAGCGGCCACCCGGCACGCCGCCTTCCGCTCATGCGCTCAGGCTAGCCCTGAAGCCTGCGCGACCGCCCCGCCCACAAGGGGATCCGTGGAGCCGGCGGGCTCAGCCGCGCCGGCCGATCCGCGTGGGCGTGAGCCGGAAGATCCGCAGAACCCGGCCGGAGGACCGCTCGTAACCCCGGTAGCCGGGCCAGTTCGCCTCGAGCTTGGCCCAGACCTCCTCGCGCTCGTCGTCGCCGACGAGCTGGGCGCGCACCTCGATGCGCCGGCCCCGTACCGTGACGGCGGCCGCGGGGTCGGCCAGGAGGTTGCTCGTCCAGGCGGGATGGTTCGGGCCGGCGAAGTTGCTGCCGACGATGAGCATCCGCCCGGGCGGCTCGGGGCAGTACATGAGGGTCGTGTCGCGCGGCAGCCCCGTCCGCGCCCCCACGGTGTGCAGCACGAGCGAGGGCACGAGCAGCCCGCTGAGGGGAACCCGCCCGCGCGTGACGACCTTCATCATCTTCTCCAGCGGCGGCATCACACGGGGGCCGACGGCGCGGAAGAAGCGCGTTCGGGAGAACCGGGCGACGGCAGGGCGGAACGCGCGAGGCAAGGCCATTCCTCGATTCTGCCCCCTCGCGGCGTCGTGCCGCTGCTCCGGGCCGGTCAGCGCGGCTGAGGGGAGCTCGCCTCGGCCCGCTCCATCCGGAGCACGAGGCCGAGCCGGCTGTCCGGGGAGCGCCGGACGCGCACCCCCTGGCGCACCACGAGGTATCCGACGCCGACGAGCGCGGCCGCGAAGCCTGCCGCGGCACCGACGGCGATGCCCCAGCGCGGTCCGAAGCTGTCCGCGACCCAGCCGACGATCGGCGCGCCGATCGGCGTGCCGCCCATGAAGATCGCCATGTACAGCGCCATCACCCGGCCGCGCACGGCCGGCTCGCTGGAGAGCTGCACGATGCCGTTCGCCGCGGTCATGAAGGTCTGCGAGGCGGCTCCCACCAGCGGCAGCATGATCGCGAACAGCAGGTAGCTGGGCATCACCGCCGCGAGCCCCAGCCCGAGCCCGAACAGCGCGCTGGAGAACAAGAGCAGGCTCGCGCGCGGCCGCTCCCGCCGCGCGGCGAGCAGCGCGCCGATGATGGAGCCGACGGCCAGGGCTCCGCTGAGCATGCCGTACTCCCCCGCGCCCTGCCCGAAGGCCACGGCCATGGTCGAGGCGTACAGCGGGAAGTTCAGCCCGAAGGTGCCGATGATGAACACCGTCACGAAGATGATGAGCAGGTCCTTGCGGGTCCAGACGTATCGGAAGCCCTCCACCAGGGCGCCCGGGCCGCGCCCGACGTGCCGCTGTTCATCCGGCTCCTGCGGGTGGATGTACCGCAGCGAGAGCAGCACGGCCGCGAAGCTCGCCGCGTTGATGAGGAACACCCAGCCGGCGCCGACGACGACGGTGAGGAAGCCGGCGACGGCAGGGCCGACCAGCCGCGCCATCTGGAAGGAGGTCGAGTTCAGCGCCACGGCGTTCGAGAGGTCCTCGCGCTCCACGAGCGAGGTGACGAAGGTCTGCCGCACGGGCGCATCGAAGGCCGCAGCGCAGCCCAGCAGCAGGGCGAACAGCCACACATGCCACAGCTGCACGGCTCCCGTGACCGTCAGCAGGCCGAGGCCCAGGGCCAGCAGACCCATCGAGGCCTGGGTGAGCATGAGCAGCTTGCGCTTGTCGAAGCGGTCGGCGGCGTATCCGGTGACCGGCAGCAGGAGCAGCTGCGGGCCGAACTGCAGCGCCATCGTCACGCCGACGGCCACCGCGTCGTTGTCCGTCAGCTGGGTGAGGACGATCCAGTCCTGGGCGGTGCGCTGCATCCAGGTGCCGATGTTCGACACCACGGCACCCGCCGCCCAGATGCGGTAGTTCATCACCCGCAGTGAGCGGAAGGTGGCCGCGAAGCCCCCGCTCACGCGTCGGCCAGCTTCCGCAGGGAGGACAGCGCGGCGGTCAGCGCGGCGCGCTCGTCGCGGTCGAGGGCCGAGAGTCGATCGCGCAGCCAGGCGGTGCGCAGCTGCCGGGTGGCGCTGACGACTTCGCGGCCGGCTGCCGTGACCTCGACGATGACCTTCCGCCCGTCGTCTGCGGAGGGCCGGCGCAGGACGAAGCCGCCCTCCTCCAAGCCGTTCAGCGTGCGGTTCATCGACGGCGGGGTCACCCCCTCCCGCTCGGCGAGCTCCCCCGGCGTCATGCCGCTGCCGTGCTCGAGCCGGAACAGGACGAGCAGCTGCGAGTCGCTGACATGCGCATCGCTGCGCTGCCCACGCAGCCTGCGCGACAGGCGCAGGATCAGCGGACGCAGCTCCTCCGCGAGCCCGTCGCTCCCCACACCCGCCATATCTTTAGTCTAGCTCATTAGCGTCGCTAATGAAAGCGCTGAGCGACCGTGCAGGCACGCCTGCCGCCGCTCATCCGCGCCGGCCGATCTCGGCGAGACGAGCCCGCACGATCCGCTCGACCAGCGCCATCGGCGGGGGCTCCGATAGAGTCTCAGCCATGCCCGACGCGCGAGGCGGCCCGCGGACAGCCCCGTCGGCGGCGCGCGGCTGGACGATGCTCGCCGGGGCGATCGTCTGCGAGGTGACCGCGACTCTCGCGCTGCGCGCGGCGGTGGACGCGCCGCTCTGGTTCGTCCTCGTCGCCGCAGGCTACCTGACCTCCTTCACCTGCCTGTCGCTCGCCCTGCGCGCCGGCCTGCCGCTGGGCGTCGCCTACGGCATCTGGGGAGCCGTCGGCGTCGCGCTCGTCGCCATCATGGCGTACGTCCTCTACGGCGAGGCGCTCACCCTGCTGAGCGTGGCCGGGCTGGCGTTGATCATCGGCGGCGTCCTGCTCATCGAGCTCGGCTCGCGGCACGCTGCGCGCAGGGCCGCAGGCCGCGCCGGGCGCGCCGCGGGGCGGGCCGACACGGCTGGCGCCCGCGCCCGGCGGCCGGAGGAGCGGTCGTGATCGCCTGGCTGCTCCTGGCCGGCGCGATCCTCAGCGAGGTCGCCGCGACGGTCGCGCTGCGCGCGGCGAGCACGGGGAGCAGGGCCTGGTACGCGCTCACCGCCGTCGGCTATCTGCTGTCCTTCTCGCTGCTGTCGCTCGTGCTGCGCGAGGGCGTCGGCGTGGGCGTCGTCTACGGGATCTGGACCGCCGCGGGCGTGGCCCTCACCGCCGTGGCGAGCCGGGTGATCTTCAAGGAGCCGTTCAGCTGGGTGATGGCGGCAGGCACCCTGCTCGTCATGGGCGGCGTCGTCCTCGTGGAGCTCGGCAGCGGGCACTGAGGCTGCTGCTCAGCAGGCCGGGAGATCCTCCCAGGTCAAGCCCGCCCGGGCGAAGCCGAGCCTGCCGAGACGCAGCTGCGGCCGATGAGCGAGGGCCACCGGGACTCCGGACCGGGCCGCCTCTTCGGCCAGCTGAATCCGCACCTCCTGTGCGCGCGGCGCATCGACGTCGAAGACCGAGCGCCACCCCCGCTCGATGAGCTCGAACGGCAGGTGCGCCACGTCCCCCAGGATGAGCGCCCCATCGGAGCCGCTGGACAGCTCGTACACCGTGGAACCCGGGGTGTGGCCCCCGACGGGCCTCGCACGCACGCCCGGCAGCAGCTCCCCCGCTGCGTCGAAGGGCTCCAACTGCGGCGCAACGGGCAGCAGCGTTGATCGGGTGGCGTCGCTCGCGCCCGGCCCCTCCACGAAGTGCTCCCAGTCAGCGCGGTGCACGCGGTGGCTTGCGCGCCGGAACGTGGGCCGCCCGTCCATGGAGGCCCAGCCGATGTGGTCGAAGTGCAGATGGGTGAAGAGGACATCCGTCACATCGTCCGGTGCGTATCCCGCGCCGGAGAGCGCGCCCATGAGCTGCCCGCCATCGTACCGCTCCGTGCGCACTGGCCCGATGCCGAGATCGACCAGCGCGAGCCGCTGCCCGCTGCGCACCAGGAACGAGCCCTGTGCGAGCTCCACCCGCCCGCGCCCGTCCAGCATCTCCGCGTGCGCATCCCAGGGGTCGCCGCAGCAGCCATCGCGCCGCCAGACGTCCCTGCCGACCTCGCGGATCGAGCCGTCGACGAGGGCCTGGACCGTGATGTCGCCCACGGTCAGAGCGCTCACCCCGCGGCCACCCAGCGCTCGTGGTCCTCGATGAGCGCACGGAACTCGTCCGGCCGCTCGACCGGCGCGACGTGAGCGGCGTCCATGACGAGAAGGCGGCTGCGCGGAACGCGTTCCGCGATGGCGGCGAGAGCGGCGAGCGGTGCGGAGCGGTCTTCGCTTCCCGCCACGCAGCTCACGGGCACCTGGACAGCGCGCAGCTCCTCGAGCACGTCCTGATACGCCATCGCGCGCCACGCGCCCGCCCAGGCGTCCGGGTCGACGCGGGCGAGCGACCGTCGCACGCAGAGCACCCCGGGGTGCTCGGGCTGCGCGGCCAGCAGCTCAGCGGTGAACCATCGCGCGAGCGTCTCCTCGACGACGCCGGGCCAGGCGTCCTCGCCGCTGCGCGACGCCCTGTCGAGCATCAGGTCGCGACCCGTGCGTGCGGTGGTGCTGACGAGGACGAGCGAGCGCACCACCGCGGGATGCCGGAGCGCCACGTGCTGAGCGATCATGCCGCCCAGCGAGACGCCGATCAGATCCGCGCCCCCTGAGTCCGCGGTGTCGGCGAACAGCTCAGCCACCTCGTCGGCGAGCTGCTCCAGCCCGGGCCAGGGCCGGGCCGTGGCCCGGGAGCCGTGCCCGGGGTATACCACCGCCGCGTGACCCTCCCCGAGCAGCCCCGAGGCCTGCCAGAACTCCTCGTCCATCCCCACCGGCGGCAGCAGCACGCGCATCGTCAGATGATCCCGAGGCGGTCGAAGAGCTGGTAGATGTGCCGCGAATGCCGGGTGAGCTCTGCGTCGTCCTCGACCACAATCGGCCGGGGGCGCGGCGCGTCGATCACGATCTCTTCCGCCACCCGCCCCGGGCTCGGCCGGAGAACGATCACCCGATCCGAGAGCCGCACCGCCTCCTCCACGCTGTGCGTGATGAAGACCACGGTCTTGCGCTCACCGTCCTCCAGCCAGAGCCGCTCGAGCTCCTGCTGCATCTGTATCCGGGTGATCGCGTCCAGCGCCCCGAAGGGCTCGTCCATCAGGAGCGTCGACGGGCGGTGCACGAACGCCCGAGCGATGGAGACGCGCTGACGCATGCCTCCTGAGAGCTCGCTCGGGTATCGGTCCAGGGCCTTCTCCAGCCCCATGCTCGTCAGCACTGCCGCGCTGTCCGCTCGCGCTTCCTTCTTCGGCTTGCCTCTGACCTCCCCTTGCAGGGCGACGTTGTCCAGGGCAGTGCGGAACGGGAGCAGCATGTCGCTCTGGAAGACGATGCCCACGTCCGTGAGCGGGCTGTTCGATTCCCGCCCGTCGATACTCACCGTCCCAGCCGACCGGGACATCAAGCCGGCGATGATCATCATGAGCGTGCTCTTGCCGCAGCCGCTCGGGCCGAGGATGCTCACGAACTCTCCGGCTCTGATCGAGAGCGTGACGTCGTCGAGTGCCGCCACTTCGCGGTTGCCCGCGGGGTAGACCTTCGAGACGTTCCTCACGTCGATCCTCGTGCTCGTCATCGCGTCGATCCCTCCGTCATCGATTCCGCCGCCCGGGATCAGCACGCCGGCGGGCTCGCCGGCGCGAACTGATCCGTGAGGATCGACGGCGTCGGGTCGAAGCTGGAAGAGAGTCCGTTGTACTGCACGAGCAGCTTCGTCGTGTCGGCCCAGTCGCCCTCGGGGAGCACCCCGAGCGAGGGGGCGCCGGGCGCGCAGAGCAATGGCGCGACGCTCGTCAGCCCGTCCTTGAGGACCGCGGGATCGGCGGCCTCCGGGAACTCCTTCTTGACAGCCGCCGCGGCCGCCTGGGTGTCGTCACGCGCGGCCGCCCAGCCGCGGAGGCTGGCGTCGACGAAGGCCTTGACGACATCGGGATGCTGCTTGGCGTAGTCGGGATTCGCGATGATCGTGAAGCCGATCGTCGGGACGCCGTTCTTGTAGTAGTAGAGCTCGTTGATGTCGACGCCCTGCGCGCGCAGCAGCGGCGGCTGCGCGTCCGCACCTCCGAGGATGGCGTCGACGGTTCCGTTCAGCAGCGCGCCCACGAGCGCAGAGGGCTCCACGTTCACCGGCGAGATGGACGACGGGTCGACCCCGTTCGCCTGCAGAACGGCATTCAGCAGCGTCGCGAGCGCCGTCCCCGGTTGGACGCCGACCTTCTTGCCGGCCAGGTCCTTCACGGACGTGATGTTGGCGCCCTTCTTCGAGATCACGACGAAGACATTGCGCTGGAAGATCGGCGACACGATGTCGAGCGCCGCACCGCCGTTGATCACGCCGAAGACCGACGGCGCGTCGCTGTACCCCAGCGGCGACTGCCCGCTGGCGACCTGTGTCGCGGTGTTGATCGAGCCGGTACCGGGCTGGATCGTGACGTTGAGCCCTGCGTCCGCGTAGTACCCGAGCTCCTTGGCCATCACGAATCCCGCTCCGATCGCGCCCGGAAGATAGTTGAGCGTGAACGAGACATCAGTGGTGGATGCGGGCTTGCCTGGGCTGGATGTCGACGTCGATGTCGATGTCGATGTCGAGGAGGATGCTCCACCCGAGGACGAGCAGGCCGCTGTGGCGAGTGCGAGCGCGGTGATCGCGGCCGCGATGGCGACGCGCGGGGCGCGCGCGCGCCGGTTCCGAGTCAACATGGATGTGCTCCTTCATGCGTCATTGCAGACAGGGTTGGTGGTGGGAACGAGGACGCCGCGCTAGGCGGTCTTGCCTCGCCGGCTCCAGGGCATCACGAGCCAGCCGACGAGGACGACGACGTAGTAGAACAGGAGCCCCAGCACGCTGAGGACGAAGAGGTCCGCGAATACGAGCCCGCTGTCGAGCACGCCGGTGGCTCCGTGCAGCGTGTAGCCCAGGCCCGATGTCGACCCGACGAACTCGCCGACGATGGCGCCGGTCGCTGCGAGGACGATCGCGACCTCGAGACCGGCGAAGATGAACGGCAGGGTCGCCGGAAGCCTGACGTACCGGAACGTCTGCCAGCGCCCCGCACCCATGGAGCGCGTGAGGTAGAGCGTGCGCTCGTCGAGGCTCATGAAGCCCGCCATCGCGTTCGCAAGGATCGGGAAGAAGCACAGCAGGAATGTCAGCAGCACGATCGAGCCGAGCCCGACCCCGAACCAGACGACGAGCACGGGAGCTAGCGCGATCTTCGGCACGACCTGGAAGATGACGACCAGGGGATAAAAGGTGCTCCGCAGCCAGCTCGAGGAGGAGAAGACCATCGCGAGCGGGATGCTCACCACGACGGCGACGGCGAAGCCGAGAGCGATCTCGAGCCCGGTGGTCCACGCGGCAGGCCCGAGCACGTCCCAGGAGGTCACGATCCGCGGCAGGAACTGGCTGGGCGCCGGCACGAGGTAGTACGGGACTTCGAAGAGCTTGACCGCGATCTCCCAGAGCACCGTGATCACGACGACCGCCGCGAGCGGAAGCAGGATGCGCGCCAGACGCCTCTGCGTCAGCGGCACACGCACGGGCGTGCGCGCGAGCGTGGACGGGCGCTTCGGATCTGAACCTTGCGATCCGGGTTTCAGAGCCTCGTCGCCGGCGGGCGACACGGCGAGCTGCAGGTTATCCGCGGGCGTCATTGGTCGGGAACCTTTCACCATTTGAATCATCATTCGGATGGTGAAAGGACGGTAATGTCCCGCGAGGACGCTTGTCAATAGTCGCCGGCTTGCGCGCGCCATGAAGCGGCCGCTTGACGCTCGCGAGAGCGGGGTGCTAGACCTTTCACACTATCCGACGGCATTTCACAAACTGAAACTGGGGAGCAGCGTGGCTACCAAGAAGATCGGGATCGCCGGAGCGGGGATCGGCGGGCTCACCGCCGCCGCGTACCTCCTGCGGCAGGGACTCGACGTCCGACTCTACGAGCAGGCCGATGCCTTCGCCCGTGTCGGAACCGGCATCCAGATGGGCCCCAACCCGATGAAGATCCTCATCGACCTCGGCCTCCAGGGAGATCTCGAGCGGGTGGCCTACTCGCCTCCGTCCCTTGCGAACCGTGTCTGGGACACGGGTGAGCTCACTTTCGACCTGCCCCTCGGCTCGGATGCGGAGCGTATCTACGGGGCACCGTACTATCTCCTGCACCGGGGCGATCTGCACGCAGCCCTCCAGAACGTCGTACCGCCCGAGACCATCCGTCTCGGCCACCGCATCACCGGGGTCGCCGAGGACGCCGACGGCGTGCGCATCGACTTCGCAGACCGGCCCAGCGACACTGTCGACATCCTCATCGGCGCGGACGGCGTGCATTCGCCCACCCGCGAGAGCCTGTTCACCTCCACGCGCCCGCTCTACACGGGCAAGGTCGCATACCGGGCCGTCTTCCCCGCCGAGCTCGTGCGGCGCGCGCCGGCCGGCCCCGCGACCAAGTGGTGGGGACCGGACCGGCACATCGTGATCTACTACGTCAGCGCGGGCAGGGAGCTCTACTTCACGACAGGCGTGCCGGAGCCGGAGCCCTCGAAGGAATCGTGGTCCGCGATGGGCGACCTGGACGAGCTGCGTCGCGCCTTCGAGGGCTTCCACCCCGACGTCATGGATGTCCTCGAGGCGTGTCCCGCTGTGAACAAGTGGGCGATCTACGACCGCGACCCGATGGATTCCTGGCACACTGGCCGAGTCGTCCTGCTGGGGGACGCATGCCATCCCATGACTCCGTACATGGCGCAGGGCGCCGCGACCGCGATGGAGGACGCGGTCGTCCTCGCGCGCTGCATCGAGGAGTTCGGCCTCCAGGAAGCCCCGTCCGTCTTCCAGCGTTACGAGGACATCCGCAAACCCCGCACGAGTCTCATCCAGTCGATCTCCCGCGCGAACACCTGGCTTCGGGAGCAGACCGATCCGACCCCCATCTACGGATACAACGCGCTCACCGTGTCCCTCGAGCCGGGCGCCCCGGCGGTCGCGCATGCCTGACGCGGGCGCCGACGCTCAGGACCTCGAGCCGGAGCCGGGGGCGACGCGGATCCGTTCCGTGGCTCGGGCGGCTCAGCTGCTCACGCTCATCGCCGCCGCCGAGGACGGCGCGAGCGCGAAGCAGCTCTCCGCCCTGCTCGGGACCACGCTGCCCACCACCTACCATCTGCTCAACACGCTCGCCGACACTCACCTCATCACCCGCGATGAGAATCGCGTATACCGCCTCGGACACGGCATGGAGGAACTCGCCTCGGCCTACTACCGGCAGTCGGCGCCGTCGCCCGCCCTGCTCGGTCCGCTCTCCAGGCTGATCGAGACGACCGGCGAGACGGCCTACTACAGCGCCTGGCGGCGCGGCGCCTTGGAGATCCTCGCGGTTCGCTCCGGCACACACGCCGTCCGTGTCATGAATCTGCAGCCCGGCTTCCATGGAGACGCGCACGCGCGCGCTTCCGGCAAACTCCTGCTCGCGCTCGGCCGCCCGGAGACACGGGAGGCGTACCTTGCCGAGCACCCGCTCGTCCCCGTCACGAAGAACACGATCGTCGACGCCGACGAGCTCGACGCCGAGCTCGAGGCGATCCGCAGGCGCGGATTTGCGAGCGACGAGGAGGAGTTCGCGGAGGGCGTCTGCTGCCTCGCCGTGCCCGTCTACGAGGGCGACGCGCTGATCGGGGCCTATACCCTCTCCGCACCGTCGCAGCGCTATCGGGAGCACAAGTTCGAGTATCTGGCGCATCTGAAGGCGGCGGCCGCCGCCGCGACGGGCTCCGATCCACTGGCCCCGGAGCTCGCCTCCTGAGGGAGGCTGCGAACCGCCGGCGGTTCACAATCGCGGAATGCCGAAGGAGGTCTGATGCGCTCTCGACACATCGCCATCATCGGAGCAGGTGCCGCGGGCATCTGCGCCGCCAAGTATCTGCTGGCAGCCGGGCATCGGGTCACGCTGTTCGAGATCGGCACCCGCATCGGAGGCGTGTGGGAGTACGAGAACGACAACGGACGCAGCTCGGCCTACGCGTCACTGCACATCAACACGGAGAAGCGGGTCACGCAGTTCCACGACCATCCCTTCCCCGAGACCACGCAACTGTTCCCCTCCCACCGGGACATGGCGTCGTACCTGCGCTCCTACGCCGACCGCTTCGGCGTCGCGCCGTTCATCCGCTTCCGTTCCACGGTCACGGCGGTGCATCCGATCGATGCCGGGGCAGCCGGCTGGGATGTCGAGATCGACGGGAGCGAGCGTATGCCCTTCGATGCCGTGGTCGCGGCGGGCGGGCATCTGTCCGAGTACGTGCTGCCGCCCTTCGCGGGCGACTTCACGGGAGAGCTTCTGCACTCGCACCATTTCAGGCGTCCGGAGCCGTTCGCGGGCAAGCGCGTCCTCGTGGTCGGCACGGGCAACAGCGCGTGCGACATCACCGCAGACCTTGCACCGTTCGCGGCGCGCACGGTGATGTCGTCGCGCTCCCCCGCGCTCATCGTGCCGAAGCTGTTTCTCGGGCTTCCCGTCACGCAGCTCACCGGGCTGCTCGAGCGCCCGTGGCTGCCGCGCGCGGCTCCACAGGCGATGCGCCGCGCGATCACGCGGCTGGCCCACGGGCGCATGGAGCGATGGGGCCTGCGCACACCCCGCGGCAGGACGCATCCCACCTCCCATCCGACGCTCATCAACCTCTTCGCGTACCAGCGGGCCTCCGTCCGCCCGGGGATCGCGTCGGTCGAGGGCAAGCGCGTGCTGTTCATCGACGGCTCGACGGAGGACTTCGACACGATGATCTGCGCGACGGGCTACGCGCTGCGCGTGCCCTTCGCGGAGGACCTTGTCCCGGTCGAGGACGGTGGGCTGCGGCTGTACCGGCGAGTGGTTCCCCCCTCCTGCCGAGGGCTGTACTTCGTCGGGTACTTCAACACCGCCGGCAGCTCGAACCTGCGGATGTTCGAGCACCAGAGCCGATGGATCGCCGAGCTGGAGGCCGCGCGGTGCGCCCTGCCTGACGAGGCGCGTATGCGGGAGGAGATCGCGCGCGACGAGCAGTACTACGCGAAGCACTTCCCGGCCGGCCCGCGCTATGCGATCGAGATCGACCCGGTCCGTTACGCTCGGCAGCTCAAGCGAGAGCTCGCTGAGGGACGCCGACGCGCACGACGCGAAGGCGCGATCGAGGCCGACCGCCCGCGAGAGCGCGGCGCCGACGCCGTGCCCGGCTCTGCTGCCGGCTAGAGGCTCGCGCTGACGAGCAGCCCCGCGGCGGCGAGGCGGTCGCGCAGGGCCGCTTCGCTGTGCTCGTAGGCCTCGGTCAGGCGGATGAGCTCCAGGCCGTCCTGTGCGCCGGCGCTGAACTGGAACAGCGTGCGGTGCAGCTGCACGACAAGCGCGCCGCCTTCCTCGCCGAAGCTCACCGTGAACACCTCGCGCTGGCTCTTGTCGCCGGCGAAGACACCCAGGAAGGCGGTCTTCGCGATGCTGCCGTGGGTGGCTCGCCACTGGTCGTGACGCTCCTCCTTGACGGTGAAGCCCTCCTGCTCCAGTGCGGTGCGGAAGGCCTGTTTGGCCGACTCGTGGTCGCCCGACAGGACGTACTGGACATTGAAACTCGACACGCTCGTGCCTTTCCTCGCAGAGAATGAGTGAACGGGGAGACGGCCGAACCGCTCCCCCAGCGATGGCCACTGTCACCCTACGATCAGCGAGCCGCTCACCGGAAGCGCCATGCGCAGGACGCGCAACGGCGGCGTCAGGCGAAGTAGCGCAGCCAGATGTACAGCCACGCCGCGGCGGTGGTCACCAGCACGGTGACGATGCCGTAGCGGGTGAACTGCCAGAAGCTGATCGGCTGCCCCGCCCGGGCTGCCAGGCCGAGCACGACGACGTTCGCGCTCGCCGCGATGGCCGTGCCGTTGCCGCTGAAGTCCGCACCGAGCGCGAAGGCCCACCACATGGCCTGGGCTGTTCCCGGATCGGGGATCTGCGCGACGAGCTCCTCGACGACCGGGACCATCGTCGCCACGTAGGGGATGTTGTCGAACACCGAGCCGACCAGCGCGGAGCCCCACAGCAGCACGCTCGCGGCTGCGAACCAGTCCGTTCCGACGGTCTGCACCGTCCAGCTGCCGATGGCGTCGATCACGCCGGTGTGCACGAGCCCGGCGACCATGACGAACAGCCCGGCGAAGAACACGAGGGTGCGCCACTCGACCTCGCGCAGCGCCTCCACCGTCCGGTCGCCCGCGACGAGCAGCATGAGGCCCGCCCCGACGAGCGCCACGATCGCGGGCTCGATGTGCAGCAGCGAGTGCAGGCAGAAGGCCACGATCACCAGCCCGAGCACGACCATGCTCCGCACGAGCAGGCGGCGGTCGTGGATGCAGTCGCGCGGATCCATCGCCATCACCTCGGCCACGCGGTCCGCGCGGTACACGAACTGCCGGCGGAACATGATCCAGGTCAGCCCCACGAAGCCGACGAACACGATGGCGGTGATCGGTGCCATGTGCACGATGAAGTCGTCGAAGCTCAGCCCGGCCCGGGTGCCGATGATGATGTTCGGCGGGTCGCCGATGAGCGTCGCGGCCCCGCCGATGTTCGACGCGAGCACCTCCGCGATGAGGTACGGCACCGCGGGGACTCCCAGCCGCCCGCACACGACGATGGTCACGGGCGCGATGAGCATCACGGTGGTCACGTTGTCCAGGAAGGGAGACGCCACGGCCGTGATGCCCATGAGCAGCACCATGAGCACATACGGGCGCCCGCGGGAAAGCCGAGCCGCCCAGATGCCCAGGAAGTCGAACACGCCGGTCTGGCGGATGATCCCGACGATGACCATCATCCCGAACAGCAGGAAGATGACGTCCCAGTCGATGCCGGCGTGCTCGGAGTAGAACACCTCCGTGCCCGGCAGGAGCCCCAGCACCGCCATGAGACCCGCGGCGATGAGCACGACGCGGACCTTGCTCATCCGCTCCGAGGCGATCAGGCCGAAGGCGACGATGAAGATGCCGAGGGCGAGCCAGGCAGTGGCCATGCTTCTCCCCTCGCTCATCCGGTGCTCTTCCAGCCTTCCTGGCAGCTGCCGGCCGCGGTATCGGGCCTGACACCCATCTGCGCGGGCGTGCGGGGCTCCCCCCGTGCGGGACATGGGTGCTGCGCCTCATGGACAGGAGTGCGCGCACGCGCGAGGCTGGGGCAATGGTCAGCACTCGAAGCCCCGTCCGGGAGCTGTTCTGGCGCGTCGTCGCGATCAACGGCCTGGTGTTCACCGCCGGCACGCTGGTGCTCGCCTTCGCGCCCGTCACCGTGTCGCAGCTGGTGAACCTCGCCGAGGTGCCCGTGCTCGTCGTCGGGCTGGCCCTCATCCTCGCGCTCAACGCCGTGCTCGTGCGCACCAGCCTGAACCGGCTGGAGGCCGCCCATATCGCCGGCGGCGCCCTCGCCCTCGCTGCGCAGGAGGACGAGCGGCAGCGCATCGCGCGCGAGCTGCACGACGAGATCGGCCAGAGCCTCACCGTCGCGCTGCTGAGCCTGCGGCGGGTGGCGGAACGCGCCCCGGAGGAGCTGCGAGCGGAGGCGGAGGTCGCCCAGCAGGCCGTGCGCTCGAGCCTGGACGAGGTGCGGCAGGTCGCTCGGCGCCTGCGGCCCGGTGTGCTGGCCGAGTTGGGCCTGCGCAGCGCGCTCACGGAGCTGACCGACGAGTTCTCGCGCACCAGCGGCGTTCCCGTCCGCCGCAGCGTCCCCAAGGAGTTGCCGCAGCTGGACGGGGAGACGGAGCTGGTCGTCTACCGGGTCGCGCAGGAGGCGCTCACGAACGTCGCGCGGCACGCCGGTGCGAGCGCAGCGGAGCTCGAGGTGCTGGTGTCTGACGAGAGGCTCGTGCTCCGCGTCGCGGACGACGGCCGCGGCGGCGTCGACCGGGAGGGCGTCGGCATCCGGGGCATGCGCGAGCGGGCGGCGCTCATCGGCGCAGAGCTCGTCGTCGGCGCGGTCGCCTCCGGCACAGGGACCGTGGTGCGGCTGATCGTCCCAGGGGCCGGATACGACGGGCCGGCAGGCGGGCACCGGCGGCGCGGCCGAGAGGGCACCCGGCCGCCGGCGAGACCCGGAGCCGCCCCGCGCCCGGCGGCGGAGCCGGGGGCGCGCCCGTGAGCGACGCACAAGGGCGGACCCGCATCCTCCTGGCCGACGACCACGCGCTCGTGCGCCGCGGCCTGCGGCTCATCCTCGACGGCGAGCCGGATCTGACCGTGGTCGCCGAGGCGGCCGACGGCGCGGAGGCCGTCGCGATCGCTGGCGCGGGCGGCGTCGACCTGGCCATCCTCGACATCGCGATGCCGCGGATGACCGGCATCCAGGCTGCCCGCGAGCTCGCCGAGCGCGCGCCCAGCACGCGGATCCTCATGCTCTCCATGTACGACAACGAGCAGTACTTCTTCGAGGCGCTGCGGGCGGGCGCGTCCGGCTATGTGCTCAAGTCCGTGGCGGACCGGGACCTCATCGAGGCCGTGCGCGCGACCATGCGCGGTGAGCCCTTCCTGTACCCGGGCGCGATCACCGCACTGATCCGGGACTGGCTGGACCGCGGCGACCGGGCGCCGGAGCGCCTGCTGACGGCGCGGGAGGAGCAGATCACCAAGCTCATCGCCGAGGGGCTGTCCGCGCGTGAGATCGGCGAGGCGCTGCACATCAGCGTGAAGACGGTCGACCGGCATCGGGCGAACATCCTGCAGAAGCTGGGGCTGCGCGACCGGCTGGAGCTGACCCGCTTCGCCATCCGCGTCGGCCTCGTCGAGCCCTGAGGCCTCAGCGCTGCTCGGTGCCGCCCCCGGCTCCGCCCGAAGGCGCCGGGGCGCGGGCAGGCGGCGCGGACGGGCCGGATGCGCCCAGCGCTCAGAGGGGCTCCTCGGTGCTGCCGCCGTCGAGCTCCTCGGCGGGCACATCCGCCGCCTCGTCGGCGTCGTCGTCCCGGACGGCACGCCCCTGCTCCGGGCCGAGCTCGTCCTCCTCGTAGTCGGGACCCTCCGCCGGCTCGCCCTGCCGGTGGTGCTGCTGGTGCTGATCGGGGAACTGCTGGGACATCCCTCTCGCCTCCTTGCTCGCGCGCTCCCGGCCGCCCGGACGCGCACCCTGCGCGCTCAGCGGGCCGCGGCCGTGCCCTCGAGCCTGCGCGCCTTGCGCCGGGCTGCGCAGGGGCTTGACTTCGCGCCGCGGAGGGGGACCTGGCGCATGGCTCGCCCGCGTGCCGGGCATCTCTTCCGAGCAGGCCGCCGATCAGGCGGCCGTCGACGAGGAGGTTCGACGATGAGCACGGGCGGCTCGGAGATGGGAAGCGATGCGCAGCAGGGGCGGCCGGAGCGGTCCGCCATGCGCGCGGCGTTCTGGACGTGGGTCGGGATCATCGTGGTGGGGCTGGCCGTGATGATCGGCCTGCCGCTGGCGGGGCGGTGAGACCGGTGCGCCGTTTCATCCACGACTCCGCGCTGAGCCTGTTCTTCCTCGTGCTGTTCGCCGCGGCTCTGGTCGGGCAGTCCGTCGCCGGGCTCGCCGAGACCAACGACGAGCTGGCGCAGCACGGCCAGGCGGCGCTCGGGTACTGGGACTTCGTCTTCTCCTCCCGCTTCGCCGTGGACGTGGCGGAGAACTGGCAGTCGGAGTTCCTGCAGTTTTTCCTGTTCATCCTCGCCACCGTCTGGCTGGTGCAGCGCGGCTCACCCGAGTCGAAGGAGCCGGGCGACGAGGGGATCGGCAGCGAGAAGGAGCAGAAGCTCGGGCGCTTCGCGAGGCCCGGCTCGCCCTCCTGGGCACGCAAGGCCCGGGGCTGGCAGCGCACCGTCTACGAGAACTCGCTGCTCATCGTCATGGGGCTGATCTTCCTGTTCTCCTGGTTCGCACAGTCCCTCGCCGGGATGGTCGTCGCCAACGAGGACCGGGCGATGCACGGCCAGCCGCCGTTGAGCTGGCCCGAGTACCTCGTGGACGCCGAGTTCTGGAACCGGACGCTGCAGAACTGGCAGTCCGAGCTGCTGGCGGTCGGCGCCATGGTCGCCTTCGCCATCTATCTGCGGCAGCGCGGCTCGCACGAGTCGAAGCCTGTCGGCACCCCGCACGCGGCGACGGCGGCCTCCTCGGACTGAGTGCGGCCCCGGTCGCGCCCGCAGCGCTCAGGGCACCCGGAGCTCGCGCACCGGGTCCCGCCGGCTCGCGAGCACGGCAGGCGGCGCGGCTGCCGCCGTCGCGGCCGCGACAGCCAGCACGCCCAGCGCCGCCGAGAACTCCGCCGTGGGCACGGGGTCGCCGGACAGCAGCAGCACGGAGCACGCCGCGATCAGGCCGGCCACGACGCCTGCGACCGCGAGCTGCGCGGTCTGCACGAGCAGCAGGGCGACGATGAGTCCGCGGCTCGCGCCGAGGGCGCGCCGACGGCCGAAGTCCTTGCGCCGCATCATCACGAGACCGGACAGCAGCACCGCCATGCCAAGCGCGGATCGCGCCGACCGTCTGCGCGCCCGCCGTGCCGTCGCTCGGTCCGGAGTAGAGACCGAGCTCGGCCAGCAACTGCTGCAGCTGCGCCACGTCGGGCCCTGCAACGCCCTCGCTGATCGCGCGGAAGGCGGGCACCTCCCCGCGCCCGATCACCACGGGCCGCAGGTCCACGGCGTACAGCGCGCTGCCCTGCCCGACCTCGTCCCCCGGTGCCACGGAGACGGCGGTGACGATTCCTGCCGCGCGGTTCCTGCCTGCGGGGATCGCCTTCCACTCCGCCACGACATTGAGCGCGAGGCTCGCACCGACCTCGCCGCGGCGCACCGCCACGGTCGTCGACTCGCGGGAGTCCAGCGGATCGGAGGCCGGGCGCAGCACCACCAGCACGGCGACGGTCACCGCTGCCGCTGCGAGCGAACAGCCCACCGCGAGCAGGGCCACGCCGAGCCAGCGCGGCAGGCCTTCCGCGCGGCTCACCATGCCGGAGGCGGACAGCTCATGAGCATGGCGAAGCACTCCTCCTCGAACATCTGCCGCTTCCGCGGATCATCGACGGCAGCTGGCTCCGGTGCATCACCGGGGCGACGCCGGCGGGCTCCGGGCCGAGCTGCTGTGGATAAGGGCTGCGAAGGGGCGATCGCGTGGACCGCCCCCGCCCCCCGCCCCCCCGAATGGGACTCGCGTGCCTCATGGCGGGCTCGCGAGAGGAATATGGTGTGCTCCGGGGGCCGCCGCGGCCTCGTCCTGAGCGATGGAGGTCACGATGACAGACACGTCCCTGCCGCGCCCCGCCTTCGACGCGGAGCTCGGCGCGATCCTCGCGGCGCTGCCACCGATGCAGATCGTCACCGATGAGAACCTCCCGGCCCTGCGCCCGCAGTACGCCCTGGGCTACGCCTCCATCGCCCCGGCGGTCCAGCGGCTGGGCATCCGGCACCGCGAGCTCCTCGTGCAGGGGCCCGGCGGAGAGCTCGTCATGTCCGTGCTCAGCCCCGCCGAGCAGCCGCACGACGCCCCCGCGATCTTCTCCGTGCACGGAGGCGGACAGATCATGGGCGACCGCTTCTTCATGATGGAGGGCATCGGGCAGCTGGACTGGGTCGCGCGCCACGGCGTCGTGGTGATCACCCCGGAGTACCGTCTCGCCCCGGAGCATCCGTATCCGCAGCCGCTGGAGGACTGCTACGCCGGCCTGCTCTGGACGGTGGAGCACGCCGGCGAGCTCGGCATCGACCCGGCCCGCCTGCTCGTCGGCGGTGCGTCCAGCGGCGGCGGGCTCGCCGCAGCGCTCGCCCTCGCCGCTCGGGACCGTCAGGGCCCGCAGCTGCTCGGCCAGCTGCTGATCTGCCCGAAGCTCGACGACCGCAACGACTCCGTCTCCGCCCGTCAGTACACGCACGCGAGCGGCTTCGGCGGACTGTGCTCCCAGGAGACCAACGAGTACGAGTGGGACGCGATCCTCGGTGCCGGGCACAAGGACCGCGCTGTGGAGCCCTACGCCTCCCCCGCGCGTGCTGAGGACCTGCGCGGTCTGCCGCCCGCGTTCATCGACGTGGGCTCGGCAGAGCTGTACCGCGACGAGGCCGTGGCCTACGCCTCCGCGCTCTGGAAGGACGGCGTGCAGGCCGAGCTGCACGTGTGGCCGGGCGGCTTCCACGGCTTCGACATCTTCGCGCCGCAGGCGGCGCTGTCCGTCGCGGCCCGGGAGGCGCGGCTCGCCTGGCTGCGGCGCACCTGGGGACTGCCCTCGGCCTGAGGCGCCGGCACCGCGCAGCCGGCGTCGCGCAGGACATCACGCGGCGGGCATCTCAGCGCCGGCATCGCCGGGGCCTCGGCACCGCGCATGCGCCGCAGCGCTCAACGGCCCGCGTCATTGCGGATACGGCGTGCGCCCCTCCTCGAGCATTCCGACGAGCTTCGCGAGCCGATTCGCGCGGCTCGCCGGGCTCGGCGCCGTGATCACCCGGTGCAGCACCGCGTAGCGGTTCTGCCCGTTCAGCGCGGCGAACAGCTCGGCAGCCCGCGGCGAGGCCGCGAGGGCGGCGAGCAGATCGTCGGGCACCTGCACCGTGGCGGCACCCGCATAGGCCCGCTCCCAGCGCCCGTCGGCCCGGGCTCGGTCGATCTCCGCCTGGCCTCGCGGGCGCATCCGGCCCTCCTCGATGAGCCGGCCGACGATGCCGATGTTCCGCTCGGACCAGAGCGAGGCCTTCCTCCGCGGAGTGAACCTCTGCCGGTAGACCGCCGCGTCCATGCTCTTGCTCTGGCCGTCGATCCAGCCGCTGCACAGCGCCTCCTCCAGAGCCTCCTGATAGCGCAGGCAGGTGGGCTCGGAGGTGCCCTTCTTGGCCAGCATGAGCCATACCCCGTCGGACTCGGACTCGTGCTCGTCGAGCCATGCACGCCATGCCCCGACGTCGGGCAGGATGAGGATCTCGGGCTGCTCGCTCGGGCTCATGGCTGCGATGCTAGCCGTGAGCACCGACAGCGCGCGGCCGCCCGGGCTCGTGCAGAATGACCTCATGACATCGACCGAGCTGGACGAGCTGCGCCGCCTGCGCCGCGCCCGCAGCCGGATGGACCGGGAGTACGCCCAGCCCCTCGACGTCGCGGCGCTGGCCCGCACGGCCCTGATGTCGCCCGCGCACTTCAGCCGCCGATTCCGCGAGGCGTACGCCGAGACGCCCTACGCGTACCTGATGACCCGCCGCATCGAGCGCGCCAAGGCGCTTCTGCGCCGGGGGGACCTCAGCGTGACCGAGGTGTGCTTCGCGGTCGGCTGCACGAGCCTCGGCTCCTTCTCCGCACGCTTCACGGAGCTCGTCGGCGAGACGCCCTCCGCCTACCGCGCACGCGACCACAGTGCGCTGCGCGCCGTCCCGGGCTGTCAGATGATGCTGCTCACGCGCCCACGGCGATCCCGCGGGGTCGCGACCCGGCACAGGCTGAGCAGTTTTCGAGAAGAACCGCGCGCCGCCCGGCCCTAGTGTCGAGGACATGAGCGTTTCCATCAGCCATGTCCATGTGATCGTCGACGACCCGGACGCCGCC
>Ga0180222_1001687_pt1 | contig 21279 bp, 16 predicted proteins | sample eDN5th37CKraftOP_FD_151336 | JGI IMG/M metagenome (GOLD analysis project Ga0180222, IMG submission 151336) | Enriched Organic Plus compost microbial communities from Emeryville, California, USA - eDNA 5th pass 37_C Kraft OP (version 2) (version 2) ... | reverse complement strand
GGTATTGTCGCGGCTTGTCATATAGGGCTCGCCGATCCGGTCGAGGATTTCCGGTTTGAAGCCCTCGCCGTCATCCTGAATGATCACGCTCACATTGCCGTCAGTCCAGCCCCACGTGACATTGACCGTTCCGCGCGCGAAATCGACGGCATTCTCGACCAGATTGCCCAGGCCATAGAGCAGGCCGGGATTACGCCGGGTGACCGGTTCCGGCTTCGGACCTTCCGTCTTTTGCACGTCGATGGTGATGCCGAAGTTGCGGTGCGGCGCGATTACTTCTTCAATCAACGAGGAAAGCGGCAGGCGCGACATATGTTCTTCGCCTTCGGACGATAGGCTGGTCAGCCGCTGGAGAATTTCCCGGCAGCGCTGGGTCTGGGAGTGAAGCAGGGCAATGTCTTCGGCAAGGCCCGGATCGGTGGTGCGGGCGCGCTGCATTTCCTTCACCACCAATGCAATGGTTGCAAGCGGGGTGCCCAGTTCGTGGGCGGCTGCAGCAGCCAGTCCATCCAGTGCCGACAGATGCTGTTCACGCTGGAGAATAAGTTCGGCGGCGCTCAATGCGTCGCCCAACTGGCGCGCTTCCTCGGCGATGCGGTAGGCATAGACGGCAGTGAAACCAAGCGCTGAAATGATGGCGCACCAGATGCCGATCACAAACAGGAATGGCAAATTCAGCGTTTCGCCGGGATACCAGGGCAGCGGTTCGTGCCTGATGGTGAGCACCGATGTACAGGCAACCACCAGCAAGCCGAGCACAAGCGTATGGCGGGCAGAAAGCGACGTCGCCGAGATGATGACCGGCACGATCATCAGGATAACAAAGGGGTTTTGCAGCCCACCAGTCAGATAAAGAAGTCCTGCCAGCTGCAGAATGTCGAATGCCAGCACCAGACTTGCCGCCGCCGGATTGAGCCGATGGTTGGTTGGAAAGCGGAAGGCCAGATAAAGATTGAGCCACGCCGAACAGGCAATCAGCGCAAAGCAAACGCCGACGGCAAAAGGAAACTGCAGATAAAGCGCCACGAACATGACTGCGGCGGTCTGTCCGGCAATGGCTAGCCAGCGGACACGTACCAGCGTGGTCAGGCGCGGGCGGCGCGAAAGATTGGAAGCGCGGTTCTCGAATTCTGCGTGCATTGACGTCCCTCGTCAGGCCCTTATGAGGCAAGCCCGGACCAGAAAGCAAGCGAAACTGCGTTATCCGGTCGCAGGCCGAATTCAGCTCCCACGCGGCTTGGCGCGGCGCGTTGCTTCAGCGTTGGCGGGGTCTTCCGGCCAGACGTGCTTCGGATAACGGCCGCGCATGTCGGAACGCACATCCGCCCATGAGCCTTTCCAGAAGCCGGGAAGATCGCGGGTTATCTGGATCGGACGGTGGGCCGGAGAAAGAAGCTCCAGCAAGAGCGGCACCTTTCCGTTGGCGATGGCCGGGTGCACGCCGAGGCCGAACAGTTCCTGCACACGCACGGCGATAACCGGCTCCTCCGCATCGTAACGGATCGGAATATTCGATCCGGTCGGCACTGCGAAATGTGTCGGCGCAAGCTGGTCGACACTGCGCTGGAGGTCGAACGGCACAAGGCTCATCAAGCCGTTTTTCAGCACATGCGCCGGAATGCGGTCGAGCTGGGCTTCCCCCGTCAGGAAGGGCAGCAGCCAGTCCTCAAGCCTTTCCAGAAGCGCTTCGTCATCCATCGACGGCCACGGGTCGCCCAGACCGCGATGAAGCCAGCCAAGCCGTCGGCGCAGGATGTCCGTCTCCTTGCCCCAGGGCAGAATATCAAGACCGTGTTCACGCACGGCGGCAATTACACCTTCGTCGGCAGCACTTCCCGAAGGAGCGGCAAGCGGCTTTTCAGAAAGAGCGATAGCGCCGATACGCACGGCTTCGCGCGTCCGCAGGGCGTTCTTTTCCGGGTCGTAGACAACTTGTCGTCCACTCTCGATTTTGTCGCCCAAGGCAGCGCGGATTTCTGTTTCGCTGACTTCCGCAGCAGAAAGAATACGCGCCCGTCCCGCCTTGCCCGTCATATCGGCAACCACCAGCCACGATGCGCGGCTCAAACTGATGGCAGGATCGACCTCGCCGCCGCGCCCATTGGCGAGCAGGAATTGTCCCGTTGCCCCACGCGCTTTGGCGATACGGTCTGGATAGGCGTCCATCAGCATACGGCCAACGCCTGAACCGGCTGGTTCGCCTTTGTTGGGCACATTTGCAGCCAACCGTTTCGCCAAGCCTTTGGCACGCTGGGCGCGATCAGAACGATCATTGCGGAACCGCGCCATGCGCGTATCGAGATCGGTCTCATTGCCGCCAAGACCGCGCTCGGTCAGAAGAACAGCAAGCTCTGCCGCCCGCAGGGCCTCGCCGCGTTTACCCGCCTCCGCCACCATATGCGCAAGGCGTGCAGGCAGGGCAAGCGAGCGCATAGCCTCCCCATCTGCGGTCAAGCGTCCAGCATCATCAAGCGCACCAAGCCGGCTAAGCAGTGCCTTGGCCTCTTTGAGCGCAGGCAATGGCGGCTTGTCGAGCAGCGACAAGGTTGCCGGATCAGTCACACCCCACGCGGCAGCGTCAAGCACGAGACCGGAAAGATCGGCTTCCAGAATTTCCGGGGGCGAGAAAGCGGGAAGCGATGCCGTTTGCCCCTGATGCCATAGGCGAATGGCAACGCCCGGCTCGGTACGACCGGCACGCCCCGCCCGCTGATCGGCACTCGCGCGCGAGGTCCGCACGGTTTCAAGGCGGGTCAGGCCCGTAGCGGGTTCATATTTCGGCAGGCGGGCAAGGCCGCTATCGATGACCACGCGCACACCGTCAATCGTGATGGAGGTTTCGGCAATCGAGGTCGCCAGAACGACCTTGCGATGACCCGCCGGTGCGGGCTTGATCGCCGCATCCTGATCGCGGCCTTCCATCGCGCCATAGAGCGGGGCGAGCAGCACATTCGGCGGCAGACGACCTTCAAGAAGCCGCGCTATGCGTTCAATCTCGCCCTGCCCCGGCAGGAAAGCCAGAATGCTGCCTGTTTCGTCCGCCAATGCGTCGCGGATCGCCCGCGCCATCGCATCCTCAATCCGTTCATCGGCCTTGCGGTCGCGATAGCGGATATCGACAGGAAAAGCGCGTCCCTCGCTTTCGATCACCGGCGCATCACCGAGTAGCGATGCCACACGAGCGCCATCAAGCGTCGCCGACATGACGAGTATCTTGAGATCGTCACGCAATGCAGCCTGCACATCGAGCGCCAGCGCCAGACCAAAATCCGCATCGAGGCTGCGTTCGTGAAATTCATCAAACAGAACTGCGGCAACGCCCTTCAAATCTGGATCGTCGAGGATCATGCGTGCAAAAACGCCCTCGGTGACGACGAGGATTCGAGTTTTCCCTGACACCTTGCTTTCAAGGCGCATCCGGTAGCCGACGGTTTCACCCGGCTCCTCGCCCAGAAGCTGCGCCATGCGGCGGGCGGCAGCGCGTGCCGCCAGACGGCGCGGCTCAAGCAGCACGATCATACCGTCCTTGCGCCATGAGGCACTCAGTAGATGGATCGGCACCAGTGTCGTCTTGCCTGCACCGGGCGGGGCGACGAGGACTGCGCTCGCATGATGCGTCAATGCCTCGTCCAGCCGGGGCAGAATTCGTGTCACAGGAAGATCGGGCAGGCTCGTCAAAGCAGTTTCCGTCAGATAAGGCCTTCGCTTTGGTGCTTATCACACAAGGAGCGCACATGATCCATATTCGAAAATCGAGCAAGGTGGATGCGCCCGCTCTGACCGAAATCTGGCGCGCCAGCGTTCTCGCCACGCATGATTTCCTCAGCCGCGACGATTTTCTGGAAATCGAAAAGCTGGTGGCCGAGCAATATCTGCCCAATGTCGAAGTCTGGCTTATTGAAGACGCCGGCAAGCCGGTCGGCTTCATGGGCATGAGCGATCATCATATCGACAGCCTGTTCATCGCGCCCGACCAGCGCGGCAAAGGCATTGGCAAGCTGATGATAGCCCATGCAAAGGCTGTCGGTAGTCCTCTCACCGTCGATGTAAACGAGCAGAACCTGCAAGGCGTCGGCTTTTACCGGCATATGGGATTTATCGAAACCGGACGTTCGGAAACAGACGACCAGGGACGCCCCTATCCACTTCTGCACCTGCGACTGGCGTTCGGCGATTGACGTACTCCCCCGGAGTATATAGATTTCATTGAAATCGGGAGATTCCATGCCACATTCGCCGGAAGACAAGAAGCGCGCCCTGACGCGCCTGCGCCGCATTCGCGGTCAGGCCGAAGCGCTGGAGCGCGCGGTGGAGGCTGGCACGGAATGCGCGGCACTGCTGCAGCAGATCGCGGCGTTGCGAGGCGCGGCCAACGGGCTGATGGCGGAAGTGCTGGAAAGTCATTTTCGCGAGACGTTTGCGCAGGAAGCCGGAGGCGGTCAGGAAGCCAAAGCGGACTCCGATACGCAAATTGACGAAATCATGCGGATTTTGCGCACCTATCTGAAATAGGCGCGCAACACACAACTGGAAGGGAAACATCGCCATGAAGTCACGCGCAGCCGTTGCCTGGGAGGCAAAGAAGCCGCTCACCATCGAAACCGTCGAGATCGGCGGTCCGAAGGCTGGCGAAGTACTGGTCGAAATCATGGCGACAGGCGTTTGCCATACCGATGCCTACACGCTGTCGGGGCTCGATTCGGAAGGAAAATTCCCGGCCATTCTTGGTCATGAAGGCGCGGGCATCGTGCGCGAAGTGGGCGCAGGCGTGACCTCAGTCAAGCCGGGCGACCATGTCATTCCGCTCTACACGCCGGAATGCCGCCAGTGCAAAACCTGCCTGTCGCAGCGCTCGAACCTCTGCACCTCGATCCGCGCCACACAAGGCCAGGGCCTGATGCCCGACCGCACCACGCGCTTTTCCTGCGATGGCGGCGAAGTCTTCCACTATATGGGCTGCTCGACCTTCTCCAACTTCACCGTTCTGCCGGAAATCGCGGTGGCGAAAGTGCGCGAAGACGCGCCTTTCGACAAGATTTGCTATATCGGCTGCGGCGTCACCACCGGCATTGGCGCGGTGATCTATACGGCAAAGGTTCGTCCGGGCTCCAATGTCGTGGTGTTCGGTCTCGGCGGCATCGGCCTCAATGTCATTCAGGGTGCCCGCATGGTAGGCGCGGACAAGATCATCGGCGTGGACATCAATCCGGCCAAGGTCGAAATGGCGAAAAAGTTCGGCATGACCGACTTCATCAACCCGCGCGAGATCGGCAATGACAAGGTGGTGCAGGCCATTCAGGACCTGACCGACGGCGGCGCGGACTATTCCTTCGATGCTACCGGCAATACCGATGTCATGCGGCAGGCGCTGGAATGCTGCCATCGCGGATGGGGCGAATCGATCATCATTGGCGTTGCGGAAGCCGGCAAGGAAATCGCCACGCGTCCGTTCCAGCTTGTGACGGGACGCGTCTGGAAAGGCACTGCCTTTGGTGGCGCGCGCGGTCGCACCGACGTGCCGAAGATCGTGGACTGGTACATGGAAGGCAAGATCAATATCGATGATCTTATCACCCACACCATGCCGCTTGATGAAATTAATACTGCATTCGACCTCATGCATGAAGGCAAGTCCATCCGTTCGGTGGTTGTTTACTGATGGCTGAAAAGCTTCTCGTCTCCCGGTGGGATGAATTCGACAATCTGACCCCGCGCGCGCTTTATGCGATGCTGAAACTGCGCGTGGACGTCTTCGTGGTCGAGCAGAAATGTCCCTATCCGGAGATTGATGGCAAAGATTTCGAGGCGTTTCACCTGCGCGTTCTCGACGGGGAAGAGCTTGCAGCATCGCTGCGGGTTCTGCCGCCGGAACAGGATGGGAAGCCGGTGAAAATCGGGCGCGTCGTTGTGGCGCCGGATTATCGCGGCTACAAGCTCGGCCAGCGTCTGATGACAGAGGCCATCGAATTTGCGCAGGCCCGCTTTCCCGTTACGGCCATCGAACTAGGCGGACAAAGCCATTTGCAGAAATTCTATGGCTCGTTCGGCTTCGAGGCGATTTCCGACGAATATCTCGAAGACGGCATTCCGCATGTCGATATGCGATTGGAACCAAGGGAAACCATTGCCTGATGTTTTTGCTGCGCCGCCATATGTCGTTCTATCTTGGCGCTCTTGGCGGCGTTGCAGCTTTCGTCATTGCGTGGCTTGTCGACAGGGAACTCGCTCCCGTCATCGGAGCCAACTGCTTCTTCGTGCTCTATCTCGCGCTGACGCTCTTTGCATTGCCCAAGCTTACCGTAGCGCACCTGAAAAAACATGCCGCAAGCGCCGATGAACCCGTCTGGATCATTTTTCTCGTAACCTTCGCAGCAGTGCTCGTGGCGGTCGTCTCGCTATTTATCCTGATCAACCGGCAACCGCAGGCTGATGCCTTCGCACTAGTGATGACGCTGGCATCGGTGCCGCTCGGCTGGTTTACCATTCACATGATGGCGGCGCTGCATTATGCACATGCTTACTGGCAACCAGGCCAACCTGCCGGCGACGACAGCAGCCATGCCAGCCGCCGTCGCGGTGGTTTCGAGTTTCCCGGCACGCCGGAACCTTCGGGTTGGGATTTTGCCTATTTCGCCTATGTCATCGGCATGACGGCGCAAACCTCCGATACCGGCGTCACGACGCCTGACATGCGCAAGATCACGCTGCTGCACAGCATCGTGTCCTTCTTCTTCAACACCGTGCTGGTCGCCGCTTCCGTCAATGTCGCGGTGGCGCTCGGAAGCTGAATAAAACCGGGAATTTCTTGATGGAAACCATTTCAATCGCAAAGAGCTTTGGTGGAACGCAGGGCGTTTATCGTCACAAGAGCGCGGCGAACCAGTGCGACATGACCTTTGCCGTATTCCTGCCGCCCCAGGCCAAGGATGGGCCGGTGCCTGTCCTGTGGTATCTGTCGGGCCTCACCTGTACACATCAGAATGTGATGGACAAGGGTGAATATCGGCAAATGGCCGCAGAATTGGGAATTGCCGTTATTTGCCCCGATACAAGTCCGCGCGGGGACGACATCCCCGATGAACCGGACAACTGGCAGTTTGGCAAGGGAGCCGGTTTTTACGTCGATGCGACGCAGGAACCCTTTGCCAAGAACTATCGGATGTATAGCTACATCACGGAAGAGCTGACTGATCTGGTTGCGCAAAACTTTCCGCTCGACATGTCGCGTCAGGCTATCACAGGCCATTCCATGGGCGGGCACGGCGCGCTGACCATCGCGCTTAAAAACCCGGACCGCTTCAAATCAGCCTCGGCTTTCGCTCCCATCGTGCAGCCGTCGACGGCTGGCTGGTCCAGACCAGCGCTTGAAAAATATCTCGGGCCTGAAGAGCGCGCATGGCGCGCCTATGATGCCACGCTCCTGATCGAGGACGGCTACCGGTTCCCGGAATTTCTGGTCGATCAGGGCACCGCTGACGGCTTTCTCGATGATGGCCTCCGGCCCTGGCTTCTGGAAGACGCCTGCAAGAAGGCTGGCATTCCGCTCACGCTCCATATGCGCGACGGTTATGACCATTCCTATTTCTTCATCTCGACCTTCATGGGCGACCATCTGCGCTGGCATGCGGAGCGCCTGAAGCGCTGATCAGCGCTTCAAAACTTTCATCGGCAGACCGCCTTGCGGCTGGGTGGTGAGCTTCTGCACCGGCCACGGTCTGGTCGTCTCCAGCACCTCGAAACGACGGCCATCCAGCAAGATTGCCAGCGCAATGACCGCCTCCTGCAAGGCGAAGCTTGCGCCGATGCAGACGCGCGGTCCCGCACCGAAGGGCAGATATTGAAAGCGGTCGAGCTTGTCCCGGTTTTCGGGCCAGAAGCGTTCCGGCATGAAAGCATCCGGCTGATCCCAGTATAGCCTGTGGCGATGAATGACCCACGGCATGACAAGCACGGTCGCACCCTTGGGGATTTTCAGATCGTCATATGTATCGTCGGTCGCAGCCTCTCGATTGATTGAGGGAGCAGGCGGATAAAGCCGCATCGCCTCCTCGAAGGCCGCGCGCGTGAAAGGCAGCGAGGCCAGCCAGTCCTGCGGCGGCAGATCGCGCCCGCCCCGTGCAAAAAAGCCGTCGATTTCCGTTTCGATACGTTCGCGCTCGCGGGGCGCCTTGGCGAGCAGATAGAGCGTCCAGCCAAGGGCGCGGGCGGTTGTCTCATGCCCTGCACCGATGAAGGTGATGATGTTGTCCTCGATCTCGGAGCGGCTCAGGCCGTCCGGCCCTTCGGCGCGCAAAAGCAGGGTGAGGAAGTCGCTCGGCACGTCTTCGCCCTTGTCCATGCGAGCTTTGCGCAGCGCGATGGTGTTTGAAACCAGTTCGCGGAAGAAACCCAGCGATTGCTGTCCACGCAGGCGCGTGAAGCGCGGAAGCCAGTCGGGCAGTCCCAGAAGATCGAACGGATCGACCCGGCCCATGGTTTCGAACAGCCTGTCGATCTGATGGGCAAAATCGTTTGGATCGCCCGCGATCTCGCCCGAAAACAAGGTTTCGGCGAGAATATCGTAGGTCAGGAGCGTCATGTCATGAGCAACATCGGTGATCGTGCCGGATGTCTTGTATCGCTCGGCGAAGCGAAGCGACCGGTCGCGCATGGTTTCGGCAAAACCGCCGATATGGCGCGGCGTGAAAACCGGAGCCATGGCCTTTCGCGACCGCTTCCACACCGGACCTTCAGCCGTCAGCAGGCCGTCGCGCAATAACGGACGCAACACCCTCTGGCGAATGGCGGACATGGGATAATTGGCGGCATTGTCGACCAGCACATGGCGGATCAGCCCCGGATCGTTGGCAATGATGGTTTTCAAGCCGAACCAGCTGACGGAAATCCAGCGCTCGTTATAGGAAGGCTCGCCCCAGAGCTCGAGCGGGTTCCTGTAGACAACCCGCATCATCTCGAAACGACCGACCGGCTTTTCGCGGGGACGCGGTGCAGGCGGCACGAATGGATCCGGTCTTTCGCTCATGACGTACGCAGTTTCCATCAAGCGTTCCTTTCGTCATAAAACAGGTCAAGAACGCCCCCGTCAAACCGCATATAAGCGTCAATTATGGCGGTTCCAGAAGCCGTGCGGCGCCGTGATCGCCGTCACACCGGCCACCAACCGGAATCCCCGGTAAAATTACCGCCAAAATTTGGAAAAATGGGCGTTAGCACCTATATTAAAGCCATGTTTGTCGCGTGATTCGACATATCTTTGAAGCTGCATTAGCAGCGCGTTTTTCGAAAGATTTTCATGAGCGAGATGCCCGAGATGAATTCCGAAGCCCCCGCCGAATATGGCGCGGATTCCATTCGTGTTCTGAAAGGCCTGGATGCCGTTCGCAAGCGTCCCGGCATGTATATCGGTGACACGGATGACGGCTCCGGCCTGCATCATATGGTCTACGAGGTCGTGGACAATGCAATCGACGAAGCGCTGGCGGGACACGCCACGCTTGTGACCGTCACCCTCAACCCGGACGGGTCGTGCACCGTGACCGACAATGGCCGCGGCATTCCGACCGATATTCACAAGGAAGAAGGCGTTTCGGCGGCCGAGGTCATCATGACCCAGCTCCACGCTGGCGGCAAGTTCGACCAGAATTCCTACAAGGTTTCCGGCGGTCTGCACGGCGTCGGCGTATCGGTGGTGAACGCGCTGTCGATCTGGCTGAGGCTGAAGATCCGCCGCGCCGGCAAGATCCATGAGATGAGCTTTACGCATGGCGTGGCCGATGCTCCGCTCGCGGTAACGGGTGATGCAGGCGATGAAACCGGTACGGAAGTAAGCTTCCTGCCTTCGCCTGAGACTTTCTCCATGGTCGAGTTCGACTTCGACACGTTGGAACGCCGCCTGCGCGAGCTCGCCTTCCTCAATTCGGGCGTTCGCATCAAGCTTGCCGACCGCCGTCATGCGGATGTGGTGGAGCATGAGCTGCACTATGACGGCGGGCTGGTCGAATTCGTGAAATATATCGACCAGAGCAAGAAGTCGCTTCTGGAAGAACCGATCTATATCCGCAGCGAAAAAGACGGCATGACGGTGGAAGTCGCCATGTGGTGGAACGATTCCTACCACGAGAAAGTGCTGTGCTTCACCAACAACATTCCGCAACGCGATGGCGGCACGCATCTGGCCGGATTCCGCGGCGCGCTGACGCGCCAGGTGACGGGCTATGCCGATGCTTCGGGCATGACCAAGAAGGAAAAAGTCACCCTTACCGGCGATGACTGCCGCGAAGGGCTGACTGCCGTTCTTTCGGTCAAGGTTCCCGATCCGAAATTCTCGTCGCAGACCAAGGACAAGCTGGTTTCCTCGGAAGTGCGTCCCGTGGTGGAAAGCCTCGTCAACGAGGCGCTTTCGACATGGCTGGAAGAACATCCGGCAGGCGGCAAGGCTGTTGTCGAGAAGGTCATTCAGGCAGCCGCAGCGCGTGAAGCCGCCCGCAAGGCCCGTGACATTACCCGCAAGAGCAATCTGAGCGTGACGTCCCTGCCCGGCAAGCTTGCCGACTGTCAGGAACGCGATCCGGCCAAGTCCGAAATCTTCATCGTCGAGGGTGACTCGGCAGGCGGCTCCGCCAAGAGCGGCCGTTCGCGCCAGAACCAGGCCATCCTGCCGCTGCGCGGCAAGATCCTCAATGTGGAACGCGTGCGTTTCGACCGGATGATCTCTTCCGATCAGGTCGGCACGCTGATTACCGCGCTCGGCACATCGATCGGCAAGGATGAAACGCACGGCTTCAACCCGGACAAGCTGCGCTATCACAAGATCATCATCATGACCGACGCCGACGTCGACGGCGCGCATATCCGCACATTGCTGCTGACCTTCTTCTTCCGCCAGATGCCGGAACTGATCGAGCGCGGCCATATCTATATTGCGCAGCCGCCGCTCTATAAGGTGTCGCGCGGCAAGTCCTCGCAATACATCAAGAACGAAGCCGCTTTCGAGGACTTCCTCATTGAGACAGGTCTTGAGGAAGCGACGCTGGAAATGGCTAGCGGCGAAGTTCGCGCCGGGCCGGACCTGCGTTCGGTGGTGGAAGATGCGCGCACCATGCGTCAGCTTCTGGGCGGGCTTCACACGCGCTATGACCGCCGCGTGGTGGAACAGGCCGCCATTGCCGGGCTGCTCAATCCGGATGCCTCGAAAGACAATGCGACTGCACAGCAGTCCGCCGACATTGTCGCAAAGCGTCTCGACATGATCTCGGAAGAAACGGAGCGCGGCTGGACGGCCCATGTGACGGAAGACGGCGGCTATCGTTTCGAGCGCATGGTGCGCGGCGTGAAGGACATTGCCATACTCGACATGGCCTTGCTCGGTTCTGCCGATGCCCGCCAGATCGACCGTGTGGCTGCACGCCTGTCGGAAGTCTTTGCCGAGCCGCCGGTGCTGCGCCGCAAGGACAAGGCGGATACGCTTTCCGGTCCGGTGGCCCTGCTCGATGCGATCTTTGCGACTGGCCGCAAGGGCCTGACCCTGCAGCGCTACAAAGGTCTGGGCGAGATGAACGCCGAACAGCTTTGGGAAACCACGCTCGATCCGAATGTGCGTTCGCTGCTGCAGGTCAAGGTGACGGATGCAACCGATGCCGATTCGCTCTTCACCCGCTTGATGGGTGATGAGGTGGAACCGCGCCGCGAATTCATCCAGGAAAACGCGCTGAGCGTTGCCAATCTGGACGTTTGATAGAGAAAGCAACGGTGCATTGAGCACCGTTGCTTCTTATTGCCAGTCTTTCCTGTCCGGCACGAATGGAAAGCAGGATAGCGGCAAACTGTGCAGCGACGCGCCGAGCAGAATAGCCAATCCGCCGAGATAGCTGCGGGCGGTCAGGTGCTCGCCGAGGATGCCAGCGGCGAAAACTGCACTCCAGATCGGCTCGAGGGTGTAGAGAAAGGCCGTCGTGACCGGCGGTACATAGCGCTGGAACACGATCGAGATCGCCGTGGGGATGACCGTCGTCACTATCCCGACATAGCAGGCGGTCCAGTACATAGACGACTCCTGGTTCAACAGGAGCCTTCCGTTGCCGATCACCAGGACGAGAATGCTGCCATAAGCGGCCATAGTCAGCAGTTCGGATGCAAAGATAGTCCATACATCCGCGTCACCATCCCGCGTTACCCATTCGGCAACATATATATAGCTGGTATAGGCCACAGCGCCCAGCAGAGCGACGAGATTGCCGATAAATCGGTTTCCCAATGCGGGCAGGACGAACAAGACACCGATTGCTGCAACGAAGCCAGCAGCCCACGTCTTCCTGTCCGCCGCGCGCCCCAGAAACAGCCATGCAAATGCAACCGCCAGCAATCCGTTCAAGGCAGGAAAAATTGCGGTTTCCGTAGCAGTGGTGAGGTAGAGCGCGCCTGCGCTCAGCAACACCACCACATAAAGGCTCGTACCCGCGATCACGCCCCGCAACAAATCACGCTGCGTGATGCGGTGTATCAAGCAGGCGAGGATGAGGATCCCCACCGGAACAGTCCAGAGCAGCTCGAGAGTTGAAAACAGAGCGGATCGGTTTCGATGATCCCCGGCTTGGCTGCGGTATAGAACGACGCCCACAGAATGGGGTTGAGGGCGAAAGCAAAGAGTGCGATCCGGCGCATCAACAGCGCTTTCCTTTAGGAGCCAACCCCAGAAGGACAGGAGGTTTTCCACTCTCATAAAAGTTCAGCCATTGCTTGATGATGCGCTTCGTATACAGAGACGGCATTTCGTGCTTATGCAGATGCTTTTCCATTTCCCCGAAGGCCGCATCTTCATGCATAGCGAACCAGTGGCGCTGATCTTGCGATGCATAGATCGGACAAAGCTTGTCAGCCTGAGTCCGTGACGCGAACCGTTGGATAGTTTTCAGCGCCAGTTGCTGCCATAACTGAGCAGCTGCAAGAAAGAGGCATGTTAGCTGTTGCAGATTCTGGATTTCCCACACTTCACAGCCGTACAGAGCGTGCGCTCGATCCCGCGTGAACAGTGAAAACCCGTACAAATCCGAAGTGAAATTCACGCAGACGAAGGGGGCCTCTATATTCGGGTCATATAGTGGCGATGATGAGTTTCCGGCAGCAGGTAGAAAAGCAATAGCGTCGAAATCATCGAATTGCACCAATTGCCCGGTGACTGGACAGCGTAACATAACATTTGCCGTCAGTGACTTACCGTGGCCGTGAACGGATGGAACGGACAAGCCGAGGGCAGCAGCAACGAGAGCGCCAATCTGCGTTAGGATCGCTCGCACATCGCCCTCTTCCCCTGTCGTATCCAAGTCAGGAAAGATTAGCAAACAACCGGCAGCCAGAAAAAGGCTAGCTCGCTGTCGGAAAATTTCGACGAGCCGCCGGGCCTCTTCTTCCTGCCGCACAAGTCCGTACACATAGCGCCCGACGTTAAACTCGCGTTGTCCAGGAACGCAACCAAGGCATTCGCGAAACCATTGGGCGACGGACGTCAGAATGACGTGGTCATGAGATTCCGATTTTCCAGCTTCGTTATCCCTGCGCATCGCAATTACCGCCTACGTTCCTCGCCAACGCGGATGTGGCAAACACCGTTGCAGGCCTTGCAATAGGTGTACGAGCAGGTCAACATCCAGCAGTAAAAATAGTCGTACACACAGCAAATCCCATCATATGAGATGAGGTAATTCCAGAAAAACAAGAGAATGAAATTATTATAAATAAAAAATTATATTCCATATATTCTAAAAAATAGTTACCTATGTATTTGGTATCTTTACTCAAAATAGGATTACACTTCCTATATGACGGAACGACTGGAGCGTTTCTCGATCCATAACAGGAGAAACGCTCCATCCAATCAATCACTCGCCGCGGCGCTTCTTGCTGTAACCGCCTTCGGGCTTTTTGCCGCCCTTTTTGAAGCCGTCTTTCTTGAAGTCGTCTCCGCGGGAGAAATCGCGCGGCTTGTCCCACTTGTCGCCCTTGGAGCGGTCGCCCTTATAGCCATCGCTCTTGTAGCCGTCGCGGAAGCCGCCTTCCTTGAACTTGTCGCCGCGCGGCTTGAAACCACCCCGGCCTTCGCGCGGAGCAGCGTCGCCGCCTGCACCCGCAACAGCGGTGCGGATCACGAGACCCTTTTCGCCAGTGCCGCGTTCTTCGACCGAACGGCGGAACTCGTCCGCCTTCGAGGCTGTGATTTCGAAACGGGTTTCGTTGTCGAAAATCTTGATCGAACCGACATCGCGCTTCGACACATCACCCGCCTTGCAGATGAGCGGCAGCAGCCATTTCGGATCGGCGCGATGCTTGCGGCCAGCGGAGACCGAGAACCACACGCCGTCAAACGACGCATTACGGTCGAAACGTTCGCCCGGTTCGCCACGATCACGACGCTCGAAGCGATCACCCCGGTCAGAACGCTCGCCTTTTTCAAAACGATCTCTGGGTTTCTTGCCGCCAACCGGATGCACCGGCGCGTCGGAAACTTCTTCCGCTGCCGGGTAAGAGGCCACTTCGCGGTTCAGGAATGCAGCCGCGATCTGTTCCGGCGTGTAACGCTCGGTCAGCGCCTTCAGGAGATCCTGATATTCTTCTTCAACCGGCTGGTTGAAGACTTCGGCGTTCAGGATGCGCTCATTGGTCTTGGCCTGAACGGCTGCAATGCTCGGTGCCGGAACCGTCTGCGCGTCGAGCTTGGCCATGTGCAAAAGGCGCTCGGCGGTGCGGCGGCGCGAGAACGGCACGACCAGAACACAGGTGCCCTTGCGACCGGCGCGGCCAGTACGGCCCGAGCGGTGCAGCATTGTTTCAGGATTGTTCGGCAGATCGGCGTGAATAACCAGATCGAGATTGGGAAGATCGATGCCGCGCGCGGCAACGTCGGTCGCGACGCAGACGCGGGCGCGGCCATCGCGCATGGCCTGAAGCGCATTGTTGCGTTCAGCCTGACTGAGTTCGCCTGACAGTGCCACCACCGCAAAGCCGCGATTGGAAAGCCGGCTTGCCATATGCTTCACCGCTTCACGGGTCGAGCAGAAAATGATCGAGTTCTGGCTATCGTAATAGAGCAGCGTGTTGATGATCGCGTGGTCGCGCTCATGCGGCGGCACCGGCATGGCGACATAATCGATGTCGGCGTGCTGGCTGGTTTCGCTCTGGACGGTGATGCGCAGCGCATCGTTCTGGAAGCGCTTGGCAAGCTGGGCAATCGGCTTCGGCACGGTCGCCGAGAACATCAGCGTGCGGCGATCTTCCGGCGCTTCGCCGAGGATGAATTCGAGGTCCTCGCGAAAGCCCATGTCGAGCATTTCGTCGGCCTCATCGAGCACGACGGCACGCAGTTCCGACATGTCGAGGGCGTCGCGGGTGATATGGTCGCGCAGACGGCCCGGCGTACCGACAACGATATGGGCGCCACGTTCCAGCGCGCGGCGTTCGGTGCGGATATCCATGCCGCCAACGCATGAAGCGATGCGCGCGCCGGTATCGGCATAGAGCCATTCCAGCTCGCGACGAACCTGCAGCGCCAGTTCGCGCGTCGGGGCGATGATCATGGCAAGCGGAGCAGCCGCATCGCCAAAACGCAGTTCGTCTTCGAGGATGGTGTTGGCCATGGCAAGGCCGAACGCGACCGTCTTGCCCGATCCGGTCTGTGCGGAGACGAGAAGGTCGGCATCGAGCGTTTCGGGAGCAAGAACAGCGTTCTGAACGGCGGTGAGCGTATTATAACCGCGAGCGGCTAATGCTCCGGACAGAGCCGGAGCGATGGTTTCGGGCAAAGACATGAACCACTTTCACGAAAAAAGCTTCTCAAGCCGTATACCCATTGGTCGCGGACCCACTTGTCCACGACTCCCCTGACGACCACCGAAGCAACAGAATTGATGCTTCCCTATAGGGTTGGGCCCAACACGTCAACCATTTAAGGCTTTAGGGTCAGGACCTAGTGCGCCTCATCCCAGTTATGCGCTGCACGCGCATCGACATGCAGCGGCACCGCAAGCGAGACGGCGGGCATTGCCGCATTTTCCATCACATGACGCACGACCGGAATTGTCTTTTCGACTTCGTTATCAGGCACTTCGAAAATCAGTTCGTCGTGCACTTGCAGCAACATGCGGGCTGCGAGCTTTTCCTGCGACAATGCATCTTCCATGCGGATCATGGCGCGACGGATGATATCGGCAGCAGAACCCTGGATAGGCGCATTGATGGCGGCGCGCTCGTTAAAGGCGCGTATCTGCGGATTGGATGCCCTGATATCGGGATAATGGGCGCGACGGCCAAAAATGGTTTCGACATAACCATGCTCGCGCGCGAAAGCCTTGGTCGCCTCCATATAGTCCTTGATGCCGGGGAAGCGCTCGAAATAGGTGCGGATATATTGCCCGGCTTCCTCACGCGGGATGGAAAGCTGGTTCGCCAGACCGAAAGCGGAAATGCCGTAGATGATGCCGAAATTGATCGCCTTGGCGCGGCGGCGCACTTCGGAAGGCATGCCCTCCGCCGGCACGCCGAACATTTCCGACGCCGTCATGGCGTGAATGTCGATGCCGTCGGCAAATGCCTGTTTCAGTTGCGGAATATCGGCAACATGGGCGAGAACCCGCAGCTCGATCTGGCTGTAGTCGGCCGAAATCAGCTTGTTGCCGGGTTCGGCGATGAAGGCGGTCCTGATCTTGCGGCCCTCGGCAGTGCGCACCGGAATATTCTGCAAATTCGGGTCGGATGACGAGAGGCGCCCCGTCGACGTGGACGCCATCGCATAGCATGTATGAACGCGCTTCGTTTCAGGATTGATGAAACCGGGCAGCGCATCCGTATAGGTGGATTTGAGCTTGGTGAGCTGGCGCCAGTCCACGATCTTGCGCGGCAGTGGATGGCCTTCGGCGGCAAGGTCTTCCAGCACCTGCGCGGAGGTGGACCACTGACCGGTCTTGGTCTTGGAGGCACCGGGCAGACCCATCTTGCCGAAAAGAATGTCGCCTAGCTGCTTGGGCGAACCAATGGTGAATTTCTCGCCAGCAAGCTCGTAAATTTCGTCTTCATAGGCAGCGGCGGCTTGCGCCAGATCACCGGAAAGGCGCGAAAGCACCTGCCGGTCGACGGAAATGCCCCGCTCTTCCATGCGCGCCAGCACATCGATCAGCGGACGTTCCAGACGTTCATAGACCGACATCAGTCCTTCCGCCGCAAGACGCGGCTTGAGCACCTGCCAGAGACGGAGCGTGACATCGGCGTCCTCGGCGGCATAGGCCGTCGCCCGGTCGATATCGACCATATCGAACGTGACCGCACTCTTGCCGCTGCCCGCAACGTCCTTATAGGCAATCGGCGTGTGACCGAGCCAGCGTTCGGACAGCGGGTCCATGCCGTGGCTGCCGGTGCCTGCGTCCAGCACATAGGAGATCAGCATCGTATCGTCGAACGATACGGTGTTGATCCCATAGCGTCGCATGACCAGCCAGTCATATTTCATGTTCTGCGCGATCTTGAGGACCGAAGCGTCTTCAAGCACCACTTTCAAGGCAGCCAGCGCTTCACCCAGCGGAATCTGTCCCTCGACCATGCCGCCGCCCAGAAGATCACCCGCACCGGATTTGTGCTGGAGCGGAATGTAAGCGGCCCTGCCCGGTGCCAGCGCCAGCGAAAACCCGACCAGTTCCGCCTGCATCGGATCGACCGAAGTGGTTTCCGTGTCGAAGGCCAGCAGTCCGGTTTCCACGGCTTCAGCAAGCCAGAGCTTCAATGTCGCGATATCGCGAATGCAGGTATAGGCGCTCGTATCGATCTTTTGCGTACGGGCCGCTTCGGCACGTTTTTCGGCAAGTTCTGCCGGCCTGTACCCGGCTTCTGTCGTGGAAACGGTGACCGTTGCCGTCACGGCAACGACCGTCACTTCGCCGTCCACCTTGGACGGAACATCCATGTCCGGCCCGTGAATATCGGCGGTGGATGCGTCAGCGCCCCAGCTTGTTTCGACATGGCACGGCTCGACGGCTGAAGCGTCCGTGTCGGTCGCCTCGGCAACACGGCGCGTGAGCGAGGTGAATTCCATCGCCTTGAGGAAGCCGATCAGTTTCGGCCCGTTCTGCGGCTCCAGCACGAGCCCGTCCAGATCAACGTCCAGCGGCACGTCGTTCTTCAGCGTCACGAGCTCGCGCGCGATCTTTGTCTGGTCGGCAAAGGCCAGAATATTCTCGCGGCGCTTGTTCTGCTTGATTTCGGAGGCGCGGGCCAGAAGCGTGTCGAGATCGCCGAATTCCTCCAGCAATTGCGCCGCCGTCTTCGGCCCGATACCGGGAATGCCCGGCACATTGTCGGTGCTGTCGCCGGTCAGCGATTGAAGGTCGATCATCTTTTCCGGCGGGACGCCCCATTTCTCGATCACTTCGGGGATCGAAATCTGCTTGTCCTTCATGCTGTCATACATGGACACGCTTGGCGTCACGAGCTGCATGAGGTCCTTGTCAGACGAGACGATGGTGACGTCGCCGCCCGCCTCTTCCGCCAGCCGCGCATAGGTGGCGATCAGGTCGTCGGCCTCGAAACCTTCCTTCTCGATGCAGGGCAGGTTGAAGGCGCGCGTTGCCTGACGGATGAGGCCGAACTGCGGAATCAGGTCTTCCGGCGGCGCGGTGCGGTTGGCCTTGTAATCAGGATAAAGCTCGTTGCGGAAGGTCTTCGACGAATAGTCGAAAATGACCGCAAAATGGGTGGGCACCACGCCGACATCCGTGTTGCGCGCATCCTTCAGGAGCTTCCACAGCATGTTGCAGAAGCCCGAAACGGCGCCGACCGGCAGACCATCCGTCTTGCGGGTCAGCGGTGGCAGGGCATGGTAGGCGCGGAAGATATAACCCGAGCCGTCAACGAGAAAGAGATGATCGCCTTTTTTCATAAGATAGAATTAGAGGAAAGCCGCAATAAAGGAAACCGCTCCCGTGTCAGGAGAAACAACCGTCCACGTGAAAGAAACCCATCACGTCGCGATAACAGGTTTGTTACAGATTTGTAATCTTCCGTGCCCTTGAATAGCCACAGTTGAAAGGCCAAATCCAGGTCATCGACAGTTCGTCGGTCGCCGGTTTTCTGACCCGTCCCCCGTTGGATACCGGATGTTAGCGGCAGCCTCATTTCCCCTCTCCGGGCTGCCGCTTTGAGTGTAGTGATATGGCCGTTACGGTAACCCCCTCACCGTAACGGCCAATTCATTTTTGGGAGAGCGGCTTTCCTTCGAATTGGGTTTCCTCTTGACGATGCTGGTTGTAGTGTGCCGCCAGTTTACGTTACGACTCGTCAGGAAGTTTCCATGTCCCAGCAATCGTCTGCGCCATCGCTCGACAAAGTCCTCACCCATCTCGACAACAATCTCGACAAGAGCCTCGATCGCCTGTTCGATCTCCTGCGGATCAAGTCGATTTCAACCGATCCGGCCTACAAGGCCGATTGCCGCAAAGCCGCCGAATGGCTGGTGGAGGACTTGAAGACGATCGGCTTCGATGCGAGCGTGCGCGATACGCCCGGCCACCCGATGGTGGTTGCCCATCATGAAGGCGCCACACCCGATGCGCCGCATGTTCTTTTCTATGGGCATTATGACGTGCAGCCGGTCGATCCGCTCAATCTGTGGGAAAACGATCCGTTCGATCCGGCCATCAAGGACCTCGGCAATGACCGCAAGATCCTGACCGGACGCGGCACATCCGACGACAAGGGCCAGCTCATGACCTTTGTGGAAGCCTGCCGGGCCTATAAAGCGGTGAATGGCAATCTGCCGGTCAAGGTGACGCTGCTGTTCGAAGGCGAGGAAGAATCCGGTTCGCCCTCGCTTAAGCCTTTCCTTGATGCCAACAAGGAAGAACTCAAGGCCGATGTGGCGCTTGTCTGCGATACGGCCATGTGGGACGCGGAAACGCCTGCCATCAGCGTCGGCCTGCGCGGTCTCGTCGGTGAGGAAATCGTCATCAAGGCAGCCGACCGCGACCTGCATTCGGGTTTCTTCGGCGGCGCTGCGGCAAACCCGATCCATATCCTGACCAAGATTCTGGCAGACCTGCACGACGAGACCGGGCGCGTGACTGTGCCTGACTTCTACGAAGGCGTGGAGGAAACCCCGACGCAGATATTGAAATCCTGGGAAAGCCTTGGCCGCACGGCGGAAAACTTCCTCGGTCCGATCGGCCTTTCCATCCCTTCCGGCGAAAAAGGCCGCAGCGTGCTGGAACTGACTTGGGCGCGCCCGACGGCGGAAGTCAACGGCATCACCGGCGGCTATACCGGCGAAGGCTTCAAGACCGTCATCGCCGCAGAAGCTTCCGCCAAGGTTTCGTTCCGCCTCGTCCACAAACAGGACCCGGTCAAAATCCGCGAAGCCTTCCGCGCTTTCGTCAAGGAACGCGTTCCCGCCGACTGCTCGGTCGAGTTCCATCCGCATGGCGGCTCGCCTGCCATCCAGCTGCCCTATGATTCCCCGCTTGTTTCCAAGGCCAAGGATGCGCTTTCCGACGAATGGCCCAAGCCAGCCGTGCTGATCGCCATGGGCGGCTCGATCCCGAGCGTCGGCGATTTCGACAAGTTCCTCGGCATGGAATCGCTGCTGGTCGGCTTCGGCCTTGAAGATGACCGCATCCATTCGCCCAACGAGAAATACGAGCTGAACTCCTTCCACAAGGGACAGCGCTCGTGGGCAAGAATCATGGCGGCTATTGCCGCCAAGTAAGGCAAGAATCATAGCGGCTATTGCCGCGAAGCAAGGACAACTGAATGACAATCCGTTTTCACAAGAACGATCTGCCGAACCTCGATCATTATCAGGTGAACGCGGTCGCCATCGACACCGAGACGCTGGGCCTGAACCCGCATCGCGACCGGCTTTGCGTGGTGCAGATTTCGCCCGGCGACGGTACGGCGGACGTGATCCAGATCGAAGCCGGACAGAAGAAGGCGCCAAATCTGGTCAAGCTTCTGAAAGATCGGTCCATCACCAAGATCTTTCATTTCGGTCGTTTCGACCTGGCGGTGCTGGCGCATACGTTCGGCACCATGCCGCAGCCGGTGTTCTGCACCAAGATTGCCTCGAAGCTGACACGGACCTATACGGACCGTCACGGCCTGAAAGAGCTTTGCAACGAGCTTCTCGACGTTTCGATTTCCAAGCAGCAGCAATCGTCGGACTGGGCAGCGGACACGCTCTCAGCCGCGCAGCTTGAATATGCGGCTTCCGACGTGCTCTACCTGCATCGCCTGAAAGCCGTGCTTGAGCAG
>Ga0180222_1001686_pt1 | contig 21295 bp, 15 predicted proteins | sample eDN5th37CKraftOP_FD_151336 | JGI IMG/M metagenome (GOLD analysis project Ga0180222, IMG submission 151336) | Enriched Organic Plus compost microbial communities from Emeryville, California, USA - eDNA 5th pass 37_C Kraft OP (version 2) (version 2) ... | reverse complement strand
AGACGGTCGGCGCGATGAAATAGCCCTGGTTGAGGTCGGCGGGGCGTCCGCCGCCGGTCGCGACCCGCGCGCCCTCGGCCTTGCCCTTCTCGATATAATATTGCACCCGCTCCATCTGCCGCTTCATCGCGAGCGGCCCCATATAGATGCCGTCCTCCAGCGGATTGCCGACCTTGACCGCCGCCATCGAGGCGGACAGGCTCTCGACATAGGCGTCATGCTTCGCGCGCGGCACCAGCACGCGGCTGTTGTTGATGCAGACCTGTCCGCTCATCATCGTCACCAGCGGCGCCAGCATCGGCCCCAGCTTGGCCGGGTCGAAATCGTCGAGCACGATCGCCGCCGACTTGCCGCCCAGTTCCATCGTGAAGCGCGCCATGCGCGAGGCGCAGACCGACGCGATGTGCAGCCCCGCCGCCGTCGATCCGGTGAACGACACCTTGTCGACACCGGGATGGCTGATGAGCTGATCGGACACTTCCCGGTCGGCGGGCAGGATGTTGACGACGCCTTCGGGCAGGCCCGCTTCCTCCACCGCCTCGGCAAAGAGGAACATTTCGAGCGGCGTTTCCGGCGAGGGCTTGCAGATCACGGTGCAGCCCGCCGCCAGCGCCGGCGCGACCTTCGACAACATGGTCATGAGCGGCCCGTTCCACGGCGCGACGGCGGCGACGACGCCGACGGGCTCCTTCACCACGACCGCGACCTTGGACATGAAGCCGTTCGACTTGCGCACATCCTCGAACGCATAGCCTTCGGCCAGCGCGGCATAATAGTCGAGGATCGCCGGGCCGCCCCTGCTCGACCCGCGCGAAAGCAGCACCGGGGTGCCGATCTGCGCGGTCCAGGCCTTGTCGAGCGCCTCGGCGCGCTTCGCCAGCCCGGCGCCGATCGCGCGCATCTTCGCCGCGCGCTCGGCTGGGGCCATACGCGGCCAGGGGCCCTTGTCGAACGCACGGCGGGCGGCGGCGACCGCCGCCTCCATATCCTCGGTCGAGGCTTCGGGCACGTCGCAGAACTGCTCCTCATTGGCCGGATTCACCAGCCGGAATTTGCGGTTGCCGGCCGGCGCCACCCAGCGGCCGCCGATGAAGAGCTTGTCGGGATGGGCGAGGGTCGGTGCGTCGGTGGCGAATGCGGTCATGACTGTCTTCTCCCGTGCCGCGCCGCCGGACCGGCGGGGGCTTTTCTTTTCGAGCCTGTTCGGCGGGCCTTGCGCCCACCTTCATTGGTTGATTAAGTATCTTCATAAAGACACCGTTCGGATAAGCAAGAGGCATAGGAGGAGAAGCCATGCGCGCAGCCATCCGTCGCGGCCCGGCCATCGTCGTCGATGAATGCGAAATCCCGCCGCTGGGGCAAGGGCAGGTACGGGTGCGCACCCATCATTGCGGCATTTGCGGGTCGGACCTCCACGCGGTCCATCATTTCGAATCGTTCATCGACTATGGCCGCCGCGCCGGGCTGCTGACCGGGCGCATCGATCCGGGGCGGGACGTGGTGCTGGGCCATGAATTCTGCGCCGAGATAGTGGAGTTCGGGCCCGGCACCGAACGCGCGCTGAAGGAAGGCGCGATGGTCGGCGCCTTCGCGGTCAATTTCGATGAGAAAGGCGCGGAAGGGGTCGGCTGGTCCAACCATTATCCGGGCGGCTATGCCGAATATATGGTGCTGACCGAATCCATGCTGGTGCCCGTCACCAACGGCTGCCCCAGCGAGCGGGCGGCGCTGGCCGAGCCGATGGCGGTCGCCATTCATGCGGTCAACAAGGCGGATCATCAGGACAGCGCCTATATGGTCGTGGGCTGCGGCCCGATCGGCCTCGCCATCATCGCGGAGCTGAAGGCGCGCGGGCTGGGGCCGGTCGTCGCGGTGGATTATGTCGCGGAACGGCGCGCGGTGGCCGAAAGGCTGGGCGCGGACCTGCTGGTCGATCCGGCGGTGGGCGACCCGCATGACCATTGGGCAGGGCTGGACGTGCCCTATGGACCTGTCGTCTATCCCCGCGCCCAGAGCCGCGCGCGCCGCGCCGTGCTGTTCGAATGCGTGGGCGTGCCGGGCATGCTGAATCGGCTGATCGACGCCGCGCCGCGCAACGCGCAGATCATCGTCGCGGGCGTGTGCATGGCGCCTGACAGCATCGAGCCGTCGCTGGCGATCAACAAGGAGCTGGAGATCAAATTCTCCATGGCCTTCAGCGCCGACGAGTTCCGCCAGAGCATGCACCGCATCTGCGAGGGTGAGTTGGACGTCAGCCCGCTCATCAGCCGGATCGTGGGCCTGGACGAACTGCCGGCGACGTTCGACGAACTGCTGACCGCGCCGCGATCGGCCAAGGTGCTGGTGGACCCGCGACGATAGGACGTCAGCCGAGCAACTCCCGCTCGATCGCCGCGCGTTGCCCGGCGGAGAGGCCGAGCGTGCCTTCCAGATAGCCGTCGATGCCGCCGCAGCGGTCGGTGACGGTCTCGATCGCCGCTTCCAGAAAGACGCGCTCGGCCCGCAGCCCCATGTCGATCTTCGGCGACAGGTCGCGCCAGCCATAGCGCCGCGCCGCCAGCTCCCGCAGCCGGTCGAAATGCTGGTTGGTGAGGAGATAATCCTCAAAGATCGCCTCGAAATCGACGCCGATCGACCAGAGCAGCAGCGCCGCGCCGACCCCGGTACGGTCCTTGCCCGCCGCGCAGCCGAAGAGGACGGGCGTGCGCCCTTCCGCCACGCGGCGGAACAGCGTCGCATAGGAAGCCGCGTGGCTGAAGGGCAGGTCGCGGTAGAGATCGCACATCGCCGCGGCCACATCGTCGACGCCGGCTTCCGCCCGATGCAGCAACTCGCTCACCGCCGCCGCCGCGCTCTCGCTCGGATCGCCCCATGCGTCGGCGTCGATCGCGGGCAGCCATTCATAGGGATGGCGCCGCCGCTCGGCCGCGCTGCGCAGATCGACCATCGAGCGGATGCCGAGTTCCCGTATCTGGGCGACGCAGGCGTCCGTCACCTCACTGAGGTCGCCGGAACGGAACAGCACCCCCGGTTTCAGCGTCTTTCCGCCCCGGCCCCGGACGGGTCCGATCTCGCGGAAATTCTGCGCCGCGATGGTGACTATCCTCGCCATTGCCGTCTCTCCTGCCGTCATGCCGAAGGGCCGCCCCGGAAACGGGACGGCCCTTGCCGGACAGCGCATCGGCCGATGCGCCATCATGCGTGCATGGTCAATATTTGAACGTGATCGACGCCCCGATCGACGCCGGTTCGCCATAAACCTGCTGGATCGCGAAGTCGCCCGGCAGCACCTGAATGCGATAGGCGCTGTCGGTCACATTATTGCCGAAGATCGAAAAGGCCCAGCGCTCGTCGGCCGTATTGTATGTCGCGCGCAGGTTCAGCAACTCATAGGCGCCCTGCGAAAAGCGCTTGGGCGAATCGAAGTAGAATTTGGTCGTGTGGTAGAAATTCGCATTGAGCGCGATATTGGCGCCGGACGCGAAGCGTATCTTGTAATCCGCGTTGATATTCGCCGTGAACTTGGGCGAGCGCGGCATGACATTGCCGTCGACCAGCACGTCGGGATGATCGAACAGGCCGGTGGCCGGATTCTGCACATAATCGACCGCGTTGCCGAACTGCTTGTACTTGGCATGGGTATAGGTCGCGCCGAGGCCGAGCGAGAAATCCTCGTTCACATCATAGCTCAGCTGGCCGTCGAGGCCGTAGATCTCCGACTTTTCGGCGTTGCGATAGACCGCCGCCGAATTAACATAGGCCGCAACCTGGAGGTTCTTGTAGATATAGTAGAAGGTCGAAAGGTCGAAGCGCAGCGGGCCGTCGGCCGTCTTGAAGCCGACCTCGAAGGCGTCGATCTGCTCCGGCTTGATCGGCACCGTGTCGAATGCCGACACCGGGATGAAGCCCGCCTTGTAGCCCTTGTTGTAGGAGGCGTAGACGTTGCTCGACGCGCCGAGCTGATAGCGGACGTTGACGCGCGGGGTCAGCTTCTTGAACGTCTCCTCGCCCTCGCCCGCGAGGCCGCCGCAGGCGCTGCACAGAAAGCTGCCGCGCACCTTGTCGATGCTGTAGCGCAGGCCGCCGGTCAGGAACAGGCCGTCCATCGCCTCCCAGGTCATGTCGGCGAAGGCCGCATAGGATTTGGTCTTGGAGGTGGAGCGGAAATATTCGAACTTGGGCGAACCGAAAAGCGAGACATTATAGCCCGGATACTGGTTCTTGTTCTGGTAGTAATAGAGGCCGAGCACCCAGGTCAACGGGCCGCCGGGCGCGGAGGAAAGGTTGAATTCCTGGGTGAAGGTCTTGTCCCACACGCGCCAATCCGGCGCCATGATCGGGGCGGCCGTGCTGTCGTAATCGCCCGCAAGGTTCGACTTGTCGTCGCGATACTGGGTGTAGGAGGTGAAGGTGCCGAAGCCCAGGTCGAACTTGCCGGTCAGCATCACCAGATCACTGTTGAGCGTGCTCACGGCCGGGGCATCGTTGCCCGTTTCGCGGCGGCCGGTCGGCACGGCCACGCCGGGGGCGGCGATGGTGGCGGACGACAGGCCGTCATAGGCGCTGGTGAGGAAGGGCGAGGGATCGTCCACCATGCTGTGTTGATAGGCGAGGGTTATGCTGATGTCCTCGCTGGGCCGGAACAGCAGCTTGGGCCGGACCGTCCATTTATCATAGTGCGACACCGTCTTGCCGGTGTTGATGTTGCGGATATAGCCGTCGCCGCGCTCGTAGAAGGCGGTCACGTCCATCGCCAGCGAGTCGCCGAGGCCGGTCGAGGCATAGCCGCTGAGGTTGAGCTTGTCGAAGCTGGCATAGCTGGCCCGCGCGATCAGCTTGGGCTCGAACGAGGGGTCGAGCGTGTTGACGAGGATTGCGCCGCCGGTCGCGTTGCGCCCGAACAGCGTGCCCTGCGGACCCTTCAGGATCTGGATGCCCGAAACGCTGAGCAGCTGGAAATCGGAGCCCAGCGGGTTGGGGACGTAGAAGCCGTCGACATAGATCGCGACGTTGGAATTGAGGCCGGGGCCGACTAGCGGGCTGCCGACGCCGCGCACGGTCGGCTGCACATAGGGGCCGGAATAGTCGAGGCGCAGGCCCGGCGCGGTCTGCGCAAGGCCGATGACGGAATTGACGCCCGCATCCGCCAGCTTGCCGCCGTCGATGGAGGTCACCGCGATCGGCACGTCGACCAGCCGCTCGGCGCGGCGCTGGGCGGTGACGACGATATCGGCGATGCCTTGCGGAGCGGCGGCGTCCTGCGCCGCCTGCGGCTGGGTCTGGGCATGGCCGGGCGCGGTGGCCGCGCCGGCCAGCGCGATGAAGGAAACGGCGCCGAAACGGGCGGCAAATGCCGGGCGTCGACGGGCGGTGGCGTGGCTCATTCCTCTCTCTCCCCAATATTATATGGCCTTTGAACAGCCGGATTCGCGGCACGGCCGTGCCGCCCAATCCGCCCCAATTTCGTTCGGCATTCGTACAAATGTATCAATTAGAAACCAGATACAAGCGGATTCATCAAATCGCCTGCATATAGTTCATTGATTACTTAACCAGCTACGCGCTAAGGAGCAAGCATCGCCGGCGGAAAAAGGCGACGAACCGCAAAATGGAGGGGTGTCACGCATGGAGACGCGCGAAGAGGCGGCCTTCGCCTGGGTCGAACAAGTCCTTGGCGGCAGGATCCTTTCCCGGCGGTTGCAGAGCCGCTGGCGCAATCAATGGTTTCTGAAGGTGGAACGGGACGGCGCGATCGAGCGCGTGGTGCTGCGCGGCTTCCGCAATCCGGGCTATACCGCCGAGGATACGAGCGGCGCCCGCGCGATGCTCGCGCTCGAAGCGCAGGCGCTGGAGGCGTTGCAGGACGTCCCCGTCGCCACGCCGCGCTATCTCGGCAGCAACCCCGATCTGGGCTGGATGCTGATGGAGTGGCTGGACGGCGACTCCGAGCTGACGCAGATCGCCGACGAGGACCGCCGCTTCGCCATCTATCAGGGCTATGTGGAGGAACTGGCGACGCTCCATGCCTATCCGCTGGACAAGATCAGGCTGCCCGCCGCCATGTCCTGCCCCGCCTCCTCCCGCGCCTTTCGCGAGGAACTGATCGCACGGCATGAAGGCTTCTACCGCTCGCTGGCTCTGCCCGACGCCGAGCCGGTGCTGGAACTGGGCCTGCAATGGGTGAAGCATAACGACATCAGCAGCGAGCGGCCGCTGGGCCTGGGGCTGGGCGATGTCGGGCCCAACCAGTTCCTGTTCGTGGAGGACCGCTTCCATGCGCTCGTCGATTTCGAATATGCGGTGATCGGCGACCCGCTGATGGAAATGGGCATGATGCGCGGCCGCGACGTCACCTATCATACCGGCCGGATGACCGAGCATATGCGCCATTACGGCGCCTGCTACGAACGGCTGACCGGTATCCCGCTCGATCTCAGGGCGCTGCAATATTGGACCATCGCCGGACCGGCGCTGTGGAACGTCTACACCGTCATGGGCACCCAGCGGGCCGACCCGGCGATGATCGACCTCGCCTTCCTCTTCGCCTATGAAGTGCAGCAGAAGCGCTGCATATTGGAGGGGATCGCGGAATATTACGGCTTCCGCCTGACCCGGCCGGAGCTGCCGAAACCGACCAACACCCTCCTGTCGCCGCTGGCGCAGGCGCTGGCGGCGCAACTGGACGGGCATTTCCGCGAGCAGGCGGGCGAGGATCCTTACGCCGCCAGCTTCGCCCGCTACAGCGCATCGATCGCGGGGACGCTGGCGCTGGGCGACGGGACGGCACTGATGCTGGAAACGGCCAACCGGGAAGAGCTGGGCGCGCTGCTCGGCCATCGCATCGGCGACTGGCGTCATGGCCTGCGCGAGCTGGAGGCGCTGATCGCGGCGGATTGGGAGAAGGATCTGGAGCGTCGCATCAACATGCTGTACCGCTGCGAGGTGCGGCGCGAATATCTCTACGAGCCGATGCAGCGCGCCACCGGCGTCAGCCATGGGTGGCCGATGAGCCGCTTCGACGTGTAGGAGCGACGAACTTGCCGCTCACGCCACCAAGGCGGTTTCGCGATCCCCGGTAGTGTTTTTCCCATGTTGCCGCCGCACCAGCCTGCCGGGATAGGCGCCGGTCGGCCGGTCGTCGCGCCGGGTGATCGTGCCGTTCACCATCGTCAGCACATAGCCGCTCGCATTCTGGATGAAGCGCCGCGCATCGGCCGGCAGGTCCTGCACCAGCTCCGGCAGGCCGATGGCGAGCCGGTCATAATCGATGACGTTGATGTCCGCGCGCTTGCCGGGCACCAGCGTCCCGCGATCGGTCAGGCCATAGAGGTCGGCCGGATCCTTGCTGATCTTGCGGACCAGCATCTCGATCGGATAGGTCGGCCCGGCCTTGCGGTCGCGGCCCCAATGGGTGAGCAGGAAAGTCGGGAAGCTGGCGTCGCAGATGAACTGGACATGCGCGCCGCCGTCGCCCAGCCCCATCAGATAATGCGGATCGGTGAGGCACTGCTCCTTCTTGCGCAGGTCGCCGTCGACATAGCCGGTGGAGAACCAGATCAGCACGCCCTTGCCGTCCTGCGCAATCAACCGGTCGTAGCAGATATCGAGCGGATCGCGGCCTTCCGCCGCGCCGATCGCCGCCATCGACTGCGACAGGTCCGGCTCGTAATCGAGTCCCTCCAGGCTGTAGATCGCGCTCATCGAGCGTTGCAGCGTCGCGTAGATATGCTTGAACGGATCGTCGGACCCCGGACTGACATCGGCCTCGCCAAGGATCGCCGCCTTCACCGCCGGGTCCGCCATCCGCTTCGCCCGCTCCGCGAGCGGCAGGTCGGCGATCGCCGCATAGCTCGGCCGGGCGGTGAAGGGATGATAGCTGTCGAGCGAGATCAGCCCGCCGACCGGACGGGGCGAGAATTGCGGATGGATGCGCTCGCCCGCCGCCTTGATCTCGGCGATGATGCCCCGCGCCTTTTCATATTCCGCATCGCCCAGCGATATGCCCTCGGCGAAGGTGAAGGTGACGGGCTGGCCGGTGGCGCGGTGCAGCCGGCGCATCATCCCGATCTCGGCGGTCAGGCTGTGCTTGTCGCGCAGATGGCCGATGCCGGCCATGAGCTGCTCTCCTTCCTGCCCTTCGGCGCCGCCGGTGATGCCCGACGGGATCATCTGAAGCACGCCCCCACCCGCGTCGCGCATCGCCTGGGTGAGCACCAGCAGTTCCTCCTCGGCCGCACCGGTGCCCGGCAATATGCCGCCGTCCGACCCGCGATGCAGGGTGACGCGCGAGGTGGCGAAGCCCACCGCGCCCGCCGCGATCGATTCCGAGACGATGTCGGCCATCTGCGCCAGCTCGGCCTCGGTCGCCGGCTCGTCGGTCTCGGCCCGCTTGCCCAGCACATAGGCCCGCACCGCGCTGTGCGGCACATGGGCGGCGATGTCGAGCGCGTAGCTCTGGCGATCCAGCGTGTCGAGATAGTCGGTGAAGCTCTCCCAGCCCCAGGGAATGCCGACATGCAGCGCGGTGCCGGGGATATCTTCCACGCCCTCGGTCAGGGTGATCAGCCAGTCCTCCGTCCCCTTGCGCACCGGCGCGAAGCCGATGCCGCAGGAGCCGATGACGATCGTGGTGACGCCATGGCCCGCGCTCGGCATCAGGTCGCGGTCCCAGGTGACCTGCCCGTCATAATGGGTGTGCGGATCGACGAAGCCGGGCGTCACATAGCTGCTCGCAACGTCGATCACCTCGTTCGCCTGCGCGCCGATATTCGGCCCGACGGCGGCGATCCGCCCGTCCTTGATCGCGATGTCGCCGACGAAGGGCGGCGCGCCCGTGCCGTCGACGATGGTGCCGTTCTTCAGGAGAATGTCGTAGCTCACCGATGCCGTCCTCTGCCATGAACGCCCTCTTGCGGGGCATTATCCTATTAATATTAGATTATGTGCCGGAGTCGGTCAAGCAAACGGTTAAAATCCGCCTCCGGCCGTGGGAAATGCCGGGCGAACCGCTCCCACCAGCTGTTCGCCCGGCATGCGGCCGGCAAGACGGAACCGGCGAAAAGCCAGAACCCCGGCCCCGTCTCACCCGCGCGTGAAGCTTTCGCCCGCCGCGGCCTTCGCCTCCAGCAACGGCGAGGGCCTGAACGCCTCGCCATAACGGGCCTCATAGTCCTTCAGCTTCGCCACGATCTTCGGCAGGCCCACCGTGTCGGCCCAGAACATCGGACCGCCGGTATAGACGGGCCAGTTATAGCCGAGGATCGCCGCCATATCGATGTCCGAGGCGCGCAGCGCGATGCCCTCCTCCAGCAGCTTCGCGCCCTCGTTCACCACCGGGTAGAGCAGGCGGGCGATGATCTCCTCGTCGCTCTGCGATCCGCTGTTCCCGATGCCCTTATGCGCGGCGAAATCGGCGATGGCCTGCGCGGCGACGGGCGAGGGCGTTGCCTTGCGCGCCTCGTCATAATCATAATAGCCGCCGCCCGATTTCTGCCCCAGCCGGCCCATGGCGACGAGGTCGCGCATCACCGTGCGTTCACCCTCGCCCCGGCCCAGCACGTCGAGGCCGACAAGGTCGATCATGCGGAATGGCCCCATGGCGAAGCCGTAATCCTCGATCGCCTTGTCGATCTCCGCCGGGGTGGGGCCTTCCAGCACCAGCGCGTCGGCCTGCACCGCGCGCTGGTTCATGATGCGGTTGGCGATGAAGCCGAAGCAGACACCGGACAGCACCGGCACCTTGCCGATCGTCTTGGCGAGCTTCATCGCGGTGGCGACGACCTCCTTCGACGTCTTGTCCCCCCTCACCACCTCCAGCAGCCGCATCACATTGGCGGGCGAGAAGAAATGCAGGCCGATCACCCATTCGGGCCGCGCGGTCGCGGCGGCGATCTCGTTGAGGTCGAGGAACGAGGTGTTGGAGGCGAGGATCGCGCCCTGCCGGACGATGCCGTCGAGCCGGGCGAAGATATCCTTCTTGACGCCCATCTCCTCGAACACCGCTTCGATCACCAGATCGACATCGGCCAGCGCCTCAAGGCCCAGCGCCGGGGTGACGAGCGCCATGCGCTGCTCCACCTGCTCCTGCGTCATCCGGCCCTTTTTGGCGGTGTTCTCGTAATTCCTGCGGATGACGCCGAGGCCCCGGTCCAGCGCCTGCTGGTTCATCTCCACCAGCGTCACCGGGATGCCGGCGTTGAGGAAGTTCATCGTGATGCCGCCGCCCATCGTTCCCGCGCCGATGACGCCGACCTTCGCGATCGGCAGCGTCGGGGTGGAGGACGGTATGTCGGGCACGCGTGCGGTGCCGCGTTCGCCGAAAAAGGCGTAGCGCTGCGCCTGCGATTCGATGCTCGGCTCCAGTTCCTGGAACAGCTCCCATTCGCGCTTGACGCCTTCCTCGAAAGGCAGCTCGACGGCCGCCTCGATCGCCTTGACGATATTCTCCGGCGCCTTGAAGCCCTTGAAGGCGCGGGCGTTCTTCCTGCGGAACTCGGCGAACAGCTCCGGCTTGCCGCGATAGGGATCGACCTTGTCCTGCCGGTCGCGCACGCGCACCAGCGGGCGGCCCTCCTCGACGACCTTGCGCGCGAAGGCGACCGCGTCCTCGCGCAGCGTGGCTTCCCCGGCCAGCGCATCGACCACGCCCAACCGCTCGGCCTCCTTCGCCTTGATCGGGCGGCCGGAGACGATAAGGTCGAGCGCGGTCTCCGGCCCGACGATGCGCGGCAGGCGCTGGGTGCCCCCGGCGCCCGGCAGCAGGCCCAGATGCACCTCCGGCAGGCCGACCTTCGCCGACGGCACGGCGATGCGATAATGGCAGACCAGCGCGAGCTCCAGCCCGCCGCCCAGCGCGGTGCCGTGGATGGCGGCGATCACCGGCTTGCTGCAATTCTCGATGACGTCGAGCACCGCGCCCAGCGTCGGCTCCTCGGGCGGGCGGCCGAATTCGGAAATGTCGGCGCCCGCGAAGAAGGTGCGCCCGCCGCAGATCAGCACGATCGCCTTGACGCTATCGTCCGCGCCCAGCGTGCGGATGCCATGGTCGATCCCCCTGCGCACGGCGATGCCCAGCGCGTTCACCGGGGGCGAATCGATGGTGAGGACGCCGATCCCGTTCTCGATCGACAGCGAAGCCACGTCAGTCATGTAGTCTCCTGAAAAACAATAGATTGCGGCAAATCGCCCGCCCCGGTCAGATCGAGCGGCTCACGACTTCCTTCATGATCTCGTTGGTGCCGCCGAAGATCCGGGTGACGCGCGCGTCCCGCCACAGCCGGGCGACCATATATTCGTTCATATATCCCGCGCCGCCGTGCAGCTGCAGCGCGGCGTCGCAGACGCGCCCCTGCATCTCGCTGTGCCAGAGCTTCGCCGCAGACGCCTCCGCCGTGGTCAGCTCGCCCGCCACATGGCGCTTGAGGCACCAGTCGATATGGGCCCAGCCGACCTGCAACTGGGATTTGAGGTCCGCCAGCGTGAACTTGGTGTTCTGGAACTCGAACACGGTCTTGCCGAACGCCTTGCGATCACGGGTGAAGGCCACCGCCTCGTCGAAGGCGCGCTGCGCGCAAGCCTGCGCGGAAATGGCGATCGACAGCCGTTCCTGCGGCAGCTGGCTCATCAGATAGACGAAGCCCTCGCCCTCCTTGCCCAGCACATTGCTGCGGGGCACGCGCACATCGTGGAAGAACAGCTCCGACGTATCGGCCGAATGCTGGCCGATCTTGTCGAGGTTGCGGCCCTTTTCGAAACCGGGCGTGTCCGCGTCGATCAGGATCAGCGTCGTGCCCTTGGCGCCCAGCGTCGGATCGGTCTTGGCTACGACGATGCAGACGTCGCAATTCTGGCCGTTGGTGATGTAGGTCTTGGACCCGTTGACTATATAGTCGTCCCCGTCCTTGACCGCGCTGGTGCGCACGCCCTGAAGATCGGACCCGGCGCCCGGCTCGGTCATCGCGATCGCGCCGATCACCTCGCCGCTCACCATGCCGGGCAGATATTTCCGCTTCTGCTCCTCCGACCCGTAGCGCTCGATATATTCGGCGACGATGTCGCTCTGGAGCGTCAGCCCCGCCGACGAACCGGCATAGGCCAGCTCCTCGGCCACCACCGCATTATAGCGGAAGTCGAGGCCGAGGCCGCCATAGTCCTCCTTGACGGTGGGGCAGAGCAGCCCCGCCTCGCCGCAGGTCAGCCAGAATTCGCGGCCGACAATGCCCTCATGCTCATGCTTGTCGAGATTGGGCAGCAATTCCCGCTCGAACAGGCGGCGCACGGTGTCGCGGAACATGTCGAGATCGTCATCATAGGCCGTGCGGCCCGCTACATCCAGCATTGGGATACTCCGATTCATATTCTGGCCGGCGCGCAAAAGCGGATATTGCCGCCCGGCGCAACCCCTCTTATGCTCCCTAGTTGATCGATTAAATAGGAAAAGGCAAGCGGGAGAGGCGATGATGCTGACGATTCTGGTGACGATGACGGTGAAAGCCGAGGATGCGAACGAGTTCGAGGCGGCGCTGAATGCGCTGATCCCGCTGCTGCGCAAGACCGAGCCGGAGACGCTGCGGTTCGACTGCTACCGCGTCGCGCGGCAGGACGGGGTCTATCGCCTGCTTGAATCCTATACATCGCGCGAGGCGCTGGACTTCCACATCAACAATCCCGCGACCGAGGCGCAGCGCGCCACGTTCAAGCGGCTGCTCTCCGGCCCCACCGAAGTGTTGACGCTCACCCCGCTGGGGGGCAAGTGATGGGCGCGCCCGGCCGCGTGCTGCGCCTCGGCGCGATCGAGGGCATCGGCCCCTTCGCGCTCTCGCGGGAAACCCCGGTGCCGCCGGGACCGGGCGAGATCCTCATCCGCGTCGAGGCCTCCTCGCTCAACTATCATGATTATGCGGTCGTCACCGGCCTGCTCGGCGCGCGCGACGGCGTGACGCCGATGTCCGACGGCGCCGGCATCGTCGAGGCCGTCGGCGAGGACGTCATCGACTTCAAGCCGGGCGACCGGGTGGTCAGCCTGTTCTTCCCGCTCTGGCAGGATGGCGACATCTGCCCTGTTTACACGAAGATCGTGCCCGGCGACCGGGGACAGGGCTTCGCCCGCGACCATGTGACCGCGCCCGCAAGCTGGTTCACCCCCACGCCCACGGGCTGGACGGCCGCCGAGTCGGCTACCCTGCCCTGCGCCGCCCTCACCGCCTGGCGCGCGCTGATGGTGGAGGCGCGGATCAAGCCCGGCGACTGGGTGCTGACGCAGGGCACGGGCGGCGTTTCCCTGTTCTCGCTGCAATTCGCCAAGGCGGCGGGCGCGCGGGTTGTCGCCACCTCCTCCTCCGATGCGAAGCTCGAACGGCTGCGGAAGCTGGGCGCCGACGCGCTGGTCAATTATCGCGAGACGCCGGAGTGGAGCCGCGCGGTGGTCGAGGCGACCGGCGGCGCCGGGGCCGATGCGGTGGTCGAGATCGGCGGTGCGGGCACGCTAGCGCAGTCGATCCGCGCGGCGCGGGTGGGCGGCCATATCGCGCTGATCGGCGTGCTTGCGGGCTATAGGGGCGAGGTGCCGACCGCCGAGATCATGGGCCGCAATATCCGCCTGACCGGCATCACCGTCGGCAGCCGGACCCATCAGCGCGCGATGATCCGCGCGCTGGAGGCCAGTGGCATCCGCCCGGTGATCGACCGCGCTTTCCCTCTGGAGCAACTGGCCGACGCCTTCGCCTGGCAGGCGTCGGGCGCGCATTTCGGCAAGATCGTCGTGGATCTTGCGCAGGGTCAAGAGCAGGACCGGCCCGCATGAACCTCGATTTCACCCTGGCGGAAGAAGCGTTCCGCCGGGAAGTGCGCGCCTTCTTCCGCAACGACTATCCCGCCGCCGTGGTGGAGAAGATGCGGCGCGGCGACCCCATCACCCGCGCCGATCAGGAACAGGCGCAGCGGGCGCTGCACGCCCGCGGCTGGCTGGCCTATGCCTGGTCCGCGCCGTTCGGGCCGGGCTGGACGGCGATGCAGCGCCATATCTTCGAAGAGGAAGGCGAACTGGCGGGCATGGCGCCGCTCAGCCCGACCAGCCTGTTCTACATCGGCCCGATCCTCTGCCGCTTCGGCACGGAGGAGCAGCAGCGCGAATGGCTGCCCGCCATCCTCGAATCGCGGACCTTCTGGGCGCAGGGCTATTCCGAGCCGGAAGCGGGATCGGACCTCGCCAGCCTGCGCATGACGGCGGTGCGGGAGGGCGATCATTATGTGCTGGACGGCACCAAGGTCTGGACTTCCTATGCCGATTATGCCGACTGGATCTTCTGCCTGGTGCGCACGTCGAGGGAGGCGCGCAAGCAGGATGGGCTGTCGCTGATCTGCTGCGATCTGCGCACGCCGGGCATCAGTGTGCAGCCGATTCCGACCATGGGCGGCGAGGCGCATCTCAATCGCGTGACCTTCGACAAGGCCCGCGTGCCCGCAAGCGGCCTCATCGGCGAGGAGGGCAAGGGCTGGTTCTACGCCAATGCGCTGTTGCAGAATGAGCGGCTGTCCTATGCCCATATCGGCCGCAAGAAGGCCGACCTCGCCGAATTGCGCCGCGCGGGCAGCGGGGACGATGCCTTTGCCGCGCGGCTGGCGGCGACGGAGATCGATCTGGCGATGCTGGAAATGTCGGTGCTGCGCGCGCTCGCCGGGGAGATGACGCCGCAGGCGGTCTCCGCGCTCAAGATCCGTTTCACCGAGGCCGCGCAGGCGATCACCGAGCTGCAACGGCTCCACGCCGCCAGCTTCGCCGCCGACGCCAGCGGCGTGTCGGGCAAGGCGGCACGGGCCTATCTGTCCGAGCGGGCAGGCACCATCTACGGCGGGACGAGCGAGATTCAGAAGACGATCATCTGGCGGTATCTTGCAAGTCCGCATTAATCTAATCGATCGATTAAATAGCGATTGCCGCCATCGGCGGCGTCGGATAAGGGAGGAATGGGCGGGCCTCTCTCAGGCCGGCGGTTCGAAGGCAAGCGAAGGAACAACAGGATATGCTCAAGACGCGTTTCACCGAATTGTTCGGGGTGGAGCACCCGATCGCCCAGGGCGGCATGCAGTGGGTTGGCACCGCCGAGCTGGTGTCGGCCGTCGCCGATGCGGGCGCGCTGGGTTTCCTGACCGCGCTGACCCAGCCCACGCCGGAAGCGCTGGCGAAGGAAATCGCCCGCACGCGCGAGATGACCGACAAGCCCTTCGGCGTGAACCTCACCATCCTGCCGTCGATCAACCCGCCGCCCTATGCCGAATATCGCCGCGCGATCATCGAGAGCGGCATCAAGGCGGTGGAGACGGCGGGCTACAAGCCGCAGGAGCATGTCAACGATTTCAAGGCGAACGGCATCAAGGTCATCCACAAATGCACCGCCGTCCGCCATGCGGTGTCGGCGCAACGCATGGGCGTGGACGCGATCTCCATCGACGGCTTCGAATGCGCGGGCCATCCGGGCGAGGACGACATACCGGGGCTGGTGCTGATCCCGGCGGCGGCGGACAAGATCACCATCCCGATGCTGGCATCCGGCGGCTTCGGCGACGGCCGGGGACTCGCGGCGGCGCTGGCGCTGGGCGCGGACGGCATCAACATGGGCACGCGCTTCTGCGCGACGCGGGAAGCCCCGATCCACGACAGCTTCAAGGCGGCGATGGTCGCGAATGACGAACGCGCCACCGACATCATCTTCCGCACCTATCGCAACAGCGCCCGCGTCGCCCGCAATGCCATCAGCCAGCAGGTGCTGGCGATCGAGGCGCTGGGCAAGCCGTTCGAGGAGGTCGCGCATCTGGTGAAGGGCGCGCGCGGGCGTGAGGGGTTGATCAGCGGCGACACCGATCATGGCGTGTGGACCGCCGGGATCGTGCAAGGGCTGATCCACGACATTCCGACCGTGCGCGAACTGGTCGAGCGCATCGTTTCCGAAGCGGAAGACGTTATCTCCCGCCGCCTCGCGGGCATGATCGCGCCCGCCGCTCTGGCCGTGGACGCCTGACGTGGACCTCGAATGGAGCGAGGCGGACCTGCGGTTCCGCGATGAGGTGCGCGCTTTTCTCGACGCCAGCCTGACCGACGACCTGCGCAATGCCGGGCGGCGCATGACCAGCGTCTATGCCGATCATGACGCATCGATGAAATGGCAGAAAATATTGCACGCCAAGGGCTGGGCCGCCCCCGCCTGGCCGAAGGAATATGGCGGCGCGGGCTGGACGGTGACGCAGCGCTACATCTGGTGGCGCGAGCGCGTCACGGCGGGCGCGCCGCCCGTCTCGCCGATGGGCATCCAGATGTGCGGGCCCGCCCTCATCGGCCACGGCACGCCGGAGCAGAAGGCTTTCTTCCTGCCCCGCATGCTGTCGGGCGAACATTTCTGGTGTCAGGGCTATTCCGAGCCGGGCGCCGGATCCGACCTCGCCTCGTTGCAGATGAGCGCGGTGGAGGATGGCGACGACCTCGTCTGCAACGGGTCGAAGATATGGAACACCCATGCCGATGTCGCCAACTGGGCCTTCTGCCTCGTGCGCACCGAAAAGGCGGACCGGCCGCAAAAGGGCATCACCTTCCTGCTGATCCCGATGGACACGCCCGGCATCACCGTGCGCCCGATCGTCGCGCCGTCGGGCGACCATATCCAGAACCAGATCTTCTTCGAGGACGTGCGCGTCCCCAAGGCCAATGTCGTCGGCAGGATCGGCGAAGGGTGGACGGTCGCCAAATATCTGCTGGAGTTCGAGCGCGGCGGCGTCGCCTATGCGCCCGAATTGCAGGTGCGGCTCGACCGCATCGTCGCGCTGGCGCGGGAAATGCCGGCCGATGGCGGCGGCGTGCTGTGGGACGACCCGGCCTTCGCCCGCAAGGTCGCGGCCGCGCGCATCCGCATCGAGGCGCTGGAGGTCTATGAGTTCCGGGCAATGGCAGAGGTCGAGACGCCCGGCGCGTCGGGATCGGTGATGAAGATCATGGGCACGGAGCTGAGCCAGCATCTCACCGAACTGGGGTTGGAGGCGGCGGGCCATTACGGCCGCGCCTATCAGCCGCAAGCGACCTGTCCCGGCGGTCCCGTCCACCTGCCCCATGGGCAGGACGGCTTCGTAGGGCCGCGCGACGCGGCGATCGCCCCGCTCTATTATCTCAACGACCGGGCAGGGTCCATCTATGCCGGGTCCAACGAAATTCAGCGCAATATCTTGGCGAAGGCGGCGCTGGGGCTGTAATGGCAAGGCGGCGCTCCTGCATCGGCGGGAGCGCCGCCGCCGGGCCGCCTTGTGCCAGCCGCGTCAGCGTACCCGTTCCAGCGTCTGGTGCGCATCCCTGTAGATCAGCTTGAGGTCGCGCTTGGAAATCTTGCCGGTCGCGAGGCGCGGCAGGGGAGCCTCGCTCAGCACGACATAGCGCGGCACCTTGTAATTGGCGAGGCGGGCGTTGCAATGGGCGACGATCTCCTCCGCGCGGATCGACCGGCTGGCGTGGACGATCGCCATTGGCGTCTCTCCGAATTTCTCGTCGGGCGCGCCGATCACCGCGACCTCCTCGATCCCGTCGATCTCGTTGATCACGGCCTCGATATCGAGCGGCCAGATGTTGAGGCCGCCGGAGATGATGATGTCCTTCAGCCGGTCGACGAGCTGCATATTGCCCTTCTCGTCCATGATGCCGATATCGCCCGACCGCAGCCAGTCGCCGAAAAAGGCTTCTCTGGTGGCTTCGGGATTGTTCCAGTAGCCGACCATCACGCCCGGCCCGCGCACCACGATCTCGCCCGGCGTGCCGACGGGCACGTCCTCGCCCTTTTCGTCGACGATGCGATGCTTGGTGAAGATGCCGCCGCGCCCGCATTGCTCTGGATGGTCGATCGCTTCGGCGGCGGGCATGACCGAGGAATTGCCGCCCGCTTCCGTGAGGCCGTAGAGCTGGCGCAGGATCACGCCCTTTTTGCGCCAGGTTTCGAGCAGCGCCAGCGGCACGCGCGCGCCGCCCGCCGCCGCCCATCTGATGTGCGACAGGTCCGCCTCGGCAAAGCCGGGGCAGGCGGCGATCCTCTCCCAGAAGGTGGGCACGCCGCCGAATATCTGCACCTTTTCCTCGACCAGCAGGTGCAGCGCGCGCTCGGCGTTGAAATCCGCCTCGACGAAATCGGTCATGCCGAGGTTCAGGAATTCGACCAGCTGGATGGTGCCCGCGCTGGTATAGAGCGGCGCGACGTTGATCGCGGTCGCCCCCATCTGATGCTCGGGATAGTTGATGACCGCTTCCAGCGCATAGCCCAGCATGGTGCGGTGGGTCAGCATCACGCCCTTGGGCCGCGCCGTCGATCCGCTGGTATAGCCGATGACGGTGATCGCGTCGGGATCATGATCGCCGGTGAAGGAAACCGGATCGCCCCGGCGCAGCGCGGCCACCTCGTCGAGCCGCAGCAGCCTGTGGCCGAGGCCCTCCAGCATGTCCGCCTTGTCGCCGCCGACATAGAGCATCGCGGGCTGGCAGTCGGCGGCGACCGATTCCGCCTCCGCCTGGGTATAGCGATAGTTCAGCGGCACCAGCGTCCCGCCCGCGCGGATGATGCCGAGCGCGGCGGCGCACCAGTTCATCGAATTGGGCGCGAAGATCGGCACCCGGTCGCCGGGCTTGAGGCCCCGCGCGCGCAGGTCCAGCGCGATCCGCGCGGTCCATTGCTCGAACTCGCCATAGGTGGTGACGTCCGGCCCGACCACGATCGCCCGGTTGCCCGGTATCTTGTCGGCCCACCAGCGCAGCGCCTGATCGATCGTCCCCGTCATCGGCCTTCCCTTCCCTCAAGCCTGCTAGCTCAATAGCCCCTGATCGTCGCATAGCGCTCCGCCAGCAGCGCATTGCCGCCCAGCAGCGCCTCGCTCACGCGCGCCCATTTGATGTAGTTGCCCGCGACATGCTCGGCGGTCATGCCGATGCCGCCGTGCATCTGCACCATTTCCGTGCTGATGAGGTGGATCGCCTCGCCCGCCATATATTTGGCGAGGATCGCAAGCTCCTCAAGATCCTCCCGCTCCTCGTCCGCCGCGGCGAGCGCCGCCTGCACGCAGGATCGCGCCAGCTCCAGATCGACCAGCATCAGCGCGGCGCGGTGCTGCAACGCCTGGAAGGAGCCGATCTTGCGGCCGAACTGCTCGCGGGTCTTGAGATAGTCGACGATGATCTCCAGCGCCCGCTCGCCCGCGCCGACCATCTCGGCGGCAAGGCCGATGCGCGCGAGGCCGGTCGCATGGGCGACCAGATCGCCATTGCCGACGAGCAGAGCATCCTCCGCCACCATCACACCGTCCAGCAGCACATGGGCGAAGGCGCGGCCGTCGACGCTGTCGATCGCCTCGGCCTTCACCGCCTTGCCGTCCGCCAGGAACAGCATCGGCCTGTCGCCCCGCGCGGCGACCAGCAGCACATCGGCCTGCGCGCCGCCCGCCACCCAGCTCTTGCGGCCCTCCAGCACCCAGCCGCCGTCCTGCTGGCGGGCGATGGTCGCAAGTGCCGATCCGTGATGCGCACCCTCGCCGATGGCCAGCGCCGCCCGCAGCCGGCCGTCGAGCAGGCCGGGCAACAGGTCGGCGCGCGCCTTGTCGGAACCATGGCGCGCCACCAGCGCCGCCGCGATGCCGTTCGCCAGCAGCGGCATGTCGGCGATCTCGCGGCCGACCTCGCTTAGCAGCGCGCCGAGCCCGGCAAAGCCGAAGCCGGCGCCGCCCGCTTCCTCCGGCACGGCGGCGGCGGCCCAGCCCATTTCGGCGGCCGCGCGCCACTGGGCCGGGCCCAGCGCCGGATCCCGGCCCAGCCCGGCGCGCGCGGGCGCATTCTCCCTCACCCATAGGCGGGCGGTATCTTCGAGCATTTGCAGATCGTCGGCGGAAACAGTCATGTCAGGACCTTCAGTCGGGCAGGCCAAGCACGCGCTTGGAAATTACGTTGAGGTTGATCTCCGACGTCCCGCCTTCGATCGAATTGCCCTTGGACCGCAGCCATTTGCGCGTCTCGGCAAGGTCGCGGGGGTCGAAATTGCCGCCCGACCAGCCCAGCCCGTCGAGGCCCAGCAGCTCGACCGCCAGTTCGCCGCGCGCCTGATTGGCCTTGGCGGACGCATATTTGACCACCGAGGTCAGCGCGCCGACGCTGCCCGAATCCGTGTCGATCTGAGAACGCCGCGTGGTGAGGTCCACCGCCCGGTCGTAGAGATTGTGCCGCGCGATCCGGTTGCGCAGCGCGCCGTCGGCGATCCGCCCGTCGACCTCGCCCGCGGCCTGCTTGGCCAGATCCTCGATCCGCACGCTGCGGTCGCCGCCGAAGCCGACCGCCGACACGTTCTGCCGCTCATATTGCAGCAGCTTCTTGGCGATGGTCCAGCCGCCGTTCAGCGGCCCCACCATATTCTCCTTCGGCACCTTCACATCGTCGAAGAAAGTCTCGCAAAAAGGCGAGGAGCCGGAGATCAGCTCGATCGGCCGCACCGAGACGCCGGGCGTGCGCAGGTCGATCAGCAGGAAGGATATGCCCTGATGCTTGGGCGCGGCCGGATCGGTGCGCACCAGCGCGAAAATCCAGTCGGCCTTGTCCGCATAGGTGGTCCACACCTTCTGCCCGTTGACCAGCCAATGATCGCCCTTGTCCTCCGCGCGGGTGCGCAGCGAGGCGAGGTCGGACCCGGCGCCCGGCTCCGAATAGCCCTGGCACCAGCGGATCTCCCCGCGCACGATGGGCGGGAGGAAGCGCTGCTTCTGCTCCTCCGTGCCATATTCCAGCAGCACCGGGCCCAGCATCCAGAGGCCGAAGGAAAAGAGCGCGGGACGCGCATTGGCCCGCTCCAGCTCCTCCTGCAAAATCATCGCCTGCGCCGCGTCCAGCCCGCCGCCGCCATAGGCGGCAGGCCAGGTCGGCGCGGTCCAGCCCTTGGCGATCACCGCCTCCAGCCACTGCCTGCTCTGCGGATTGGGGAAGCTGGCGTTGCGCCCGCCCCAGGGTATTTCTTCCTCCGGCATCGGGGTACGGATCGAGTCCGGCAGGTTCGCCGCGATCCACTCCCGCACCTCTGCACGAAAATCACTCAAGCTGCTCGCTCCTCGGCGCCGACGTCCGGCCGGTGCGCCGGAGTCATCCTCGTATTAATCGATGAATTAAATATCTGTCCAGCCCCAATCAGCGCAGCATCAGCCCGCCGTCGACGACGATGCTCTGGCCGGTGATGTAGGACGCTTCCTCGCTCGCCAGGAACAGCACCGCGACCGCGACTTCGGCGGGGTCGCCCCAGCGCCG
>Ga0180222_1001683_pt1 | contig 21302 bp, 18 predicted proteins | sample eDN5th37CKraftOP_FD_151336 | JGI IMG/M metagenome (GOLD analysis project Ga0180222, IMG submission 151336) | Enriched Organic Plus compost microbial communities from Emeryville, California, USA - eDNA 5th pass 37_C Kraft OP (version 2) (version 2) ... | reverse complement strand
TGACGATGGGCGCGATCGCGATCCTGCTGTTCTCGGGCCTCACTCTGCTGGCACTCGTGACCGGCGTGCACTACGCCGAGAACCCGTGCCATCTCGTGGGGTTCGACTGCACGACCCCGCAGCCCTCGCTCATGGCCCAGGTCGCGTCGGCCACCTTCGGCGCTGGCTCCGTCCCGTTCTACGTCATCCAAGCCGCGACAGCCTGCGTGCTGCTGCTGGCGGCCAACACCGCCTTCAACGGGTTCCCGCTGCTGGGGGCTGTGCTCGCCCGCGACGGGTACGCCCCGAAGTCCCTCAACACCCGCGGGGACCGGCTTGTCTTCTCCAACGGCATGATCGTCCTCGGCGCCGCCGCGATCGCCGTCCTCGTGATCTTCCAGGCCCGCCTGACGACGCTCATCCAGCTCTACATCATCGGCGTGTTCGTGTCGTTCTCGATCGGCCAGCTCGGCAAGGTGCGGCATTGGCGACGCGAGCTGCGACTGCTGTCGCGGGCGCACCGTGCTGAGCGCCGCGAGGCGAGAACCGGGCTTCTCATCAACACACTCGGCGCCGCGGCCACCGTACTCGTCCTCGCCATCGTCACCGTCACGAAGTTCACTCATGGCGCCTGGATGGTCTTCGTCGCCGTGCCGGTGCTCTCGGTGCTGATGATCGGCGTGCACCGGTACTACCGCGACGTCGAGCACGAGATCCGCATGGACGACGACGTGCGCTTCGGCTCGACCGGCGATGTCGCGATCGTGCTGGTCAGCCACCTGCAGAAGCCCGCCGCCAAGGCGATCGACTACGCCCTCGCCGCCCGCCACGACACCACCATCGCGCTTCATATCGAGGTGGACGCTCAGGATTCCGCTGAGCTGCAGGAGCAGTGGGAACTGCACGCGGTGCCGGTGCCGCTCGTGATCATCGAGTCACCGTTTCGTCAGTACGCGGCGCCGGTCGCAAGATTCATCTCCCAGTACCGCGAGAAGCATGGGGCGTCCGTTGTCACCGTCTATCTGCCGCAGTACATCGTCGGCCACTGGTGGGAAACACTGCTGCACAACCGGCGAGCGCGACGCATCGCGCAGCAGCTCATGGTCGTCCACGGGGTCGCCATCACCCTCGTGCCGTGGCTGCTCGACTCCTCCGAGCTGATCTACGGCCGCCGCTCCCGCCCACTCCCCGGCGACGACCGCGCGGGCCGCCTCACCAGCTACGGCCTCGTTTCACACACGGACGAAGCGCGCGATTGACGGCAGACGGTGCGGACAGTTGCGGGCCCGTCACCACCTCTCTGCCTGAACGTCACCGTCAAGAGGCCCAGGGAACTCCTCCTTCGCAGTGATGACGCGCCTTGCCGCAAGATCAACCTTCGCGGCCAACGCAGGGTCCTCGCGAGCAGCCCGCAGCACCGCTCGGTACATCGGCGGGAAGGCTTCGGCGTCGGCGGACACGAGCAGCAGGTCTACGCCCGCCCGGATCGAAAGAATCGCGCGGGCACCCAGACTCCAATCGGCGACCTGTGCTGTGGCAGAAAGGTCGTCCGTCATGACGACGCCGTGAAAGTGGAGAGCACGCCGCAAGAGGTCTGTCACTACCGTGGCGGAGAATGCTGCCGGAGCACTTGGGTCAATACGCCGGTATACAGCCGTTGACACCATGACGATCCGCGTCCCGCGAGCGAGCAGCTCTCGGTATGTGTCCACGTCCGGGGAGTTTTGCCCCACCTGCGTGTCGACGACGTGGGGCTCGAAGTCTGTGTTCGCAGTGACTCGTCCAAGCCCAGGGAAGTGCTTGAAGGTCGGCAGGATGCCGGCCGCTCTCAACCCAGTTGCGACCGCTCCGGCACAGTGCACAACGGTCGCCTCGTCGTATCCATACTCGCGATCGAGCTTTCCGATCGGCGGGTTCTTCTCTGCCAGATCAGGGCCGGCGACAATGTCGACAACGGGCGCGAGGTCTGTTGTCACGCCGGCTGCGGCGAGCTGCCGTCCCCACGTCCGGGTGGCGTCGATGAGCTTTCGGCAACCGCGCCGGGACTGCTCGAGTGCCGACGGGATGACGTCGAACCCAGGTCCTGAGAGTGACTGCACGTTGCCGCCCTCCTGATCCACGGCCACCCAAAGGGCGGGCCCGCTCCGCGGAACGTGCGCGGTGAAGCGAGCGACCAGGGTCGCAGTCTCCTGCACCCCGGCCCGCGAACGTCCTCTCAGGAAGATCCCACCGACGTGGTAGTCAGCGACAGCCCGCAGGGTGAGCGGATCCGGATGGTCAACTCCCGTGCCGACCATGAAGAGTTGAGCGACGCGCTCCTCCAACGTCATCGCTTTCAAGGGATCGACGGGAGTCGGACTTGGCGAAAACGTGGGCGAAGGCGAAGGCGGGGGTGAAGTCGGGGAAGACGACGCTGTGGTTGCTGACGGCGCGGGGACCTGAGCGGTCGGTGACGGCGAACTCGAGGCACGTTGCTCCGGTGCTGCCACGCACGCTACGAGAAGTGTGAGAGCCGTGGCGCGCGAGGCGAAGACCCGTAACGCACCTCCTGGCTTCCGAGCCTTATCCGAGCGCCGCAAGTCACCGTTCATCGTTGTTCCCGTCATACGTCGGTCCTTAGTTACTGGGCACCGGCGCTCAGGGCCCTCAAGGCGTACAGGATCGTGGTCAGGTCGACCGCTTCCTGTAGGAGCGCGCCGGCCACCGCGGGAATCGCGCCGGTTGTCGCGACCAGCATGAGTCCGACGCTCAGCGTGATGCCGATCCAGATCGCCGTGAGGGCTACACGCACCGTGTGCCTGCCGACGGACATGGCGGTGACGATCGCGTCGAGAGAGTCGACAAGAAGAACGACGTCAGCGGCTTCGCCTGCTGCCGTTGCGCCACGTGCTCCCATCGCAACGCCCACATCGGCGGCTGCGAGCACAGGCGCGTCGTTGACCCCGTCCCCCACCATCATCATCGGTCTCGGCGTGAGTGCGGCAGCGAGCTGGACCTTCTCGCTCGGCAGCAGTTCGGCGTGGACCTCGCTGATTCCGACCCGGTTCGCGACTGCGGTGGCTGTGCTCTGGGCGTCGCCGGTGAGCATCACGACGCGCTCGACGCCGTGTACGGTCATCCATTCCACGACGCGCTGCGACTCCGCGCGGGGTTCGTCAGCAACGATGATCGTTCCCCCGAAGTGACCATCCACCCCGACGTACACGACTCCGTCTGTCGTCGTCTGGCTCGTGTGTGCCAGGTCAGGAACGACGGACTCGACGTAGGCGGACTTACCGACAACGACGCGATGGTCCCCAAAGGTCCCGGTCACGCCGTTCGTAGCGACTTCGGTGGCGTCATCGGCGGAGAGAAGACGGAGCCCCCGCATCTCCGCGTCGCGACGTATCGTGTCGGCGAATGCGTGGGAGGAGTACTGCTCCGCCGAAGCAGCCAAGCGCAGCAGCTCGTCCGGGTCGAGGCCGGACGCGGGCCGGACTGACACCAACCGCGGGCGTCCCTCCGTCAGCGTGCCGGTCTTGTCGAAAGCAACGGACCGTACTCGCGAGAGCTGCTCGACGACGGCGCCGCTCTTCAGAATCACGCCGGACTTCGCCGCCCGCGACAGTCCTGCAAGGAACGCGACGGGCGCCGCGATCAGCAGCGGGCACGGTGTGGCGAGTACAAGCACCTCGGCGAAGCGAGAAGGAGCGCCGGAAACCGCCCAAGCGATCACCGCCAAGACCAGCGCTACCGCCGTGAACGGAATGGCGAACTGGTCGGCCAGCCGCACGACCGGCGCACGGCTCTGCTGCGCTTCTCGCACGAGCGCGACGATCTGCTGGTACTGGCTCTCCTCGCTCCGATGCACCGCCCGGATCACGACCGCGCGTGTCCCGTTGATCGCTCCAGAGAGCACCTCTTCACCCTCGACGCGGACGACCGGAAGGCTCTCCCCCGTCAACGATGACTCATCGAACGTGGCGTCGGCGGTGATGAGCGTGCCGTCCACGGGCACGACTTCGGAAGGGCGCACGAGTAGCAGGTCCCCCACGTTGATGTCATCAACCGCGCAATCGTCGACTCGGTCGGTCCGGTCTGAGGTCTTCGTCACGCGATGCGCGGTGCGCGGCGCACGGTTCATCAAGTCGGTCAGATCGGCTCGTGCCCGACGGCTCGCGAACTCTTCGAGCGCACGACCTCCCGCGAGCATGAGGACGACGATCAGCGACGCGAGGTACTCGCCGACGGCGAGTGTCGCGGCCATCGCGACGACGGCGAGAACGTCGAGGCCGACATGCCCCCTCAGCACGTCACGGACCATCCCGGCGATGGTCCAGGCCACGAACAGGCTAACGAACGCTGTTGCGGCTGCCCGCGCCGCGCCCGCCATCCCCATGAGGTGAAGTATGAGCACGACCACGAGCACGGTGCCCGAGAGGGCGATCGCCGCGTAGCTTCTGAGCGCTTCCCGCAACGTCATGATCCGTCCGGTCTTGTTCGGCGCAGCCGGCCCCGTTCGATTCGCGTCCAGAAGATTCCTTTGGCGATCTCGTTCGCGATCAGGTAGACGAACACCACACCCGCGACCGCCGCGAGGAGCTCGCCGGGAAGCGCGACCAGGGAAAGCGCGGGAGCAGCCGGTGAGTAAGGCAGCCACAACGTCACGGCGATCACCAGAAGGCTTGTGAGGATCAGACCGCTCGCGGGCCTGCTCTTGAAGATGGAAAGGCGTGTGCGCAGCACGAGCAATACGCCGACTTCGGTCAGGACGGAGCCCACGAACCACGCGGTGCGAAACTCTGGCGCATCTGCAGTGAACGCAAGCCGCAAGAGGGCGAATGTCGCGAGATCGAAGACGCTCGACAGTGCGCCGAACACGATCATGAACGTTCGGATGAGCCTGATGTCCCACTTCTCCGGGCGGGTGACGCGTTCGTCATCTACTGCATCGGTGGCGATCGTCATCGCCGGCGCATCGGAGAGCAGGTTCACCGCGAGAATCTGGCTTGCGAGAAGTGGCAGGAAGGGCAGCACCGGTGCCGCGATGGCCATGCTGAGCATGTTGCCGAAGTTGGCACTCGTCGTGACAGAGATGTACTTCATCGTGTTCTGGAACGTGCGGCGCCCCTGCCTGACACCCTCGAGTGTCACTTCGAGGTTCTTGTCGAGCAGCACGATCGACGCGGACTGCTTCGCAACCGACACGGCGGTGTTGACCGTGAGCCCGACGTCCGCAGCGCGCAGGGGCGGCGCATCGTTGATCCCGTCCCCCAGGTAGCCGGTGACGTGACCGGCTCGCCGATAGGCTCGGATGACGCGCTCTTTCTGTACGGGATTCATCTCGCAGAACACGTAGGCGCTCTCAACCGCGACGGAGAGGGCTTCGTCGCCTGCCCGGTCCACGTCGACGCCGGTGTAGACGATGCTGGTGGGAAGTCCGATCTGCTCGGCGACGTGGGATGCGACGAGCCGGTTGTCGCCGGTGACCATGCGGATGGTCACGCCGATCGCTGCAAGCCGCGCCACGAGTTCTGCCGCGTCCTCTTTCACGGGGTCGGAGAATACGAGCAGGCCGACGAACGTCATCTCGGATTCGTCCGCTTCTGTGAAGGCACCGGGCTCGCGCGTGGTGAGCCGCTTGGTCGCGAGCCCCAGTACGCGGGCGCCTGCGCCGCTCAACTCGGCGAAGTGCTGCTCGAGGCGAGCGCGAGCCTCCGCAACCGGGACGGTCCCTTGCCCGTTCGCCACTCGCTCGCAGACATCGATGACCGAGCTGAAGGCCCCTTTTGTGATGAGCGTGATGGATGCCTCGCCATCTTCTCGGATTGCCACAGTCTGGCGCTTGCGGTGGAAGTCGTACGGAACTTCACCGCATTTCGTGGTGTCGGCGATGTCGAGCGGGTAGGCGTCGAGGACCGCGGTGTCGATCGGGTTGAGCCATCCCGTGTGGAGGCCCGCATTGAGGCTGGCCAGCCGCGCCACTGCCATCTGCTCGATGCCAGCAGGGTCCAGCGCCTGCAGCAGCCGTACCTTCCCCTCAGTGAGGGTGCCTGTCTTGTCGCAGCAGAGCACCGACATGGACCCGAAGTCCTCGATGGCGTCGAGGCGGCGGACGATGACGCGCTTGCTCGCCATCGCGCGGGCGCCTTTGGACAGGCCGATGGCGACGATGGCGGGCAGCAGCTGAGGGGTGAGCCCGACCGCGAGCGCAAGAGAGAAGAGCGCTGCCTCCAGCGCGGGACGCTGAAGCAGCATATTGACCGCGAAGATCACGACAACGAGAACGAGCATGACTCGAGTGAGCAGGAGCCCGAAGCTCGTCAGTCCCTTCTCGAAGCCGGTCTGTGCCTGCTTTGACGCCAGCGCATCGGCGATGCGGGCCAGCTCGGTTGACGGGCCCGTTCGCACCGCAAGTAGCGTCGCGGTACCGGAGGCGACGTGCGTGCCCAGTCGCACGCGGCCGACATCGTCTCCATCCTCCGAGCCCGAGGCCGGGCGTTTAGTGACGGGAAACGTCTCTCCCGTGAATGCCGACTCGTCGACGGTCAGCCGGTTGGAGCCCAGGACGAAGCAGTCTGCTGGAATGACGTCTCCAGCGCCCACCTCGATGAGGTCGCCCGGAACCACGGAGCTGAGCGGTACCGCGATAAGGCCGCCGTCGCGCCGTACCATGCAGGTGACCTCGACGGTTGCAAGGAGAGCGTCCATCGTCCGCCCTGCATTCCATTCCTGCACGAAGCCAAGAACACCTGCCACCAGCAGAATGGCCAGGATGATCACCGCGTCTGTCAGGTCACCGAGGACGCCGGCCAATACCGTGGCCGCGACCAGGATGATTTCGATGGGGCTGACGAACTGGCGGAGCAGGAGTCGCGTGCGGGAAAGTCGACGCCGACGATCAACAGTGTTCGGTCCGACACGCGCGAGAACTCGCGCGGCGTCGTCCGTTGACCAACCGTTTACGTCGGCGCCGATCGACGCACGGGCGGCCTCCGGCGAAAACGGCCAGTCGGGTCCGTCGAAGTCCGCGGAAACCGCGGCCCCGGTGGGAGCCGTCACATCGCACCTCCTCGCGGCTGGCCGCAGCCGACGCAGTGGTCCCGCTACTGCGTCACCAGATCGGCGGTGTGATAGGTGAACACGAGGCGCGCAGCGACATCGCCGGCCAGTACGGCTTCGACCGAGTCGTTCACTTGCTCGAGGGCTCGAGCTTCCGCGATGACACGCGTGCGACCCGCGGCGTGCAGGTCGAACACCTCCACCAGATCCTGCCGGGTACCAACGATGGAACCGATGATGCTGATGCCTTTGAGCACCGTGTCGAAGATGGGTACCTCCAGCACGCCCTCGGCGGGCAGAGATACCAACACGAGTCGCCCACCGCGATTCAGCGAGTTGAACGCCTGCGCGAACACGCTTGGAGCGACCGCCAGGACGACGGCGACGTCTGTGCCGCCAAGCTCCTGGATCGCCGCCACCGGATCCGCTTCGGCGGCGTTGACGACCCAGTCGGCACCGAGTTCGCGGGCGAGTGCGAGTTTCTCCTCGGTGACGTCGACCCCGATGACTTTCGCTCCGACCAGCCGCGCGTACTGCACTGCCAGGTGTCCGAGCCCTCCGACGCCGAAGATCGTGACAGTCTCGCCGGGTGTGACCCGCGCGTTCTTGATCGCAGCGTACGTCGTCACACCGGCGCACGTCAGTGGTGCAGCATCGAAAGGGGTGATCGCGTCCGGGACTGGCACAGCGAATCGGGCGTCGGCGAGCATGTACTCGGCATATCCGCCGGGAACGCCGTATCCGTTGTTGTATTGCCGCTCGCACAGGTTCTCGCGTCCGTCGACGCAGTAGCGACACTCGCCGCAGGCGTGGCCGAGCCAGGGCATGGCGACCCGCTGACCGACATGCCGGCTGACGATGTCAGGGCCGACGGCTTCGATGATGCCGACCCCCTCGTGGCCGGGGACCAGGGGAAGCGATGGCTTGACGGGCCAGTCGCCGCGCATCGCGTGGATGTCGGTGTGACACAGCCCGCAGGCTTCCAGCCGAACGAGCACCTGTCCGGGGCCCGGTACGGGGATGTCTCGCTCCTCGATGCTCGCGGGAGCTCCGAAGCTCGAAACGACTGCAGTCTTCATGAATTCCTCCCGTTGGTGAACACGAGAAGTCTCGCTCTGAAGGCAATCTCTGGAGCGGGTCGAAGGTCCCGCGGTCACCGCTCCGAATCCGGATACGTGGCACGGATGTATCTGTTCGAATGAACGCACGCTCTTTGTCGTACATGGCCGTAGAGGGTGCGGCGACGTTCCGAAGGAGATGCAATGGCCCGTAAGCAGTACCACGTATCGCCCATCGGCTCGCAATGGAAGGTGACGCTGCAGGGCGCGACACTGGGGACCTATCTGACGAAGCAGCGCGCAGTTGACGAAGGCGTGAGCGTTGCCAGAAGAAATGCGCCGAGCCAGCTCATCATTCACCGTTCCGACGGAACAATCGAGGACGAGCGGACCTACGAGAACGATCCGTACCCGCCTCCAGGATGACGCGCCTGAGATCAGGGGCCCGCTGGCCAAGCCCGGAGGACCTTTGGCCTATGGTCGGGCGCGGCCGCGACGGACGATTCCGGTATGAACGACACGCGCGCTGAAGAGCGGGCAGCCGCCGGCGAGCCGGTCCGGCTGCCGTGGACCAAGCCTGGAATCCTTGTCGGGATCGACGGATCAGAACCATCGGAGGCGGCTCTGGAGTACGCCGCCTGGCTGGCGCCGCGATTGCAGGTACCGCTGCACGCCCTGGTGGTGTGGGAGGACCCGCCACTGATGTGGGGTGACACCTATGGCTACTACGGTCCGCCCAGTGAAGAATCGGCGGCATACGCGGCGCAGATCGCCGAGGACGAGAAAGCCTGGCTGTTCCCAGGCGGCGCGCCGGAATGGTTCACCACCTCGGCGGTGCGTGGCCCCGCCGCGCAGACGCTTGTCGAAGCGTCCAGCGTGGCGATGATGCTGGTTGTCGGCAGCCGTGGCCATGGGGGCTTCACCGGATTGCTGCTCGGCTCGGTCAGCAGTGCGTGCGCAGCCCATGCCCACTGCCCGGTAGTGATTGTGCGGGAACCTTCGACCGTCGTCCGCCAGACTTCCGCTGCGTGACGGAAGGTGCCTGCGAACCACTCCGCGACGTGCTTGAGGGGTCAGGCTCGCAAGCGTAGCCTTTCGCTGTCGACCTCGCAGACGCGGAAGTGCTGAATGAGCGATCCATCCGAATCCTCCGAGTACCCCCACTCGGAGTTCGCGAAGAGTGTGAGCGAGCTGATCGCAGATGCTCAGCGTGTGCTGACCGCCGAGAGCCGACTGCGCGAACTCCTCACAGCCTACCGATCGGTCACCGAAGGCTTGGATCTCGACCAGGTGCTCGAACGCATCGTGCGAGCGGCGGTGACGCTTGTCCACGCCGACTACGGCGCTCTGGGCGTACTGGGTCCCGATGGCCTGCTCGAACGATTCATTCACACGGGTATGGACCCTGCTCAGGTGGAAGCGATCGGGCACCTCCCCGAGGGACATGGAATCCTCGGCGCAGTCATACAAGACGGCCACACCATCCGGCTTCCACATCTCAGCGAGGACGCGCGGTCGGTGGGCTTCCCCGCACACCACCCTCCGATGGACGCCTTTCTCGGCGTTCCCGTCCGCACGCGAGATCAGGTGTTCGGCAATCTGTATCTCACGAACACGTCCGGAACGACGTTCACCCAAGAGGATGCACAGCTCATCGAGTCGCTTGCCGCGACGGCCGGCATCGCGATCGACAACGCCCGGCTCTTCGACACCGCCCGGCGGCAACAACGGCTGGCAGCCGCGCTGTCACAAGTCAACGCTGCCCTCCTCGCCCCCGCCAGCGAAGACGCGCTCACCATCGTCGCCGCCCACGTCGGGGCTGTCGTGGATGCTGACCTCATCACGATCGTGGTCCCTGACGATCACAGCGGTCAGATGCACGTCACTGCTGCTCACGGATACCAAGCAGAATCCGTCAATGGCACATTCTTCGAGGCCGAAGGCTCCCTCTCCGCACGGGCCATGGGAACGAGCAGCGTTGTCGCTGACCTGCAGGAGCGCGCCTACCTGGATGGGGCGTTGCTCCTCGGCCCGACAGCAGCAGTCCCGCTCTCGGCCGATGGCCAACCACTCGGCGCACTTTGCGTCGCACGCCTTCCCGGCCGGCAGGCATTCCGCCAGATCGAGCTGGAGATGGTGAACGAGTTCGCGGCGCAAGCAAGCATCGCCATCACCTTGGCATGGGCGCGCCGGGACCGACAGCGGCTCGAAGTCGCCGAGGACCGCGCGAGGATCGCCCGCGATCTTCACGACCACGTCATCCAACGACTCTTCGGCGCCGGGCTGACCCTGCAAGCACTCGCCGCCACGGATCCTCTGCGGGGTGCCCGTCTCGAGGAGCAGGTGGCGGAGCTCGATGCGGCGATCGCCGACATCAGGACCGCCGTCTTCACGCTTCGGACCCGGCCGGACACCCGCCCCGCCAGCGCACGACACCGTGTCCTGGACGTGGTTACCGAGCTGACGGCGGCGCTCCCCGCTCCCCCGAGACTGACCTTCCGTGGACCGGTGGACCTGGCAATCCAGGGAGACCTGGTCGACGACGTGGTCGCGGTGGTGCGAGAAGCGCTGGCGAACGTCGCTCGACACGCTCTCGCCAGCACCACCACCGTGATCGTCGCCGTGGACGACGACAGCCTTTCTGTAACCGTCGACGACGACGGACAAGGGATGCCGGCGGCAATAGAGCACGTCGGCGGCACCAAGAACCTCCGCGACCGTGCACAGCAACGCGACGGCACCTTCTCCGTGGCGACCGAGCCAGGGGGCGGCACGCGCGCGCACTGGAAGGTTCCGCTCGCACCTGACGACCGTCCATCTCGTCGCTGAACGCGCGACTCACGCCGGGACTTTCGACCCGCCGCCTTCAGCAGAGCCGCGCGATGCTCAAGGGGTGACGCACCGGGCTCTTGGTGCGTCTGCCACGAAAGGGGCGGTCATGGTTGGCATCATTCCGTTGCGCGAAGCGTCACTTGCGGACATCGCGCAGGTCGGGGGAAAGAACGCGTCGCTGGGAGAGATGATCGGGTCACTCTCGCGGTTGGGCGTCCGTGTGCCTGATGGATACGCGACGACGGCGGACGCGTTCAGGGAGTTCCTCCGCCACGGCGACCTCGCGGCGCGAATCGACCATGCGCTGGATTCACTGGACGTGTCTGACCTTCAGTCGCTCAACGAGACCGCTGCTCAGATCCGGCAATGGATCCTCGAGCAGCCGTTCCCCGAAGACTTCGAACAAGAGCTGCGCACGGCCCACCAAACGGTCGACGGCGACACGGGGGGCTCGCCCGAGCTGTCGTGGGCCGTGCGCTCATCTGCAACAGCCGAGGACCTCCCAGACGCCTCGTTTGCTGGACAGCAGGAGACCTACCTTCACATCAGTGGGATCCAGGCAGTCCTCGACGCCGTGCGTCATGTCTTCGCTTCGCTCTATACGGATCGCGCCATCGTCTATCGGGCGGAACACGGGTACGGCGCGATGACAATCGCGATTTCTGCAGGCGTACAGCGGATGGTGCGCTCCGACATCGGCGCTTCCGGTGTGATGTTCACCGTCGACACCGAGTCCGGATTCAGCGATGCCGTACTGATCACCAGCGCATACGGCCTCGGCGAAACGGTCGTTCAAGGCACCGTGAACCCCGACGAGTTCTGCGTCTACAAGCCTGCTCTGCGTTCCAGCCGGCCGGCGATCACCAAACGGCAGTGCGGGGAGAAGGCGATCGCAATGCGGTTCGCCGCCGGCACAGACGTCAGCACCAGCACGCTCATCGAGTCCGTCAGCCCGGAGGCCCGCAGGCGCTTCAGCATCAGCGACGCACAGGTCGAGGAACTCGCACGGGCCGCCCTGACCATCGAGGAGCACTATGTGCGACCGATGGACATCGAATGGGCCCTCGACGGAAGCGACGGACTGCTCTACATCGTGCAAGCGCGGCCCGAGACGACCGTCGCCAAGCGCGACCGCGCCACGGTGACGCGATTCACCCTCAGCCAGCATGGCGACGTACTGGCCCGTGGGCGTGCCGTCGGGGCGAAGATCGGGGCCGGACGTGCACGCGTCCTTCACGACCTGACCGACATGTACGCCTTCGAGAAAGGGGACGTGCTGATTACCGAGCGAACGGATCCAGATTGGGAACCGATCATGAAGCTCGCGTCGGCCATCGTCACCGACCACGGCGGACGAACCTGTCATGCCGCGATCGTCGCGCGGGAACTCGGCCTCCCGGCGGTAGTCGGAACCGGAAACGCGACGGCATCGATCTCCGACGCCACCTCGGTCACCGTGTCCTGCGCGGAAGGCGATGAAGGGGTGATCTACAACGGCCTGCTGGCGTACAACGAGACCACCACCACGATCACCGATCTTCCCCCGCTTCCGGTACACATCATGCTGAACGTCGCTGTGCCTGACCAGGCGTTCGAGTTGTCGCGGCTGCCGAACAGCGGCGTGGGCCTCGCACGCATGGAGTTCATCGTCGGATCGATGATCGGCATCCACCCACGAGCCCTGCTGGAACTGGATTCGCTGCCAGCGGACCTGCGGGCGCGGGTACTGGAGTTGACGGCGGCCTACGAGTCCCCTCGTGACTTCTTCGTCCGGCGCATCGCCGAAGGCATCTCGACTATCGCCGCCGCGTTCGCCCCGAATCCGGTCATCGTCCGCCTCAGCGACTTCAAGACCAACGAGTACATCGGCCTCCTTGGCGGCGAACTCTTCGAGCCGACCGAAGAAAACCCGATGCTCGGTTGGCGAGGGGCGTCACGGTATGCCTCGCCGGCGTTCGAGGACTGCTTCGCGATGGAATGCCAAGCGCTCGCCTTCGTTCGCGACAAGATGGGTCTCGCTAACGTGCAGGTGATGGTGCCGTTCGTCCGAACGCCGCGCGAGGGTGCGGAGGCGTTGGCCGTCATGGATCGCCACGGGCTGAGACGAGGCAGCGGCCTCCAGGTCATGATGATGTGCGAGATCCCCTCGAACGCCCTCCGAGCCGACGCGTTCCTCGACCTGTTCGACGGCTTCTCGATCGGCTCCAATGACCTCACGCAGCTCACGCTGGGAGTCGACCGTGACTCGGAACTCGTCGCGGGTTCCTTCGACGAGCGTGACCCAGCAGTACTCACGCTCCTTGAACAGGCGATCGTCGCCTGCAACCGAAGAGGCAAGTATGTGGGCATCTGCGGCCAAGGTCCCTCGGACCATCCCGACCTCGCGCGATGGCTATTGGATAGGGGCATCACGTCCATGTCGCTGAACCCCGACGCAGTGATCTCGACCTGGACGGCCTTGTGCTCACCCATGCCATCAGCCGCGAAGGGGTGAGCCGAAGCGTCTCAGCCCCCGGCGAGGCGGGCAGCGAGAAACGTGAAGATGACCACGTCGCTGAAGAAGTGGATGAGCCAGGGCCAGAACAGTCCCCGGGTCTCCACCATCGCCTTGCTCAGAATCCACCCCATGACAACCGACGACAGGGCGCCGATCGCACCACCCGGGATGCCGAAGTAGTGTGCGATCCCGAAGGAGACGGCAGACAGCCACAGCGCCTGCATGCTCCCTGCGACAGGTTCGACCGTGGCAATGACCGGCGCCCGATATGCCACCTCCTCGGTGATCGAGTTGATCGCGGCGTAGAGGACGATCGCGGGAAACAGCGGAACCACACCGGCGAGGATCTGGCCTGAAGGACGGGCAAGCAGGAACTGGGTGACGGCGAGAGCTGCGGCGATGCCGATCCCCCACACCATGCCGAACCTCCGCCACGAGTCGCCTTTCGGGAACCCCAGCAACGGCGCGGGCCGGATGCGTGCTCCCACGTTCCCCGGCCGCAGGAAGAACGCGCGAGGCCTGACCTGCATCAGGAGGAGGAGCACGATCATCGCGATGGTGACCAGGAGCTTCGCGACCTGCCCGGATTGCATCACTGCGTTGAAGTCGCCGCCCCCGAGCACCGCCTGCACACCAGGGATCCGCAGATCAATCGTTCCCACGATCATCGGCAGCGCAAGAATGGCCGTGAGTACGGCGGCGAAACGCCAGAGCGTCTGCACGGAGCGAACCATCAGGAGACTCAGCGTGACCCCGATGCCTGTGCAGACCTGAACGGGGATGACCCACGGGGGAACTCGACCTGTGATCAGGTCGGAAATGATCGACGGGACAGGGCCAAGAACCACCAGCAGGAGCCACGGCACTGAACGCAGCCCGCCTCGGAGCGTCGTCGCCCGCCAATCGGCTGGCTCGTGCACCGGCGCTTCGTTCATCTCCGCCTGGCGGAACCCTCGTCAGCTGCTACAAGCCGACCGTCTCCAGGTGTTCAGGCACTCGTGCCGCCCAGCCCAGCTCGCGCTTGATGCGTGCACGCAACATGTCTGCAGCGGTCGGCTCTCCGTGCGTGACGAAGACCGCGCGGGGACGAGCGGCAGGTCGCATCCAGTCGATGAGCTGGTCGGAATCAGCGTGTGCGGACATGGACTCGATCTGGTGCACCTGTGCGCGGATCGGCACATCGGCCCCGTAGATCCGCAGAGTTCGGGCGCCCGCCAGCAGCGCGGCTCCGCGTGTGCCACCCGCCTGGAATCCCGTGATGATGATCGCGTTGTTGTGGTCGGGGCCGTAGGCGCTGAGATGGTGCAGAATCCGCCCGCCGGTGAGCATTCCGCTCGCCGAGATGATGATCATGGGGCCGCCTCGGAGATTCAGCAGCTTCGAGTCATCGACGGACGAGATCAGCGTCGGCAGCGCATACATCCGGTCCAACTCGGTCGCAGTGAGCCGGTGTTCGTCTGCATGGCGCCGATATGCCTCGATCGCACTGACCGCCATGGGGCTGTTGACATAGATCGGGATGTCGGGAATCTCACCCCTGTCGTGGAGCCGAGAGAGATGGAGCAGCACGGTCTCAGTGCGGCCGACCGCGAACGCAGGGATCAGGATCACTCCGTTGCGTTTTGCCGTTCGGCGGACGATGTCACCGAGGATCACCTCTGGGTTCCCCGGTTCGTGGTGGCGATCCCCGTACGTGCTCTCGGTGACGAGCACGTCGGTGTCCTCCAGAGGTGCAGGAGGTCGCATCAGCGGGTCATCCACGCGGCCAAGGTCGCCGGTGAAGCGCATCCGTGTTCCACCGACGTCCAGTGAGACCCCGGCCGCGCCCAGGATGTGCCCGGCCGGTCGAAGCGTCATCCCCACTCCGCCGGCGATGTCATGCCGCTCGTTGAACGAAAGAGGGCGGAAGTGGCTGAGCGCACGCTCGGCGTCCCGTTGCGTGTACAGGGGCTCGGGACGGTCGTGTGCGGACCAACCGTGCTTCGCCGCGTGACGCGCTTCCTCTTCGAGCAGGTGAGCGCTGTCAGGCAGCAGAAGATGGCTCAGTTCCACGGTCCCCTCTGTGGCATAGATGGGTCCGTCGAACCCGTCGCGCACGAGGGCCGGCAGATATCCGGTGTGGTCCAAGTGCGCGTGCGATACGACGACGGCATCGATGGATTCGGGAGGGACGGCGAGCGGCATGCGATTCCGCGCCCGAAGGACTTTGAACCCCTGGAAGAGGCCGCAGTCGATGAGGATTCTTGTTCCGGCGGCCTGCACCAGGTATCGAGAGCCGGTCACGCTGTCTGCGGCGCCGAGGAAGCGAAGCGAGTGCTTGTCTGCTGTTCCTGCGCTCGCGCGTGTTCTCAGCGGCGGATCGACGGTGCTCATGCTCACACCCTCGCAGCCAAGTGCGCGGCGAGGTCCGCTCCCCAGGCACGAGCGTTATCGAGCTCATCCGGCAGGAGCCGGCTGGACTTGTCGACCAGGAAGCTGCGCGGCTCGTCGATGGCGAGCGAACCCATCTTCGTCAACCGCCGGTCGATCGCGGCGGCCGCGGATCCCGTGAAGATGCGCGGCATATCCGCCCGCGTGTCAAATGCGACGTGACGAGTGATCCACGTCGGCTTCGACTTCAGCCACTCACGTACCCCTACGTCACTCGCCGGTTCAAGGTGGAGGTGTTTGGGGTCGTGGAGGGCCCACCGAGCCGCTTCCGTTCGCGACTCGGGACGGCTCAGCCCGTGACCATGGGTGGGAGCGCCGACGATCACGACATCGGCGCGGAGGGCTGCCTCTCCGATGTCGTCGACCGACACGACTTGGGCGGCGATGGTGTCTCTCAGTCCCTCGGCGATCGCTTCGGCAACCTGACGGGTCGCGCCGAACATCGACTCGTAGACGATGACGGCCCGCTGCTCCGAAGTCTGCTCGTTCATGATCACTCCTTCAAATCGCGCTCCAGGGCGCTCCTGGCATTGCGACGCAGCGCAATGACACACCCGCGGTCAACGCGAAAGGAGGCCGAAGGTCCCGTCACGAGATAGGACTTTCGACCCGCTAGCACCCGCTCCGCCGCCGTACATTCGAGCCAAGACCCGGCGACTCCTGAAGGGCGGCGTACCGTGGAACGCATTCTTCTCGGCTATGACGGAACCCCCGCTGCAGCGTCCGCGTTGCGCTGGGTCGCCGCGCGAGCTGCGCGCAAGGTCGCTACCGTCGATGTCGTCACCGTGCTGTCGCGCTTCGCGCGCGACCGGGAGACCGCCCTAGATCAGCTCCACGACGCAGAGACGTTTCTCCGCGAGAACGCCCCGGGCGTCGGTGTGGAGCTGCACCGACTGGAGGGTGGGGTACTCGAATCGTTGTCGAGCATGACCGACTCTGACCTCGTCGTCGTGGGAGTCAATACCGGGCACGTCGTGCAGGCGATCGCGGCGGGCGGGCTGCCCTTGCGCATTACCGTGACCTCGCGGGCGCCTGTCGTGTTGGTTCCCTCCGAGTGGGTGGACATAGAGGCGCCGGTAACGGTCGGCGTCGCCGCCGATGGATCGTCGAGCCATGCCGTCGCATTCGCCGCCGACGAAGCTGACGCAGTCGGGGCGCCTCTTCGCCTCGTACACGCATGGCGAATGCCGTTGCCCACCATCCCAGGGTCGGTGGCGCTGCAAGTGGACACTGAAGAGGAAATGGCCGCTCACCGTCACGCTTTGGAGATTGCAAGCGGGATCATTCTCGACACCCACCGGGACCTCGAAGTCAGCCGTGAGCTCGTCCAGGACGAACCGGGACCAGCACTGCTGCGATACGCGTCACGGTCGTCTCTCGTGGTCGTAGGAACCCATAGGCGGGGAATATTGGAGGGCCTGGTCCGCGGAGCCGTCGCACGCAGCATCCTGTGGCAGATCACTTGCCCGCTCGCAGTCGTGGGCGCGACGCCCGCGGAAGGAGATCACCGATGAACGCAACGATTCGCGTCGCCCTGCTGAGCGTCCAGGCCTTCGTGGCGGTCACGGCTGCCGCCGGCGGGGCCGCATTGATCGCGGGAAGCGTCATACCAACATGGGGCTTCGCGATCGTACCGCCAGCGCAATATCTCGAGGGGTCTCCGTTCGCCTCCTACGTTGTTCCAGGGCTCTTGCTCTTGCTGGTGGTGGGCGGATCACACGCCGCAGCGTTCTGGTTCGGGATCCGCCGGCCAGCCCTCGTGCCGTTTGCGGCCGCCACGGGCGGCTACATCTGCCTCATCTGGATCTTCGTGCAGATGATCTACATCCCGTTCAGCTTCCTCCAAGCGGTCTACTTCGTCGCTGGGCTGGTCCAAGTCGGCCTCAGTTTGGTGCTGCTTGGCGTGTTCGACCGCACGCGCGTCGCTGCGAGGCGATGACCCTCACAAGTCGGCCGACGGCACGATGCACAGGGGGACCGCGATCCGCCCGAGGACGGCGTGAGCGACTGAGCCCCGCGACGGAATTGAGAAGGCGCTTCCCCGATGGGTTCCGAGGACAAGAAGTGAGGCACCCGTGACCTGGTCAATCAGTGCGTCAGCGACGTGGGCCCGCGGGGTCGAAACCGTCACACCACGTGCGGATAGGCGGCCCGGATCTCAGCCTCGGCGTCACGAGCGACATTGAGATGTTCCTGCTTTGCCTCTTCGGGATCGGATGCCCACACAGCTTCCTCAAGGAACCCCGGCGGCCTCCACGCGTGAACCAGACGAAGTGCCTGGCTTGCCCTGTCCGCTTCGCGCGCGGCGAAGAGGAGCGCCGCATGGGAAGACTGGTCTGGTCCGACTCCAACGACGACCTCATCGCCGTCGGCGACCCAGTGGGAAGGAACGAGACATACCGGGGTCCGACCTCTGGAGAGGAGGCGGTCGGCAAGGCGGTGGTGAAAATTCGCGAATCCGTCTTCGTCGAATCCGAGAACGATGAGATCTGCGGCCAGGGCGGCGTCACGAAGCGCCACGGACGGATCATCGTCGACGTAGTGCGTCTCCACGAGCGGCCCGGGCACTTGCGTACGCAACCGCTCCTCCGCTTCTTCGAGCACTCGCTCGCCAGCACTTCGGTCTTCGTTCAAATCCGGCGCCGCGAGGACGATGTCAACCCGCCCACCAACGCGGCGCATTCGCTCGCCGACCCAATCCAACGCCGCCAAGGAGCCGCCGTGAGCGTCGATTCCGATAACGACCAGTTCCATGCGATAAGCCCTTCGACGGCGCCACGCTATGGCACCACGCGTCGCAACACTCGGGCCGATAGTCCTATGGCCTCAGCTGCCCGGGTGCTCGATCTGGAAGATGGCGGCCTGTGTCCGGCGCTCCAACCCCAGCTTGCTCAGCAGCGATGACACATAGTTCTTCACCGTCTTCTCCGCGATCCCTAAGCGTTCGCCGATCTGACGGTTGGTCATTCCATCAGCGATGAGCCGGAGAATCTGCCGCTCGCGAAGGCCAAGCGCCCCCATTCGAGGATCGTCATCATCCGCTCGCTGTCGCAGCCTCTCGCTCGCGCGATTCGCGAGCGCCGGACTCACCACCGATCGACCCTCGGCTGCAGCCCGCACGGCACCCACAAGCCGGCTCCCATTAATGTCCTTCAGCACGTATCCCGCGGCACCAGCCAGTACTGAAGCATTCATGGCCGCATCGTCGTCGTACGCGGTGAGCATCAGGCACGCGACCGCCGGCATTTGCGAGCGTATGTCCCGGCAAAGATCAATGCCGCTGCCATCGGGAAGTCTCACGTCGAGGACCGCGACATTCGGAGCCGTAGCTTCGATACGCCCGAGCGCGTGACGAGCGGTCCCCGCCTCACCGACAACCTCCATGTCGCGCTGGGCCCCGACAAGATCGGACAGCCCACGACGCACAACCTCGTGGTCATCGACCAGGAACACCTTGATCATCTCGATCCCTCCACAATTGGCGCGGCGTGAGTGCTGATGCGCTCAGCGTAGGAGGTCACGGACCCCGCGGCCAGGCACCCCATGGGACCTTCGGTCCGTCGTGACGGCCGCGCAAGTGTTGCGATGAAAGCGAGAGAAGAGGACGAGATCATGACTACTCACTCGCCGAGCACTCACCTGGACACCGCTGAATGCTGGAAACTCCTGGAACAACACAATGTGGGGCGACTCGCGATGACAGACGAAGAGGGCGCCCCGGACATATTCCCCGTCAACTTCGCCACCTATGAAGGCGCCGTCTACATCCGTACCGCGCCGGACATCAAGGACGTCCGGCTCGTTACGCGCCCAGCCGTGGCGTTCGAGGTCGATGGCCACGACGAGGCAGCGTGGTGGAGCGTCGTCGTTCGCGGCGCAGCCGCACGCGTGGAAGACCCCGCCGAAGTCGAACGTAGCGGCATCAGCCGTGTAGTGACCGCCAGTCCCCGTCACAAGCCGCATGTGTTGAAGATCACCGCGGCCGCCATCACCGGACGTCGCTTTCCCGATCGCGACCAGAAGCCGGCTCGCGCGGCCCATGATGGCGATGGGACGGCGCCCGCGCATCCGCATCCCAGGACGGGCGCTACGCGTCCCGTGCCCATCCCGTCCTTGCCACCGCTTTCTGACCACCTGTGATGCGTCCACGTGCCGTATACAACCCGGACGGGGCGTCTATGCGACGGCAGTTGCCCGCTCAGTTGGGAGTGAGCCGCCGCCCGGCCGCGGACTCCAAACGCGAAATGGTTCGCAGGTCCGGCCAGGCCGTCCGGGTCTGCCCCGAGTTTGGTTGACATCTGAACTGTGAGGATTCGTCCTCGCTGGAAGGATGTTCTTGTGGCAAAGCCCTATCCCAGAGAGTTCCGCGATGATGTCGTGGCGGTGGCCCGTAAGGGTCAAGCGCCGCTGGCGCAGATCGCGAAGGACTTCGGTGTCTCCGAAGGCTCGCTGAGCAACTGGTTGAAGCAGGCCGACATTGAGGACGGCAAGCGGTCCGGGTTGACCGACGACGAGCGCAAGCAGCTGCGTGAGGCGAACAGGCGGATCCGGCTGCTGGAGCAGGAGAACGAGGTGCTGCGGCGGGCCGCGGCGTATCTGTCGCAGGCGAACCTGCCGGGAAAATAGTTTTCCCGCTCGTCCACGAGATGGCTGCGGCCGGCGCTCCCGTGAGGGTGCCGGTCGCGGTGGCGTTGCGGGTCCTCGGCCTGTCCCGGCAGCCGTACTACCAGTGGCTCAAAGCCCCCCTCTCTCAGCGAGACTGGGACGACGCGCACCTGATCGACGTGCTCTACGACCTCCACGCGGACGACGTGACCCTTGGGTATAGGTTCCTCGCCGACGAGCTCGAGATCGAGCATGGCATCACCGCGAGCGAGAACCGTGTGCATCGGCTGTGCCGGATCGCGGGGATCCACGCGTCGCGTCACCGCAAGCGCAGCAAGCCCGGCAGCACCGGACCTGCGCCGCACGACGACCTCCTCGCGGTGGTCGACAAGCACGGTGTGATCCGGCACGAGTTCGTCGCCAACGGGCCGAACAAGGTGTGGCTGTGGGACATCTCGGAACACCCGACCCGGGAAGGCAAGCTCTACATCTGCGCGATCAAGGACGTCTGGTCGAACAAGATCGTCGGCTACTCCATCGACACCCGGATGAAGTCGTCGCTCGCACGGGCGGCGATGCGCAACGCGATCGCGCTGCGCTCACCACACGGCACGATCTGCCACTCCGACAGAGGCGGCCAGTTCCGCGCGAAACGCACCCAGAACCTGCTCAAGAACAATGGCCTCGTCGGCTCCATGGGCAGGTCCTACGGGGCCGGTGACAACGCCAGCAGGGAGAGCTTCTTCAGCCTGCTCCAGAAGAACGTGCTGAACACGAGGCGCTGGGACACCCGCGCCGATCTTCGCCTCGCGATGGTCACCTGGATCGAAACGAAGTACAACCGCCGACGCCGACAGCGC
>Ga0180222_1001682_pt1 | contig 21305 bp, 15 predicted proteins | sample eDN5th37CKraftOP_FD_151336 | JGI IMG/M metagenome (GOLD analysis project Ga0180222, IMG submission 151336) | Enriched Organic Plus compost microbial communities from Emeryville, California, USA - eDNA 5th pass 37_C Kraft OP (version 2) (version 2) ... | reverse complement strand
ATGCGGACCGCGTGTTGATGGGGATCGGCGGATGGGATGACATGCACGCCGAAATGAACGCCGAGATCGACGCGCTCGAAGCGAAGGCAAAAGAGATTCAGTCCATCAAGGCCAAGCAGACAGACAAACCCCGCCGTCCCAAACGCTAGCGCGCATCGCAATGCCATCGAGTTCGATGGCCGATGCAACAAAGCTGGCGTTTCCGTTCTCACGACGCGCCGCTGGCGCAAAAGGCGTGAGTACGGCCAAGCAGGCAGGGAGAAACGGTGCGCAGAGCCTCAAGCACCGCCATGCCTGCTGTTGCGAACCGGTGTCCGGCTCGGACGAATGGCGGGTTCGCCGCTCACCGCTGCGCCGCTGGCGCGAAAAGAGCGGTGATTGCCTTCAAAGCCAAAGCGGCCTTGGGCCGCATCCATTTGCAATGGGTGCATGTGCAACACCTGCCTGTCCCCGCTTCGAGGGCGGGGGCTTACATCCCCGGCCCCCGCAGGCGGCGATGGATGATCGCACGGTTGATGTTTTCCAAAGTGCCCAGCGCATTGGCGCGTTCCGTGGTGTGCTCTTCCGTTTGCGCCAGTTCCTGACTGACGCGCAGAAATTTGGAGTGCAGCACGGATTCAGGCAGTTGATCGAGTTCGGCGGCGGTGATGAGACGCATGATTTTTCTCCTGTCTGGCGAGGCCGCGACCATCACGGCCTTTCATGCCCCGAGACAGGCGCAGGATGACCGCCGCGCACCCGCAAGGGCCGCAACGTAGAGAAGGAGCCCGCTCGGGCTTGCGCGCGATTAGGGCAGCTTGTGCCAGGGTGCAGGATCAAAAGGACGTATGGTGTCGGGCTTGCGGGCAGGAGACGCTTTTGCGCATCTCCCAGGCCGAAACGGTCAATTCAGCCGATCACCTGTGCAGATCGAAGCCGCGTTCACGTTTCGGCGGAACATCCTTGCGGCTACGGCAGAGCCAACAGGAACACGGACGCCCGTGCGTTGACGTGATCTTTCCGACCGCGCGTGGCGAGGGTGTCGAAGCGGGCAGGCCACGGCCCCACAAGACCATCACCCGGCGCGCGCGCGCCTTCATCCGCTCTTCATCCTGTCTGCGCCGCGCGCGCATCGGTTGCTCCGTTTAGCGTTCTACTGGATGCCTGCCCGGCACGGGAACCGCTTCGCCTCACCGCCTTTCGGCTCATAGAAGATTGCCAGCACGAATCCAACGCCGTTGCCGGTTTCGGGAAAGGTCAAGTTTTCACCTTGTGATCCGTTTGCATCCCCCTCGGGCAGCTTGAGCCCTCTGCCATGCGCGGGCGCTTCTAGCGTCAACGGGAAAATCGGTTCCCCCTGAGGTCTCCCCCAATTTTCCTGTCTGACGCCGCGCCATCGCGCCTGGGCGCTCCGAGGGCACGCCCGATGGGGGCGATGCAAACCCAAGGAGAAAAGACATGACCAAAAAATCCGAAACCAAGAGCCCGGCGCTTGTGGCCTGGCATGTAAAAGAGCCGAAAGGCGGCGGGAAAGGCTACTGGACCCGCATCGGGGCGGCATGGCCGCATCAGAACGGCGACGGATTCACCGTGCAGATCGACTTGATGCCGCGAGACGGGAAGATCGTCCTCCTGCCGCCAAAGGCCGACGATATGGCCGAAGGGGGTGCGGCATGACGCGCCAAAGCACCCGCCACTACGAGCATCACGAGATCACATGGCGCGGCATCCGAATTGCGCTTAGCTATGAGCCGCGCTGGCTGAACCTCTCGGACGAATACGGCCTCGATACGGCCCATCTGGAGATCGAGGCGGTCCAGCCGAAACGGGCGATGCTTCCGATCACCGAGACCGGCTATCGCTCGCACTTCACGAGCGCCGCCACCGTCGCCAGCTATGGCGGGCCAGTCGCCTTCGTCCGCGCATGGCTGGACGAAGAAGCGTCATCCCCCGCATGGCGACGCCAAGCCGAAGCCGCCCGCCAGCTCGCCCTCTTTTAGGGGGCGTGTCTGGCACTGCGCTGTCGGCACGACGCATTGCACCCGCACAAAACGTCGATACGCGAGAATAGCAGCATAAGTGCCGGAAACTCGTTTATCTTGGACATTTAGCTTAGGTGATGCAATCGGAGTCTCCGCGCGCGATCTCTAAATGCCGCCTCGCCACCTTCCAGAATTTCACAAACGCTCCGGCGTATTTCCGGGTTCTCTAATCCACCCGAAATATAACTAATTTCAGGTAGCGATCCTGGACGATGCGGACTACATGATGCTACGATTACTTGATCGGCATCAGTGTTTACCACAAGGTTTGCGTTGTGAGTTACGACGATAATTTGTCGTCGCTGCTTCGCTTCCAGAAAGCGCTCTACCAGCTCATCGAAAATTGACTTAGGATCAAGATTTTCTTCGGGCTGATCAATGATAAGCGGACGGGGGTCTTCCCGGTCCACAGAGAGATAGAGCAAGAGCAAAACAATCCCTCTCGTGCCGGGGGAAAGCTGCTCAATATCAACGCCGTCGTAATTTATGCCGTATGCAATCCTGATATGCTTCGTATCGTAAAGCCATTCAGAGACCTGACTTACCCACCCGCGATAGGCGTCCGCATCGGACCGATCCACCGGACTATGATCCATGAGGCCTGCCTGATTCTGCGACAGGAAGGCATCCATAGCGGCGGTAACGGCATCGCTGTCGCCTTCTTCCCAAGCTTTCTGGAGCATATCGCGCGCCACGGCGTGCAAAGAGCCTTGGCCACGGAATGGTCCACCCTTTCGGAGATCAAGAAGTCGTTCTCCGGCGTCTGCCCACGCTTTCACATCGGCGATCCGGCGCACAGAAAAAGTCAGCCTCGAGAGTGCGCCGGTCTCATCGTCGAGCCGCTCCTTCAACGGCTTATAAAGGGCGGCAACCTCCATTTCTTCCGCGCGTATTGCGTCGAAAATGAGCTTGTAGCATTCCCTTCGTCGCTTGCGAATATCGGCGATCTTGGCCCCGGCTGCTTCGGCCTGCGAAATCTCTGTCTCGATCTTTTGGAGGGTTGCCTGCTCCCTAGAAATCGCTGAGGTCAGCTCCTGTAGCCGTCGCACCTTTGTCTGATCGACGCCAATCAGGTCCTGAAGACGCTTCTGCTCCGCTTGCAAAACATAGATGGTCTGCTGATTCAGGTCCTTTCCAGCAACAAGGTACGAGCCCGCGTTCGGATCAGCCAAGGGTGTAGGGGCCACCCCCCGCAAAGCTTTTATCTCACTTTCGGCTGCCGCAAGATGTTTAGACAGAATTGCGTCAACGTCACCCCCAAATACCGGCTCGAACGCCTGCCATTCTGTTTCAGAAAGAGCGGCCTCGGCATTTTTGGCCTGAAGGTTTGCGCGATAACTCTTCGACGCATTGTCGCGAAAGTGCTTAACGGAATCTTGTAGTTGTATTACAGCATTTCGCTTCAGATTTAACTTATCCACCTTCGCGGATAATCCGTCGAGCGCCTTGGTCACGAGATTAAGTTCGTTTGCCCGAACCTCGTTGCCTTGGACAGATATTGCTTTCCTGTCCTTTTCAGCTCTCTCTATAGCGTCGAGGACGGCCTGCTTTTTCTTTTTCAAGATCGGCAGGCTTGCCTCACGTTCACGCTCGGTTGAAAGAGATGCCGATAGCTCGGCTAGTTCCTCTTCGAGCGCGGCGCGTTGCATCCTGAACCGGCTGACCCGGCTGTCCAGCAGTTCCCCGAAATCCGTTGCGCCGTAGCGGTCGTCGGTTGGATGAGCCTGAAAGATAACGCGCTCGATCTCTGCGAGAAGATCGTTCGTGAGACCATCCGCCGCGCACAGCTGCTCAACGAACTGCTGCGAAAGATACTGTGCTCGCGTTTCCGTCCAAAAATCGCTGTCTTCAAAATCCGAGAGATCAGCTTCGGTGGTGCCGTCATCGCCCCATAACAATTGGGAAGCGGAACTGGAAAGAAATTCCGCCGCACGATGCAGGAAGGACCGCTTGTTCACGCGGGTGGATGAAGTGGCCGCTGCACCCGCCGCGATCAGATCGGCAAGCGCAGTCTTTCCGGAGCCCCGCGCGCCAATGATACAGACCAAGCCCGGATTCAGAGAAACAGGCCCGGTGGCAATCCATGGTGCGTTAGTAACTTTGAGATGCCGGATTGTCTGGGAAGGGACGGTCTCTTCCGGCGGTAAATCCCCGACATAGGCCCTGGTCGGCTCTATGCAGGCTTGCCTCAGCCCTTCGAAGGTCGGGTCGCCCTTGATCCAGCAATAGCGGTTTTGGGCTGGATTCCCCGCCCGATCTTCCGCATGCGCATCGCTTCCGTGGATGCACGGCTTCCGGCCACCATAAATTGCATCAAGTTGTTCGCGCGATACGTTACCCGCTTCCCCTAACCAGAACGTCCGTTGTTTGGGATGGGATGAAAAGATTACGTGTGCAGCCTTTTCGATTTCTGCCCGCTGCGTTGCTTGGGAAGCATCACGCGCAAGTCCCGACGTGCCGTCGCTACTTCCAGCGGCGACCGCAATCAGCGCATTCTCTCTGATCCATGCAGATCGTCCCCAAGCGTCTTTGAGCTCATCGAAATTGACCTTGAACTGATTGCACCCCAAGGCGAGCGCTGTGCGGTCGTTGGGCACAGCTTCACCGCTAGCGCGTGCATGCGCCCGACCAAGACGCTTTAAGTCATCAGGAGCGCAACGAAAAACCTCGTCATAAGCGCGGAAACTAAGCTCGCTCAGAAAACGCTTGGTCTGCGCGACATGATCGTCGTCATCTGGAGAAACCAACAAGTGGATATTGATAGGGCTACTACGAACCGTGCCGACCCCAAGGCGAAGCTCCACATTTGGAAAAACAAGATCGACGTTTGAAAGCCGACCTGCTTTTTTGAACTCCAGTGTTCGTTCGTAACTATCGAGCACGTAGTAATCGGTAATGCCGAGCGCAAAAATCGGCGGGTCAGCACTTTCTATGCGCGATAGGAAATCCTCCCATCCCGCATCGCCTGTCCTGTAATTGTCGTTAAAAATGGTTCCTGGAGTGTGAATATGTGGGTCCCACCGCCGCCAAACCGAACCGACAGAGTAATTTGCTCCCTTCATACGCCCCCCCCCCTCAAGCATCCCCCTTAAAGATATGCCGGAAGTTTCGCCTTCCATTCGCTCATGAGGATCAAAGTGCCTTCCACGGTTTCACCGTTGTTGACCAGCTCTAGCTCACCGACTGGCGTTGCCTCGTCCCATCGGAAATGTTCCGAGAGGAACGCCAGCGCTTCGCGCTTGTAGGCCGTGTCGAGATTGTCGAGCTGATCACCCTTTGTTTCGAGCACGGTGATCCGCTTGGCCTCGCCTTGGCGCTGCACGGCAAAGATGAAGTCCGGGTAGATTTTGGCCTTCTTCCACCCCTGAATACCGTACTGCGTCCGCGCGACGTTTCGGTGCCACCAGGCGAGCGTCTTTTCGCCGTCGAGATAGACGGCCACATCCCGCTCGTCGCTGTTCAGCTCGTTCTCATAGACCGGAGCGAACAGGCTCTTTTCGAGCGGGCCGCCCGCGCGGTTGAGAAGCTGGCGCGCGTTCTCCGGTTCCGTCGTTTCGATGCTGAAGGGCATCCGCCAGTTGCGACCGTCGAGCCGCAGGCGGAACTGGATACGCCCCGCCGCGACCTCCGCCTTGAACAGGGCTTCGGCGCGGGCATTCCGTGCCGCATCGAGGCCCTTGCGCAATTCCTCCACGATGAGGCTGGCGAGTAGGCCGAGCTTCGCATCATCAAAGCCGCGCGACCGAAGCGCATCAAGCAACGCGCCGACAATCTCGCGCCCCACAAAGGGGTTGGGCACGATGTCGGAAATCATCCGCACCGCATGCGCCGGATCGAAGGCAAGAATCTCGGTATTGGCGGCGACCGTTTCGCCGACAAAAAGTTCGTCGCCGTCCTCGGCAAGCCTGATCCGCTGAAGCTGGCTTTCCGCCGCCTGTGCGTTCTCGGGAATGCGCTCGGCAATTTCCTTGGGGTCAAAGCCGCGCCAGTCTATCGCCGCGAGCACATCGGTTTCGTAATCCAGCTCGCGCGCTTCGCCGTCCTCCACCACCATCACCTTGGGCAGGTAGATTTCCGTGGTGGCGAAGGCGGGACGGCGTTTGATCGTCCGCGTCGCCTTGCCCGATGCGCTCTTGTCATCCTGCGTGACGCGCAGGACAAGATCGCCAAGGCCGTCCTGTTCGAGACCATCCTTGATCGCGCCGACGACCGTGGCGGTGTCGGCGTGATGCGTGATGACGTGGCATTCGTCGAGCGCTTCAACGCCCGTCTTGAGCGCGCCGGGTTGCCGCAGGATGCGGCCAACAAGCTGCGTCATCGCCTTGAGGTTGGCGCTGGCCGCGAGGCTGCACAGCACATAGGCGAAGGGGCAATCCCAACCTTCTTGCAGCGCCTGTTTCGTGATGATCGCCCGTACCCGATTGGTCGGAGATAGCAGGTCCTGATTTTCCGGATCGTTCAGATCGTTTTGCTGCGCGGTCTTGATCGCGATTTCCGCCTGATCGAAGCCCGCCGTCAGGAGCCAGTCCTTCACGTCCTCGGCGTGGATGTGGCCGCTTTCGCGCTGGTCCGCACCCGTGCGCTCGACCTGGATCAGCATGATCGGTCGAATATAGCGCCCGGTATCGGCGCGGAGCTTGCGGGCCTCCGCATCGAGGGTGTTGAGCTTGGCAAGCGCCGCGTTGAGCGTCGCTTTCCAGTCGTTGCCCTGCCGGGGATCGAGGTTGAGCGGCATCTTGATCATGCCCTCGCGGTCCAGCTCGCGCCCGGTCACTTCAACGAGCACATTGGCGTAGCGGCCTTCGCGCGGATTACGACCGCCGCGCGGCTGAACGTCCTGCGGCGTTGCCGTCAGCTCCAGCACGAAGCACGGGTTGAAGCCGTAGAGCGTGCTGAAGGCGAGATCGGAGATCGCCCTGTGGCCTTCGTCCATCACGACCACGGGCCGGATGACACGAAGGGCGTTTCCGAGGGAGTCCTTCACCATCGGGAACATGCCCGTATAGGCCGCAAGGTTCGGGGTCAGCTCTATCGCTGCCTTGTGGGCCTGTTGCTCCCCTTCAGGCGGGAAGAACCCGTGCACGTCGCCGCGATCCTGAAACATTTTCAGGGAATCCTGCGTCTCGCGGTTCGCGGATTGCAGCATCAGCAGCATGACGCAAAGGTTCGTTTCCACGTCCCGCGCGTCGAGCCTGTCGGTCTTCTCCATGATCTTCACGCGCCCCGCCGCCGCACGGTCGAGCGCCTGTCGGTAGGGATGCTGGCGGTCCTTCAGGTGCTTCAGCGTTTGCGTGTAGATCGCTTCGTTCGGCACGATCCACAGGACAAATCCGGTATTGCGGTCGAGATAGCGGCCCATCACCCGCGACACGGCAGAGACGGCAAGCCAGGTCTTGCCCCCGCCGGTCGGCACCTTCAGTACCGCGTTGGGCACAGGGCGTCCGCAACCGTCCACGCGGGGCGAAAACGGAATGGCCGCGCGGGATGCGGGCAGCTTGCCCGCCGCCTTCATGGCTTCCCAAGCCTCTTTCGAGAAATCCGGAATGGCGATGCCAAGGTCCGGGTCCTGCGCGGCGAGCGCCGCCACCTTGTCGGCACGCGCCTTCTTTTCCTTCAGGAGGTCCAGATAGGCGTCGAGCGTGGACAGTACGCGGTCCTGATAGTCGAGCTGGCGAAACACGGCGTCAGCTCCGATCTATCCGGTAAAGCGCGAAGGGCAGCGGCACGAACTCCACGGGGATATTCTGTTCCGCCAGCATCTTCTGGCTCACGAACCGCGCCGGGGCGAAGACAAGGTGCCGCTTGTCCGGATCGGAGGCGGCGAATGCCTTGGCGCGCGCCAGCGTTAACGCGGCCTCCGGCGACTTCAGCCAGTCGAGATCGGGCTTGTAGATCAGCCAGACGTGCTGGCCTTCCGTCGCGCCGAGATAGAAATCATCCTCGCGCACGGTAGCGGGGTCGAGCGCACGGTTGGTCGCCATGTGGAACAGGGCCGCGCCGAGACCGGCATAGGGCGGCAGGGTTTCGCCGCTGAGCACCTTGTCCAGCTCCACAGGATCACCGAGCGTGCAATAGGTAAAGGTGCCGCCAAGCCCCTCGGCGCGCTCCGCCACCGTCTTTTCGCCGGTGACGATCAGCTCGCCGTCTTTCACTTCCTTCTTGATGCGGTCGTATTCATGGCTGTGCAGGTTCTCGATAGCCTCGACCTTGTGGACCAGATCGGCGCTGTTGCTAAGGACACGCCAGTTCAGCCGTTCGCGCAGAAGTTCGGTCTTCTGCGTGCCCTTGAAGTCATAGCCGTTGATGACGCGGCGAACGCGCTCCGCCGTCAGGTTGTCGGCATAGTCTTCCATTTCTACGAGAATGAAGCGGCGGTTGCCACCGTCGCGCCTGTTGGCTTCGAGCACGGCGTGAGCCGTTGTGCCAGACCCCGCAAAACTATCAAGTACGAGAGCATCTTTCCTGCTTGCGATTTGCAGGATGCGCAGCAACAGCTCCAGCGGTTTTGGGGTCTGAAAGACATCATCAAGTTCAGGAAACAACTTCTTAAGAAACTGTTTGGCTCCTTGATTGTGTCCAACTTCATTATGCCACCAGAGCGTCTGTGGAACCACCCCATCCTGAACTTCAGAGAGAAACCTTTTGAACCTTGGGACATCATTCAATCCCGTATCGCCCCACCAAACACGGTTGTCCGCGACATTCTTCTCATGCTGCGTTCGAGAGTATCGCCATACTGCCGTAGCCGAAGGCCAAATCTCTTTTCCATCAGCAGGTCTGATAATCGGAAACCAGCTGTTTGGTCGCTCATTCTTGGACTTATTTGAAACGTAGTTGTCAGAAGCCCAAACCCCTCGCGGATCACCGTCGGGATTTGAGTATAAGGCCAGCTGCTCTTCCGTTCTTGGTATAAGGCCTCGTTCCCACATTTCCTTATCTTTGGCATAAACCAACAGATAATCGTGGGTCGCCGATATAAACTTCTCGTCGTTTGATGGAGAGAAGCGCTTCTGCCAAATGCATGTTGCAACGAAGCCGTCGAGCCCAAAAACTTCATCGAGCATTTGTTTTGCTCGATGCATCTCATTGTCATCCAAGGTAATCCAAAGGCTTCCCGTTTCAGAAAGAAGTTCGTGCAGAAGACGCAAACGCGGCCACATCATGGCGCACCATTTGTCATGGCGCAGGCCGTCCTCAATGCCGATAGGGTTGGATTCCAGCCACTCCTTGATCATCGGAGCGTTGACGTTGTCGTTGTAGCACCAGCCCTCGTTGCCGGTGTTGTAGGGCGGGTCGATAAAGATGCAGTCCACCTTGCCCGCGTAGAGCGGGAGCAGCGCCTTCAGCGCATGCAGATTATCGCCGTGGATGATGAGGTTGCCGTCCAGCGCGACAGGGCCGATGCCCTTGGTTTCGTCAGGCACAAGCGGACGGAAGGGCACCGCCAAATGGTGGTTATAGACAAACTCCTTGCCCTTGAAACTCAGCTCCGTCATGCCTTCCCCTTCGTCGTCATTCCCGTGTATCGCTCGACCTTGATTTCCGCTTCCCGCTTGCGGGCCTGCGCAATGTCGTAGCTGTTCTGCATGCGCATCAGCGTCTCCATTGAGACGCCGAACGCCTTCTCGATCCGGATCGCCATTTCCGGCGATAGTTGCGCGCGCTCGTTCAGGAGCGCCGACAGGGCGGGACGTGTGACGCCCAGCGCATCCGCCGCCTCGGTCACCGACAGGCCGAGCGGTTTCAAGACCTCGTGCTTGACGAAGCCGCCCGGATGGGCCGGTTCCTTCCGCCGGTTCTGATTGTCGCTCATGGCACGTCGCCCCCCGTCACCGCCATCCTAAGCAGTGAATCGTGCACTGTAAAGTGACGCTTTACATAAGCAGGCCAATTCCCAGCGGCTCCCGTGGTGTGATCGCCCCTCGGTTATGCCGCGTGCCTGGCGTCGGGCGCTTTGCCGTCAATGGGCTGCCCGCACCACCCCTTGCGGGCCGTGTGGCCCATGACGGCGGCAGCTTGTTCCCGCCGCTCCGAGGTGCCGCGTCCTTCGGGACGATCAACACCAACAAAGGAGCAAGAAATGGGACTGGATATGTATGCGAACGTCACTACCAACACGCCCGATCAGCCGTTCGGCTTTGCCGACGAAACGGCGGAGCGCATCCACTACTGGCGCAAGCATCCGAACCTGCACGGCTGGATGGAAAACCTCTACTTCGAGAAGGGCGGCACGGAGGTGTTCAACTGCATCGCGCTCGTCCTGACGGCGGATGACCTCGACCGGCTGGAAGCGGACATCCGCGCAGGCAACCTGCCGCAAACCTCCGGGTTCTTTTTTGGCGCGTCCGACGGCAGCGAGACCGAAGACGATCTCGCCTTCATCGCGAAGGCCCGTGCGGCCATCGCCGAGGGCAAGACGGTCTTCTATGACTCGTGGTGGTAATGCCGACCGGCGACGGGGCGCGGCGATCCCGCGCCCCGCAGCCTTATGCTTTCACAAATCGTGATCCGACCACGGCAGCGCGGGCGGTTTCGTCGCTCCACGGGAGGCGGACGACCTTGCCTTGCCCGATCTTGCCGCGTCGCCGACGAATGATCTCGCCGGGCCTGAACGATGGCGGCAAAGGGCGCAGCCAGTTTGCAGCGGGCTCGGCGGTGCAGGCCGCAACCTTGATATGCACCCAGCCCGCGCGGTCGATGCGAAGAATTTGGCCGGTGACGCAGCGCTGGCCGATGACAACAGGTTTCTTTTTGGAGGCGCGGGCTTGCGGTTTCCAGACCGGTTCACGCCAGCGGATGACATCCGCCACAATAAACTCAGTACCGCAATCCAGCCATTTCACGCTCCCCCCGATCCGGACGCGGCAATGCAAGCATTGAGCGCGCCCGTCTCTTAAGGTTGAGCCAGAAGTCATTTTCGCGCAAGTATATCAACCATACCCGTTACTTCGGCGCGGACGCGGCGCGCCACTAAGGCCGCGCCCCGACATACTGCCGCATGTCTTTGGGGGAGGCTGGCATGCCCGACGACAGGAAGCCCGCTTTGGGCAGTCACGGCCTTGATGCGGCGCTATCCGCTTGGGAACAGGGCGCAAACGACACGCCCGGTCCCACGCCGCATCCCGCGCTCGCGGGCCTGAAGGCGCAGTTTGACGCGCATCCGGACGTATGCGCGCTGGCGGGCTTGCTCGACGCCGCGCAGAGCGACGCCGCCGATCCCGTGCCGGTAACGGTGGACGCCGCCCCGCGCATGCTGGCGCTGCTGGAGCACATCGAGTCGCTGGACGCCGCCGCCGCAAGCCGTGCGCCCGCGCCGGTCGAGCGCGTCTTGAGCCGGATCGTCGGCAATTACCTTGAACACCTGCTGCATATGCTTGTGACCGATCCGACCGGTCATCGGCATTACGCGCGGCTGTGGAACAGCCTATGCACGGCGGCGGGCGCGCCCGACCTTGCCGTGCCTGAACGCGCAGCCTCCGATCCGGAGGCGCAGGCGGAAGGGCCGTTCTGATGCGCCGCCCGGAAGCCGATCCATCCAAGCCGCCCAAACCGCGCTGGCTGCGTGTGCTCCTATGGGTTGGCGGCATCTATGTCGCGCTCAACGTGTTCGCGCTTACGACCATGATGGTGCAGAACGGTTCGTTGAATGGCCTTTTTCCGCTGGCTATGGTGGCGGGCCTTGGCTGGTTCTTGTACCGGAAATTCCGCACACCGTCCGAGGACGCCGGAGAGTCGTTGTCCGACAATTACGGCACGGCGCGGTTTGAAGGGATGCAGATTACGCCGCCCCACGCGGATTGGCTCCGCGAGGGGGTATTCCTTGGTAAAAGCAGCCACCCCCAAGCGAACAGCGTGCCGCTGGATAAACAGCCTGGCATCCCCGTCTGTACGACGCCGGAGCATCATACGCTGATCGTGGCGCGGACGCGGACAGGCAAAGGCACCCGCGTCATTATCCCGACCTTGCTCCGCTACAGCGGATCGATGGTCGTGATCGACCCGAAGGGCGAAAACGCCGCCGTGACGGCGCGCCCGCGTTTGTTCGCGAAGGCGACGGACAAGGTGCATATCATCAACCCGTGGGGCGAGCTTGCGGCAGCCTACCGCGAGGCGGGCCTGCCGCAGGACACCTTTAATCCCCTCGATGTGCTCGACAGGGGCGATCCCAATGCCGTTGCGATTGCGCAGGGTCTTGCGGGGGCGGTCTGTCCTTCGTCACCCGGCGACAAGGACCGCTATTGGCAGGGCAGCGCCGCCAATATCTTCGCGGCGGTGCTCTTGTGGATCACTGACCAGCCAGGCGAGCAAAAGACGCTCGCCCGCGCCCGCGAGATCATCAGCCTCAGCCGGAAGGATTTCACCGACCGGTTTCTGGTGCCGATGTCCGCCAGCAGCGCCTTCGGCGGCGCGATCCGTGAAATGGTCAGCCCGTACCTGGACCTTGCGCAGGAGACCTATTCGGGGATCATGGCGAACCTGTCGGAGAACACGAAGTTTCTTTCCGACCCGCAGATCAAGACCGCTACCGCCGCATCGACGTTCAGCCTGCCCGACCTGTTGCGGGAGCGGCGCACGGTTTATCTTGTGATCCCGCCCGACCGGATCGACACGCAACGGACATGGCTGCGCCTGATGCTGACGGCGGTCAGCCATACCTATCGCCGCGCCCCGCAGCAGAACCGAGGACGGCACCGCTGCCTTGTGCTGATCGACGAGTTTCCCGCGCTCGGTAAGATCGAGGACATGCCCCGCGACCTTGCCACGCTCGCGGGCTACGGCCTCGACTTCGCGCTGGTTGTGCAGGGCATTGACCAGCTCCGCGACCTCTACGGCAAGGCGGCGGGCACCATCCTCTCCAACTGCGCCTACAAGTGGTTTTGCAACATCAATGACTTGGAGTCCGCCAAATACCTCTCCGAGGTGCTGGGCAAAAAGACCGTCCGCACCGTGGGACGCAGCGAACGCGAAGGCGAAGACGGCGAAAGCGTGAGCTACGGCGAGACGGGCCGCCCGCTCCTGACCCCCGATGAAATCCTGAACCTTGGACGGGAGGTGGCGATCGTCACCCATCCGGGCGGCGATCCGCATTACCTGCGACCCATCGACTATTGGAACCTTCAGGCGGCTTTCGGGCAGTTACGGGAGCGGTATCCCCGTACCTATTGGGACCCGCCTTTGGCCTATGACCCGAACCCTTACTACAGCCGCCAGAAGCAGGAGCAGCGACAGCACGGCGGTCAACAGGAGCAGAGGCAGGAAAAAGAGGCTGCACGGCCCCGCGACGGTCGAATGAGCCGCGCGGAGGCGCTGGCCGTGCTCGGCCTCAGCGAAGGTGCGACGGAGGCCGAGATACGCGCCGCATACAAGCGTCTGATGCAAAAGGTGCATCCGGACGCGGGCGGCAGCGATTGGCTCGCGCGCAATCTCAACGCCGCCCGCGATACTTTGCTGGCGGGGCGTTGAAAATGAATCCGGTCGGATGCTGCTACCTGTGGTATAATATGGGGCGTCAACCGCAGCCGACTCGACCGCCGCAAAATGGCTGGTACAGGCTGCATACGACGCGCATCACCGGCAGTGTTTCTCCCGCTGCATGCTCCGATACCCCACAGCCACGCGCTGGTTGTGCTATCCTAGATTGTAGGTTGAGAGTGGCTGCAAGCCATGGACGGACTGACCGTCCGCCCGCTTGGCAAGGGGCGCTTCGCCCCCGTTGCATCCCCCGACCAAGGAGAGCCTTCGTGCCCTCCTGTGGAACCTCCAGACCAAAGGAGCCGTCGCGCTCCCTTGGAACCCATGACCAAGGCGCAGTCGCCCTTGGAACCCGACGAGGGGCTATCGCGCCCCTCGACCACTCGCCGGAGACTGTCTCGTCCCGGCACCCACGACCAGAGCTTTCGCGCTCTGGACGACGAGCAGGAGGCTGTCATGCCCCTGCACCCAGACGAGGGGATTGCGCCCCCTCGACCACGCGCGCCGGTGCGCTGTGAACAGGAGAACAGCCGGGGGGAATTCATGGCCGACGACGACACCAGGGGCCTCTCGCCAAGGGCCACGAAATCCGAGAAGCGGCGGCGCACCGACCGGCTGTTTGTCCGTCTGACCCCACATGAAAAGGCCGCCTTCCTTGCCCGCGCCGACAAGGCAGGCATGGCTTCCGCCGCCTTCGCCCGCGCCGTTCTGACCGGTGAAGCTGGCCCTCGCGCCCAGCGGCGCGTGCCTGCCGATGCCCAGGCCATGCGGCAGGTACTTGGCCATCTCGGCAAGACCGGCAGCAATCTCAACCAGATTGCCCGATACCTGCATACGGGCGGCAGCGCGGATGTGGTCCTGACGGATATTCGCGCGGCGCTCTCCGATCTCGCCTGCATACGCAGGCTGATCTACGAGGCGCTGGGCAAGGACCCTGACGACGCGCGCCCCGTCGCCCCCGTATCTGGCGCCGATCCACCGCCGCTCTCCGGCACGAAATCCGTGCCGCCGCCACCGGGCGCATGAGAGGGCCGCATGATCGTCAAGGGGGGATCACGCGGCGGACCGGGCCAGCTTGCCGCGCACCTGATGCGCGCAGACACAAACGAGCGTGTCGAGGTGCTGGAAAACCACTCCCCCTATGACCTTCACGCCACCTTCCGCGACTGGCAGACCCTGTGCGAAGGCACGCGCGGCAAAAAAGGGCTTTATCACGTCAATATCGATCCCGACGCCCGTTACGAGATGACACGCGCCCAATGGGCGCGCGCGGTGGAAGTGTTGGAAAAGGAGCTGGGCCTGGAAGGCCAGCCCCGCGCCGTCGTGATGCACGAGAAGAACGGCCGCCAGCACATCCACGTCGTCTGGCAGCGCACCGACATTGAAACCATGACGCTGCGCAGCGACAGCTACAATTATCTCGCGCACGAACGCGCCAGCCTGCGGCTGGAACAGGAGTTCGGGCACGAGCACGTCCCCGGCAAACATGCCAAGCGCGACCGCGAGAAACAGCCGGAGTTCCCGCGCGCGGAGGCGACCCATGCCGAATGGCAACAGGCCGAGCGGGCAGCACTATCCGTTGCCGACCGGCGGGCGCAGATCGCCACCCTGAAAGAGTCTTGCGACAACGGCGCATCCTTCAAGGCCGCCCTTGAAGAAGCGGGCTACATGCTCGCACAGGGCGACAAGCGCGATTTCGTGCTGGTGTCGGCGGAAGGCTCCGTGCTCAGCCTTGGCCGCGAGCTTAAAATGAAGGCCGCCGAGGTCCGCGCCTTTATGGCGGATGTGGACCGCGCCGCCTTGCCCACAGCCGCCGAAGCAAAAGCGCTTCAGCGGGATCAGGAAGACATGCGCGCACGGGAGCCCACGCCCCCGCAGGCTGATCACCCGCCTGCCGAGACTCCCACGACCGCGCCCGAGGCGCGGCAACAGGATCTCGGCTCCGCTTTCTACGATCCGTCCGCGCTTGATCCCGTCGTTGCGCGCGCCCTCGACGAACGCCAGCGGCAGGAAGCGGCAAAGCTCGCCGAATGGCACGCCGCAGAGCTTCGCCAGTTGGAGAATGCCCAAGCCGCCGAATTGCAGGCGAAGCAGGAGCATCAGGCGGCATTGCATGCCGCCGCGCGCGAGCGTTTGCAGCGCGAGCAGAAGCTGACGGGTATCGAGGGCTTTATCAATGCTCTGCAAAACCGCCTCAATCCGGGGCGCGGCGCGGAACAGCGCGCCGCCCGCGAGCACGCCTGGCGACAGCTTCGCGCGCAACAAGCGCGGGAGCGGCGCGACATGGAGGTGCTGTGGCGACAAACCCACGCCGAGCAGATGGAAGAATTGCGCGAACGGCACATGCAGCAGCAGCGCGAACAAGCCGCTGCCTTCGAGGCCGAACGGCAGCGCTACACCGAGGATGCCGAGCGCGCCGCCGAAATGCGCAGGCGCATCGAGGAAGATCGGAAGATCGAAGAACGTCAGCAACAAGAGCGGCGGGACACAGGCCCGCCGGGGCTCACAAAGTAAGCGGCTCGCGCTTCCTGCAACCGGAACCGGGCCGCACAGAGGAACAACAGGTTGCCAAGGGCGAAGCGGACGACGACCTCGATGCGCCGCCCGAACTGACGCCTGATTTCATGCCGTCGTTCCGGCGCGTGATCTCGCGTTTCCTGAATCCAAACAAGAAGCGCCGCAAAAGAGGACGTCGCAAAAAGCGCGGCCTGCGCGCGCTTCTCTCGCGCTTCATGCTGCAATCAAAGTTCATGCAGCCGCCGCAGGCGTCGAAACCGCCCACGCCGAAACCCGAGCCGCAGAAAGTGCCCCCATCTTTGAAGCCGAGATTCAAAGATAAGACAGGGCCGAGTATCTAATTTCGATAGCGATCTCGTTGGCCGACCCAAATCCATTATAGAAACTAAATTGCGATTGATTTAAATGCTTTATTCGTGACAATATATCACATCGTCAACTTAGTAATAAGTACAATGAGATCAGATTCATTATTATTCGCTGTGAAATCGGCGCTACGTCGATGGGCTCTAATGGAAGGCGATAAATCCATTGATGACGCGGACAGTCATCCGCGTTGCGAAAGCATCCTTCATGTCATCCATCATAACAAGCTCGCTATGTCTTGCGATTTATAGGCTAAACAAAATACACCTTCTCAATAATTGTTATAATTAGCGCATCTTTTCTTCTTAATGAATCTATTTGCAAAGAAAGGCATATGTCTCAAATTATTACGTTATTGAAAAATCAAGCTGCTTGATTATGAAGTTTATAGGTAAATAACAAGGCTATAATCAATGAAAAGATTTTCTATTTCTTTTTTTGTGACTTTGGTTGTTCTGTATGGTGCCATGCAGGTGATCTCTGCGCATTTGAACAATCGGGGATACTGTATACCCAAAGGGCGTATCGCTTCCGATGGGGACAAGATTAGAATTGCTGTAGAACATGTAGTCGATATATTTCCGAAAACGATTTATATATCCCCAATGGCTGAAAAAGGCTTCAAGTCATACGCTGCTAAGTATGGAATCATGCTGGATGACAAACTATTTGAAAAAAGCGCCCATTATAAAGTTCTGACTTCTTACATCGGCGTAGATGACTTTCTTGAGAAAAACCCGGATTGTTGCCATTTCGAGAGAAGAAGGTTTGTATACCCGAAGAGTGGCTTTCTTGTAAATCACCGTAGTGGTACAGAGTTTGTAGAGCCTACCTTTTTTGACTGGGCCGCAGGGCGTGCTATGGATAGAATCTGGGTTGATTATATAGTGGATATCGTGGGTGAGGATGGAGTTATTCATCGGATTGTAGGCGCTGAACGCGTTCACATTAACAATTGCAATTACATATGGATAGATTGATGCGTAAAAATAGATTTTTTTCAAGCGAGGGAGAAAATGACATCGACACTTCCGGAATCGAGTAAGTCCGTTATTCAGGCGCATCAATCGGGCACAGGAACTCCTATTAATGTGGATGCGCAAGAGTATATGCAAGATGCGGCTTGGTGGGCAACCCCCGATAAGTTCCCCGTGGTGGAAAAGTTTTTCGAGAATCCTCAACTTTTTCAAGATGGTGAATACACAGAGAAAGACATCATCGATAAGTTAAGAGATAGTGGCATTGAGGTTCAATATACGGATGTTCCGAAAGACGATCCAGCTTTCCCTGACAAGCATAACTTTTTAACGGACAATCATAAAAATTATTACGACGCTACAAAAGATGCAACTTACGGATATGAAGACAGAAGTTTTATATTCAGCACCGCAGATTTTGCACTTGCTCCGGAAACCAGATTTGTTATTGAGGACGGAGTGCCAAAAATGACTGGAACAAGAGTGCTTCCGGTGTCCGATGATTACGACTATGTAAGCAGAACAGGCTCAGTCAGCGCCGCCAACAAAGTATTAAAGCCTTTGCTCGACTCCGCTGGGACAGGGAAGTCTGTCCCTATTGAATATACTAATCGAGAAAACATTGAACCCTATCAAAGTGACCGAGAAGGGGCTCCTGCTGGTGAATATACGGCAGAAGATTACAATGATGGAAAAGCCGCAACTGAAAATACTAAAGTTTCTATTGTAAAGCCCTCGTTGATAAACCATGTAACAGGCCTTCTGACAGACACTGATATATCAAGTCTTCCTGAAGATGCCGAAGGTGCCGCAGGCACTTTGGCAGGCATCGCGCTCGGCGCAGCTGCGATAGCAAGCCCACCTTTTGCCATTGGCGTTCTTATTGCTTTGTACTTGCGAACTTTCTTATATCCAAGCCCGCTTGTGCTTGACTTAGACGGCGACGATATCGACTTAACCGATATAAACGTAAAAGCGGTTTTCTTTGATGTAAACTATGATGGCTTTGCTGAAAAAACTGCTTGGATCACAGGTGGCGATGGACTGCTTTCTTTGGATATAAACAACGATGGTATTATTAATAATGGCGGCGAACTATTTGGCAACCAGACAGGGTATAATAATGGTTTTCTTGCCCTCGCAGCTTACGATAGTAACGGTGATGGTCAGATTACATCCGAAGATCAGGTCTGGGGTGACTTGCGCGTTTGGGTGGATTGGAATATGGATGGTTATTCTGATGCGGAAGAGCTTTTTGCTTTGCCTGATATCAATATTACAGAGATTTCTTTAGGATACAGCGATGTCTCCTATCAGATATCGGGTAATAATGTCTTTCAAAAGGGAAGTTTTGTTATTAACGGTAATAGCAACGATATTGCGGACGTATATTTTAAGACTGATCCTCTTCTTTCAATTTATAATCAGGATTATGATCTTGATGTTGCCACCTTACCACTCCCGCATCTGAGGGGTTATGGTGCCTTACCCGATCTTTATATTGCAGCCAGTATCGACAACGACTACCAAGATCCGGACAGTCTCATCTCTCTCGTCACGGCCTTCTCCGTTCTTGCGATTGAAGACATCTTCGCGGCTGACACGGCAGCAATAGATGCCGTCCGCGCCATCATGTACCGCTGGGCTGGCGTGGATGAAATAAATCCAACCAGCCGTGGGCCTTATGTCGACGCACAGGAACTTGGTTTTCTTGAAGCGATGATGGGGCAGCCATTTTTGCAGCAAGGCTATCGTCCCGATCCGCTTTGGAATGCGGGCGCGGATTTGACGGAGGCTTTTGAGCTGGCGCACAATCATTTCTTCGCGATGCTGACGGCGCAGACGGCGGCGGGCGAGCTGTTTACAGGCGATTTTTATTACAACATTTCAACTGACAGCTTCGAGGGCATCACCGGTCTTAATACCGACGTTCTGGACGATCTGGAAACCACCGCAACCGGCCTTGCGAATACGGCGGCGCGGGAACTGCTTTGGTCGAACGTGGTGCGGGTGATTGAATATACGGTCGGCGTTGATGAACTCGAGACGGCGGATCTGATCGCGCTCGGGAATGCGATTAACGGCAGCGACCCTTCGCTGAATACCGGCGATATTCTGGAGTCGATCATCGGCATCCCCGCGTTGAACGCGGTCGATGGCACCGGCAGCGCGGAGACTTTGGCGGGCACGGGCGGTGCGGACTACATCCGCGCTTACGGCGGCGACGATATCATTGATGCGGGTGCGGGCAACGACGAAGTCTATGCCGGCCACGGCAGCGACACGATCACGGGCGGCGCGGGCAGCGATTATCTCAGCGGCGATTACAACGGCGATACTTATATATATAACCCCGGCGATGGTGTCGATATCATTGATGACGCAGGTGGGACGACAGGAGATAAAATCCTGTTCGGTGCAGGTATCGACAGCGGCGACATCACGCTCACGCGGGTCGGACGGTACGACCTGGAGATATTCATCGACAACGGTGTCGATGTCGGCCAGATCGTCATTGCCGATCAGTTCGGCCCTTACGGAGCCATTGAGACAATCGAGTTTGATGACACCTCCACCATAGACCTGACAACAATGAGTCATGTGCAATACGGCACGGCGGCAGATGATCTTCTGTACGGCGTGACAGAAGGCGGCTCTCCGGACGACGAATTGCACGGCGGCGACGGCAACGATACGATCAATGCCTATAACGGGGATAACATCGTGTACGGCGATGCCGGTAACGACAAAATCTATGCCGGGTCGGGGAATGATACCATCTATGGCGGTGACGGCGACGACTATATCGACGGCGGCGATGGAGACAATATTTATTACACGGGCTCGGGTAACGACACCGTTAAAAGCGGTGATGGAGACGATACCTATTACTACACCGGCGGTCATGACGTTTATACCGAAGGCTGGAGCAGTACGGATGAAATTTACCTTGCTTCAGGATATACATCCGGCGCGACGGTCTATTACAGGATCAACAAAGACCTGAAGATCGTGCTCGACGAGAACAATACGATCACAATAAAATCCTTCTTCCATAGCACCGGCTACAGGATCGAAACCCTGCACTTCGACGGTGGCCCGAGCGTCGATCTTACAGCGGTTACGTATGTCCAGCAGGGCGACGAAACCGACAATACGCTGACAGGCACAAGCGGCGTGGAGGTTTTCTACGGTGAAGCCGGGAACGACACGCTGATCGGCAATGGAGGCAACGATGTGCTGTACGGTGGCACGGGCAACGACAGCCTGAACGGCGGCAGCGGTGATGACTATCTGGATGGCGGCGCAGGTGATGATTACGTCGTCGGTTATGACGGCAATGATACCTTCTACTACGTCAGCGGCCACGATACCTTTGTTGAAGATTGGAGCGGTACCGATAAAATTCTCATGGCCGAAGGCTGGACGTTTGAGGATATCACCTTCCGCAGATACGCCGATGCGCCGAATAACCTTGTCTTGGAGATGGGTGGCGCAAATTCAATAACGATTTACGGTCATTTCCAGACCTCCAGAGCAATGGAAACGCTGGAGTTCGCAGACAGCAGCAGTTACGACCTGAAGACCAGGCAATACGAAACGCATGGAACCGCTGGTAACGACAACATCAGCGGCATTGTCAGCAGCGGCTCCACCAATGACATCATCTACGGTCATGATGGAAATGATACCATCAACGGCGGTTCCGGCAACGATGTGCTGGACGGCGGGAATGGTGATGACTCTCTGACAGGCGGCAGCGGTGATGACTATCTGGATGGCGGCGCAGGTGATGATTACGTCGTCGGTTATGACGGCAATGACACCTTCTACTACGTCAGCGGCCACGATACCTTTGTTGAAGATTGGAGCGGTACCGATAAAATTCTCATGGCCGAAGGCTGGACGTTTGAGGATATCACCTTCCGCAGATACGCCGATGCGCCGAATA
>Ga0180222_1001673_pt1 | contig 21380 bp, 14 predicted proteins | sample eDN5th37CKraftOP_FD_151336 | JGI IMG/M metagenome (GOLD analysis project Ga0180222, IMG submission 151336) | Enriched Organic Plus compost microbial communities from Emeryville, California, USA - eDNA 5th pass 37_C Kraft OP (version 2) (version 2) ... | reverse complement strand
TGCCACTCTGCACGTGATGAAGGACTGGACCGCGCAGACCGGCTACCAGGCGCTCGTGGACCGCGGAATCACCCTGCTCGCCGCAAGCCCCCTCATCCTTCAGGAGGTCTACGAGCAGGCGCTGCTCGACCCGGAGCGGGCCTCACGGCTGAAACTGCGCATCGGGCTGTCCGGGGGCGGATCGGTCGCCCCGGCGCTGAGAGCGGCGTGGACGCGGGACCTCGGCGTCGCGCTCGTGGAGAGCTACGGTCAGAGCGAGCTCGGCGGCTTCGTCGCCCTCGGATTCCCCGAGCCGCGCGCGGCGGACGACCTCGCGCAGCGGATCGGGCCGGCCCTGCCCAGCAAGGAGGTGCGCGTCCTGGACACCCAGGATCGCCCCGTGCCCACCGGACGGGTGGGCGAGATCTGCCTGCGCGGGGGCTACATGCACGGCTACTGGGACAGGCCGGAGAAGACCGCCGAGACGCTGCGGGGCGGCTGGCTGCACACCGGCGACCTCGGCGTGATCGACGAGGACGGCTGGATCACCCTGCGCGGCCGCCGCGCCGAGCTGATCGAGGCCGACGGCCGGCACTGGTTCCCGCGGGACGTCGAGGAGGCCTTGTGCACGCTGCCGGAGGTGGCGATGGCCGCTCTCGTCGGCGTCCCGGCCGAGGGAGGGACCGCTCCGCTGGCCGTCGTGGTGACCGTGGACGGGTCCGAGCTGGACGAGCCGGCGGCCCGCGCAGCGGTCCAGGCCGCGCTGCCCTTCGACACCTCCGCGCTGCGGCTCGCGCGGGTCGAGGAGCTGCCGATGACGCCGACCGGCAAGATCGCCAAGGCGGCGCTGCGGGAGCGGTTCTCCTGACTCCGCTCGGTCTCGGATCGTATGTCGCCGTGCTGCGCACTCCGGGCGCGGCCGCCTTCTCCCTGTCGGGGTGGTTCGGCCGCTTCCCGAAGTCGAACCTCTCGCTCGGGCTCATCCTCCTCGTCTCGAGCACGACGGGCAGCTTCGCGGAGGCCGGGCTCGCCTCTGCGGGGCTCGTCGCGGGGATGGCGTTCTCCGGCCCGTTCTGGTCCGCGCGGATGGATCGCGGCGGCCAGCGCCGCGTCATCGCGGTCGCCCTGGCATGCCTGGTGGCGTCCACGGCCCTGACGAGCACGCTCGTGGTCCTGCGCGCGCCGCTGCCGCTGTGGCTCGCGGGAGCCGTGCTCACGGGCCTGTCCTGCCCGGACATCGCCGCGGCGGTGCGCGCCCGGTGGACGGCGGCGACCGGCGGCAGCCTGCGCATCGCCGCCTTCGCGGTCGAGACGATCAACGACCAGATGGTGTTCGTGGTGGGACCGCCGATCATCACGGTGCTCTCGGGCACGGTGCACCCTCTGCTGGGCGTGGCCGCGGCGCTGGCACCCGGCGTCGCAGGCATGCTCGCGCTCGTCGCGCAGCCCGGTACGGAGCCGCCGCTGCACCCGCTGTCGGAGCGAGGCAAGGGCTGGAGCGCGCGGCTGCCGCCGCTGTCGATCCTGCCGGTCACCCTGGGCTGTGTGGGCATCGGCTCCTTCTTCGGCTCCTACGACGTGTCCGTCGTCGCCTGGGGCGAGGACCATGGCGCCCCCTGGGCCTCCGGGGTGCTTCTGGCCGTGATGGCCGTCGCGATGGGGGCTGGGGCGCTCGCCGCGGGGGCCCGCAGATGGAGCGCGGGGCCGAGCGCACGCTTCACCGTCTTCATCGGAGGCGTCTGCATCATCGCACTGGGAATGCCCCTCGCCGCGGCCGCCGGCCCCTGGATCGCCGCCGGGGTCGTCGCCACCGGTCTGCTCATGGGCCCCGTCACGATCTCCGTCTTCGCCCTCGCCGAGACCCGCGCGCCGCGTGGTCGGGTCACCGAGATCCTCGCCTACCCTTCGGCGGGCACCTCCGCCGGAGTCCCCGCCGGCGCGACGCTGGCGGGTATCGTGCACGACGGGCTGGGCAGCAGCGCCTCCTTCACCCTGATGGCGGCGTCGGCGTTCTTCGGGCTGCTCGTCGGAGGCGGCGGGGAGCTGCTGCTGCGCCTGCGCGAGCGGCGGCGCGACAAGCCTGCCACGGCGACGGCCTAGGGGCGGCGCGCGTGCGGCGCCCCGCGCGCCCTCAGGGCGCCGGCTCGCTCCCGATCGCCCGGTCCAGCTCCTCCATCAGACCGTCCAGGGCCGCGAGGGGGATGTTGCGCGCCGCGGCGGACTGGATGATCGGCTCCCACACCGGCACGGGACTGTTCAGGTAGGGGATCCCGTAGCGCTCGAAGACGGGCCTGGTCGCCGGGTACCGCTCGGCGACCAGCCGCACCGAGGCGAAGGGATCCAGCGGAAGGTCCAGACGCTCGGCCAGCCGCCTCGACGCGGCGACCTCCTCCGCCAGCCGCGGGGACAGCCCGGGCTCCGGCGATCGCGGCGGGTTCGCCGGATCCAGCAGGCGCGCCGCGTTGCCCTGGAGGATCGCGGCGGCGGCGGACTCCGGCAGCTGCAGCGCGGCGATCTCGGCGAGGAACGGGTCGAAGGACGCCTCCGTCTGGCCCCGCACGATCCGCAAGGGATAGTCGGAGCCGTAGAGGATCTTCTCGGGTCCCGCGCACTGCAGCGCGACCGGGAAGACCTGGCCGCTCGGGTACAGCAGCGGGGATGCGGCCGTGTCGTAGCTCACGTGCGAGAGCTGCGCCCGCACGAGCGGCATGATCTCGAAGAAGAACAGGCCGCCGCCCCAGTGCGCGAGGATGAGCTTCAGCCCGGGATGACGCAGGGCGAACTCGTAGTACTCCCCCAGCCGGGGCGTGCTCTTGCCGAAGTAGAAGCGGCCGACCTCCTCGCTCATGTGCAGGGTCATCGGCAGCCCCCGCTCCGCACAGGCCTCGGCCAGCCGGTGCATCTCAGGGCCGTCCAGGGTGCAGGACTGCGCATAGGGGTTGAGCTCCCCCACGCCGCGGGCACCGCGGTCCACGCAGCGATCCAGCTCCGCGATCGCGGCATCGCCTTCCGCTGGGTTGATCCCAACGAAGGGAACGATGCGCCCGGGGAAGCGCTCGGCCAGACCGAGCACGGTGTCGTTCGCCTCCCGGCTGCCCGGCCCGCTCTGGCGGTAGCCGGCCTGCAGCCAGGCCTGCGCCACCCCGGCTGCGTCCATGTCCTCGACCATGCGCTCCGCGGTCACGAAGCCCTGCTCGGTCTGGTTGCGCCCGTCCGGGGTGGTGAGGAACTGCCAGTACGGCTCGTCGCCCTTCTCGATGAAGCCCTCGATCATGCCGGGCGGCGTGTAGTGGGTGTGGACGTCGACGATGCCGGAGCTCATGGGGCCGACCATAGCGAAGCCGCCGGTCAGAGGACGACGTCGAACTCGCCGGCGATGGCGGGCAGCTCGTGCACGAAGCGCGAGGCCTCGACCGCCAGCGGGTTCGCCGACACGCCCTCCTCGCTCACGAGCCGGCCGCCGACGTACACCTTCCTGAGATTGCGCAGCCCGCAGGCGAGCACGTAGGAGCGCACCGGGTTCCACAGGGGGCCGACGTCGGGGCGGCGCGGATCGACGACGACGAAGTCCGCGAACTTGCCCACCTCCAGGCTGCCGACCCGGTCCGCGACCCCCATGACCGTGGCCGAGCCCAGCGTGTGCAACCGCAGCACCCGCTCGGGCATCATCGACAGGGGATCGTGCGTTCGCGCCCGCTGCATGTACATGCCCATCCGCATGTTCTGCCACGGGTCCGACACGTCGGTGCACGCCTGGTCGTCCAGGCCCATGCCGATCCTCATGCCCAGTTCCAGCATCTCCGGAACGGCCGCGACCCCTGAGGCGAGGCGCCCGTTGGACGCCGGCTGCCACGACATGCATGCACCGCCCTCGGCAGCCTGCCGGATGATCTCCGGCGTGGTCTGGATGAAGTGGCCGAAGATCATGTCCGGCCCCAGCGCCCCGGCATCCCGGTAGAGCGCGAACTTGGAGCGCTGCAGCTCCGCCTGCTCGAAGGTCTCCAGGAAGTGCGCCTGGTTGGTCACCCCGAAGCGGCGCATGGCCTCAACCTCGAGCTCCGCCTCGTCCGCACGCGGAGACCACTGCACCTGCCCCATCACCGAGGCGCCCAGCGCGTAGTCGGCGTCCAGGCCCCGCAGGTGCTCGACCGAGGCGGCGAAGCGGTCGAACACCTCCTCGTCGGAGCCCACGGTCGCGTCCAGAGCGATCGAGTCCACGAAGCGGATCCCCGCGTCGAAGCAGCCGTCGGTCTGCAGGAGGTGATGGTCCAGGCTCCGGATTCCGCCCGCGCCGCTGCGGCGCCCCTCGATCATCGGCTCCCAGGGGATGAGCGGGTCGGTGAAGTTGTAGGCCGTCGTCACGCCGTTGGACAGGAAGTCCAGAGCACCGTGCAGCGTCGCCCAGTACATCTGCTGCGGCGTCGCGTGCGCAAGGACGCTGAACATGGAGTCGCACCAGCCGTACAGCGTCTGGTCCGCGCCCAGGCCGCGGGTCCCGCTGGTGAACAGGTGGCTGTGCGAGGACACGAAGCCGGGCGCGACGAAGCAGCCGTCGGCGTCGAGCGTCTCCTGGGCTCCGGTGTGGCTCGGGGGCTCGCCTTCCCCGATGGCGGCGATGCGCCCGTCGTCTCCGGCGAGCAGCCAGCCGCGCTCGATGTAGCCCGGGTCCTCGGTGCCGGCGGGCACGGTGATCAGTCGGGCGTTGACGACGAGAAGGGACATGGCTCTCCGCTCAGGGCTCGGTTGCGCAGTGATCGGTGCTTCGGTGCTTCGGTGCTTCGGTGATCGGATCGAGGTGGACGTCGCGGAGCGCATCGGCTCACCCGTCGCGTGCCGAGCGGGCCTCCGCCGTGGCCGCACCTCCCTCCGCCTCGCGGCACGATAGCTCCGGCACGTTTCCGCCGTGTCACAAGCGTGTTCCGGCCGCCGCTCGGGCGGCCTCGGCTGGCTAGCATGTGCGGATGGAGGCCACAGGACCGCGTTCGCGCGGAGTCATCGTCACCGGGGGCTCCGGCGGGATCGGAGGCGAGATCGCCGCGCGCTTCGCGGCGCACGGGGATCGCGTGGTCGTGCTCGACAGGGCGCAGCCGGCAGCGCCCCTGGCGCACGCGCTGGCGGGGCACCTGCCCGTCGACCTGGCCGACCCGGCCGATGCCCTCGAGGTCACCCGCCGTGCGGTCGAGCTGCTCGGCGGCGTGGAGGTGCTCGTGAACTGCGCCGGGGTCTTCCGGCTCGAGCCGATCCTCGAGATCAGCGTGGAGAGCTGGGACCGGATCCTCGACGTCAACGCCCGCGCCTGCCTGCTCACGATGCAGGCCGTCGCACCGACGATGATCTCGGCCGGGACGGGCAGGATCGTGAACATCGCCAGCATGGCGGCCAAGAGCGGCGGCGCGAACGAGGCGCACTACGCCGCGTCGAAGGCGGCCGTCGTGGCGCTCACCCGGGCCGCAGCACAGGAATGGGGGCCCCACGGCGTGACGGTGAACGCCGTCTGTCCCGGATACGTGCTCACGCAGATGGGCGCGGCGACGCGCACGGAGCAGGACGTGGCCTCCTGGAGCGCTCGCTCGCCGCTGGGGCGGCTGGCCACGCCCGGCGACGTCGCCGGCGTGGTCGCCTTCCTCGCCTCCGAGGCCGGCTCGTACCTCACCGGACAGGCGATCGACGTGAGCGGCGGCATGGTGATGCACTGAGACGGGCTGCGCGCTGACGGGCTACGCGCTGAGACGGGCCGGCCGCGACGATGGCCTGTCGCCTGCGCTCCCCGTCTCAGGCCGCGAGCTCTCAGGCCGCGAGCTCTCAGGCCGCCAGCAGCCGACCGATCCGGGCAACGGAGAGCGCGTAGTCGAGCTCCCCGCCCGGGCGCGGCCCCCGGAGAGATCCACGCCGACGACGCCGGGCACGGCGAGCATCGCCTCGGACAGTTCGACCGCGGCGCGGATGCCCTCCTCACGCGGGTCCGCGGCCTCCAGCACCCGCTCGAGAAACCCGTCGGGCAGCACGAGCGAGGTGAAGCTGGCCAGCAGGGCCGCGCTGTCCCGGTCCAGGACCACCGGCACGCAGGCGATGAAGCCCGCCAGGGAGCCTGCCTGCCGCGCCTGCTCCACGAAGCGCGCGACGGCGACGGGACCGCCGGCATGGTTGACGAAGCACAGCTCGGCGCCGGCGCGCTCCTTCTCCACCAGCCGTGCCGGCCGGCCGTCCTGCGGCGGGGACAGCGGCGCCTCCGCGACCGATACGAGGTGGCCGTAGCGTCGCGCCAGTGCGGCGAGGCGGGCGGAGTCCAGGTCGAACACGGGCTGCGCGTCGGGGCGATCGCCGGTCTCGGTGTGGTCCCCGGTGACGCAGTGCACCGCGAACACCCCGACCTCGGCGAGGGCGGCCAGCTCGCCCTCCAGCGCCACCCGGTTGCGGTCGCGGCAGTTCAGCCCGCTCCAGACCGGCAGTCCGTGGGCCTGGATGAGGGCGGCCCGGAGCGCGGGCGAGAACTGCACCCGCGAACGACCGGAATCCCCGGCCAGGACGACGTCCACGCTGCCCGCGAGCGCGTCCGCGCAGCGGTCGAGCGAGTCCCTGTCCAGCGCGCGGGCGGCGAAGTCGGCCACGACGACCGGCCGGGAGGCGAGCAGCTCGATGGAGCGCCGCGCTGCGGCGCTGCGCGGGAGCTCCGGCAGCGACGCCGCCGGGGAGCTGGCGGGCCGCCAGGGGACGGGAGCGCGCTGCAGGAAGACGCAGCGGCGCTCGTCGACCTCGCAGGAGCCGTCGAAGCCGACTCCGCCGCAGGGGCCGTAGACCATCGACTTCGGGCAGACCGTGAGAGCGTCGGTGCTGCTGAGCCTGGTCACCGTCCTCGCGCCTCCCGCCTGGCGTCTCGAGCGTCCGGCCCATGCTCGCATGCCGGCGTTTCGGCGGTGTTTCCCGCACGGCACGCGGCCGCACGCCGCCCTCGGGCGTAACACCGGTGAAACCCGCTCCGCGTAGGGTGCAGCCACAGCAAGCGCCGCGGCGCGGCGAACCGGAGGAGCGAAGTGAGCACCGTCCCCGAGAACCCCTATTCCAACGCCTTCGGCGAGGACGTCGAGCAAGCCGACGTCCCCTGGCCGGATCCGATGGATCTCATGCGGCGCTGGCTGCCGTCCTTCGTGGGCCCTTCCCGGCCGCTCATGGTGCTCTCCACCACCGGCCTGGACGGCGGGCCGGACTCCCGCACCGTGCTGCTGAGCGCCTACGACGCGCGGGGCGTCTCCTTCCACACCGAGCGCGGGAGCCTCAAGGTCGCGGAACTGGCCGCCGATCCCCGTGCGGCCGCGACGATCGTCTGGCCGGACAGGCTGCGCCAGCTCGTGATCCGCGGCACGGTGGAGCAGCTCGACGACGCGTCGGCGGCCGAGGCTTACCGAGCGCGATCGCGCTACCTGCAGATGCTCGCCTGGCTGAACACCGAGGAGACGGCGCAGCTGCCACAGACCGAGCGCCGCAGGATCTGGGCCGCCTTCGACGCTGCGCATCCCGCGGGCACGCTCGAGCCGCCGCCGGGCTGGGCGGGCTTCCTGCTGCGCCCGAGCCAGCTGACCTTCTGGCGAGGCGATCCGGACGGTCCGGGCAACCGCCACCGGTACGCGCGCGCCGCAGACGGCGCGTGGACGGTCGTGCGCCTGCCCGGCTGATCCCCCGCCGGCGCTGCCTCGCGCCGAGCACGGCCCGACGCGAGGCAGGAGGCACGCGTCCCGCTATCCGCGCCCCTTCGCGGCCCGCGCGCGGCGGGACAGCGAGTCCACGATCACGGCGACCAGCAGCACGGCGCCGGTGATCATGTACCGTGCCGAGGAGTCGAGGTTCATCAGGGTCAGACCGCTGGAGATCGACTGGATCACGACGACGCCCAGCAGCGCGGAGTAGGCGCTCCCGCGACCGCCGAACAGGCTCGTCCCGCCGATGACGGCGGCGGCGATCGCGTTGAGGTTCACGTCCCCGCCACCGGAGGCCTGGCCCGCGGCGGCGAGCCGGCCTGCGGCGAGCAGGCCGCCGAATGCCGCGAGGACGGCGGTGAGCACGAACACCGAGAGGTAGATCCGGCGCACCTTGATCCCGGCGCGGCGCGCGGCCTCGACGTTGCCGCCGACCGCGTACACCGAGCGCCCCCACCGGGTGCGGGTCAGCGCGTAGTTCATGATGACGACGACGGCGATGAAGATCAGGAACACGTAGCCGATGCCGCGGTTCTGGTTCAGGTACCAGGACACGAGGACGAAGGCGGCCGCCATCACCGCGCCGCGCACGATGATCGAGGCGGTCGAGGAGGAGGACAGGCCCACCGAGGCGCGCCGCCTGGCCGTGACCAGCGCCGGGATGACGTACAGCACCCCGGCCAGCACGGACACGGCATAGGCGAGCCACGCCGGCATGTACGCCTGCTGGGCGAGGTAGACCAGCCAGGAGTCGAAGGGGAGGTTGATCGTGCCGCTGGGGCCGAGCACCCACAGCTGCAGGCCGAGCAGGCCGAGCAGGCCGCCGAGGGTGATGACGAAGCTGGGCACGCCGAAGCGCGTGTACAGGAAACCGTAGAAGAGGCCCACCACTGCGCCGGCCGCGAGCGCGATCACCACCGCGAGCGCGAGGTTCCAGCCGAGGTTGACGAACAGCACGGACATGATCGCCGCGGCGAGACCGCTCATCGAGCCGACCGACAGGTCGATCTCGCCCAGCAGCAGCACGAGCACCACGCCGACGGCGATCATCCCGTAGATCGCGCAGTTCATCGCGAGGTTCACGAGGTTCGCCGGCGAGAGGAAGACCGGGTTGAGGATCTCGAAGACGGCCCAGATCACCACGAGGCCGACGATGACGGGGATCGAGCCGAGGTCGCCGGAGGTCACTCGCGAGCGCAGACGCTGCCAGGCCCCGCCGATGCCGGCGGACTGCTCCAGGCGCTCGTCCTGCAGATCGGTGGGAATGCTGCGGGTCTGCGTGGCGCTCATCGGCTCGGCTCCTCGACGACACTGGCACCGGCCTTGATGGCGGCGCGGCGGGCGACGACGTTGTCGCTGGCTCCGGTGATGGCGGCCACCACGTCCTCGTGGCTGACCTCCGCGGCATTGAAGACCCCGTTGTTCCGCCCGAGCCGCAGCACCGCGATGCGATCGGCCACGGCGAGCACGTCCGCCATGTTGTGGCTGATGAGGATGACGCCCAGGCCGCGCTCACGCAGGCGCTCGACGAGGTTGAGCACCTCGGCGGTCTGCGCGACGCCGAGGGCTGCGGTCGGCTCGTCCAGGATGACGACCTTGGGGTCGCCGATGAGCGAGCGCGCGATGGCGACGGTCTGCCTCTGCCCGCCGGAGAGGGAGGCGACCGGGATGCGCACGGAGGGGATCTTCGCGGACAGCTGCCGCAGCAGCGTCCAGGCGCGCACCTCCATCTCCACCTCGTCCAGCTGGAAGGTGCCCAGCTCGTGGCCGAGGAAGAGGTTCGCGATGACGTTGAGGTTGTCGCACAGGGCGAGGTCCTGGAACACCGTCGCGATGCCCAGGGCGCCTGCCGCGGAGGGCGAGGAGATGTGGACGATCTCGCCGTCGAAGGTGATCGTGCCGGAGTCCGCCGTGTACACCCCCGAGAGGATCTTCACGAGGGTGGACTTGCCGGCGCCGTTGTCACCGACGAGGGCGACGACCTCGCCCGGATAGACGTCGAGGTCGATGTCCGTCAGCGCGCGCACCGCGCCGAAGGACTTGCTCACCCCGCGCAGGGAGAGGATGGGCTCCTCCACCGTCGCCGTCGCGCCCGGCGACGGCTGGCCCATCGGGCCGCTGTACTCCGACATGATGTCTCCTTCGTCGCATCGTCGCGCCGAACGGCCGGCACAGGAACGAGGTCCCGCACCGGCCGTTCGGCGCTACTGCCGCGTTACTGCAGGCCCGCAGTCTTGCACGCCGCAGCGTACTCCGCGGTGCAGATCTGATCCACCGTGTAGAACCCGTCCTTCACGACGGTGTCCTTCACGTTGTCGACCGTGACGACCACCGGGTTCAGCAGGGTCGAGGGCACCCCGTTCACCTGCGTGTCGCCGGTGACCTTCTGGCCCTGCGCCAGCGACACCGCGACCTCCGCGGCCTTCTCCGCCTCGGGCTTGATCGCCTTGTAGACGGTCATGTACTGGTCTCCGGCGACGATGCGCTGGATGGCGGAGAGCTCCGCGTCCTGGCCGGTCAGCGGCGGGACGGTCATGCCGTTGGCCTTCAGGGCCGCCACGGCGCCGCCGGCGGTGCCGTCGTTCGCAGCGTAGATCCCGGCGAGCTGGCCGCCGAACTGGGTCAGCTGGCCCGCCACCCACTCCTGCGCCTTGTCAGGGCTCCAGTCGGGGGTGTCGTACTCGGCCAGGACGCTGAAGCCCGAGCCGTCGATGACGCTGTGCGCGCCCTTCTTGAACATCGCCGCGTTGCTGTCCGTCGGCGAGCCGTCGACCATGAGGATGCCGCCGCTGGCGCCGTCCTTCTTCAGCTTGTCCACGAGCGCCTGGCCCTGCAGCTGGCCGACCTTCTCGTTGTCGAAGGAGATGTAGTACGCCAGGTTCTGGGCGTTGATGAGGCGGTCGTACGAGACGACCGGCACGTTCTGGGCGGTCGCCGAGGAGACGATGCTCGCCGCCGCCTTGGCGTCCACCGGGTCGAGGACCATGACCTTGATGCCCTGGGTGAGCATCGACTCCGCCTGCTGCTGCTGCTTCGAGGCGTCCTGGTCGGCGTTCGCGTACACGACCTGGCAGTCAGAGCACAGCGACTTCACCTTGTCCTCGAACAGGGGCCGGTCGAAGGACTCGTAGCGCGTCGTCTTCGACTCGGGCAGCAGAAGGCCGATCTTGATGTCCCCGGAGCCCCCGCTGGAGCCACTGGTCGATCCGGAATCGCTGGATCCCGAACACGCTGTGAGACCGATGACCGCAGCCAGTCCGACGGCCGCGATCGCAGGAATCAGGGTGCGAGTTTTCATCGTTGAAAAACCTCCGATTGCGTCGCCTCCTTGACGACAGACAGAGTCAACACCTGAATGGCTTTGTCGTCAAGTCTTGAAGTCAATAGTCACGAAAAGATCACGTTGCCTTCAGCACGGGCTGCGCGCCGGGCCTGCGTTCAGCTCGCGTTGGACTGCACGACGCCGACGCGTCCCTCGATGTTCTGCAGGGCCAGCGCCACCGCGCCGACCAGCTGCGCCCTGCTGCCCAGCGCGGCGGCCACGACCTCGGGCGCAGCGGCCATCCCGCCCAGCACGTGCGCCTCGAAGGCGTGCCGGATCGGGGAGAGCAGCAGCTCGTTCGTCTCCGCGAGCTCGCCGCCGATGACCACGCGGTCGACGTCCAACAGGTTCTGCGCCTTGGCGAGCGCGAAGCCGATCCGGCGGCCGGCGTCGGCCACCACACGACGACAGACGGCGTCCCCGTCGTTGGCGCGATGCACCAGGTCCGCGAGCTTGAGCGCGCGATGACTGGAGGGCAGCTGCTCCAGCAGCGCCCCCGAGCCGGCGAAGGCCTCCAGGCATCCGCGGTTCCCGCAGCGGCAGATCGGACCGGCCTCGTCGATGGACACGTGTCCGATCTCCCCCGCGATGCCCCGGCGGCCGCGGAACGGCCGTCCGCCCAGGATGAGCCCGCCGGCGATGCCGTAGGACGCGCTGAGGTAGAACAGGCTCTCCACACCCTTGCCCGAGCCGTCCTGCCATTCGGCGAGCGCCGCCAGATTCGCCTCGTTGTCCACGTGCGTCTCGATGCCGACACGAGCCTCGAAGGTGCGCGCGACGTCGACGCCGTCCCAGCCGCGCAGCAGCCCGGGCACCGAGATGCGGCCGGCCGCCGTGTCCACCGGGGCGGGCAGCGCGATGCCGATGGCGCGCAGCTCGGAGCGGTCGGCCTCGACCGACTCGAGCATGTCTCCGAGCATGAGCGCGGCACGGTCCAGGGAGGCGTCCGCGCGGTGCTCGGGCGGCAGCGGCAGATGATGCTCCGCGACGACGATGCGTCCGGCATCGGCCAGCGCCATGCGCAGATAGCGCTGCGAATAGTGCACGCCCAGCACGAGGCCCTGTTGCCGGGCCAGGGTCACCCGGGTGGCCCTCCGGCCGCTGCGGATGCCGTAGCCCAGGTGCAGCACGCCGGCGTCGGCCAGCTCCCGGACGATGTTCGACACGCTCGCGGGCGACAGACCCGTCGCTCCGGCAAGCTCCACCTGGGTGATGGCCCCGTGTCGCTTCACAGCCTCGATGATGCGGCGACGGTTGGATTCACGTAGTGAAGCCTGCGAGCCGCTAGCCGACCGTTGGCTGTTCACAAAGAGAAAGATACACGCGGCCCGTCGGAGCACCCCGGAGGCCCCTGCCGTCCGGCGCTGCTCGCGCCAGCCGCAACCCCGTCCGTGCAGGACGAGAGCGGCAATGACGGAGCGCGTGTGGTAAAGTCGATCCTTGTGCCGCGGGGTGGAGCAGTTCGGTAGCTCGCCGGGCTCATAACCCGGAGGTCGTAGGTTCAAATCCTGCCCCCGCAACGGAACGAAGGTCCCGGTCTCGCCCAGCGAGACCGGGACCTTCTGCTTGCGCCGGCCGCCCTGCCGCCGCCTGCTCGCCCTGCTCGCCGTGCTCGCCGTGCGGCTGCGCGGCGGCGGGGCACCCGGCGCAGGGCAGGAGACGGCGAGGCTCAGAGCGCAGAGGGCGGCACGGAGAAGGTGTCGCAGGAGCCCGGGCCGCCCTGGCGCCCGGCCTCGAACCAGCGCTGGCGCTGCGCGCTCGTGCCGTGCGTGAAGCCCTCCGGATTCACCGAGCCGCGGACGGTCTTCTCGATGTGGTCGTCGCCGACGGCGGCCGCGGCGTCGAGGGCGTCGGCGAGCTGACGCTGTGTCACGGGCTGCAGGAAGGTGCGCCCCTGCGCATCCCGCGTCGTCGCCGCCGCGCCGATCCAGGCGCCCGCGTAGCAGTCGGCCTGCAGCTCGAGGCGGACGCTGTCAGACGCCGCTCCACTGCCCCGCAGCTCCTTGCCACGCATCGTGCCAGTGATGTTCTGGATGTGGTGGCCCCACTCGTGCCCGATGATGTACAGCTGGGCGAGCGGCCCGATCGTCGCCCCGAACTGGGCGCGCATGCGGGCGTAGAACGCGGTGTCCAGATAGATCGTCCGGTCGGCGGGGCAGTAGAACGGTCCGGCGTCGCTCGTGGCGCTGCCGCAGCCGGTCTCGGTCGCCTGCTCGAACACGACGGTGGGCTGCGGCGGGACGTAGCCCTGCAGGGCCCCCGCCCAGTAGGTGTCCAGCGAGGCCGCCGCGCCCTGGATGCGGCAGGCGTCGTCCGCGTTCGCCTGCCCGGCGGTGCACTGCAGGGACGTCTCGGTGCCCGAAGGCGCTCCGCCCGCACGGCCTGAGCCGCCCGCCCCGCCGAGCAGCCCGGTGATGTCCACACCGCTGAGCTGCGAGACGACCAGCGCGATGATCGCGAGCATGCCGCCTCCGGCACCCACGGCCGCGCCCGTCCGCATCGCTGTGCGGCGCCGCACGCGGCCGCGGCTCAGATCCGAGTCGTCGTTGAAGGTCACGCCGCCCCCGTCGCGTCCATCGTCACGCCGTCCCGTCCGTCCAGGTCCCTTGCGCCCCGCGCGGCCGCCCCGCGCCCTGCACAGCGCGGGACCGCGTGCCGGCTCGCCTCATCCTTATACCGCCGCAGGTCCCGGCGGCTCCATCCGCCCGGGCTGAGGCTGTGGACAAGCTCCTCCCCCGCCGTGCGGCGCCCGCCCGCTCGCCCCGGGCCGAGCCGTGCGCGCCGAGCGGCCGCGCCGGCCGTCGTGGGCCCAGCCGTTCCGCCGCGGCGGGCGCGCCGCTACCATGAGCGCGTGCAGCCCGAGACGACGGGCGTCGCGGAGAGCGTCGCGTCCCACCTCGCCGACGGCATGAGCGTCAGCCTCGTCGGCGTGCGCGGCTCGGGCCGCAGCACCGCGGTGCGGGAGGTCGCAGCCCGCCTGGACGAGGCCGACGTCGCCGTCGTCCGCGTCGCCGGCATCGCCGCCCTGCGCGACCGGCCGTTCTCCGCGTTCAGCGCCGCGGGCTGGCCGCTGCCCCAGGCAGGCACGGCGCAGGCGACGTCCGCCCTCGTCGAGACGCTGTCGGCGCGCCTGGGCACCGGCCGCAGCGCCATCCTCATCGATGACGCGGACGAGCTCGACCTCGCCTCCCTCGGCGTGATCGCCGCCGCACGTCTCACCGGCGAGCACCCCGTCCTGGCGGTCAGCCGTCCCGCCCCGCAGAGCGGCTCCGCCCTCGGCACCCTCGCCGCACAGCTGCAGCCCGGCGTCCGAGTCGCGATGCCGCCGCTGAGCCTCGACCAGCTGCACGCCCTGCTGCACGAGCTCCTTCCCGGCGTGGTCGACCCTGTCGCTGTCGCGCGGATCGCGACGGTGTCCGGAGGCCTGCCCCGGCTCGTGCGGGCGCTGGTGCACAGCGCGCGCGGGACCGCCCTCGTGCAGGACGGCCACCGCTGGGTCTCCGACGGTCCGCTCTGGAACGAGCTGCTCGCGCACACGGTGGAGCCCTACCTCGCCGGCCTGGACGCCGAGCTCGTGCACGCCGTGACGGAGCTCGCCGTGCTCGGCACGGTCGAGCTCGCGCTGGCCGAGCGTGCCGTCCCGCTGGAGACGATCGCACGTCTGGTGGAGCTCGAGCTGGTCCACGTGGTGGCTGGCGCCTCCGGTTCCTATCTCGGCGTCTATCCTCCGCTGCTCGCCGACCACCTCGCCCGCCACGGTCCGCTCGCCAGCCGTGCGCAGGCGCAGGCCGTCCTCGGCTCGAGCGCGCCCGCGGTCGCGCCGGCCGCGGCCCTCGCCTTCGACGTGGAGAGCGGCACGATGCTCAGCCGCCGGCTCACGGAGCACTGGCAGGAGCAGGCCCGATCCCTCCGCTCCCGCTGGGAGGCCCTGCCTGACGCCGACAACGCGATCGAGCTGCTGCTCGCCCTGCACTCCGCCTCGGCGCGAGCGGCGGAGATCGGGGAGGTGCTGGCCCGCACGGAGCCCGGAGCGGGCAGCCCGCTCGCCCGCGCCCGGCTGGCGAGCTGGCGGGCGCTGTATGAGGCGCTGGACCGGGAGGAGGGCGACGAGGCGGTCGCCATCCTCGCCGAGGCAAGGCGGGCTCTGCCCGGTCTGTCACCCCTGTTCGACGCCGTCCGGGCTCATCTGCGCTTCCTGCTGGAGGAGGCGCCGGCGCTCGACGCGTCGAGCGACGCCGCCCGCGCCTCCCGCGGTGGAGCCTCCGCCGGCTCCGCGTCATCGGCCGACCCCGCCGCCGAGCTGGGGGCCGAGGGGCAGCTGACCGTGCGCGCCGGCTCGCTCCTCGCAGCCGGGCGCAGCCGCGACGCGCTCGATCTGCTGCTCGACGCGCAGCTGCGCAACCCCACCTTCCGCGCCCAGGCCGAGACCCTCCAAGGCCTCGCGCTCCTGCTCGAGGGCCGCGTCCGGGACGGCACCGGGTGGGCGCTGGAGCATCTGCAGGCCGCCCGCGAGGCGCTGCTGCCCGGCCCGATCCAGGCGCACTCCTACGTCGCCGCCTTCGGCCTGTTCCTCGCCGGGCGGTTCGAGGCGCTGGACACGGTCCTCTCCGCGGCGCTGACCCTGCCGGGAGTACCCGTCGTGCACGGGCTCTACCGCACCGGACTCATCACCCTCGGCGCGACCGCCGCCCGCTGGCAGGGCCGCGCGTCCTTCGCGGCCTCGCTGTCCGAGCAGGCGGCGCAGTTCGGCGGCCGCCCCGGCCCCTTCCCCGAGATGATCCCGGCGCAGGCGCGCCTGCTGGACCGCTCGGCCGATCCCGAGCTCGCGGCCGCCGAGCTGTGGGGACTCGCGGAGGACAGGATGCGCCGCGGCTACCTCGCCAACGGCGTGTGCGCGGGGGTGCACAGCCTCGCCATCCACCCCGACCCGGCACGGGCCGCGGCGCTGGCCGGCGCGGCGCAGCAGGCGCAGAGCCCGCTGCTGCGCGCGCTGGGCGCCTACGCCCTGGCGATGGGCGACCGGGACGAGCACGGCCTGGCGGCCGCGGCCGCGGCGCTGAGCACCGCCGGCGCGGATCTGCTGGCCGCCCAGGCCGGGCTGCTGCGCGCCTCGGTGCTCCTGGCGGCCGGGCGGGCACCCGCAGCCGCCGAGCAGGCCGCGGCGAGCTGGCGTGCCACCGAGGGCTTCGGGCGCTGGCGGGGCGGCCTGTTCGCACGTCTTGCGGCGCAGGTCGACCTCTCGCCGCGGGAGCGGGAGATCGCGGAGCTGCTGCTGCGCGGGTTGTCCACCGCCGAGATCGCGGGAGCGCTGAGCCTGAGCACGCGCACGGTGGAGAACCACATGCTCAGCAGCTATCGCAAGGCCGGGGTCGACTCCCGGCGCGCCCTGGCCGGCGCAGCCGGCAGCTGGCTCGGCTGAGGTCAGGCGCGGCGGCCGGACGCCCGGCTCAGCCCTGCGCGGCGAGCGCGCGGGCCAGCGCGTCGCGCAGCTGCTGGTCCGCGACCCCGTATGCCGCCCAGTCCCCGGCCTTCATCGCCGCGTCCCGCGCGGCGATCGCGGCCTGCATGTCCAGCAGCGCCTGACGCAGCTCCGGGCTCTCGGCTCCCGAGCTCGGCGACGGGGCCGGACTCGGCGAAGGCGTGGCCGAGGGCGACGGCGTCGGAGCGGGGGTCGGCGTCGGGGCCGGGGTCGTGCCCGGCGAGTCGGGCTGGACCTGGTTGTCGCCGGCCCTGGCGCCCGAGTTGCCGCCGAACAGCTTGTCCAAGGCGGCGTCCAGCGTGTCCTCGAAGGCGATGTTGTCGCCGAAGGCGACGAGCACCTTCTGCAGGATGGGGTACGCGTTGTCCGAGTTCGACTGGACGTACACCGGCTGCACGTACAGCAGCCCGCCGCCGACCGGCAGCGTCAGCAGGTTCCCGCTGATGACCTGGGTCCCGCCCTGCCGGAGGATGTTCAGCAGCCCAGACACGGACGGGTTGGTGTTGAAGCTGTTCTGCACCTGGCCCGGCGCGGGGATCGTATCGCCCTTGGGCAGGGTGAGCAGGCGCAGGGTGCCGTACTGCGAGCCGATCTGGCCCGCTGTGCTGCCCGCGTCGGAGTCGACGGCGAGATAGCCGGTGAGCACGTTGCTGCGGGAGGTGTCCCCGCCTGCCGCCGGGATGTACGTCGAGTACAGCGAGAACGCCGGCGGCACGTCCTGCCCGGCGGACAGCGTCAGATAGTACGGCGGCTGCGCGAGCTGCTGCGCATTGGAGGACAGCGTCGGGTCGGTCGGCGTCACCCAGGCGTCCGTGCCGGAGTAGAAGGTGTCCGCGTCGGTCACGTGGTAGGTGCCCAGGATGAAGCGCTGCACCTTGAAGAGGTCCTCCGGGTAGCGCACATGCGAGAGCAGCTGCCCGCTCATCTCGGACACCGGCTTGATCGTGTTCGGGAAGATCTTCTCCCAGGTCTGCAGGATCGGGTCGCTCGGGTCCCAGGCGTACAGCGTCACATGCCCGTCATAGGCGTCCACCGTGGCCTTGACCGAGTTGCGGATGTAGTTGATGCCGTCGTTCGCCGCGGGCCGCTGCGTCGTGTTCGCGTCCTGCAGCATCCCGCTGAGGCTGTTCTGCTGCGAATAGGGGTAGTTCGCGGAGGTTGTGTAGCCGTCGATGATCCAGACGATCCGCCCGTCCACCACTGAGGGGTACGGGTCGGAGTCCAAAGTCAGGTAGGGCGCGACCTTCTGCACCCTCAGCGCCGGGTCACGGTCGTAGAGGATCTGCGACTGATCGGTCACCGCATCGGACAGGACGATCTGCTCGGACTGGAACTTCAGCGCGTAGATGAGCCGGGTGAAGAAGTTGTCCAGCTTCGGACCGCCGTCGCCGGAGAAGGTCGTGTACGTGTCCCCCGCGTCGCCCGCCGGATAGTCCAGCTCGATGTTCTTGTCGCCCGTGCCGCCCACGATCGAGTACTCCGGCGAGTTCTCGCCGAAATACACGCGCGGCTGGAACGTCCCCAGCTGCCCGGAGGACGGGATCCCCTGCTCCATGAACACGGGCAGCCCGTCGGCGCTGCGCTCGTTGCCGAAGGCCGCGACCAGGCCGTAGCCGTGGGTGTAGACGAGGGTGCGGTTGTACCAGGAGTTGTCGGTCAGCGAGGAGCCGTTCAGGTCGCGCACGCCGACGACCGCGTCCTGCGTCTGCCCGTCGATCGTGTAGCGGTCGACGTCGAGGCTGGAGGGGAAGCTGTAGTACTGCCGGATGCGCTGCAGCTGCGTCACCGTGGGGGCGATGACCTCCGGGTCCATGATCCGAATGTTGGCCGTGGTCACCGCGTCGTTGCGCAGCGCCCCCGGGGTGGCGTCGGTGGTCGCGGCATAGGGGACCACCTGCACGCCGTCCACCCCGTAGGCCTGCCGGGTGCCGTCGATATTGCGCTGGATGTAGCTGGACTCCAGGGTCTTCTGGCTCGGCAGCACCTGGAAGCGCTGCACGATCCACGGGTAGAGCGAGCCCGCGATGATGGCGAGGACGATCAGCAGTGCGGTGCCGATGAGCGGCAGGCGCCAGCGGCCGGTCCACGCGGTGATGATGAACAGGACCGCAACCACCATCGCCACGCCCGACAGGATCGCCCGCACGGGGATGGTCGCGTTGACGTCGGAGTAGCCCGCTCCGGTGAACAGCCCGTTGTAGCTCGTGACCGTCGTGTACTGGTCGAGCCAGAAGCTCACCCCCTGCAGGGCGAGATACACCGCGGCGAGCACGGTGATCTGGATGCGGGCGGACTTGGAGACCCGCAGAGAGCGCCCGGCGAAGGTGATGCCGCCATAGAAATAGGCCGTGACGATCGAGGCGATGCCGGCGATGAGCACCGCTGCCGAGGCGAAGGCGACGAGCCCGCGGTAGAACGGCAGCTCGAACAGGTAGAACGACACGTCCAGCCCGAACTGGGGATCGGTCGTGCCGGCGGGCGTGCGGTTGAGCCACATGAGCACGATCGACCACCGCGAGGCGGCGGCGAGCCCGCCGAACAGGCCGATCAGGGCCGGCACGACGAAGAAGGCCACACGCCGCAGCGGCTCGATCACCTGCTGGTAGTGGTCCAGCTGGTCGTTGAGCTTCGCGTAGATCGGGCGCTTGCGGTAGGCCAGCTCGATGCAGATGTATACCGGCACGGACATGCACACGAAGGCGACGGCGAACATCGAGATCGCGGCGACCCACTGCGTGGTGAGCACCTCGAGGTAGCCCAGCTGGCTGTACCAGAGGATGTCGGCGAACAGCCCCGTCAGGGCCAGGAACGCGACGATCAGGCCGACCACCACGATGATCGTGATGACGATCGGCGAGACGCGCCTCCGGCGCGCCGGTCGGGCCGGGGTCGTGTCTGCTGCTGCGCTCACCTGTGATCCGCCTCGGTCTGCAGGGTTCCGATCGAGCACGGACAGGGGGTCCGTCGTCGGGCGCCCCAGTCTAACCGTCGGCTGCTGCGTGCTGGCTGAGCGGGCAGCTGGGCAGCTGGGAGGCGTCGCCGCCGTCGCGCAGAACGGACAGCACGTGCAGCGCGTCCTGCAGCGTCGAGACCGGGTAGACGGCCATCTGCGAGGGCAGGCCGTCGCCGAGCTCGGCGCAGTTCGCTCGCGGGATGAGCATGGCCTTGGCCCCGGCCGCCGCCGCCCCGAAGGCCTTCTGCCGCACCCCGCCGATCGCGCCGACGTTGCCGGAGGCGTCGATCGTGCCGGTGCCGGCGACCGGCAGATCGCCCAGCAGCTTGCCGTCCGTGAGCTTGTCGATGATGCCGATGCTGAAGACCATGCCGGCGCTGGGGCCGCCGATGTTCTGCACCGCGTAGCTCACGCTCACCGGGAAGGCGTACTGCGCGCTCCCGGAGATGCCCACGTAGGGATATTCCTTGCCGTCGGAGGCGAGCGCCAGCTGCGGGGTGACGGAGACCGTCTGCGGCTGGCCGTTGCGCAGGATGCCGAACACGACGTCCTGCCCGCTGGGCGTCCCCCGTACGAGCTGCGCGACCTGGTCCATCGAGGACACCGCGGAGCCGTCCACGCTCTGGATGACGTCGCCCTGCTGCAGGAGGCCGGCGGCGGGGGCGCCGGTGCCGACCGTCTGCACGGTGATCGTCGTCTGATACGGGATGCCGAGCTGACCGAGCGCCGCGGCGACGGCCACGTCCTGCGAGGAGCTCATCTGCGCCGCGTCCTGGGTGGCCTGGTCCTGGGCGGTGTAGCCGGGCGGGAAGACGTCGCCCACCGGCAGCAGCACCTTGGTCGGGTCGAACCAGGCCATGATCACCGTGAGCCAGCCCGGCAGCTTGTCCGGATCTCCCACCCGGGTGACGGTGAGCATGTCCAGCTGCCCGGAGGCTTCGTGCTCCGGCGCGTCGGCGATGGAGATGAGCGGCTGCGGCTGCTGCTGGCCCTGCAGGGTCACGTCGCCGAGGACGTTGAGCACCGGGCCGGGCTGCTCGATGACGAAGGGCGCAGGCGCGGCGGCGAGCCCGGCGGTCGCGGCGAAGCCGAGCAAGAGCGCGACCCAGCCCGCGGCGCGGCGTCGGGCGCCGGGGCGGCGAGACCTCTCGGCTGCGGGCCGCCCGGACTGCGGCTGCTCGCTCGCGCTCACGCTGTCCCTCGCTTCCCCGGACCTCTCCGAGCGCGCGCCCGAAGGGCGCGCGCGCAGGCGCAGGCCCTCACGCGCCGCGGTTGTTCGCGCTCGGCGGAGCGCGGAAGGGCCGGATCCTGAAGACGCCCGGTCCGTGTTCGGCTTCGGGGGCTAGCGTAGTAACTGCGCCTGTGAGCACGCTGACGCGGCGGGCCGGGCGCAGCGGAGGTGCGCGATGGCCGATGGGCCCTTCGACGGGCAGGATCCGGGTATGCCGGATCCCGAGGAGCTGCGCCGGATGATGGAGGAGCTGCTCGCCGGGCGGACGCCCAGCGGCATCTCCTTCGATGCGTCCGCTCTGGCGAAGGCGGCCGGACTGCCGTCCGACCCGGCCTTCTTGCGCAGGCTCATGACGAGCCTGCAGCAGGCCGCGAACACTCCGGACGCGGGCATCGACTGGACGCTCGCGACCGACCAGGCGAAGGCGACGGCCGCCCCCGGCACGCAGGAGATCTCCGCGCAGACGCGGTCGGAGTACGAGGCCGCTCTCGCCGTCGCCGGCCTGTGGCTCAGCGAGGTGACCTCGATCACCGAGCTGACCGAGCCCACACGCCTCGTCACGCGGACCGAGTGGATCGGGCAGACCATGCCGGTGTGGAGCCAGATCTCGGCTCCCGTGGCGACGAGCATCGCGCAGGCGCTGACGCGCGCGATGCGGGACAACGCGCCCGAGCAGCTGGCGGGCATGCTCGAGCGGGCGCTCCCGATGATGCAGGGCGTCGCGG
>Ga0180222_1001672_pt1 | contig 21384 bp, 13 predicted proteins | sample eDN5th37CKraftOP_FD_151336 | JGI IMG/M metagenome (GOLD analysis project Ga0180222, IMG submission 151336) | Enriched Organic Plus compost microbial communities from Emeryville, California, USA - eDNA 5th pass 37_C Kraft OP (version 2) (version 2) ... | reverse complement strand
GCGAGCTGCCGCATCCGGCAGCGCACGGTGAAATCCTGATAGAGGGCGGCGATGGGCTGGAACGCACAGTCCGGGTCCTCCGCCATTTCGTTGAGGATTTCGGTCATCACCTCGTCGCTGGTGTCGAACAGGTCGGCCACGGCGGGGCGGCCGGCTTCCTCGGCCTTTTCCTCGTCGGTCTTGCCCAGCTCGAAATGCGATATCCGGTCGATCAGCGCGTCGCTGTCCTGCTCCGCATGCGCCGGTTCAGGGGCGCCGACGCTCAGCATCTCCTCCTCGCCCTCGCTGCGTTCGAACAGCATCGCGGTCATCTCCTCGCTCGGCGCGGTGGGCAGCGGCATCAGCTTGTGCGAGGAGGTGCGCGCGCTGGTCTGCACATTGCCGATCTTCACCGACACCGGACGGCGGCAGATGGCCGGGCCGAGCGCGAGGAAGCGGCCGCGCTCCAGATCGCGAATCTGCTCGGCCTGCCTGCGCTCCATGCCCAGCAGGTCGGCGGCGCGGGCCATGTCGATATCGAGGAAGGTGCGCCCCATCAGGAAGTTCGACGCCTCGGCCGCGACATTCTTGGCGAGCTTGGCGAGGCGCTGCGTCGCGATGACGCCCGCAAGGCCGCGCTTGCGCCCCCGGCACATCAAATTGGTCATCGCCGCGAGCGAGAGCCGGCGCGTATCGTCGGAAACGTCCCCGGCGGCGGCGGGCGCGAACATCTGCGCCTCGTCCACCACCACCAGCGCCGGGTACCAATGGTCGCGCGGCGCGTCGAACAGGGTAGAGAGAAACTGCGCGGCGCAGCGCATCTGCGCTTCCAGCTCCAACCCGTCCAATGCCAGCACCACCGAGGCGCGATGGGCGCGGATGCGCGAGGCGAGTCGCTCTATCTCCCGCCCGTCATGGGCCGCGCCGTCGATCACCACATGGCCGAACGGCTCGGACAGGGTGACGAAATCCCCCTCCGGGTCGATGATCACCTGCTGCACCATGCGGGCGCTTTCCTCCAGCATCCGGCGCAACAGGTGCGACTTGCCGGACCCGCTATTGCCCTGCACGAGCAGGCGCGTGGCCAGCAATTCCTCCATGTCGACCGGGACCGGCGCCCCGTTCGGATCGGTGCCTATGACGATAGATGAACTCACGCCCGCTTCCTTGGCGTAAGCCGCCGGGAAGGGCAAGGGGGCAGCGCACCGGGCGCGACCGGCTATCCGCGATAGTAGCAGCCCGGCAGGCCGACGGCGCCGCTCTCCACCTCGAACAGCGCGCCGTCATCGGCGGAAGGCGGCAGGCCGATGGCGGCGGAGGTGACGAACATCCGGTCCAGCTCCTGCCCGGCGAAGCTGATGTTGGTGACCTGCCGCGCGGGCAGGGCAATGCTGCGGTCCAGCGCGCCTTCCGGCGTGAAGCGGCTGATGCGCCCGCCGCCCCAATGGGCGACCCACAGGCCGCCGTCGCGATCGACGGTCATGCCGTCGGGATAGCCGTCCTCCTCGCCGAAGCGGATGAAGGGCCGCTTGTCCTGCGCGCCGGTCTCGGTCAGCGCGAAGCGGTAGATGATCCGGCGCGCGGTGTCGGAATGATAGAGCCAGCGCCCGCAGGCCGAGAAGGCCGGGCCGTTGGGCACGCGATAGCCGCTGTCGATCACCGCGCAGTTGCCGTCCGGCGCGAGGCGGTAGAGCGAGCCGCTGTCCTCGCCCTCCGCCATGTCCATCGTGCCGCACCAGATGGCGCCGCTACGGTCGGCCTTGCCGTCGTTCATCCGGTTGCCGGGCAGATGCGGTTCGGGGTCGTGCAGCGGATCGATGGCCAGCGGGTCGAGGCCGATGCGCGCAAAACCGCTCCGGAACCCGCCGATAAAGCCGCCGGACGCCCGCTCCGCGACCCAGCCCAGCGGTTCGGGCATCGCCCAGCGCTCGATCCGCCCGTCGCCCAGCGACAGGCGGTTGAGCGCGGGGGCGAGGATATCGACCCAGTAGACGGCATTGTCGCGGGCGGACCACAATGTCCCCTCCCCCAACAGGTCGAGCGTGTCCCGCTCTATCCGCCGCCACTGGTTCATGCTCTCTCTCCCGATATCGGCGCGCTGCTCAGTGCCCGCTGTTTAGTGCCCGCTGCTTAGTGCCGCCGCTCAATGATTGTCGCGGGGCAGGCCGCGCGTCTGCGCGATCCGCTGATATTTCTCGGCCCCTTCCAGTATCGCGCCGGTGTTCATCTGGCCGATGACCGCGCGCTGGATTTCCTGCCACGGCGTCTGCGATTCGGGATAGGGATATCCGCCCTGCGCCAGCAAGGCGGCGCGACGCTCGGCCAGTTCCTCGTCGGAAATCAGCACGTCCACCCGCCCTTTCTTCAGGTCCATGCGCACCCGGTCGCCGGTGCGCAGCAGCGCAAGGCCGCCATTGGCCGCCGCTTCGGGCGAGGCGTTGAGGATCGACGGGCTGCCCGACGTGCCGGACTGCCGCCCGTCGCCGATGCAGGGCAGCGCGTTCACCCCTTCGGTGATGAGGTAGGACGGCGGCCGCATGTTCACCACCTCCGCCGCGCCGGGATAGCCGATCGGCCCCGCGCCGCGCATGAACAGCAGCGTTTCCGGCGTGATGCCGAGCGACGGATCGTCGATCCGGCGATGATAATCCTCCGGCCCGTCGAACACCACCGCCGGACCTTCGAACGCGTCGGGATCGTCCGGGTTGGAAAGGTAGCGCTGGCGGAATTCCTCGCTGATCACGCTGGTCTTCATGATCGCGGCGTCGAAGAGGTTGCCGGTCATCACGAGGAAGCCCGCTTCCTCCTTCAGCGGCCGGTCGAACGGGCGGATGACCTTTTCGTCCTCGATCATTGCGCCCCGGCAATTCTCGCCGATGGTCCGGCCGTTGACGGTCAGCGCGTCCTCGCGGATCAGCCCCTGCGCCATCAGCTGCGCGATCACCGCGGGCACGCCGCCCGCGCGATAATAATCCTCGCCCAGATAGTCGCCCGCCGGTTGCAGGTTGACCAGCAGCGGGATCTTGTGGCCCAGCGTCTCCCAATCCTTGAGCGGCAGGTCGACGCCGATATGGCGGGCGAGCGCGGCGAGGTGGATCGGCGCGTTGGTCGATCCGCCGATCGCCGAATTGACGACGATCGCGTTGTGGAACGCATCGAGCGTCAGGATGTCGGAGGGCTTCAGGTCCTCCCGCACCATGTCGACGATGCGCTTGCCGGTGTGATAGGCGACCTCCTGCCGGTCGCGATAGGGCGCGGGGATCGCCGCCGATCCGGGCAGCATCATGCCCAGCGCCTCGGCGAGGCTGTTCATCGTCGTCGCCGTGCCCATGGTGTTGCAATAGCCGGTCGAGGGCGCCGACGAGGCGACGAGCTTGATGAAGCCCTCCTCGTCCAGCTCGCCCGCGGCCATCATCTGCCGCCCCTTCCAGACGATCGTGCCCGACCCGGTGCGCTCGCCCTTGTGCCAGCCGTTGAGCATCGGCCCGACCGACAGCGCGATCGCGGGAATGTTGACGGTCGCCGCCGCCATCAGGCAGGCGGGCGTCGTCTTGTCGCACCCGGTCGTCAGCACCACGCCGTCGAGCGGATAACCGTAGAGCGCCTCGACCAGCCCCAGATAGGCGAGGTTGCGGTCGAGCCCGGCGGTGGGGCGCTTTCCGGTTTCCTGGATCGGGTGGACCGGGAATTCCAGCGCGATCCCGCCCGCCTCGCGGATGCCCTCGCGGATGCGCTCGGCCAACACGAGATGGTGGCGATTGCACGGCGACAGGTCGCTGCCGGTCTGCGCGATGCCGATGATCGGCCTGCCCGACCGCAATTCCTCCAGGCTGATCCCGAAATTTAGATAGCGCTCCAGATAGAGCGAGGTCATGTCGATATTGTCGGGGTTATTGAACCAAGCGCGCGAGCGGAGCTGGCTTTGCGGGGTGTCTGTCATTGCGGTTCCCGTCAGGGGCGAGTGGAAAAGCGGTAGATCATGACATGCCGGTAGGGCTTGCCGGGATCGACGCGGGCGGAAACGAAGGCGGGCTTGTTCGGCGCGTCGGGGAATTTCTGCGGCTCCAGCGCGATGCCGTCGCCCATGCGATAGAGGTGCCCGTGCTTGCCGACATAGGTGCCGTCGAGGAAATTGCCGGTGTAGAACTGCACGCCCGGCTCGGTGGTCAGCACCTCCAGCACGCGGCCCGACGCCGGGTCCTCCAGGCGGGCGGCCAGTTCGGGCGCCTTGGTCAGCCCCTTGTCGAGCGCGAAATTATGGTCATAGCCCTGCCCGAAGCGGATCTGCTCGTCGCGGCCGTCGCGAATGCCGTCGGCGATGCGGCGGGGCTGGCGGAAATCGAACACCGTTCCTTCCACCGGGCGCAGTTCGCCGGTCGGGATCAGCGTGGCGTCCACCGGCGTATAGGCTTTCGCCGGAACGGTCAGCAGATGGCCGGTCGCGCCTTCCGGCGACCCTTCGCCTGCGAGGTTGAAGATCGCGTGGTTCGTCATGTTGACAATGGTCGGCCTGTCGGTCTTCGCGTCGAAGGCGATGGTGAGCGCGCCCGCCTCGTCCAGCGAATAGGTGACGGTCACGTCGAGCTTGCCTGGATAGCCCGCCTCGCCGTCCGGGCTGACGCGGGACAGGACGAGGCGCGCCACCGGGCCCGCCTTGACCGAGGCGACCTTCCACACCTGCTTGTCGAAACCGGCGCCGCCGCCGTGCAGCGAATTGGTCTTGTCGTTGAGCGGCAACTGATAAGTCCGACCATCGAGCACGAAGCGCCCGCCGGCGATGCGATTCGCATAGCGGCCCACCGTCACGCCGAAGAAATTGGGGCGGTTCACATAGGAATCGAGATCGTCATAGCCCAGCACCACGTCGGCGGGCTTGCCGTCGCGGCCGGGCGCGACCACCGATTGCAGCGTCGCGCCATAGGTGAGGATCGTCGCGGATACGCCGTTTCCGGCGGTCAGGCGGATCGACTCGACCGCGGTGCCGTCTGCCAGCGTGCCTGCGGGCTTGCGCTCCACCTCGACCGCATGCGCCGCGCCCGCGACGCAAAGCGCCGCCGCCAGCGCGATCGAGGCCGCACTTGCCTTTCCTGTCCCAACCATATTGTCCTCCCGATGCCGGACGCCCCATTGACGAGCCGCCTCTACATATATAGTCCGACAAATTAAACAAGCGCAAGCCATGCCGCGACGGTGTAGAAACGACCGGGCCAAAGCAGGGCGAACTTAATTTGGAGAAGGGTGAGTATGGCTTCACCGATATCGACGACTACCGCTCCCGCACCGGAAAGCGACGCTTCCGGCACGCGCTACGGCCCGGCGCTCACCTTGCTCGCCAGCCTGTTCTTCATGTGGGGCTTCATCACCGTCATCAACAACACGCTGCTGCCGCACCTGCGCAGCGTGTTCGACCTCAGCTACACCCAGACGACGATGATCGAATCGGTGTGGTTCATCGCCTATTTCGTCGCCTCGATCCCCGCCGCGAAGCTGATCGAGCGGATCGGCTACAAGAGGTCGCTGGTCGTCGGCCTGGGCGTGATGGCGGCGGGCGCGCTGGGGATGATCCCGGCGGCGCGCATTCCTTCCTATACCGTCACGCTGATCGCGCTGTTCATCATCGCCAGCGGCATCACCCTGTTGCAGGTGGCGGCCAACCCCTATGTCGCGGTGGTGGGCAGGCCGGAAACCGCCTCGTCCCGCCTCAATCTGGTGCAGGCGTTCAACTCGCTCGGCACGACGCTGGCGCCGCTGTTCGGCGGCTATCTGATCCTCGGCCGCTCGACGTCGGGCACGGCGGAGGCGGGCACGGTGCTGACCCAGGCGGAGCGGCTAGCCGACGCGCAATCGGTGCAGTTGCCCTATCTGATCGTTGCAGGCGTGCTGATCCTCCTAGCGATCATCATCGCCCGCTTTCCGCTGCCGTCGATGGGCAAGGCGACGCAACGCGCCGCGCGCGAGGAACGCAAGCATCATTCGCTGTGGAATCACCGCAATCTGGTGCTCGGCGTGCCCGCGATCTTCATCTATCTGATCGCGGAAATCGGCGTGTCGAACCTGTTCATCAACTTCGTGTCGCAGCCGGAAATCGGCAATCTGACGCATGAGCAGGCCTCGCGCTATCTGTTCCTGCTGTGGGGCGGCATGATGGTCGGCCGCTTCGTCGGCAGCTTCGCGATGCGCAACCTGCCGCCCGAGCGGGTGCTGGCGGTGGCCGCCATCGGCGCCTTCGCGGTGATGATGATCGCGGCGTCGGCCACCGGCCATGCCGCGATGTGGGCGCTGATCTCGGTCGGGCTGTTCCATTCGATCATGTTCCCGACCATCTTCACCCTCGGCATCCGGGGCCTCGGCCCGCTGACCGAGGAAGGATCGGGCCTGCTGGTGATGGCGATCGCGGGCGGCGCGCTGGTGGTGGTGCAGGGCTGGATCGCCGACCATTACGGCCTCCAGACCTCGTTCCTGCTGACCGCCGCCTGCGAACTCTACGTGCTGTTCTACGCGCTCTGGGGATCGCGCCCCACCCACGCGCTGCCCGACCAGCGGATCGATTGAGGAAACGCCCCTTCGAAACGGGAAAGGCCCGGCTTCCATGTGAGGGAGCCGGGCTTTTTTGGCGATAGGGGTGCGGATATGGGGGTGGAGAGCGGACGTCCTATCCCCGTTCGCCCTAAGTTTGTCGACCCGAAGGGCGGGCGAAGCCCAACGGCTGCTTTTCTCTTGGGGCCAGAAGAAGGGCAGGGCTTCGACAGGCTCAGCCCGAACGGTTTCCTAAATCAACTCCTGGCCGAAATCAGCCGTTCCGCCTCACCCCGCCTTCAGGACGCCATGGAACTGCGCGTATCCTCCAGCGCCAGATCCACCAGCACCCGCATCGCGTCGCTGGCCTCGGCGGGGTCGCCCGCCGCGATCGCTTCATAGACGCGCATATGATCGGGGATGGGATTGCGCGGCAGCGCGCGCGAGCGTTGCTTGAACTGCGTCGTCCAGTTGACGGCGGCGCCGATGCTGGCGCTCAGCACCATCAGCGCGTCGTTGCGGGTCGCATGCAGGATCGCATTGTGGAAATCGCGGTCGGCCGCGCGCCCCGCCTCGGTCGCCAGCGTATGGCGGCGCATCGCGGCGAGCGCTTCCTTCATCGCCTTGAGATCGGCCTTGTCCCGCCGTTCCGCCGCGAGGCGCGCGGCCGCCGGTTCGACGATGGCGCGCAATTCGAACAGGCTGCGAACGAATTCGACGTCCGGCTCCCCAGCAAAGGCCCAGGCCAGCACTTCGGGATCGAGCAGGTTCCAGCGGTTGCGCGGCAGCACGCGCGTGCCTGCCTTGGGACGGCTTTCCACCAGCCCCTTGGCGGTCAGCACCTGAATCGCCTCGCGATAGGCGCTGCGCGATACCTCCAGTTCCTCGGCGAAGGCCACCTCGCCCGACAGGGTGTCGCCCGGCTGATATTGCCCCGACAAAATCGCGGTTCCCAGCTTGTGCGCTATCGCCCCGTGCAGCCGGCGGCCGGGGCCGCGCGCCTGCCGGCCGGGGCCGGATGCCTTTGCTTCCGCCTGCGCGGGTGCGGCCATGCCGCCCCGTTCGGACTTCGTTTCTGCCACGCTGTCTTCCTCCACCCTCTGATCCCTACCAGTCTCCCGCGCGGGACGAAATGGCAAAGATCGCAAAGGCACAAACATTCATTACAATGATTGCGTTCCGCTTCTCTCTATAATATGTCGGAGTAAATAAGGAGATTCAAAATGACCGAATTTCGCTCCGTGACGGCCGAAACCGGCCTGCCCGAAGGGGAGGCGTTCGCCGTTCATGGCCCGGCGGACGTCGCGGCGGCCTGCGCCGCGGCCGAGGCCGCGTTCGACATCTATCGCGCGACCGACCGGGAAAGCCGCGCCGCCTTCCTCGAACGAATCGCGGAAGAGATAGAGGCCACCGGCGATGAACTGATCGTCGCGGCGATGCGCGAAAGCGGCCTGCCGCACGCCCGGCTGGAGGGCGAGCGCGGCCGCACAGTCGGACAATTGCGCCTGTTCGCCGCCGTCGTGCGCGCCGGGCACTGGCAAGGGCTGCGCATCGACCCCGCGCTGCCCGACCGCCAGCCGCTGCCGCGCCCGGACCTGCGCCTGCGCATGGTCCCGCTCGGCCCGGTCGCGGTGTTCGGCGCGTCGAACTTCCCGCTCGCCTTCTCGACGGCGGGCGGCGACACCGCCTCCGCGCTCGCGGCCGGTTGCCCGGTCGTGGTGAAGGGCCATCCGGCCCATCCGCAGACCGGCGCGCTGGTCGCCGCCGCCATCGGTCGCGCGGTGCGGGCGTGCGGCCTGCCCGAAGGCACTTTCTCCCACCTCGTCGGCCCCGGCAACGAACTGGGCGCCGCGCTGGTGCAGGATCCGCGCATCGCGGCGGTGGGTTTCACCGGCTCCCGCGCGGGCGGACTCGCGCTGGTGAAGCTGGCGCAGGCGCGCGAGGTGCCGATCCCGGTCTATGCCGAAATGTCGAGCATCAACCCGGTGCTGCTGCTGCCCGAAGCGCTGAAGGCGCGCGGGGAAGCGCTCGGCGCCGCGTTCGTCGGCTCGCTCACCATGGGCGCGGGCCAGTTCTGCACCAATCCGGGCCTGGTCCTCGCGATCGAGGGCGAGGGGCTGGACGCGTTCACCGCCGCCGCCGCCAGCGGCATCGAGGCGGCGGAGGCACAGACCATGCTCACCACCGGCATCTGCGCGGCCTATGGCAAGGGCACCGAGGCGCTGCGGAACGCGGCGGCGGTCGAGACGCTGGCGCGGGGCAAGGACGGCAATGGCAGCACGCGCGGACAGGCCGCGCTGTTCCAGACCAGCGCGGCGGCCTTCCTCGCCGACAGGGCGCTGGGCCATGAAGTGTTCGGCGCCGCTTCCCTGATCGTGCGCTGCGCGGACGAGACGGAATTGCGTGCCGTCCTCTCCGCCCTCGAAGGCCAGCTTACCGCGACGCTGCACATGGACGACGCCGACACCGCGCTCGCCGCGCGGCTGCTGCCGCTGCTGGAGCGCAAGGCCGGGCGCATCCTCGCCAATGGCTGGCCCACCGGGGTCGAGGTCTGCCATGCGATGGTGCATGGCGGCCCGTTCCCGGCGACCTCGGACAGCCGCACCACCTCGGTCGGCAGCCTCGCGATCGACCGTTTCCTGCGCCCGGTTTCCTATCAGAACCTCGCCCCCGCCCTGCTGCCCGCCGAATTGCGCGACGAGGCGCGCGGCGACGGCGTGCCGAGGCTGGTCGACGGGACATTGAGCATCGCCTGACACCCCCCGTGGCGGGCCGGGCCCTGCCGGGAACGGCCCGCCTTTTTCCAACGTTTATCGCGCCGCCCTCTGTGCGGACGGCGCCCAGAGGAGAGATTTCGCTATGGCACTTCGTCTGCTGCAACATCGCGGCGCCGGCGGCAAGCGCTCGGTCATACTGGCCGACGGCGCGCAGGCCTGGTTCCTGCCGGGCGTGGAAAGCGTCCGCGCGCTGGCCCTGGAGGCGATCGCCGCCGGGCAAAGCCTCGCCGACACCGCCGCCGCCAGGGGCAAGGGCGATGCGGTCGACATCGCCGCCGAGTTCGAGGCCGGCACGCTGCTCGCGCCGATCGACCATGAGGACGACGCGCATGTGCTGCTGACCGGCACCGGCCTCACCCATCTCGGCTCCGCCGAGGGGCGCGACAAGATGCACAAGGAAGCCGCCGCCGCCGAGGCCAAGACCGATTCCATGCGCATGTTCCTCGAAGGGCTGGAAGGCGGCAAGCCCGCACCGGGCGCCGAGGGGCAGCAGCCCGAATGGTTCTACAAGGGCGACGGCTCGCAGCTCATCGGCTCCAACGTCCCCTTCGCCATGCCGGATTTCGCGAAGGACGGCGGGGAAGAGCCGGAACTGGCGGGCATCTACATCATCGGCGGGGACGGCACGCCCTATCGGCTCGGCCTCGCGCTCGCCAACGAATTTTCCGACCACGTGACCGAGCGGCACAATTATCTCTGGCTCGCCCATTCGAAGCTGCGGCAGGCCTCGCTCGGTCCGGAACTGCTGATCGGCGAGCTGCCCGCCCATGTCGAGGGCACCAGCCGCCTGCTGCGCGACGGGCAGACCGTCTGGGAAAAGCCGTTCCTGTCGGGCGAGGACAATATGTCGCACAGCATCGCCAATCTGGAGCATCATCATTTCAAATATGACCTGTTCCGCCGCGCGGGCGACGTGCATGTGCATTTCTTCGGCACCGCGACGCTCAGCTTCACCGACGGGGTACAGACACAGGAAGGCGACGTGTTCGAGATCAGCGCCGCGCCCTTCACCCTGCCGGTGCGCAATGCGCTGACGCGCGCGGCCCCCGCGCCCGTCGCGGTGAAGGCGCTGTAAGGCGATGGACCCGATCCGCATCGCGATCGTCGGCATGGGCAAGATCGCCCGCGACCAGCATGTGCCCGCGATCCTCGGCAACAACGCGTTCAGCCTCGCCGCCACGGTCAGCCCGCGCGACAGCGGGCTGGAGGACGTGCCGCATCATCGCGCGCTCGACGCGCTGCTGGACGAAGGCCCGGCGGTGGACGCGGTGGCGCTCTGCACCCCGCCGCAGGTCCGCTACGACCTTGCCGCGCTGGCGCTGCGGCGCGGCGTGCATGTGTTCCTCGAAAAGCCGCCCGGCGCCACGCTGTCGGAAGTCGCGGCGCTGAAGTCGCTGGCGGAAAAGACCGGCGCGACGCTGTTCGCCTCCTGGCATTCGCGCTTCGCGGCGGGGGTCGCCCCGGCGCGGGCGTGGCTGGCCGAGCGGCGGATCGATGCCGTGTCGATCGTCTGGCGCGAGGATGTGCGCGTCTGGCATCCGGGGCAGGACTGGATCTGGGAGCCGGGCGGCCTCGGCGTGTTCGACCCCGGCATCAATGCGCTCTCCATCGTCACCCATATCCTGCCGCGCCCCTTCTTCCTGAAGGAAGCGACGCTGGTGCTGCCGGAAAACCGCGCGGCGCCGATCGCCGCCGACATCCAGTTCCGCGACACGGCGGGCGCGCCGATCCACATGGATCTCGACTGGCGGCAGACCGGCCCGCAAAGCTGGGACATCGTCGTCGAAACCGACGCGGGCACGCTGAAGCTGGCGAACGGCGGCGCGGTTCTCTCCCTCCCCAGCGGGACGGAACATAGCGAGGATGTCGAATATCCCGGCCTCTACAGCCGTTTCGCAACGCTGATCCGGGGCGGACGCAGCGATATCGACATCGATCCGCTGCGCCTCGTCGCCGACGCCTTCCTGCGCGGCAGGCGGGAAACGACCGACGCCTTTTACGATTGAAAACCCACGATAAGGGAGGGGAAACATGATCAAAGCCCTGCGCCATGCGGCCACCGCGCTGCTCCTGTCGGCCACCGCACTGGCCGCGCCCGTCGCCGCCGTCGCCCAGACCGGCGGCAAGCCGACCACCGCGACCATCCAGGCGGACAAGCCCGGCCCGGTCTACGACCGGCTGATCTTCACCCAGTTCGCCGAGCATCTGGGCAACGGCATCTATGGCGGCCTGTGGGTCGGCAACGACAAGTCGATCCCCAACACCAACGGCTTCCGCAACGATGTGGTCGCCGCGCTGCGCAACCTCAACGTGCCCGCGATCCGCTGGCCGGGCGGCTGCTTCGCCGACGAATATCACTGGCGCGACGGCATCGGCCCGAAGGCCAGGCGCCCGGTCAAGGTCAACACCCATTGGGGCGGCGTGACCGAGCCCAACAGCGTCGGCACCCATGAGTTCATGGAACTGGTGCGGCAGATCGGCGCGGAGCCCTATATCGCGGGCAATGTCGGCAACGGCACCGCGCGGGAAATGGCCGAATGGGTGGAATATATGACCGCGCCCGCCGGCAGCCTCGCCGAGGAGCGCGCGCGCAACGGCCGCAAGGAACCGTGGAAGGTCCCCTATTTCGGCGTCGGCAACGAGCTGTGGGGTTGCGGCGGCAATATGCGGCCGGAGTTCGCCTCCGACGAGACCCGCCGCTTCGCCACCTTCGTCAAGGCCCCGGCGGGCACGAAGATCATAAAGATCGCGGCGGGCGCCAATGTCGACGACTATAGCTGGACCGACGCGATGATGCGCATCGCGGGCAGCCAGATCGACGGCCTGTCGCTGCATTATTATGTCCACCCGGCGGGCGGCTGGCCTCCCCGCGCGCCTGCGGTCGATTTCGACGAAACCGGCTGGGCCGACGCGCTGGCCGGGGCTTGGCGCATGGAGGAACTGATCGCGAAGCACAGCGCGATCATGGACAAATATGATCCGCAAAAGCGCGTGTTCCTCGCCGTCGACGAATGGGGCGCCTGGTATGCGCAGGATCCCGGCACGCATCCCGGCTTCCTGCGCCAGCAGAACACGCTGCGCGATGCGCTGATCGCGTCGATCCATCTCGACATCTTCGCCCGCCACGCCGACCGCGTGCGGATGACGGCGATCGCGCAGATGGTGAACGTGCTTCAGGCGATGATCCTGACCGAAGGCAGGAAGATGGTGCTGACCCCCACCTATCATGTGTTCGAGATGTACAAGCCCTGGCAGGACGCGACCGTGCTGCCGATCGCCATCGACACGCCCTGGTACGGCAAGGACCGCTTCACCATGCCCGCCGTCAGCGGATCGGCGGTGCGGGGCAAGGACGGCAAGGTCCATGTCGGCCTGTCGAACCTCGATCCCAATGTCGCCAACACGGTGACGGTGAAGCTGGAGGGCCTTTCCGCCGGTACGGTGTCGGGCCGGGTGCTGACCGCGCCCGCGATCAATGCGCACAACAGCTTCGACGCGCCCGAAACGGTGAAGCCCGCCCCGTTCACCGGCGCGCGGATCGACGGCGGCACGCTGACCGTCGCGCTGCCGCCCAAGTCGGTGGTGGTGCTCGACCTGCAATGATCCGGCGCGGGCGGCGCAGGACGCGCCGCCCGCCCTTTTCGCACAAGACGGCAATCAGGGGAGAGGCTCGCATGACGATGCCCTACATCATCACACTGGCGGGCGCGGCGATACTCGCCGTCGCCGGGACGGCGGGCGCGCAGCAGGCCGCGCAACCGTCCGAAACCACGCTCAACAGCCGCCTGTCCGGCGACCTCGCGCCCACTCATGACCCGGTCATCATCCGCGAGGGGGATGTCTATCATGTGTTCTCCACCGGCCATGGCGAGCGGCTGATCGAGACGCGCACGTCGAAGGACCTGGTGCACTGGACGGCGGGCAAGCCGCTGTTCACCGCCCTGCCCGGCTGGGCGAGCAAGGCGATCCCCGGCTCCAACGGCATGTGGGCGCCGGACATCTCCTATGTGAACGGCCGCTACCGCCTCTATTATTCCGTATCGACCTTCGGATCGAACCGCTCCGCCATCGGCCTTGCCACCAGCCCGACGCTCGATCCCGCCGCGCCCGGCTATGGCTGGCGGGACGAAGGGCCGGTGGTGATGTCGACCGAGCAGGACGATTTCAACGCGATCGACCCCAATTTCATCATCGACCGCGAAGGCCGCCACTGGCTCTCGCTCGGCAGCTTCTGGACCGGCATCAAGCTGTTCGAACTCGACCCCAAGACCGGCAAGCCGCTGAAGCCGGGCGAAAAGCCCTATTCCATCGCCCGCCGCCCCGCCCCGGCTGGCGGCCCCGCGCCGGTGGAGGCGCCGTTCATCGTCGAGCATGGCGGCTATTATTGGCTGATGGTGTCCTACGACTATTGCTGCAAGGGCGTGAACAGCACCTATTATACGGTGATCGGCCGCTCGAAGGAGATCACCGGACCCTATCTGGGCAAGGACGGCAGCGCGCTGATGGAAGGCGGCGGCACGATCTTCCTGCGCGCCGACCTGCGGGAGCAGCAGCGCTTTCGCGGGCCGGGCCATGCGGGCTGGCTGCGCGACAGGGACGGCAAGGACTATGTCGTCTACCACGCCTATGACCGGCAGGCCGACGGCGCGCCGACGCTGCGCATCGCGCCGGTCCGCTGGGGCGCGGACGGCTGGCCGGTCGCCGATTATTGACGGAGCGAACCAAAGCGCCCCTTCCCTTCGCCCGCCGCCTTTCATGAGGAACCAATCGGAGTATCGAGCATGACCCTTTCCCTGTCCCGACGCGGTTTCATCGCCACCACCGCCGCCCTTTCCGCCGCGCCCGGCCTCGCCCGCGCGGCCTCCCCCGCGCAGGCGAATGCGGGCGCGGGCGCGGGCGCGATCAACCCGCTGGTGAAGCAGCGCGCCGACGCGCAGATCTTCCGCCATGACGACGGCTATTATTACATGACCGGATCCGTGCCCGAATATGACCGGCTGGTGCTGCGCCGGTCGCGCACGCTGGCGGGCCTCGCCACGGCGGAGGAAGCGGTGCTGTGGCGCCATCAGGCGAGCGGGCCGATGTCCGGCTTTCTCTGGGCGCCGGAACTGCACAATATCGACGGGCGCTGGATCATGTATTTCGCCGCCGGTCCCAGCGGCGGCGGCGAGGATGTGTTCCGCATCCGCACCTATGCCGTCGCCTGCGACGGGGCGGATCCGATGACCGGTACATGGTCGGTGCTCGGCCAGTTCCAGACGCCGTGGGACAGCTTCAACCTCGATTCGACCGTCTTCGTCCATCGCGGCGTCCGCTATGTCGCATGGGCGCAGCGCGAGCCGGGGATCGAGACCAATTCCAACCTCTATCTCGCGCCGCTGGCCACGCCGCTGACGCTGGGCGCCAGGCCGACGCGGCTGACGGTGCCGACGCTCGACTGGGAAATCCGGGGGTTCAAGGTGGCCGAGGCCCCGGCGGTGCTGGAGCGCAACGGACGGCTGTTCATGACCTATTCGGCCAGCGCCACCGACGCGCGCTATTGCCTCGGCCTGCTGACCGCGCCCGCCGACGCCGACATCATGGATCCGGACGTCTGGGTGAAGTCGCCGGAGCCGGTGTTCGTCACCAATCGCGAAACCGGCGTCTACGGTCCCGGCCACAACAGCTTCACCGTGGACGAGCAGGGCCGCGACATTCTGGTCTATCACGGCCGCGATTATGAGGCGATCAGCGGCGATCCGCTGTTCGACCCCAATCGCCACACCCGCATCCAGCGGCTCTACTACAAGCCCGACGGCACGCCGGATTTCGGCATACCGGTGGGCAATGGCCCGCTGCCCGAACGCCTGTCGCCTTCGGGCGACGCGGGCAGCTTCCTGTTCCATGACGAGCGCGGCCTGCAGTGCGGCGCGGCGCCGTCGCTGCCCGCGACGCAATTCCGCATGCTGCCCGTGGGCGACGGGACGGAGACCGTCCGCCTCGCCCCGATCACCCGGCCGGACCTCCGCATCGTGGCCAATGCCGACGGCGCGGTTGCGCTGGCGGCCGACGACGGCAGCCCGGCCTTTGCACGGCGCAGCCAATTCCTCCGGGTAAAGGATGACGGGACGGAACGCTTCATCGCCGTCGCCGTGCCGGGCAAGGCGCTGGCGGTGAAAGGGAATCGCATCCTCCTCGCGCCGCGCGGCAGCAAGGCGTCGGGCTGGCGGATCGACTGAGTCCTGGCCTTTAAGTTCGGCAAAATATATTCATCCGGCGGGGGAGGGAGCGCATCCCTCCCCCGTTGCTTTTGCGTGGGCGTCTACTGGATATCATAAATAAATATATGATATTAAACACGTTTCTTTGACGTGCTGCATTGATGCAACAGTTCGACCCTCGTTCTGCCAGGCGCGATATTCTCTCTTGCACCGGACCTTTCTCAAGAATAAATAGTCCGAGTAATTATGGGCCGGCAAAGGGCCGGTTCATGGGGAGGATGGAAATGAATCTCAAGCCGATTACCCTTTGTTCCGCGTCCATCGCCGCGCTGCTGACGGCAGGCGCAGCCCATGCGCAGGCCGGGGCCAGCCAGCCGCAAAGCGCGGTTTCCCAAAGCGATCAGGCGGATGCGGACGCGGGCGAGATCATCGTCACGGGCGTTCGCGCATCGATCGTCGGCGCGCTCAACGTCCGCAAGGAATCGACCCAGATCGTCGATTCGATCGTGTCGGAGGATGTCGGCAAGCTGCCGGACAATAATGTGGTGGAGGCGCTCCAGCGCGTCACCGGCATCCAGGTGACGAACCGCACCGGCGGCGAGGCGGCGGCCATCTCCATCCGCGGCCTGCCCGACGCGCTCACCACGCTGAACGGCCGCAACATCTTCACCGCGGCCGGCCAGTCCTTCTCGCTTCAGGATATTTCCGCCAACCTCGTGCGCCAGGTCGACGTCTACAAGACCCGCTCGGCCGACCAGATCGAAACCGGCCTTGCCGGGCAGGTCAACGTCGCCACCCGCCACCCGCTCGATTTCGACGGCTTCGCCATTTCGGGCCTGGTGCGCGGCATCTACAACGAACAGGCCGACAGCTATAATCCCAACGCCGCGCTGCTGATCTCCAACCGCTGGGAAACCGGCATCGGCGACATCGGCATCCTCGTCAACGGCAGCTATACCCGGACCAAATATCGCGACATGACCGTGACGGCGGGCGCCATGGTGCCGTTCGCGACGGAAAATCCGACCGCCGGCTCCGGCCTCTCGCCGCTGGAGCGCATCTTCCCCGGCGCGGACAACGAGAACTGGACCCCCGGCCTCAATTACGGCCTGCCCACCGCGCCAGGCTCGACACTGAACATCAACGGCGTCGACGTGCCCTATTATCTCTCGCGCGATGCGATCTTCAGCTCCGACCTCTACGGCAAGCGCGAGCGGCCCTCGTTCAACGTCGCGCTGCAATGGGCGCCCAACAGCAGTTCGGTCTACACCGCCGAGGTGTTCTATGCGGGCTTCCGGGGCGAGACGTTCAACAGCCTTCAGTTCAGCTTCGTCGACTGGTGGGGCAACCCCGGCACCGTCGAGCTGTATGACGGCACCAACATCGTGAAATCCCGCACCGGCGTGGCCGACGTCTACGGCTTCAACAGCGGCGACTTCACGAAGAACAAGACCGACAGCTTCGTCTACGCGCTGAACGGCAAATGGGACCTGGGCGAACAGGGCAGGATCGTCGCCGACCTCGCCTATCAGACCAGCACCTACAAGACCTCGTTCATCGCGCTGCGGACCGATCGCGTCGCCAACTCGATCTCGGCCGATTTCAACGCGGGCGGCGGCATCCCCTCCTATCATTTCGACGACGATTCGCTGCTGACCGACCCCAGTGTCTGGAATCTGGCGCAGTTCTACGACAATGCGTCGAAGGACAAGGGCAGCGCGATCACCTTCACGCTCGACGGCGACTATGGCTGGGACGAGGGCTTCCTGCGCCGGATCAAGGCGGGCTTCCGCTATGACGACCGCAAGGCGGCGACCTCGGTGCGCACGCAGGACGCCGGCGCGCCCGGCCTCGTCAACTTCTCGACGCTCGACGAAGGCGCCTATTTCACCAATTCGGACTTCTTCGAGGGCCGGGGCGACATTCCGACCAGCTGGGTGCTGCCGAACGGATACTGGCTCCACAAGAACGCCGACACCATCCGCTCGCTCTACGGCGTGAGGACATCGGACCAGCTCGCGCTGCAGAAGGTGTTCGACATCGACGAGAACACCATCTCGCTCTATGCGCAGGCCGACGGGGAGCTGTCGATCTTCGGCCGTCCGCTGAAAGTGCAGGGCGGCGTGCGCTTCGTGACGATCGACACCAACTATAATTTCTTCGACCGCTACAACAACGGCGCGCTGACCCGCGTGTCGAGCCAGTCGAAGAAATTCCTGCCGAGCTTCACCGCCCGCTACGAGATCACCGATAACCTGCGCGTGCGGTTCAACTATGGCGAAACACTGCGACGGCCCAATTTCACCGACATCAACCCCAACTACACGCTGACCGGCGACCTCACCAATGTGGGCTATGGCAGCGGCACGGCGGGCACGGCGACGCTGAAGCCGACCCATTCGAAGAATTACGACCTCGCCCTCGAATGGTATTTCGACCGCGACAGCGCGATCTACGTCACCGGTTTCCGGCGCGAGATCGAAGGGCTGGTGGTGCCGCTCACGATCATGGAATATATCCCCAACAACGGCATCATCGCCGGGGCGACCGACAATTTCGCGATCACCCGTCCGGTCAACGCGTCCAACGGCGTGCTGAAGGGCGTGGAAGTGGGCGTCACCTATTTTCCGCACTATCTGCCGGGGCCGCTGGACGGGCTGGGCTTCGTCGGCAGCCTGACGATCCTCGATTCCAACCAGAACATCCCGGAAAGCGACGGGGCGGGCAACATCATCGGCCAGTCCTCCTCGTCCTTCTTCGGCGTGTCGGACCTCTCCTACAATGCGACGCTGGCCTATGATAACGGGCCGATCGGCGCGCGCCTCTCCTACATCTGGCGCAAGGCCTTCCTCGCCAACAACGAGGCGCGGCTGTTCGCCAACCCGATCGGCGTGTGGCGCACCCCGGAAAAGAGCCTCGATTTCCAGCTGACCTGGAACCTCTCGGACAGGCTGGGCCTGACCTTCGACGCGGTGAACATCACCAAGTCGAAGCAGCAGACCTATTACCGGTTCGACAGCGCGGGCGACGCCGAGAAATATAATCTGGGCACCACGCTGCTGGCGCGCACCTTCGCGCTGGGCGTCCGCTACACCTTCGACTGATCCATGCCCAGGGATGCAGGTTCTCCCCCCGCATCCCGTTCCCCGGCGGCCATGGCGGAAGCTTCTCCACTTCCCTCATGGCCGTCGCTTTTTTCCGAAACGGGAGGACAAGCATGCCCCGCCGCCCCTTCGGCCGTCTCGCCGCCACCCTGCTCGCGGCCGCCGCGCTGCTGACCGCCGGGGCCGCAGGCACGGCCGCCCCTCCTTCCCCTCTTCCCCCGTCCGGTCTGGACCGCCACCGCATCGCGGCCGAGCGCTTCGGCAATGACGCCCGCTGGTATGAGGACCGCATCCCCTTCCTCGAAACCGCCGATCCGAAGATCGACGCGGTCTATTATTATCGCTGGGCGCTCTATCGCGCGCATCAGCGCGATCTGGGCGAGGAAGGCTATATCTCGACCGAGTTCCTCGACGATGTGCCGTGGCAGCGCGAGCCCTATGCCAGCCTCAACGACGCGACCGGCTTTCACCTCGGCGAAGGGCGCTGGCTGCGCGACCGGCGCCCTGCCGACGACTATGTGAATTTCATGTACCGGGGCGGCAACGACCGCCATTTCACCGACCATATGGCGGACTCCGTCTGGGGCCGCTTTCTCGTCGACGGCGACCGCGAAGCCGCGCTGCGGCACCTGCCGGTGATGCGGCACATCTATCGCCTGTGGGACGAGAAGTTCGACTTCGCCAAGGGCCTCTATTTCGTCGAGCCGCTGCTCGACGCGACCGAATATACGGTGTCCTCCATCGACGCATCGGGCGGCAAGGACGGGTTTCGCGGCGGCGACAGCTTCCGCCCGTCGATCAACAGCTATATGGCCGCCAATGCCCGCGCGCTTGCCCGCCTGGCGGAAATGGCGGGCGATGCGGCGATGGCGCGCGACCATGCCGCCCGCGCCGAGGCGCTGCGCGCCCGCCTGCTCGCCGATCTGTGGAGCGAGCGCCTCACCCATTTCATCGACCGCTATCAGGTCGACAACGAGCATGTGAAATATTGGGCGCCGATCCGCAATCGGGAGCTGGTCGGCTATCTGCCGTGGATGTTCGATCTGGTGCCCGACGATGCCCGTTACGCGGCGGCCTGGACGCATCTGCTCTCCCCCGCCTCGCTCGCGGGCAAGGCGGGCATGCGCACGGTGGAGGCGGGCTATGAGCATTATATGCGCCAGTACCGCTATCTCGGCGATGCGCCCGAATGCCAGTGGAACGGCCCCGTCTGGCCCTATCAGACGACGCAGGTGCTGCACGCGATGGCCAATCTGCTCGATCATTACCGCGAGCGCGGTCCGGTGACGCGCAGCGACTATATGCGCCTGCTGCGCCAATATACGGCGCTGCATTATCAGGGCGACCGGCTGGATCTGGAGGAGGATTATCACCCCGAAACCGGCCGGCCGATCGTCGGCCTCGACCGCAGCCATCATTATTTCCATTCGGGCTATGTCGACCTGATCCTGACCGGGCCGGTCGGCATCCGTCCCCGCGCCGACGACATGCTGGAGGTGAACCCGCTGCTGCCCCCGGCGGGCGATCCGCAGGCGCTCGACTGGTTCCGGGTCGAGAACGTCCCCTATCACGGCCACCTTATCGCGATCCGCTGGGACAGCGACGGCACCCGCTATCGCCGGGGCAAGGGGCTGGCGATCGAGGTGGACGGGCGCGAGGTCGCCCGGCGGGAAACGCTGGGCCGCCTGACGGTGGACCTGCCCCGCGCCGCACCGCCGGAGCCCGCGCGGCCGATCAACCGCGCGGTGCAGCTGGTGCGCGGGCGCTTTCCGATCGGCTCGGCCTCCAGCGGCACCGAGACGGAAAATCTGCACGATGCGATCGACGGGCGGCTGTGGTTCTTCCCCGAACTGCCCAATGGCTGGTCGTCCGCGCCCTCGCCCGCCGAGCAATGGTATGCGATCGATTTCGGCAAGCCGATCGACATGGCCCGCGCGGAGCTCGCCTTCTTCGCCGACGCCAGGCGCTTCGCCGCGCCGCTCGACTATCGGATCGAGGCATGGATCGACGGCCGCTGGCAGGCCCTCGCCCGCCCGCAGGGCAGGCCGCTCGCCAACGGGGTGACGCCGGTGCAGTGGCGGCCGGTCAAGGCGAGCCGGATCCGGCTGGCCCTCCGCCAGCCCAGGGGCCGCGCCACCCGGCTGGTGGAATTCAAGGTCTTCGGCGAATAGGCGGCCGCGCTCAGCGCGGCGCCCGCGCCGCCGCCACGAAAGCCGCCGCGTCCGCCGCCACCTCGGCCGCCGGCTTGCCCGCGCGATAGAGGTTGGAGCCGAGGCCGAAGCCGTCCGCCCCCGCCGCGCGCCATGCGGGCATCACCTCCGGCGTGATCCCGCCCACCGCCAGCACCGGCACCTCGGGCGGCAGCACCGCGCGCTGCGCCTTCAGGAAGGCGGGGCTCGCCCCTTCGGCGGGGAAGAGCTTCAGCCCATGCGCGCCCGCCGCCAGCGCCGCGAAACCCTCGGTCGGGGTGAAGAAGCCGGGCAGCGCGACCATGCCCGCGGCGACGCTCGCCGCGATCACCGCGCCATCGGCATTGGGCGACACCATCAGCCGCCCGCCCGCGCCCGCGACCCGCGCGGCCTGATCGGCTGTCAGCACCGTGCCCGCGCCGATCAGCGCGCCGTCGCCATGGCGGCGGGCCAGCCGGGCGATGCTGTCATAGGGATCGGGCGAGTTGAGCGGCACCTCGATGATGCGGATGCCCGCCTCGACCAGCGCGTCGCCGATGGCGTCGATCTCGCCCGGCGTCACGCCGCGCAGCACCGCGACCAGCGGGCAGGCGGCAAAGGCGGAACGGAACAGGGCCAG
>Ga0180222_1001671_pt1 | contig 21390 bp, 40 predicted proteins | sample eDN5th37CKraftOP_FD_151336 | JGI IMG/M metagenome (GOLD analysis project Ga0180222, IMG submission 151336) | Enriched Organic Plus compost microbial communities from Emeryville, California, USA - eDNA 5th pass 37_C Kraft OP (version 2) (version 2) ... | reverse complement strand
ACCGCGCGGATGAACTCCGCCGCGACCTCGGCATTGATCGCGTTGCCGCTGATACGAAGTCCGCCCACTCGCGCGGGATGGCTTGGAGCCAGAGGGAATGTTCCAGCGTCAACGGGCCGCCAGCGTGGGCCTCCGGGGTCTCGGCAGAGGAGCCAATCAGCATCTCGCCAGAAGCCGTTAACCGGCCCCGGATCGCCGTGACCTGTGCCGCCGCTCCCGGCAGGCGATCCGTCCCCTGCGATGGTCCTCCGTTCGGGCCGTCCTGCGCGCAGGGTGTCGGCCAGCCAGACAGCCTCGCCTGCTCCGCCGTGGATTGGCCGAAGCCATTCCCCGAAACTCCCTTCCATCTCTCCTTGGCCGCGACCCTGCGAGCGGCTTTCTTGCCCAAGTCCCCATCGTTCGGGTTCGCTGTCGGCGTGGCCCAGCCCGCCAACTGCACCTGCTGCGAAAGCGGATTTCCCGTATCTTGCGGACGCGCCGGCAATGACCCCCGCCGTCCGTCCGTAGCCGTCGCCGTATTCCATCCCGCCAGCCAAGCCGTCCGACCAAGCAGCCCGTTGATCGGAACGTTCGGGCAGTCCGACCCGTCCTTCCAATCCCTCGCTGTCGGGGTAGGCCACCCAGAAATTCCGGTGGCGGATGTTCGGCGCGCCGAAGCCCGCAGACGCAAGCGGGACACACCCGAAGGCGTAGTCCAGGGCTTCCACGTCAGCTTGTACAAGGTCGAGCCACAGGTCTGCGTCCTTGCCATCAACCTGCTCGCCAATGATGACGACAGGTTCGCACTCTCCGGCGAGCCAGTAGAAAGAGGGCCATAGGTGCCGCTCGTCAGCAAACCCAAGGCCTTTGCCTGATTTGCTGAAAGGTTGGCATGGGCAGGAACACGTCCAGAGCGGGCGCGAGTCCGGCCAACCGGCGCGGCGGGCCGAATAGCTCCAGATGCCGCCTCCAGCGAAGAAGTGGCACTGAACAAACCCGGCAAGGTCGGATGGTCGAACATCTCGGATATCCCGTTCATCGACCACGCCGGGAGCGATCATGCCCGCCGACATCGCTTCGCGTATTGTCCGCGCCGCGAGGGGATCGTTCTCGTTGTAGTAGGCGACCACGGATCACAGCCCGGCCGCCACTTCGCGAGCCATGCCGATAGACGGGCAGGTCCGGACCAGCTTCTCGCCGGCATAGACGACATAGTCGCCGTCGATCAGCCAGCAGGTGACGCCGTTACCGTGATCGAAGACCTTCGCCATCTTCATCTCCCATGTTCGCCGCGAGGCGGGGTGTGTGGGGAGAGGTGTACACGTACGCTGTACACTCGTCAACGGAGACGTACATAAAAAATGTTCAGAACGCGATGGACTAGCGCGAATCGCGGTTTTCAGCCAATCTCGGTGCGGGAGGGGCTGAAATGCGCACTTGGGGGCTGTGTTTGTGTGTCATGCTATTCGGCTGCGATCAGCCGAAAGAAAGCAGCACTCGGGATATCGCCCAGGTCGGGCTTGGAAATAGCCGAGACGCGTTATCGCAGATCGACGAGCTCAAACAGGAGAATGCGCGCCTACGGTCGTTCAGCAATGAATTGTTTGATTACACAAAGGCCGTTCAGGCTGAAGCAGACGCCATCCGTCGCGACCACGACTCGCTAGTCAAAACGGTAAACGGGAACGTTGATATAGAAAACAGGCAGATCGCCGAGCTGAACGCTCGCGTCAAAGAATTAGAGGCGCGCCTTGGCTATCAGCGATAGCCAGCATACAAATCGGCGTTGTTCAACACACGATGGATTGCGCCTACCTGCTTCTTATCGATGGAGAACTCAACGGGCGGATTGTACTGCTTTAAATCGATTCGCGTTGCCGTCTCGCGAACGAGAACCTTGATCAGCACCGCTGCCACCCGTTCGTCGTCGCCGTCCTGCTTCCGCAGATAAACCACCACATCATCGCCTATGACGGGCGGCCGCTTGGGGTCGACAAACGCAATCTCACCAGGGTGGAATCGCGGCGCCTGAGACTCGCCCCTTATGTACACGCCATACAAACCTTGGCGGTTTGCCACTCCCGGCGGCCGGAGGAGATAATCAAGCGGCTCCGCCATCTCCATCAGGGTTTGCTCGACCACGTCATCCTCCGCGAACGTCCCTAAGGCCGTGGAGTAAACAGGGACATCCCGAGGCAGGTCCACATACTTCGGCGGCAGGATCTTATTCGGCTCAACTTCATACACGCCGGCCATGCCGGTCAATGCCAAAATTTCAGCGCGCGCGATCGGCGGCTCACCTCTGCCCTCTAGGACATCCGCAAGTTTATTCGCGACGGACGGTTTTAGGTCCCCATCGAAGGCTGGCTCAATGTAGCGCTGCACGCCTGATCCGTGAGAATAACCCGCAGCTTGGGCAAATGCGCGTACGCTCAAGCCTGCGCGCTCCATCAACGCCCTCAATCTGGCACCGGTAGTTGGATCGTCTGACACGTACGACTTATCGCGAAACAAATGTACATATTCCACGTTGACGTGTGTACAGTCGGGGTGTACGCATTGTGTATGACCGACCATAGAGAAATCATCACGCGCCTTGGGGGCATACGAGGCCTCGCTCGCCGCTTGGGTCATAAGCACCATACCACGGTGCAGGGCTGGTTTGAGCGAGGGCGTATACCGCCCAGCCGTCTATCGGAGGTCATCGATGCGGCACATGAGGTGTCACAGGAGCACCCCGCCGATTTCAGCAATCATGATCAGTCCCCCTCGCGAGTCGATGCGGCGACTGTAGCAGACGGAGGCGCGCGGTGACCCGCCTCCCCACCTTCCACGAGTTCGCCGCAGCGATGAAAGCGGCGCACATCGCCAACCAGCGCGTGGCGGCCCTGATGGGGAGGAGGCCGGCATGATCGGCCATCGCTCATCCCGCCTGCACAAACGGTGCTGCCCGCGATCCGGTCAGGATTGTGCCCTGGCAGCCGTTACAGGCCCACGTGGCGCTCTGGTTGGGTACCTTCGCCCTGATCTGGAGAATCGACTTCTTGCCGGCATCGTAGCAGGCTGCACAAAGCCAATGCGGCGGCTCGCCGTTCTCCATTTCCGGCTTCAGGGCATACGCGTAGGCGCCGGTAGCAACGCACTCAAGGCGATAGCGGGCGCGCTCTGCGGTCCAGTCTTTAAGGCGCGCGACCTCCTTTTCGAGATCGCCTTCGCGCTTAACGAGCGCCGCATGGTTGTCCTGTGCCACAAGCAATGCAGCTTGGGCGTCGATCGGCGAACAGGCCGCCGCATGAGCCCGGCCGCACCCAAGGCGATCACGCAGACGATGCGGTCGCTTATGGTCTCCTGTTGGCCTCTGCCATCCGGCGTAGCTCTGAAAGAATTGGATCGAGACCACGAACATAATTCGCCGACACGTCATTCGGCTGAAGCGTCTCGCCATCCTCAGAATTTTCAAGGATCTCGCTGATGGCCGAAGCATATGCATCAACATCCTCTGGCAACGCTACGCCGCGCACGACCATTGCGCGCAGGAGCTGCAAGGACGCGACCAGTGCTGCGTTGGCGACTCGCCATTCGGGGCTGAACATTCCTCTTCATCGCACAGAGCGCTCGCGATCGGAAATCCGCCTCCCCACCTTCCACGGGTTCGCCGCAGCGATGAAAGCGGCGCACATCGCCAACCAGCGCGTGGCGGCCCTGATGGGGAGGCGGCCGGCATGATCTGGCTCGACATCCTTGTGATCGTCGCATCCGGCGCGATCGGCGCCTTCTTCGGCTGGAAGATCAGCGATCATGAATGGCGCCTCCGTACGCTCGAGGCGCAGTCCCCCGAAAGGAAATCCGCATGACCGAATATGAGCAGCAGTTGTTGCGCCTTGAGTGCCTGCGTATGGCGCTTGGCGTGGCGTCGGCCGTCTTGGCGAAGGACGCCAATCCCGGCGATACGGTTGCGCGGGCACAGCGTTATTATGACTTCGTGACGGGCGCCAGCTCGAAGTCGCCGCGCGAGCAGATCGAAGCCGCGCTGGATGCCGCCAATGTCCGCTAACTCACAGGTTGCTGTAGTCCGGCTTGTAGGAGACATCGGTCTCCTGGATGGCCGAGAGGCACGCTTTGTACAGGCGAAGAACATTGGCTTCGCTGCGCGCCTGCGGGTCGGACTGCGGCGCGAGAATAAGCTTCGTAAGCTCGAACGCGACTGCTTCTGGCGTGCCAGGATAGTCAGACATTTCAATCCTCCTGTTGGTGTCAGCGACCACAGGATGGCCGAACTGCCGGCTCGGAGCAATCCGGGCCGGCGGGGAGGTGTGTTGTGAACACGGCACTTCGCGTAGCGCGCATCTGCGCCGTCTTCCTCATTTTTGCCTTCTACGCGTTCAGCGCCGGGATGATGGTGGCCGTGTTCGCTAAGCGCTTCGGCGCTGATGAGTTCACCCAGGGTGTCTGGTTTTGCGCAGGAGGAGTCCTGCTTCCGAACATCCTCTTCAAGATTATCGGTGCGAAAATCGCTGACGAGGAGCGCGCCTGAATGCCCGCCCTCCTCTTCACCCACATCCCGCTCGCCGCGCGTGATCCTCGCCATCAGCCTCGCAACAAGGCTGCCGATCGCAACGGCTTCGGGCGATTCGTCCATATTCATGCTGCGGTGCAATAGATGATGACCAAACCGACAATCCACGGCACACGGCGCACGCTGACCGCTTCCTCCATATTGGAGGCGATCGGCGGCGAGCTGTCCCTTATCCGCGAGCAGGACGGCCTGACATGGAAGGATGTCGGGCGCGTTCTCGGCAAGAGCGAGGATCAGGCGGCCAAGTATGCTGACGGCAGCGCCGAAATGGGCATCGTCGCCTTCGCCTTTGCCAAGCGCGAGTGGAACGGCCGTTTCACCGGCGCGCTCGACAAGCTGGTGCACGGTGCCCGGCATCATTCGAGCGATGACCGCTCGAAACTGACCGCCGTGCTGAGGGCTGCGGCCAAGATTGCCGAAGCGCTCGAAAACGATGAGCAGATGGACCCCGAGGAGGTCCGCGATGCTCGCGCCCAGCTTGAGGACGGTCGGGACGCGATCGAGGAGCTGCTGGGCAAGCTTCAGCCGAGGGCGGTGGCATGAGCTATCCAGCCCGCATAACCGCCCAACGGTACGATGCCATCATGAACGGTATCCATCAGCTCGCCGCTGAGCATCGGATTTCGCTCGATACGCTCGGCAAGATGGTCCGTATCGCCAGTGCGCAGCGGAATGCCTGCAAGGTCTGCGGCAAGGTATCGGAGGGCTGCGAGTTCGCTCGCTGCGGCATGCGGCGATGACCAGGCCATTCATCGCACCCGCGCCCCGTCCATACATCTCCGAGATCCAGAAGCTCACCTGTGAGTATTTCGGAATCTCGCACGATGATCTGGTAGGCGAGAGCAGGCTGCGTGTCATGTCCCGCCCGCGCCAGATCGCGATGTACCTGTGCTGCGAGATGACTGCGGCCTCAACTCCGCAGATCGGACAACGGTTCATGGGACGCGATCACACCACGGTGATCCATGCGCGCCGCCAGATCGAGAGGCTTCTGCCGATCGACGATGAGGTGGCTGCCGCAGTCTCGACCATCGCCGCGTGCGCCAGTGCGTACGCCAACAACCGTATCCCGGCTCAGCCGGAAACAATGAAGGTCCGCGCTGCCTGAGAACAACGCGGACCTTCCCCATGAAGGAAGGAGAACTCTAATGGAAAGTGTCCCGGCGGTCTACACCGCCATTGCTGCGGTCCAAGGAGAGCTGGCCAAGGTCGGCATCTCCAAGGACAATGTTAATCAGCAGCAGAAGTACAAGTTCCGCGGGATCGACGACGTTTACAACGTCCTCTCGCCCATGCTGTCGAAGCATGGCCTATGCATCCTGCCGCGCATGCTGAGCCGGGATGTTGTCGAGCGCAAGAGCGGCAATGGCAATGCGCTGTTCTACGTGACCGTGGAGGCCGAGTTCGATTTCGTCGCTGTCTCCGATGGCACCAAGCACACCGTGCGGACCTTCGGCGAAGCAATGGACAGCGGAGACAAGGCTACCAACAAGGCCATGTCTGCTGCCTACAAATACGCTGCCTTCCAAGCGTTCGCGATCCCCACTGAGGGCGACAACGACGCTGACGGCACGACGCACCAGGTGCAGGCCAATAACTTCATCACGGAAACCCAGGCATCGGATCTTCAAGCGCTCGCCGAAGAGGTTGGAGCCGACGTGAAAAAGTTCTGCACCTATTTCAAGGTTCGTACGCTATCGCAGATCCTTGCCTCCGATTACGATCGCGCGGTTTCGGCCTTGGAAGCGAAGCGTCGGAGGGCTGCGTGATGGAACAGCGCACAGCAGAATGGTTCGCCGCTCGCTGCGGGAAGGTCACGGCCTCGCGCGTCGCTGACGTGATCGCAAAGACCAAAACTGGTTGGGGCGCATCTCGTGCAAACTATGCTGCCCAACTTGTCGCCGAGCGGCTGACCGGCGTGCAGGAGGAAAGCTTCTCTAACGCCGCGATGCAGTGGGGGACCGAAAAGGAGCCCGAGGCCAGGGCCGCCTATTGCTTCTTCGCCAATGCGGATGTGGTCGAGATCGGATTTGTCGACCACCCGACCATTCAGATGAGCGGCGCTTCGCCGGATGGGTTGATCGGCGAAGATGGCCTTGTGGAGATCAAGTGTCCGAACACGGCGACCCATATCGCGACGCTGCTCAGCGGTAAGATTCCCGAGAAATATGTTACACAAATGCTGTGGCAGATGGCATGCACTCAGCGCGAATGGTGCGACTTCGTGTCATACGATCCGCGCCTTCCGGAAAGCATGCGATTGTTCGTGCGCCGACTCGAGCGCGACCACGCGGCAATTGAATCCCTGGAGAATGATATCGCCGATTTCCTCGTCGAGGTGAGCCAGACGGTAGAGCGCCTGCGGGACAAATATGAGTCGCATGTGCTTCCGCCGGAGAGCGTGCAGCTTCTCCAACTTATTCGAGCGGGGTGAGCAAATGTTCGCTCTCGGAAACTCGTTCGCGCTCGGTGACCTATGATCTACGGTCAGGATGTACCAACCTGTATCCTCAGCCCAGAACTGGTGCGGGAGATACGAATGGCACGCTCAGGCGGCGAACAATACAAGGTGATCGCACGCCGCTATGGCGTGAGCCCTCGGCAGATCCAACGCATCTGCTACCGCAAAGCATGGAAGTGGGTGGACTGATGCGCGTTGATGTCCGCCCTCGCCATCGCAACGCGCCGAGGCCATCGGAGAAAAGCGCCACAAGCTTCCTCCAGTGGCTGCGCGGACGCCCCTATCTCATCGGTGGCAACTGCGCCGGCCGCATCGAGGCCGCCCACGTGGATTATGCTGGCGACAAGGGCATGGGCACCAAGTCGAGCGATCGGTACGCCGTGCCTCTCTGTGCTGCGCATCACGCCGAACAGCACAATGCAGGCATCCGCACGTTCGAAGCGCGGCACAACGTCAACATGCTCTCGGCTTCCATGGCCTATTGGAAGGCTTGGCCGGGCCGCTTGAAATGGGAGCAGGCCAATGGCTGACGAGGCCCCTCTCTTCTTCGAGAAGCGCCTTGGCGGCCTCTTTCCGGTCTGCCCGGCGGCCGAGCGTGCTCTTGCGGCGATCTCTGGTCGCGTGCGGGTGAAGATGACGCGCCCCCAGGGCAACAACAAGCGCATCGCGCTCTACTGGATCGTGCTCGGCATCGTGGCTCCGATGCTTTCCGAGCGCTGCGAGGGTGATGCGCTGGATGATCAGATGCTGCATCGGATCCTGAAGGACCGCCGTGGCTTGTACAGCACGACCACGCTCCCGAGCGGCGAGGTGGTCAAGAATTACGACAGCATCTCGTTCCATTCCATGATGGAGGTGGAGCGGGCGGCCTTTATCGACTGGGCTTTCCAGACGCTATCCAACTGGCTCGGCGTGCCGGTCGAGAGCTTGCTTGATGAGGGGAGGCAGGCAGCATGATGCGGATCGTCCTGCCTTGGCCGCCGAAGGAGCTTTCTCCCAATGCGCGGCCTCATCACATGGCCAAGCGGCGCGCTCTCAACAAAGCACGGTCCTGGGGATTTGCTGCGGCCAAAGAGGCCCGCGTCAGCATAGCTGCCGGTGATGTGCCTGTTATCCTCACCGTGACCTTCTGCCCGAAGACGCGAAACAAGGTCGATCAGGACAACGCCATGGCGTCCTGCAAGGCCTATTTCGATGGCATCGCCGACGCGCTCGGGGTGAACGATAGCCTCTTCCGGTTCCGCGAGCCTGTCATGGCAGAGCCTGTGAAGGGCGGTCAGGTGATTGTGGAGATCGCCGAGTGAGCCGCTGGTTCCGCCTCTATGACGAATTCTTGGATGATCCCAAGATACAGCGCCTGCATCCGGATGACTTTCGGAAGGAGTTTTTGGCCGCGATAGCAGGGAACTCGTCGGCCTTCAGTGATTATATCGACGGCCCATTTTCGCGGCCCTCTATCGCCGAATGGAAGGCGCTGAGAGCGGCTGTGTTCGCGCGCGATGATTACACCTGCCAATACTGTGGTGCGCGCGCTGTTTCGCTCGAATGCGATCATGCTGTCCCCGTTAGTAGAGGCGGCTCTAGCGAGCTTGGCAATCTCAAAACTTCCTGCCGTCCCTGCAACCGCAGGAAGGCAACGAAGACGGTGGAGGAGTTTGTCCATGAGCAATGATTGGTTCCGCTCCTGGCATGGCGCTCCAACCGATAACAAATGGCTCCTGATCGCCAAGCGCGCAGGCGTCCGACCGATCCATGTGTCCGGCACATGGTGGGCACTTCTCGACCATGCCTCCCAACACTCCGATCGCGGGTATGTCGGCGATTTCGACACCGAGACGTTCGCACTGTTCGCAGGCATGGAAGAAGAACACGTGTCACGCATTGTCACGCAGCTATGTGACAAGGGCCTGATCGTGAATGGCCGCATAGCGAATTGGGGTAAGCGGCAGCCCCGAAAAGAGGATGGCACGGCGGCAGAACGCCAGCGTCGTCATCGGTCAAAAAACGGCGGAAATCCGCCATCTGGTGACAATCCGACCGACCCTGATGGCTCCCTTAATGGCGCCCGTCACGCTCTGTCACGCAATGTCACGCTAGATAAAGATAAGAGTAGAGAAGAGTATTCCGATGCTAACGCATCGGCCACAGTCGTGGCGCACCCTGCATCCGACTTCTGCAAAGCGGTTTTCGATAGCGGAAAGGCTATCCTCGCCGCCGCGGGATACGACACTCGGCGAGCAGGCTCCGTCATCGGCCGTTGGCGCAAGACGCTCGGAGACCCCGAGCTTCTGATCATCCTGAAACAGGCCGAAATCGAGCAGCCGTCCGAACCATTGGAGTGGATCACGGCCGCTGTGGAGACACGCAATGGAACACGTAAACCCAATCCTTCAGCGAATAGCCTCCGGGGAGCCCGCCCCGACCCCATCTACGATGCGTGGCGCAACGCCGTCGCCGAGGAACGTTCCGCCGGCAGTCAAGAGATTGATCCTGGAGCTTGGTCTTCGCTACCGGCCATCGGCTCAGGCTGACCTTGAGGCGCATAGCGCGACGATCGCGTTGCTCATGCAGGATGTGGCCGACGTTCCCGCCCATCTGCTGGAACAGGCAATCCGCCAGCACGTGCTGAAAAGCCCATATCTCCCGAAGGCGAGCGACCTGATCGCCATTGCGAAGAGCCTGCTTCCCGCCCGGCCGGTGACGCATTCCACGCTCTCGCTGGCAGCCAGGTACAACAACCGCATGGCAGAAGATCCGCAGGCCAGAAAGGACATCCAGTGGAAGCAAGACGAGGCCGGGAACCTCTACCTCGAAACGATCGAGGAGCATGCGCCGCGCCGCCAAGCCCGTGAGGAATATTGCTCGGCTGATGAAGCAGCGCGGATCCTCCGTGAATTCGGGTTTCGGTCCTCCACCGGAGCGCAGGCATGAGCAACGTTATCTTGAGGATTCAGGACAGAGAGGGGCGTGGCCCTTACCGTCCCGGTTTCTCCTGCCGCTGGAGCGATCCAGATGGACCGGACTGCCCGCCATGGTGGATCGAGATCGGAATAGACATGGCATCCGCCCTCGCCGGGATGAGTGATCAGTTCCATTGGGGATGCGGCTTCCGGACGAACGATCAGCTCAATAGCTGGTTCACCGAACGCGAGCAGGTCAAGCTGGGCCGCTTGGGCTTCATGCTGGTGACGATCATTCCGGATACGGTTCTGGTGGACACTGCGCGACAGGTTGTCTTCGGAACGCGCAGGCCATTGAGCAAGGCGCCCATGTGCTGGATCAAGCTCGGCACGGCTGCCGCGAGGAATGCGGCATGACCACCCCAACAAAGGACAAGATCCAATCATTGCCCAAGCTGCGCCCGGACGTCCTTTTGCGCGTTCCGCTACTTTGTCGGCTGGGCTGGCATTCATGGGCGTGGCTCAAGGAGTTCGGCCGGTTCGGGCACTCGCAATTCCAGCGCCGTGAATGCACCCGCTGCGGCAAAGAGCAGTGGAAAGACATAGGCTGGGATGCCGGGAAGTACGGCCAATGACCAAGCTGGAAGAACTCGCGCGGATTCTCGACCCGGGTGCGTGGCTGTCCCTCGATCGCCAATGGCCCGAGGCAACCAACGGCGCAGGCTTCAGGCGCTATCGCTCCCTTGAGGCTGCGAAACGTCTCCTCACCGCACTCCTTCCACCGAATGAGAGGATGATCGAGGCGGGGGCTGACAACGTGGTCGGGTGCTGCATGCCAAGTCCGAAAGAGGCGCGCGAAATATTCACCGCCATGATCCAATCCATTCTCAATGAAGGGGAGGGGTGATGAGCGAATATGCGGATTATCCGATCAGCATTCCGGAGGCACGGGTAGCGCGCAGTGGTGACGCAGCCTTGTGGACTCCGCGTGATGCTCTCATCTCCACGCTCCGCCGCATCGACAGCGGAGAGATTAATCCCGCGCATATCGCGATCGTCATGGCAACTCCCGAAGAGGACGGCACGAGGATGGACTATGTCCAGTGTTGCCCCAACACGATTTACCTGATCGGACTGTACGCAAGGGCGATGAAGGAGCTGGACAAGTGAAGAGCGCGGGGGGAACGAGGACGCGGGTTCGCAATCTGAGCATCAAGCTGAACGAGACGGCTCTCCAGCGCGCATCGAGGCAGCACCGAGAGCGTATGCTTGCGGAACAGGCCAGGGAGCCCAGCGTAACGCCCGAGGCCATGCGTCACGGCGACTATCACAAGGCATGGAGCGAGGTGGATGGACAGCGCGCCCAAGTCATGCTCAACAGAGGGGGATCGACCATACAACGCTGGCTCAACGCCGCCCCCGATGAAATTCTCGGCGACAGCGAGCGCGCGGCAATTCGCTATTGTCAATCTCTCTGGACACGGCTCGATTGCAAGGGACAGTCCTACCTTCCGGCTGATCCGAACAGTGACGGGATGCGCGAGCATGAGGCATTGGCCGAGCTGTCCGCGATCAAGGCCCGTGTCCCGCTGCGCTATTGGACCGTGTACGAGAACATCTGCCGCTTCGAGCACGCTGCATCCACGCGCCATGCCAAGGTGGTGGTCGGCTTCGTCGCGAGCCTGATCGCGATGTGGCGCGGATTGTAGGCTTGACCTGCTGCGCAGCTAAGTGCATGATTTGTGCAATTGGTGAAGTTGCGCCCGGAGCCGGAAGGTTGCCGGGCTTTTTCATGTCCGAAACCGCCCAGCGTCAGCAGCGGAAAATGAGGGCTACAAGCCATGCATCGATATTCTAAAACAGATTGCGACAGAAATGCCCGGTCGTAAGCCAGGTACGCCCAAAACCGGAGGGCGCCAGAAAGGCACGCCGAACAAGACCACGACCGCCATCAAGGAAATGGTCATCGCCGCGCTCGATAAGGCTGGCGGGATGGAATATCTCGTCCGCCAGGCTGACGCGAACCCTACCGCTTTCCTGACGCTGGTTGGCAAGGTGCTTCCGCTTCAGGTCGATGCGGATCATCGCGGCGAGATCGTAGCCAAGGTCATATTCAAAGGGCTGAATGGTTGAACTCGTCTCACCTTACGAGGTGCGCGAACAGTTTCTGCCGCTCCACAGGCGCAAGACACGATGGTTTATCGGTGTGGCTCATCGCCGCGCCGGGAAGACGGTAGCCGACATCAACGAGCTGGTGATCGGTGCGACGCAGTGCACGCGCGATAATCCTCGGTTCGCCTACGTCGCTCCGCAGCTCAACCAGGCCAAGGACATAGCTTGGACCTACCTGAAGGAGTACACGGCCTTCATTCCGGGCAGGAAGGTCAACGAGAGCGAGCTTTGGGTTGAGTTGCCCGGTGGCGCTCGCATTCGCATCTACGGCGCTGACAATCCGGATCGGTTGCGCGGCATCTACCTTGATGGTGTTGTGCTCGACGAGTTCGGTGACATGGATCCGACGATCTGGACGCAGGTCATCCGGCCGGCGCTGAGCGATCGCAAGGGCTGGGCCTGCTTCATCGGTACGCCGAAGGGCAAGAACACCTTCCACAAGCTGTGGGAGGCGGCAGAGAACGATCCAGACTGGACGCGGCTCATGCTCAAGGCCAGCGAGACCGGCCTGCTGGACGCCAAGGAGCTGGCAGACGCTCGCAAGATGATGAGCGACGACGAGTACGCTCAGGAATACGAGTGCAGCTTTGAAGCCGCGGTTCGCGGAGCCTATTACGGCAAGGAGATGAACGAGGCGGAGGCGGCCGATCCGTCACGCATCACAAGCGTTCCATACGATCCACGCCTACCCGTGCACACCGCTTGGGATCTTGGCGTTGCGGATTCGACGGTGATCTGGTTCGTGCAGACACTCGGGCGCGAAACGCGGTTCATCGACGTGCTGAAGGGTGAGGGCGTAGGCCTGGATTGGTATGTGCGCCAACTGCAGGATCGAAACTACGTCTGGGGCAATCACTACCTGCCGCATGACGTTGAGGTGAGGGAGCTCGGCACCGGCAAGAGTCGCTACGAGGTGCTGCAAGGGTTCGGGGTCACGCCGACGGTGGTGCCGAACATCCCGATTGAGGATGGTATCCAGGCAGTGCGCATGCTCCTGCCGACGTGCTGGTTCGATAAGGCTAAGTGCAAGGACGGGATCGAGGCAATCCGCATGTATCGTCGCGAGTGGGACGACAAGCGGCAGGAGTTCAAGCCGCACCCGCTCCATGACTGGACGAGCCACTATGCCGATGCGCTGCGATATTTCGCTGTAGGTCATCAGGAACGGTCGAGCGCGCGGCCGATGAAGAGGAACACGTCATGGGTGGTATGACACGCGTCGAAGGCGAGCAGCGCCGTCCCGGCCGCCCTTGCAAGGTCGAGCCCGCGCCGACTGCAACGCCGGAGCATGATGCTCTCGCCGTGATCGTGCATCGGTTCAAGGAGCAGTTTCCCTCAGATTGGGAGGCGCTGCGTCTCTGCCCGCTCCAGCACGGGCTGGAGACGATGATCGAGATGCTGAAATGATCGCTACGCATATCGATTACAAGCATCCGAGGCATCTGCGCGTTGTAGAAGGCAAGGAGGTGTGGTGCGTCGCGCCGACCGCAAACCTCTACAGGCGGGCATACCGTTCTGGCCTGCCGTCATGGCGTGATGAGATCGACGAATCCGCTCGGAGCGACATGGCGGCTTACCGACTTGCGAGAGCAGTCATGAACGGGGACATGGCGTCATTTGACCGTGAGATGACTCGTTCGGCGGGAGGCGGCCTCATGCCGCTTTCCTACGACGAGGCGTGCCGCATCATGAATCGGCTGAAGATCGCGAAGGACTGACATTGGCGGATATGGACGCTCTCAATCCGCTGGGCACGCCAGCGGACGGCGGAGCCATGTCCGACGATGAGCTGGCCTCGATCCTCGCGGCGAATGAGGCCCAGGCTGTCGGCTATTACACGTCAGAGATTGCCGACGAGCAGGCGCGCGCGATCGATTATTATTACGGGCGCCCTTTCGGTGATGAGCAGCCGGGCCGTTCGCGGGTAGTCGATCGCACCGTGGCAATCGTCGTGGACAACGCCGTTGCCGCCGTGCTCAAGCCGTTCGTCTCGGCTGATGAGACGGTCTCCTTCGAGCCTGTCGGCGAAGAGGATGTGGAGCAGGCTGAGCAGGCTACCGAATATGTCAATTACGTCGTGCACAACGACAATCCGGGCTTCCTGATCCTCCACAACTGGTTCAAGTCCGCGATGCTCGAAAAGCTGGGCATTGTGAAGGCGTGGTGGGAGGACACGAGTCGGACGACAGTCGATCTGATCGAGGGGCTGGACGCGCTTCAGCTTGAGCAGGTCATGCAGACCGAGGATGTCGTTGACGGGCCGTATCAGGACGGAGATTTCTTTGCGGTTCGCGTGCGCCGCATGGAGGCGGACGGTCGCATCCGGATCGTCAACGTTCCCAGCGAGGAATTTCTCATCTCGCCCTACGCGCGTTCGATCGAGGATTGCCCTTATGTGTGCCACCGCCCGACGACGGTGACGCGCACCGACCTGATCGAGATGGGCTTCGATCCTGAGGTGGTGGCCGCTCTACCGGCGAGCAGCAGCGATACGACGTGGGATACGCGCTCGCTGTCTCGCTATCAGGATGAGGAGTTTAACTCGACCCGCATGCCGGGGGGCACGGGGGTAGATCCGAGCCAGGATATCATCGACCTTCGGGACGAGTACATTCGGGTCGATTACGATGGCGATGGCCGAGCCGAATATCGCCGCGTGATCCGCGTGGACGATGTGATCCTGTTCAACGAGGAATGGGACGGCAACCCGTTCGCGGTCGTCTGCCCCGTGCCGATGGCGCATAAGGTCTACGGCTTGAGCCTCGCTGATCAGGTTATGGATCTTCAGCGGATTTCGTCCGCGCTCTGGCGCCAGACGCTCGATAACCTTTATCTGGCCAATAATCCCAAGATCGAGGTGCCGCAGGCTGCCGAGCGCAACGACGGCAGCACCTACGACGACCTGATGGACACGGCGCCGGGGGGCGTGGTGCGGACGCAGCAGGGAGGAATGATCAACCCGCTGGCTGTGCCTTTCGTGGCGGACAAGTCGTTTCCGATGCTGCAGTTCATTGACCAACAGCAGGAGGCCCGCACTGGAATCAAGCGGGGAGGGCAGGGGCTCGACAGCAACGCGCTGGCCGAGAATCGCCAACTGACCGCCACCCAGGCGATGATGATCGAGGACGGCAATCAGGCGCGTTCGGAGATGATCGCGCGCATCTTCGCCGAGACTGGCGTCAAGCGGCTGTTCAAGCTGATCCTGCGACTGTTGGTGCAGCATCAGCCCCGCGCGCGCATGATCAGGCTGCGCAACAAGTGGGTATCGATGGACCCGCGCGGCTGGAACGCCGACATGGACCTGACCATATCGGTCGGGCTGGGTGTGGGCAACAAGGCGCAGCAGGTTCAGCAGGCGCAGGGTGTGCTTCAAGCGATGGAGGCGCTGGCAGCCACGCCATTCGGATCGATGATCACGCCGATGAACGCTTTTAACGCGATGAAGCGGCTGCTGAGCGTGTCGGGCATCAAGAACATCGACGACTATCTGACGCAGCCCGATCCGAACAATCCGCCTCAGCCGCCGCCAGATCCGGAGACGATAAAGGTGCAGGCGGATTCGCAGGTACAGGCCGCCAAGCTCCAGCTCGAGCAGCAGAAGGCGGCGGCGCAGCTTCAGCAGTCGCAGGCAGAGAGCGCGGCCAAGCTGGATGCGATGCGCGAGGAGGCGGCTCTCAAGCTTCAGTTGGAGCGCGAGAAGTACGCAGCACAGAACGAGTTGGCGATCCAGCAGATGAACGCGCAGATCGCGTTGGATCAGCGCCGCATGGACATGGAGATGCAACTCGCCGAAAAGCAGGCCGATCGCCAGCATGAGCTTGCCATGAAGCAGGCGGACGCGAAGATCAGCCAGAACCGACCAGGCGGGGATCTCGACAAATGAGCCGCTATTTCCACTCCTATCGTCGTCCTTATGTAGAAGACGAACGTTTCGACGGGGAGGCTCCACTTACCCCTATCGTCAATGTTCCTGAGCATGAAGCAGTAGACACCGGCTTGGTTTGGTCTGACGGCTCGACGATCTGGCGCGCGCCCAATCCTATCGGCTTTGGGGCCAAAATAGAATGACCCCCGAGCAACGCGCCGAACGGGCTGTCCGCTTCCGCGCCCTCGTTGAGGATGGCGAGATTGGCGAGGCGTTCGACGCGATCGAGCATGGCCTTACGCAATCCATGGTGGACTGCTTCGACGATCAGGAGCGCAACAACCTGTGGCGCTCGATCCGTATCCTGAAGAGCATGCGGCAATGGATGGGCTCGGCGATGGCTGACAAGCGCCTCGCACAGCATGACGTGACGAGTATCCGCCGGATCAAGTGATCCCCGCCCGTGGGTGACGGGCAGCACCGAAAGAGCCCAGTCATCGACAGCTCAAAATGAGGTAACACCATGACCGAGTATGATGATTCCGACATCGACCCCCGCGCCGCCCAGCAGCTTTTTCAGGCGATCGTCACACAGGCGCTGATTGACGCCACGTCCATTCCGAAGCCGATCAAGACCAAGCCGATCAAGTCCAACCCCTACAAGAACGAGACGATCGACGAGCGGCTGCAGCGCGGTTGGGTCGACTTCCTGAAGCGCCAGTCGCTAGCCCTGACGGCCGCCAAGCGCGAGCGCGACGAGGCTCGCAATTGGTTGCTGCGGGATATGGAGTCTTTTCCTCAGATCACCTCGCTCGCGGGATACGAGCCCACGGACATCAGGCAGCGTGCAAAAAGGCTCGCGGCCTCTGGATGGATCAGACCAAAAGCACTGCCGGACCACGCGCTCGCCGCGTAGTCACCTGACATAGCGTTCGTTCAATCGCCCGCCGTTGAGCGGGTTTTTTATTGTCCGAAAGGCACAGCATGACCGACACCGCCCAGCCAGGATTGGCAGCGGAAAACGTCGCGATCGATCAGGCCGCAGACGCTTTCAAGAGTTTCCTGACCCCCCAGCCTGAGCGCCCGCGCGACGAGCAGGGACGGTTTGCACCTCAGCCGAGAGAGACCGAGGAGGAAGAAGATCAAGAGATCGAGGCGGACGCGCAGGCGCCCGTCGCGAATGACGAAGAGCCAGACGCCACGGAACCGGACGCGGAAACGGAAGACACCGCCCAGCCGGAGCCGAGCGCGCTCCCATCGTCATGGAGTGCCGAGGACAAAGACCTCTGGGAATCACTGCCACCCGAGGCGCAGGCGAAGATCGTCGAGCGCGAAGGACAGATGACCCAGGGCTTCAATCGGCGATTCCAGGAAGCCGCCAATGCGAGGAAGCAGGCCGAGGCCGCCCTTGCAGAGGCAAACGCCAATCGTGATCGCCACAAGGACGCGATCGACTACGTTCTATCGCTCGTTCAGCCGCAGGAGCCCGATCCGTACCAGTACGGGCTTGGTACCACCGACTATAACCGCGACGCCTACGACGCTGCGATGTTCAACTACAGGCAGCAGATGGGTGTCATCCAGTCTCTGGCCCAGCAGCGCGAGCAAATCGCGCAGGAGCAGGCTAGGGAAATGGAGGCGCGGGCGCAGCAGCAGCGGGACGAGATCGAGCAGCAGGCATGGCCGAAGCTCATCGCGGACGTGCCGGACCTTCAGGATCAGTCCAAGGCGCCGGCCGTGCTGAACGAGATCATGTCCTATGCTATTTCGCAGGGCATCCCTGAGCAGGTGTTCAAGGATCCGGCGATGGCGAAGGGGCTGACATCGGTCGAATTCCACATGGCGTGGAAGGCGATGATGTACGACCGCCAGCGCGAGGCGGCCCGGAAGGTGAAGGCCGGCAACCCGCCGCCCAAGCCCGCCGCGCCCAGCGTGCGCCCCGGCGTTCAGCCCACCCGCTCGTCGATAGAGCATGCGAACCTGTCCAAGGCGCGGGAGCGACTGGCGAAATCGGGCAGCGTCGAAGACGCCGCTGTCCTTTTCAAATCCGCTTTCAAAGGACGATGAAAAATGGCTAAGGTAACTGGCGCTCTCGCCACCTATGACGTGACGACCAACCGCGAGGACCTCGCGGATACCGTCTATCGCATCTCTCCCGCCGACACGCCGTTCATGTCGGCCGTTCCGCGCACGAAGGCCACGGCCGTCCTGCACGAATGGTCGCTGGACACCCTCGCGACGCCGAACACGACCAACGCCCGCCTCGAAGGCGATGCGCTGACCCGTGCAACGTCGTCTGCGCCGGCTCGCCTCCAGAACTACTGCCAGATCAGCAGCAAGGATGCGACCGTCACCGGCACCCAGCGTGCTACGAACCCCGCTGGCATCGACGACATGATGGCCTATCAGATGGCCAAGAAGAGCCTTGAGCTCCGCAAGGACATGGAGGCGATCCTTCTCGGCAATCAGGGCCAGAACGCGGGCAACACGACCACGGCGCGCCAACTGCGCTCCTTCAATGCATGGATTTCGGGCAACGGATCGCGCGGCGCGGCGGGCGCCGACTCCACCGCGGCAACCGCGGCGGCGACGGACGGCACGGCGGGCGATCTGCGCACGTTCACCGAGGCCATGCTGAAGGATGCGATCAAGGATGCGTTCGATGATGGCGGCGAACCGACGATGGCTCTGGTGGGAAGCTTCAACAAGCAGATCTTCTCCACCTTCACCGGGCGTACACAGGCGCAGTCGATCGTCAGCCAGAGCACCGTTCTCGGCGCGGCGAGCCTCTATGCATCCGACTTCGGTGACATCAAGGTCGTGCCGAACCGCACGCAGCGCGGACGCGATGCCTGGCTCGTCGATCCGACGAAGGTCGCGGTCTCCTACCTGCGCTCGTTCGAGCCCCAGGAGCTGGGTCGCATCGGCGATGCCGTCACCCGCGATCTCATCTCCGAATATACGCTGGAGATGCGGGCCCCCAACGCGCACGCGCTGGTGGCCGATCTCACCACCTCCTGACGACTGATCCCCTTCGTCAGCACCCTCGGGGCGGGCTTTCGGGTCCGCCCCGTTCTTTTCGAGGCGCACATGTCAAAATCCGCTCTGCTCGACATGATCCCCGACGATCGCCGGAAGATCATCTACCACGAGGAAGATGGGGTCACTCTGGTCGAGACGCGGCAGGAGGTTTCCCACATCGTGGAAGCGGCGCGGATCATGGCGGATCAGGAGCCGGGCAAGGATTTCCGGCACGCGGCATATATCCCGCAGACGGTGCTGGATCGGGCTTTCCTCGAAGGCTGGTTCCACGATCCCAAGGAATGGAAGCGGTGGGCCAACGATCCGGCCAACGACTGTTTTCGCACGTGGAAGGGGCGGCTCTGATGAAAGTGGCTCTCTGCATCCCCTGCTACGGCGACCCCAAGGCCAAGTTCATGCAGAGCCTTGCCTCGATGATCGCGCACTTTCTCACCGCGCGGATCGAGGATGAGGACGGCAATCCCGTCGATCGGGAGATTGAGACGTTCATCGTCTCATGTTCGATGCTGACACAGAGCCGGCACATGCTGGTGGCGGAAGCGCTCAACTGGGGCGCCGACTATATGCTGTTCCTCGATGCGGACCATGTGTTCCCGCGCGAGACGCTGGTGCACCTGCTTTCGCGTCACAAGCCTGTGATCGGTGCGAACTACGCGCGCCGCTGCCACCCTACGGCACCCACGGCCGCCAAGCATCTGAGTGAGGACGACGACCGCAAGAATCTCGTCTACACCACGGCCGAAAAGGCGCGGGACGAGCTGGTCGAGGAGATCGACCATATGGGGTTCGGCATCTGCCTGATCGACATGCGGATTTTCGACGTTCTCCAGGCCAAGGCGGAGAGCGAAGGCAAGAGCAGCTTCCTGCCGCTCTTCCAGTTCGAGGTGCAGGAAAACGGCATCGGGATCATCGGAGAGGATGTGTATTTCTTCCGCAAGATCCGCGAGGCCGGGATTCCGGTGTATCTTGATCACGCCCTGTCGTGGGAAGTGGGCCACATTCACGAGCAGATCATGACCAATGCACTGGCGGTGGCGCACAAGGACCGCTGGATCGATGACGCGGACAAGAAGGCGAAACGGTACATCGCCACCGCTGAGAGGCTGGAAAAGGCCGCCTGATGGCCATCGTTCTCGACGCCACCAGTCTCAGCGAGATCGTCTCCTACGATGGTCTCGTGCTGGCCATTCAGCAATGGCTGGATCGCGAGGATCTGGACGATCGGGTTCCGTATTTCATTCGACTGGCGGAAGCGCAATTCAATCGTACGATCTGGTCTCCCGAGCGTGAGGCGATAGTGACCTATCCGGCGGCGGCGGTCATGCCACTTCCGACCGACCTGCATGAGCTTCGCTCCGTCTACATGGATACAGATCCTCGCCAGCCACTTGAGCAGGTAACGCCGAACAGCCTTCGTGCGCTTTACCCGGCGCAGATGACAGGGCGCCCACTGGTCTATTCGGTACAGGCCGGAAAGATGCTGCTCGGCCCGTCTCCGGACAGCGCCTATTCGGTGGTCCTCGATTATTACCAGAAAATTCCGGCGCTGACGCAGGCGCTCCAGTCCAACTGGCTGATCAACACGCACCCGGACGTATATCTGTTCGGATCGCTGCTCCAGGCCGAGTTTTTCGGATGGAACGACGACCGGTTGCCGGTGATCAACGCTAAGCTCCAAGAGATCATCGAGGAGATCAACGCGAACAACAACCGCAAGCGGTATGGCGCTGCGCCACTGCGGATGCGACACGGCGTGAGCGAGTGCCCGTGAGGCAGACGATCGCATTCGGCGACTGGCTGCCAGACGCTCCGCCGCACGTGCCGACAAGAATCGATCTGCTGAACGCCTATCCTGCGCCGACCCACTGGCGTCCGGTCGGTCAGTTCACGGCAATCACTGACCCGCTCGGTGATACGTTCAACGGGGGTGTCGCCTATGTGGCATCCGATGGAACATCCGCCCTGTTTGCCGGCTCGCTCACGAGCCTGTATCGCTATTCTGCCGGCGCATGGAATTCGGTGATTTCCGGCCTGACCGTCTCCGCGCGCTGGCAGTTCACACAGTTCGATGATCTGGTGATCGCGGTCAACGGCGGCGCCACCCAATATTACGACATGATCACCTCCGCGTGCGGTGACCTTGCTGGCGCTCCCTCGGGATCCAGCGTGGCGACGGTGCGGGATTTCGTCGTGATCGGCGAAGCCGACGGCGACCGCCTGATGGTCCAGTGGAGCGGGTTCAACGATCCCAACGGATGGACGCCGGGAACGAACGAATCCGGGTTTCAGCCGATGCTTTCGGGCGGCGAGGTGATGGGGGTGACAGGCGGGGAATACGGCCTGATCATCCAGCGCAACGCGATAAAGCGCATGAGCTATCTCGGCGAGGAGCCTT
>Ga0180222_1001670_pt1 | contig 21394 bp, 19 predicted proteins | sample eDN5th37CKraftOP_FD_151336 | JGI IMG/M metagenome (GOLD analysis project Ga0180222, IMG submission 151336) | Enriched Organic Plus compost microbial communities from Emeryville, California, USA - eDNA 5th pass 37_C Kraft OP (version 2) (version 2) ... | reverse complement strand
ACGGTCTGCATCGCGCCGGCGATGTCGATCAGGCCCTCGGAGTCGCGCGGCAGCTCGATCGCCTTCGTGAGCTCGAGTCGGAAACGACGACTAGGCAGCCGGATCACCCGCGCCCCATGCACCGGACAATCGTATTGCCGGGCGAGCCGCGCGAGCGTCGGGTTCGCCCAGCACGGCCGCCCGAAGAACTGCACCTGCACACCCGGCTTGCGATGCTGGTCCACCAGCATGCCGAGATGTCCGCCGCGCTCCAGCACGCCGCCCATGAAGATGCCCGCCGCAGGGCCTGCGGGCACGAGTTGGCTCATCAGCTCCGCCCGCGTCTCCTGGATCAGCTCGGCGAAGAAGCGGTTGTTCGGGATGCGGAAGAGCACCGCAGAGTCGAGCCCGTATTTGCGCGCGGCCACCGCCGCGAGCTCCCAGTTGGCGAGGTGCGCCGAGAACATCAGCGCCGGCTTGTTGTCGGTATAGAGCCCGATGAAGCGCGAGACGTCGAAGGTCTCCACGCGCCCTGCGTTCGGCCGCGCGTCGTCGTAGTCCCACATCTTGTCGAGGTGCAGGAATTCGCCGGCGACCCGCCCGAGATTCTCCCAACAGCCTTTCAGGATTTGCTCGCGCTCCGCGTCGCTCTTTTCGGGGAAGGCGAGGCGCAGGTTCTCGCGCCCGGTGCGGCTCACCGGCAGCCACGGGCCAATCCAGCGCGCCCAGGTGCCGGTGAAATCCGACGAGGTGTCGGGGTCGACTCGCGCAAGCAGCCGCAGGAGCGGCTTCATTACGATAAAGAGCAACAGATCGCCGATCCGGCCGAACACGCGATAGATCGGCCCGAAAAACCAGTCGTGCTGTTTTCGGAAGTAGTACCAGCGGAGCCGAAGCGTTCCCATGCCGGTGCCGGCAGCCTCAGAAACGCACGACGATCTTGCCGAACACGCGCCGGCTTTCCAGCCGAGCGAGTCCCTCGCCGAAATCGGCGACGTCGATCTCGGAATCGATCACCGGCAGGATGCCCTTCGCCATCTTCTCAAGGCTTGAGCGGATATTGGCGATCGTGAAGCCGAACGACCCGAAGATTTTGTACTGCTGCTGGAAGAGCTGCATCAGGTTCATCGTCGTCGTCGGCCCCGACGTCGCGCCGCAGGTCACGAGCCGACCGCCGCGCTTGAGCGAAAGCAGCGAACCCTGCCAGGTCTCCGCGCCCGTGTGTTCGAACACGACATCGACGCCCTTCTTCTGCGTGAGCTTGCGCACCACACCCTCGAAGCGGTCCTTGCGATAGTTGATGACGTGATCGGCGCCGAGCGCCTTCGCCTTTTCCGCTTTCTCGTCATCCCCGACGGTGGTGATCACGTTCCCGCCGATCGCCTTGACGATGCGGATCGCCGCCGAGCCGATGCCGGAACCGCCCGCGTGCACGAGCACGGTTTCGCCCGGCTGCAGCTTCGCATTGTCGAACAGCATGTGCTCGACAGTGGCGAAGGTGAGGGGAGCGCACGCCGCGTCCGTCACGCCGACGCCCGCCGGCACCTTGATCGCAAGTCGCGCCGGCCAGTTGTAAAGGTCCTGCGCAAAGCCGTCGATATGGAAGCCCGCGAGCCCGTTCACGGTCTCGCAGAGATTTTCGCGGCCTTCGAGGCAGGCTTTGCACTTGCCGCAGGTGAGCGCGCCATAGGGAACCACGAGCTCGCCTGGCGTGAAACCGGTGACGCCTTCACCGACGGCGACGATCTCGCCGACCGCTTCCGCACCCACCACGACCGGCAGCTTGCGCTTGGCGAAGGCCATGCCGCGCCAGCCCCATACATCGATGTGGTTGAGCGCGATCGCCCGCGTGCGGATTTGCACCTCGCCGGCGCCGGGCGCGGCCGGTGCTGGAATCTCGGCCAGTTCGAGGTTTCGGTCGCCGACCAGCCGTAGCGCGCGCATGCGGGATCGTTCCATGAAAAGTGGAATGGGAGGGGCGGAGAACGGCTAAGGGGTCAGCCCGATGCCGTCAATCCTCGGGGCCTGCCGCACGGAAACGCACCTTCAGTGCGGCTCCCCGGTCAGCACGAGGCACACGTTCTGCCCGCCAAACCCGAAGGAATTGGAGATCGCGTAGCGCACCTTGGCATCCCGGGCCGTATTCGGCACCACGTCGAGCGGAATCTCCGGGTCCGGCACCTGGTAGTTGATGGTGGGCGGGATGCGCTGGTGCTGGATCGTGAGCAGCGAGAACGCCGCCTCGATCGCGCCGGCGGCCGACAGCGTGTGCCCGATCATCGACTTATTCGAAGAGATCAGCGCATCGCGCACCCGCTCGCCGAGCACGGCGGAGACGCCCTTCGCTTCCATCTTGTCATTTTCCGGCGTGCCGGTGCCATGCGCGTTGATGTAGTCGACGTCCTCCGGCGTGATGCCTGCGTCGGCGAGCGCGTTCTTGATGCAGCCGATGATCGGCTTGGCGTCCGGGCTCGAGCGCGTGCGATGGAAGGAGTCCGCCATCTCGCCGCAGCCGGCGATGACGCCGAGAATCTTCGCGCCGCGCGCCCGTGCATGGTCGAGGTTCTCGAGCACGAGCGCCGCCGCACCTTCCGCCATCACGAACCCGTCGCGGTTCTTGGCGAACGGCTTCGGCGCCGCCGACGGCGGTTCGTTCGAGGTCGAGAGGGCGGAGAGCAGCGCGAAGCGGATCAGCGCTTCCGTGTTCACCGAGCCGTCCGTCCCGATCGAGAGCGCTACGTCCGTCTCGCCGCGCTGGATCGCCTCGACGCCGAGCTGGATCGCGGACGCGCCCGACGCGCACGCGGTCGACAGCGCGATCGGCGATCCCCTGGTGCCGAGCTTGTCGGCGAGCCGCTCGGTGGTGCCGCGATAAAGAAAACGCTCGTAATATGGCGCGAAACGTTCCGTCTCCGCCATGCGGAGCAGCTCGTTGTAGCCGATCGTCTCCGCATTGGTTGCCGACGCAAGCTCGATCCGCTGTGGCCATTCCACCTCGACCGGCGGCACCGCAACGAACAGCGGCCCCGGGAAGTCGCCCTTCTGGCCGATGCCGGATTCTCCGATCGCCTCGTCAGCCGCCAGCATTGCGAATTCTTCGGAGAGGGCAGGGGCGCACAGCGGGTCGGCCGGGATGAAGTCGATCGTGCCGGCGACGCGGGTACGCAACCCTTCGGTCGGGAAGCGCGTGATCTCGTGGATGCCGGACTCACCTGCAGTGAGCCTCTTCCAGTTGTCGTCTTTGCCGATTCCGAGCGACGTGACGATGCCGATCCCGGTTACCGCGACGACGGGTCGGCCCTTGTGATCCTGCATGCTCTTGCTCATGTCGCTCTCCGCCGCTCAGGCCGCTTCGACGAGTGCCAGACCTTCCCCCCGCCAGGCGCTGATCCCCGTCACGAGGACCTGTTTCAGTGCGCCGGACCACGGCTGCTCGAAGCCCGTGGGATCGAGTGCCGGCCACAGGCTGCCGCGGGAAATCGCGAGCGCCGCCAGTCCTACGTTCAGCGGAAACTGCGCTTCGACCCCGTGCCCGAGCACCGAGCCCGGTGCCCGGACCGGGATTGTCCCCAAGGTCTCCAGTGCCGTCCGCTCCGCCGGTGTCGCCGGCGCCGCACCCGTCGCCGACGATAGCACCGCCGACTCCCCGCTGGCGAGGCGCGGTTTGACCGCATTCAACATGCGGGAAATCGCCGCTTCCAACGAATCGGCGTCCCGCCGGCAGCGTTCGGCCTCGATATGGGTGAGCTTGGCATAGGCGCGCGCCCCGCGCGCCTCGGCATGCGTCCGCGATTCGATGACCAGGAATGCGCCGAGTGATCCGGCTGCGATGCCGGCATGCTCCGTTCCGCGCGCCCAGATCGGCTGATAGGGCGCCTTTAACGCCTCCCGTCCGAACGCAAGCTGCAGCAGGATGTCCCAGCGCTGCCCATTATAAGCGCCGCCAACGAGACCGATCTCGCTCTGCCCAGCGGCAATGCGTTTCGCCGCGATCCGCAGCGCGTCGACGCCGGCGAGTTCCTCGCCCATGAACGTCCGCGACGAGCCGATCACATTAAAGACAATGGAGATATTGCCTGCGAGCAGGTTGGCGAGCTGCGCGAGCGAAAGCGTGGGGCGCAGGTCGCTCAGGAGCCGCTCGTTCAGGAGCCGCTTGGGGTTCTCCGCGGTGCGGAGGTCCGTGAGGATCTTGCCGTCGACGGCCGTGTCGCGTTCGCCGCCGCCCGCCGCGACCAGCATATCGACGTGACTCAGGATTTCATTGTTGCCCTTGATGCCCGCGTCGTCGAGCGCGAGCCCCGCCGCATAGCAGCCGATCCGCTGCCACGGCTCCATCTGCCGCTGGTCGCCTTTCTTGGGGATTTGCAGGTCGAAATTGATCGGCGCGACCGGGTGGACGACGTACGGCGCGAACGTGGTCTCGTCGAAGATCGGTTTCGCGGCGATGAGACCGTCCCAGTGCGCATCGAGACCCTCGCCCAGGCAGGAGACGAGCCCGATGCCCGTGATCAGTACGTCGCGCGCGTCATCCGGCATTCGGCAGAAGCTCCCCGGGGAATCCAACCCGGCCAGCCTGGGCGATCACGTTTTCCCTGAATACGGGGGAAGGGAAGGGCATGACGCGGAAGGTGGTTTCAGCCTCGCACTTCAGCTTGCCGTCGACAAGAACGCGGTTCGACGTTTTGAAGAACCCGGAGCCTTCGTGCAGGAGCCGCGCTTCGAGAAGAAGCTGCATGCCCGGCGTTACGAAGTCGCGCATCTTCGCCTCGTTCACGATCGACAGAAACGGAAAGCGCTCGAACTTCGTCAGTCCGAGAATCAGCCAGCCTGCGGTCTGCGCCATCGATTCGATCAAAAGCACGCCCGGCAGGATCGGATGACCCGGGAAGTGGCCAAGATAGATACTGGAATCGACCGGAACCGCCGATTCGCACTGGACCAAACCATTCTCGATCGACAGCGAGCGGATGCGGTCGACCAGAATAAAGACTTCGATCTGCATTCCCGGAACTCAGGCGCCCTTCGCCGCTTTCAGCTCGTCGATCCGCGCGCAAAGGTTGCTCAGGACGAAATACTGTTCGGTGGTCGCCTTGCCTTCGTTCACTTCTTGCGTCCACTGCTCGAGCGGCAGTTTGATGCCGAACGCTTTGTCGATGGCGAATGCGATGTCGAGGAAGTCCAGGCTGTCGATGCCGAGGTCGTCGATCGCGTGGCTTTCCGGCTTGATGTTTTCGCGCGGAATATCGCACGTCTCGGCAATGATGTTGGCGACCGTATCGAAGGTCGAGGACATAACTGGGTCTCCACTCGAGCGGCGCGCGGCCTTGGGGACAAATTGAAAGGGCCGGGACGGCGGCCGGCCCAGCGTGGGTCTTGCGCGGGTTTCGCGCTCCTATAGCGGACGGCGCATGGCCTTTCAATGGCGGCGCAGCGCGATAAATGCTGACTTCCGGGCGTCTGTGGGACATTCCCGCCAAGGCGGCGTGAAGTCGCCTTGCACCGGCAAGAATCGGTGTGATACCCGAGACATAGGACCGATGATCCGCCCGCCGCGCCTGGGGTTCTAGCTGGCGGGCCGTTCGCCTGTACTGGATCGTCCCTCCCGCGGCCCGGCGTCCTGCCGGAGCGCCATTCTTGCACACGTAGTGCCCCTCGAGTTTCGGCGATGAACGTCGAATTTCACGCCGGCTTTCTACTATTCTCGCTGCTGGCCTTGGCGGCCGCTGCGATACCGCTGGCGCGTGTCCCGCGCGGCCCCGTCATTATCTATGGGGCGGCCGCCGCCATTGCCGCCGTTGCGGCGCTTTCCGGGGCGATCGCCGCCGCCCGTGGCATTCCCCTGCAAGTCCGCCTGCCGCTCGGGCTGCCAGCCGTCGGCGTCCGGCTTCAGCTCGATGCGCTCTCCTCGATCTTCGTCCTGATCGTCAATCTCGCGGCCACGCTCGCAAGTCTCTACGCCGTGGGCTACGGCCGCCACGAACAGGAGCAGGGGCGGGTGCTCCCATTCTATTGCCTGTTCCTCCTCGGCATGAACCTCGTGCTCATCGCCGACGACGCCTTCACGTTCCTCGTTGCGTGGGAGTTCATGTCGCTCTCTTCATGGGCGCTCGTGCTCGTGCAGCACCGCGACGATGTGAACCGCAACGCCGGCTTTCTCTATCTCTCGATGGCGGCGTTCGGCACGATCACGCTCCTGTTTGCCTTCGGCGTGCTCGCCGGCAGCGCCGGCGGCTACGCCTTCGCCGACATCCGCGCCCACGAGCTCGGCCGACTCTCTGCGGCATTCGCGCTCGTGCTCGCGCTGATCGGCACGGGATCCAAGGCCGGCCTCGTACCGCTGCACGCATGGCTGCCGCCCGCGCACTCCGCGGCGCCGAGCCACGTCTCGGCGCTGATGAGCGGCGTGATGACCAAGGTCGCGGTCTATGGCTTCGTCCGCATCGCATTCGATTTGCTCGGCCCGCCCGACTGGTGGTGGGGAACACTGGTCCTCTCGATCGGCGGGATCACGGCGGCGGTCGGCATTCTTTATGCACTGATGCAAGACGACCTGAAGCGCCTGCTCGCTTATTCATCGGTCGAGAATATCGGCGTGATCTTCGTGGGCCTCGGCCTCGCGCTTGCGTTCGAAGCCTACGACATGCGCGCGGCCGCGGCACTCGCCGCGACCGCCGCTCTGTTCCACGCCTTCAATCACTCCGTTTTCAAGAGTCTTCTCTTCTTCGGAGCCGGTGCCGTGCAGCACGCCACCGGCACCCGCAGCATGGCGAACCTCGGCGGCCTCATTCACAAGATGCCGGCGACCGCATTCCTGTTTCTTGTCGGCTCCTTTGCGATCTCGGCGCTGCCGCCGTTCAACGGCTTCGCGTCCGAATGGCTCGCGTTTCAGGCGATACTGCTGAGTCCCGAGGTGCCCGACTGGGGATTGAAGTTCGCCGTTCCCGCAGTCGGCGCGTTGCTTGCGCTGTCCGCGGCACTCGCCGCCGCCTGTTTCGTCCGCGCCTTCGGTATTCCGTTCCTTGGACGGCCGCGCACCGCCGCGGCCGAGCAGGCGCATGAAGCCGACCGCTTTTCGCTGAGCGCGATGGGCGCGCTCGCGATGCTCTGCCTGCTCGCGGGAATTCTGCCCGGCATCGTGATCGACGTGCTCGCGCCGGCCGTGAACAGCATGGTCGGCGCCCGCATGCCCGTGCAGTCGGCGCTACCCTGGCTCACCATCGTGCCGATCGCCGAGAGCCGCAGCTCCTACAACGGCCTGATCCTGTTCGTCTTCATCGTCCTGGCGGCGTATTTCTCGGTCTATGCGATCCACTGGCTCGCCTCCGACAAGGTCCGGCGCGGCCCGGCCTGGGACTGCGGCTTCCCCGACCCGCGTCCGCAGACGCAATACACGGCCTCGAGCTTCGCGCAGCCGATCCGCCGCGTGTACGGCGCGCTCATCTTCCGCGCTCGCGAGATCGTCGACATGCCGCCGCCGGGCGACCTGCGCGCGGCGCGACTGACGGTGACGATGCGCGATCTCGTCTGGGAGTGGTTCTATGCGCCGGTTGCGGTCGGCGTCTTGCGCACCGCCGACCGGATGAACCCGCTCCAGTTCCAGACCATCCGCCGCTATCTCGCGTTCGTGTTTCTCGCGCTCGTCCTGCTGCTCACGGTGATCGCGCTATGGCCGTGATCTTCGATTTCATCGTGCAGGGCGTGCAGATGTTCGTGGTGCTGGCGTTTGCGCCGCTGCTCACGGGTTTTGTCCGCGTCGTGAAGGCGCGGCTCCTGCGCCGGCGCGGCCCGCCGCTGTTGCAGCCCTATTCCGATCTTGCACGGTTGCTCGGCAAGGAAGTGGTGCTCGCGGAAAACGCTTCGTGGCTGTTCCGCGTGACGCCCTACATGATCTTCGCCGCCACCTGGGTCGCGGCGGCGCTCGTGCCGACCTTCGCCGGCGGCCTGATCTTCAGTTGGTCCGCCGATCTCATCGCCATCATCGCGCTGCTCGCGAGCGCGCGCTTCTTCCTCGCGCTCGCCGGCCTCGACATCGGCACGAGCTTCGGCGGCATCGGCTCCTCGCGCGAGGTGATGTTCGCCTCGCTTGCCGAGCCGGCGATGATCATGATCGTGTTCACGCTCGCGCTGATCGCCGGATCGACGCAGCTCTCAACCATCGCCCAGATCATGGCGCTGCCGGAGGTGGGCTTGCGCGTCTCGCTCGGCCTCGCCCTCGTTGCGCTCATTCTCGTCGCCATCGCCGAGAACGCCCGCATCCCGGTCGACAATCCGGCGACGCACCTCGAGCTCACGATGGTGCACGAGGCGATGGTCCTCGAATATTCCGGCCGGCATCTCGCTCTCATCGAGCTAGCCTCGATGCTGAAGCTCCTTCTTTATGTGTCGCTGATCGCCTGCTTGTTCGTGCCCTGGGGCATCGCGGAGCCGGGCGTGGCGCCATCCGGCTTCCTCGCCGGGCTCGCGATCTACGTGCTCAAGCTCGCCGTCGGCGGCGCGCTGCTCGGCCTGTTCGAGACCTCGATCGCCAAGATGCGGGTTTTCCGCGTGCCGGAGCTCCTCGGCGTCGCGCTCATGCTCGGCCTCCTCGCCACGCTCTTCCGCTTCGTCTCGGGGAGTTTCTGATGCACGGCATCGAATTCGATATCGCGCATCTCCTGGCGGGCTCGCTCGTGCTCGTGAGCCTCGTGCAGCTCTATCAGGTCCGCCTGCAGTCGCTCCTCAATGTCTTCGCCTTGCACGCCGTCGTGCTCTCCCTTTCCGTCGCCTGGCAGGCATACATCCAGGGCGCGCCGCATCTCTTCGTCACCGCCCTGATCGCACTCGTCTTCAAGGGTATGGTCATCCCCGTGGTGCTCGGCCGCATCGTCCGCCGCCTCGGCATCCACCGCGAGATCGAGACGGTGGGCGGCATCGGGCTCACCATGCTCGCCGGCGTCGCCATGGTCGGCCTCTCCATGGTGGTGATGCTGAAGGTCACGGCGGGCGACGATCCGATCGCCCGCGAGGACCTGGCGTTCGCGCTTTCCGTGGTGCTGATCGGTCTCCTGATGATGGTCACGCGCCGCAACGCCGTGAGCCAGGTCGTCGGCTTCATGTCGCTGGAGAACGGTCTGATCCTCGCCGCCGCCGGCGCACGCGGCATGCCGCTGGTCGTGGAGATCTCCATCGCCTTTTCGATCCTGATTGCCTTCATCGTGATCGGGATTTTCCTGTTCCGCATCCGCGAGCGCTTCGACACCGTCGACGTCGGCGCCCTCGACCGCTTCCGAGGTGACCGGCAATGATCGATCTCGTCGACATTCCGGTCGTCGCCGTGCTTGGCGTGCCGCTCGCCGCCGCCGCGCTGCTCGCGGCGATCCCCGGCTATTGGTTGACCGCGCGCCTGAATGTGCTCGCCGCACTCATCACGTTCATTGCCGCCGCGTCGCTCTTCGTCGTCCGCCCCAACCCCGGCACGTATCTCCTGGTCGATGACCTCAACATCGTCTTTATCGTGCTGACGACCTTCGTCGGTTTCACCACGAGCGTCTTCAGCGCGAGCTATATCGCGCACGAGTTGGACACGGGAAAGCTCACGCCCGTGTATTTGCGTTTCTATCACGCGATGTATCAACTCCTGATGTTCGCGATGAATCTGGCGCTGATCGCGAACAACATCGGCCTGATGTGGGTCGCGATCGAGCTCGCGACCCTCACCACCGTTCTCATGGTCGGCATCTACCGCACCCACGAGGCGCTGGAAGCCGCATGGAAATATTTCATCCTCGGCAGCGTCGGCATTGCGTTGGCGCTCTTCGGCACGATCCTCATTTATCTCGCCGCGCAGCCGATCGTGGGCGAGGGGCTCGACGCCATGACCTGGACGCTGCTGATCGGCCGCGCCGCCTCGTTTGACGCCGCGCTCCTGAATATCGCCTTCGTCTTTTTATTGCTCGGCTACGGCACCAAGGCCGGCCTCGTGCCGCTGCACGCGTGGCTGCCCGACGCCCACGCCGAAGGTCCGACGCCGATCTCAGCCGTGCTTTCGGGCCTGCTGCTTAACGTCGCGCTCTATGCGCTCCTGCGCTTCAAGGTGTTGCTCGCGGTGAACGAGCAAGCCGTGACGCCCGGGCCGCTCATGGTGATCCTCGGCCTCGTGTCGCTCCTGTTCGCGGGCTTCATGCTCTACCGCCGCCGCGACATCAAACGCTTCTTCGCCTATTCCTCTATCGAGCACATCGGCATCATCACCTTTGCCTTCGGCATCGGCGGTCCGATCGCGAACTTCGCCGGCCTCCTGCACATGACCATGCATTCGCTGACGAAGTCGGCGATCTTCTTCGCGGTCGGCCACATCGCGCAGGTGAAGGGGACAAAGCGCATGGCCGACATCACCGGCCTGTCGGTGAGCCACCCGTCGCTCGCCGTCGCCTTCGCCCTCTGTGTCGTGGCGATCGCCGGCATGCCGCCCTTCGGCGTGTTCACGAGCGAGTTCCTGCTGGTCACGACCACCTTTGCCCGCGAGCCGCTGCTGGCGCTGCTTGTCGGCTTCGGTCTGCTCGTCGGCTTCGGCGCGCTCATCTGGCGGCTGCAGGCGCTGCTCTTCGGTGAGCCCACGGGCGTATCGGAAAAGGCGACCGCGAGCCTCGTGCCGGTCTATATGCATATGGCGCTCGTGCTGATGGCGGGCGTCTGGGTGCCGGGCCCGGTGGCGCGCTGGTTCGAGCAGGTCGCGCGGATTCTTGGGTGAGACGATGCCCGAACTGAAACGCATAGCTCTCGATGCCGCCGCCTGGCGCGAACGCGCGGCGGCGCTTGGCCGGGGGGAGGGCGAGTTGTACGCCCTCTTCGGTGACGACGATCACGTGCACATGGTCGTGCGCGAGCCGGAGCTTGGCGCGCTCGAAATGCTCTCCATCGCGGTCGAGAACGGCCGCTATCCGTCGGTGGGCGCGGCATATGCGCCCGCGATCCGTCTCGAGCGTGCGATCCGCGATCTCTTCGGCTACGAACCCGAAGGACTTCCCGATACGCGGCCGTGGCTCGATCACGGCGTCTTCAAGCGATCCGCGCCGCTCGGCGCGGGCGGCGCACCGCGCGAAGCGGAAGACTATGCGTTCCTGCCCGCCGAGGGCGAGGGCCTGCACCAGATTCCCGTCGGCCCTGTTCACGCCGGCACCATCGAGCCCGGCCATTTCCGCTTCACCGCGAACGGCGAAGCCATCGTTCGTCTGGAAGAACGCCTCGGCTACGCGCACAAGGGCACCGAAACCCTGATGCGCGGCGCGCCGCTCGATCGTGCGGCGCAGCTCGCCGGCCGCGTCTCGGGCGATTCCACGGTTGCCTATCAGTTCGCCTTCGCCCGCGCCGCCGAACAGGCGCTCGGCGTGACGCCCCCGGCGCGCGCCATCCATCTTCGCGCCCTCATGGCCGAGCTCGAACGCATCGCCAATCATTTCGGCGACTTCGGCGCGATCTGCAACGATGCGTCGTTCCCGCTGATCCACGCCCACACCGGCATGCTGCGCGAGCAGGTCTTGCAGACCGCCGATGCCTGCTTCGGCCAACGCTTGATGCGCGACTGCATCGTGCCGGGCGGCGTCGCGCGCGATCTTTCGGAGGAGGGGGCTGCGCAGGTCCGCGCGCTCGTTGCCGACGTCGGCCCGCGCTTCCGCAAGCTGTTCGAGCTGTACGACCGCAAGGCTTCGCTGCTCGATCGCACGGTAACCACCGGCATCACATCCGCCGAGCTCGTCAAACGCTTCGCGCCCGGCGGCTATGTGGGCCGCGCCGCCGGCCGCAAGTTCGATGCGCGGCACGATCTGCCGTATGCGCCTTACAACAAACTGTTGTTCAAGGTACCGCTGCTGACGGCCGGCGACGTCGATGCGCGTGTGCGCATCCGCGCCGAGGAAATCCGCGAGAGCCTTTCGCTCATCGGCCAGATTCTCGACGCGCTGCCCGAAAGCGAGCTTTGCACCGAGCTGCCCGCCGCGAACGAACCGCGTGAAGGCATGGCGGTGGTCGAAGCCTTCCGCGGCGACGTGCTGATCTACCTGCGCTTGGCCGCGGACGGCACGGTCGCCCGCTGCCATCCGCGCGACGCATCGTGGTTCCAGTGGCCACTCTTGGAAGCCGCGGTCGAAGGCAACATCGTCGCCGACTTCCCGCTATGCAATAAGTCCTTCAACTGCTCGTACTCGGGCCACGATCTCTGACCATGCGCACGCTCCTGCTTCGCTCGATCTTCAAGGGACCGGCCACGATGGAAGGGCCGGATGCCGGCCCGCAGGCCGTGCGCGAGCTGGTGAAGTCGCTCGACGATCTTTCCCGCCGTGTGCTCGGCCGCTCGCTTGCGATCCGTGAAGTGGACTCGGGCTCCTGCAACGGCTGCGAGCTGGAAATCCACGCGCTCAATAATCCGGTCTATGACCTCGAACGCTTCGGCCTGAAGTTCGTAGCCTCGCCCCGCCACGCCGATGTGCTCCTCGTTACCGGGCCGCTCACCCGCAACATGCGCATGGCGCTCGAACGTACCTGGCGCGCGACGCCCGACCCGAAATGGGTGGTCGCCCTCGGCGACTGCGCCTGCACGGGCGGCCTGTTCGCCGAAAGCTACGCCTGCGAGGGCGGGGTGAGTGAAGCGGTGCCGGTCGACCTGCGCATTCCAGGCTGCCCGCCGCGCCCGATCGAGATCCTCAAGGGCTTGATCGCGTTGATGGACGCGGCCTCCCGCACCGGCACGGCCGCGCGCTTAAGCCGCCCTGCGGGGCATTCCCAGCCGGGGTAGACTTCGTCCGTCCGCCAAATGCCGGAGGTAAAAATGCTCGCTCTTGTCCGTTCCATTTCCGCGCTGCTGATTGCGCTTTCGTTCTCCGTCTCGGGCGCGATGGCCCACGACTACACGAAAGGCTCGCTGCACATTGAGCATCCGTGGTCGCGCGCGACACCGAAAGGTGCCACGGTCGGCGCGGGTTATCTGATTGTCGAGAACCGCGGCGCCGAGGCCGACCGGCTGATTTCCGTTTCCGTGTCCGCTGATGTCGCCGGCCGTGCGGAAATTCATGAGATGGCCGTAGAGGACGGCGTCATGCGCATGCGTCCGCTTCCGCGAGGCGTTGAGCTCGCGCCGGGCATGCCGGCGAAATTCGAGCCGGGCGGTCTGCACCTGATGTTCATCGGCCTAAAGCGCCCCTTGGAAAAGGGTGACCGCTTCAAGGCCACGCTCGCGTTCGAGAAGGCGGGCGCGGTCGAGGTTGAGTTCGTGGTCGAGGCGATGGGCGGCGCCCCGCAGCATATGGGGCACTGATCCTTTACTGGCGTGTTCTCCTAGTCGCGCATGTTCCGGCGAAGTGGGTACCGGTTCGCCGCCAAGAACATGCGCCATGGAAAATCTAGGGGTCCCCTCCGATTGATTTGAATCGGAGGGGACCCTAGGGCATGGTTCGCCACGCCGATGACCACGGAGGACGCCAATGAAGAGCACTGCCACTGCACGTTGGGAAGGGGCTGCCGGCAAGATCACCGCCGGCAGTGGCCTGTTCAAGGACGCGCCGTATAACGCCAAGGGACGCTTCGAGGGCGGCGAACCGGGCACCACGCCCGAGGAACTGATGGCCGGCGCGCACGCCGCCTGCTTCAGCATGGCCCTCAATGTCGGCCTCACGCGCAATGGCATCACGCCGAAGTCGATTGAGACCAAGGCGGTCGTAGAGATCGTGCTCGGTCAGGCCGGCGCGGAGATCACGGGTAGCGCGCTGACGAGCACGGTGGAAGCGCCGGGCGCCGACGCTGCCAAGATCCGCGAGATCGCCGAGGGCGCGAAGGCGAACTGCCCCGTCTCGAAGGCGCTCGCCGGCACGAAGATTTCCCTCGACCTTGATGTGAAGACCTGAGCTTCCTGCTCCTCTCCCGCAAGGGAGGGGAGCATCCTCGTTTACCGCGCGCCGGTTCTCCCCCCGTGAACCCCATCTTCGCCAACATCGAGACCTCCGTGTTCGAGGTCATGTCGCGCCTCGCGCGCGAGCATGAGGCGGTCAATCTCGGGCAGGGCTTTCCCGACGATCCCGGTCCCGAGGACGTGCGGCAGAAAGCGGCGGAGGCCGTGGTCTCCGGCTGGAATCAATATCCGCCGATGATGGGCCTGCCGGAGCTCCGGCGTGCTGTCGCCGACCACTACCGGCATTGGCAGGGCCTGGAGCTCGATCCCGATACGGAGGTGATGATCACGTCCGGCGCAACGGAGGCGATTGCGGGCGCGATGCTGGCGTTGATCGAGCCCGGCGACGAGGTCGTGCTGTTTCAGCCCATGTACGACGCGTATTTGCCGCTCGTCTTGCGCGCGGGGGGTGTGCCCAAGCTCGTGCGCTTGCGGCCGCCGCACTGGCGCTTCGACGAGGAGATGCTGGCGCAGGCGTTCAGCCCGCGCACCAAGGTGGTCCTCTTCAACAATCCGCTTAATCCAACTGCGACCGTCTTTGCCGAGGACCAGCTCTCGCTGCTCGCGCGTTTCTGCCAGGAACACGACAGCATCGTCGTTTGCGACGAGGTCTGGGAGCATGTGATCTTCGACGGTCGCCGCCACATGCCGATACTGGCGCTGCCCGGCATGCGCGAGCGCACCGTGAAGATCGGTTCCGCGGGGAAGATCTTCTCGCTCACCGGCTGGAAGGTGGGCTTCGTCTGCGCGGCCCCGCAGATCATGCGCGTGCTCGCGAAGGCGCACCAGTTCATCACCTTCACCACGCCGCCGAACCTGCAGTTCGCCGTCGCCTATGGCCTCGGCAAGGACGATTCTTATTTCGAGGAGTCGCGCCGCGCGTTCGAGCGCTCGCGCGACCGTTTTTCCGCGGGCTTGCGGCAGATCGGCTTGCCGGTGCTGCCGAGCGAGGCGACCTATTTCCTCAACATCGACCTCGCGCCGCTTGGCCTCAACGTCGACGACGAGGCATTCTGCAAGCATCTCGTCGCCGAGCACGGCGTCGCGGCCATTCCCGTCTCCGCCTTCTACGCGGAAGAGCCGGTGAAGAGCGTCGTGCGCTTCTGTTTTGCGAAAGCCGACGCCACCCTCGACAAGGCGCTAGAGCGGCTGGCCGTTGCCTTCAAGCGCGGCTGATCGTCAGTTCAGATCGGATCCTTCTTCACTGTGCATGCGCCGCCGACTTCCTTCAGTCGCTTGCAAAGCTGTTCTGCTTCCTCGCGCGTCTCGGCAGCCAGGCGGACCTGAACGGTAGGATTCTTGCCCTTCTTTTTCTTGCTCTTGGCTCGTGCCGCCACTCGCACGGTCGGCTTTCGTTCGCCGAAATCCTTCGGATATTTCTTCTGCAGTTTCGCGTAGATTTTCTGGACGCCCTGCCGCGTCCAGTTGCCGGTGAAGAATGCGATCCACGTCGCCTGTACCCGCGCGATTTCCTTCTCTTGTTCCTCCACCGCCCGCCGTGAGGCGCGCGCGCGTTGCTCGTTGCGGATTTCCGCGAGCGCCACGCGCAGCGGAGCGACTTCGCAGTCGCGGACGTCGGTTGCCTCGGGATGCGGCTCGCCACGCTTGCCGGCTTCCGCCCAGTGTTCGGCGGTGCGTCCGGTGATGAGGATCACGTAGTTGCGCGTCTCCTTCGGCAGGCCGCCTTTGCCCTTGAGCCATTTGCTGACACGCCCCGGTCCGCCATTATAGGCGGCTGCCGCGAGACCGAAATTACCGAACTGATCGACGAGATCGCGCAGGAATTGCGCCGACGCCGGCAGCGCCTCGATTGGATTGAACGGATCTTCGAGACCGCGCTCCGCGGCCGTGGCCGGCATGAACTGGGCAATACCCTTTGCGCCCACCGGACTCACTGCGCGCGGCCGGAAGCGGCTCTCCTGCCAGATCAGCCGCGTGAACAGCGGCACCGGCAGGTCATTTTCCTCCGCGACCTCGTGCGCCACCTGGCAGATCGCCTGGCGCGTCAACGGCTGCGACGGCGCCGCCTGTTTGGCTTCCGCGTCGATCTTTGCGTCAGCTTCACCGGCGATCTCCGCTTCGAACGACGGTCCGACTCCGCCGATCAGGTTGCCAATCGACGACTGTACGCGCACGGCTTCCTGCCGTGCCATGAATGCCGGCGGGCCGACGGGTCCGGGAGCAGGATCATTTTCCGACACCCGTTCCGATACGGGAGCAGCAATCGCTTCGGCTTGCGAAGCGCTCGTCGGTCTGAATTGGTCGGAAGCAAGCGGTAAGATAACGAGGAGGGCGCACGAGAGTGCGCTCACGAGGCAACGCGACATTTACAAAGACCCCGAATGTCCCCGGTTGGATGCGTCGGGCCCTTTGCCCCCGCACGCAGATCCAAACCGTCAGGTCGTCGTCACCCCTCGCGCGCTTTCAATCAGGATTTTCTTGGCGTGAATGAGGCACGATGGAACCCGACGCACGCCAACTGACGGAAAATCCAGCGTTTTCGCGGGTGCTCCGTACACTGAAGTTTCGGACGTTCGCTCGTTAACGTTGACGCCGCCCGTTTCCGGCGACGGCCGAGCGAATGGGATTGATGCGGCAGTCGTCGACCTCGAACGCGTCGGGATGCGGCTCGATTTTCCGCAGCTTCGCCCATTGTTCCGCTTTCCGGCCGGTGATGCGGAGTACGTAGTCGCGCGTTTCCTTCGGCAGGCGCGCACGCCCCGCAAGCCAGCGCTTCACGCGGTTTGGCCCGCCGTTATAGGCGGCGGCGGCAAGACCGAAGTTGCCGAATTCCTCGGTGAGCTCGCGCAAAAAATCCGCCGACGCCGGCAATGCCTGCAACGGATCGAACGGATCGTCGAGCCCGCGTTCCGTGGCGGTTTCCGGCATGAACTGCGCAATGCCTTGCGCGCCGGCGCGGCTCACGATCTCGTTGCGGAACGAGCTTTCCTGATAGATCAGCCGTGTGAACAGCGGTGCCGGAATGTCGTATTCGGCTGCGACCTCTTCCACGATCTCGCAGATCTCTTCCTTCGAAAGCGGCTCGCCAACCTTGCCCTCGCGATAGAGATCGGGATCGAACGCAGGCCGGAGCAGGGCAGGCTCCCGCTCGAGTTCTGGTTCGGCGGCAGCAGCCTCTTCGTGCAGGGAGCGCCGCAGGTCTGCGAGCTCGATCGGCTCCAGGCTCACGTTGACGAAGAGTTTGGCGATCTCCGCATACTTCGACACCGACACCGCCTCCACTCGACCGTGACGCATGGGAGCCAGCGCGTCCGGCACCGACGCCTGCGCCGGCGGCTCCGAGACAAGGCTTGGAACGGCAGTGAAGAGTACGAGGGTGGAAATTACGCACGTGAGCGCAGTCGCGGCATGACGCAACACAACACGGACCCCGATATCCCCGCTTGGATGCGTCCGGGCTGAGACCGTGCACGCAATACCAAGCCGTCTGACGAATGCCGCCTCGCGCTGCTTTTGTCGTTAGTGTTCCGGGCACGAATGAGGCCGCACGTCGGCAATGCCGTGGCCGCAGCGCGGGAGAGTTGGCAAGCCCGTTGCATGTTTCCGGTTGCCAACTGGCACGGAAAACTGAAAATCCATCCGCCAAGCGCCGATTCCGGAGAATCCCGATGCGACTGAATTCCGTTCTTTTAGGCCTTGCTGCTGCGCTGCTGATCGCCGGGCCCGCCGACGCCCATACCGGCCTGCACGTCGGCTTCAGCTTTACCTCCGGCTTCGCGCACCCGCTCAGCGGTCTCGACCATCTGCTGGCGATGTTTGCCGTGGGCCTCCTGGCGGCGCAGCTCGGCGGACGCGCGGTCTGGCTCGTGCCCGGCGCTTTCGTCACGATGATGCTGGCGGGCGCGCTGATCGGCTTCAGCGGCGTCGAAATCCCCGGCATCGAACTCGGCATCGCGCTGTCGACCGTCGCCATTGCGTTGCCGGTGGCGTTGGCCCTCGGCATGCCCGCGCCGGTGGCGATGGCCTATGTCGGCGTGTTCGCGCTCTTCCACGGCTTCGCCCACGGCGCGGAGCTTCCCGAGGGCGGGGCGGCGGCGCCCTATATGCTCGGCTTTGCGATCTCGACCGCGCTGATCCATGCCGCCGGCATTGCAGTGGGCATCGCGGGCTCGCGGCTCGCCAAGAGCGCCGTGCCGGGCCGCATTGCAGCCGCATGCGTCGCCGCGGTCGGCCTGGTTTTGGTGGTGGCCTGACGATTTAGCCGCCCGCGGAAGCGCGCGGGCTCTTCAGCACCACGCAGCTTCCGCCGGCGGCGCGCAATTCGTTGCAGAACTTGTCCGCGTCCGCCCGCGTCTGCATGGGCACACGCACCGCGGTCCGGCGCGCGGACCTTCCGCCGGTCATGTTCACGAGCATGGGCGGGCGTTCGCGAAGCAGCTTCGGAAATTCCCGCTGGAGCGCGGAATAGAGCGACAGTGCCGTTTTTGATGACCAGTGCGCTGCCACCTGAACGCCCCAGGGCATCCAGTTGGTCGGGGCCTGCGGCGTCTTGCGTTCCAGCCTCGCGGCAACGAACTGCCCCGCGATTTCAACGCACGGTATCCCGGGCGGGATCGTCGCGGCCGAGGACTCCGGCGGATCATCGGCCTTCCATGCTTCCGCCGGATGGCCGGTGATGATGCGGACATAATCGTGCGTCTCGCGCGGCAGTTCGCCTCTGCCCGCGATCCATTCCGAGAGCCGCCGCTCCCCCGCATTGTACGCCGCGGCAGCGAGGCCGAGATTGCCGAAGCGCTCGAACAGCTCGCGCAGATAGGCGGCGGACTTCAGGAGTGAGTCGACGGGCTCGAACGGGTCGATCAGTCCGCGCAGGCGCGCGGTGCCCGGCATGAACTGGGCGATGCCCTGTGCGCCCTTCGGGCTGACCGCCGACGATTGGAAGCGGCTCTCCTGCCAGATCAGCCGGGTGAGGAACTGCACGGGCAGTTCGTTGGCTTCGGCCGCCTTCTGCAACGTGCGGCAGATGTCATCGGCCGACGTCGCCGGCGAGGACGATGCCGCTTCCGGCTCGCCACTCGCCGGGGCGGCATGCAGGAGCGCAACAACAGCGAGGACGAGAGGTGTAACGACGCGCATTGCAGCCGACCCGCGCAGCATCCCCCAAGAAACTGGAAAACCGGCCCGCGGTTCTGCCGGGTGTTTTGAAATGCGAAGGACAAACTTTAGCCGATTGCTCAAAATTTAAGCCAATGCCGTGTTGCTGCATACAAATAAAGCAATAAGCGAGAATGGCTGGAAAATTCGCACGCTTTGGCCTGCGACCGCCTTGGCATGTGCGTTGCACCTCCCTCTGGCAGCGCGCGGCGCGATAACCGCGTGTTTGGCCACCAGGGAGATCATCTCATGAAGCTATTTTCGTCGGCGGGGGGTACCGCCATTCGTAAGTGGTTGGGAGCAGGGGCGGTTGCGCTCGCGCTCTCGGCCGGGCCGGCGACGGCCCAGGAGACCATCAAGGTCGGCATTCTGCATTCGCTCTCCGGCACCATGGCCATCAGCGAAACCACGCTGAAGGACGTCATGCTGATGCTCATCGAAGAGCAGAACAAGAAAGGTGGCTTGCTCGGCAAGAAGCTCGAAGCGGTGGTCGTCGATCCGGCTTCTAACTGGCCGCTGTTTGCCGAGAAGGCGCGCGAGTTGATCACCAAGGAGAAGGTCGCGGCCGTGTTCGGCTGCTGGACCTCGGTGTCACGCAAATCCGTGCTCCCGGTCTTCAAGGAGCTGAATTCGATCCTGTTCTATCCGGTGCAGTACGAAGGTGAGGAGAGCGAGCGCAACGTGTTCTACACGGGCGCTGCGCCCAACCAGCAGGCGATTCCCGCCGTCGATTACCTGATGAAGGAAGAGAAGGTGCAGCGCTGGGTGCTCGCGGGCACCGACTACGTCTATCCGCGCACCACCAACAAGATCCTCGAAGCCTATCTGAAATCGAAGGGCGTCGCCGACGCCGACATCATGATCAACTACACGCCGTTCGGTCACGCCGACTGGCAGACGATCGTGTCGGAGATCAAGAAGTTCGGCTCCGCCGGCAAGAAGACGGCGGTGGTCTCCACCATCAACGGCGACGCCAATGTCCCGTTCTACAAGGAGCTCGGCAACCAAGGCATCAAGGCGACCGACATCCCGGTCGTCGCCTTCTCGGTCGGCGAGGAAGAACTCGCCGGTCTCGACACCGCGCCGCTGGTCGGCCATCTCGCCGCCTGGAATTACTTCCAGTCCATCGACACGCCGGCGAATAAAGACTTCATCGCCAAGTGGAAGGCCTTCATCAAGGACCCGAAGCGCGTCACCAACGACCCGATGGAAGCGCACGTGATCGGCTTCAACATGTGGGTCGAGGCCGTGAAGAAGGCCGGCACGACCGATCCCGACAAGGTCATCGACGCGGTGGTCGGCGTGAAGGTCCCGAACCTCACCGGCGGCGTGTCGGAGATGCTCCCGAACCACCACATCACCAAGCCGGTGTTCATCGGCGAGATCAAGGCCGACGGCCAGTTCGACGTTGTCTGGAAGACCGACGGCCTGATCCCCGGCGAAGCTTGGTCTCCGCACCTCGAGGGCTCCAAGGACCTGATCGCCGACTGGAAGGACTTGAAGTGCGGCAACTACAACAAGGTCACCAAGAAGTGCGGTGGTTCGTAAGTTGCGGCAGGCCTTCCCGTTGACCTGAAACTGCCGGGCGGGAGCGCATCTCCCGCCCGGTCCAACAAAGAACCTGGAATTCACCGGCAATGCGAAACCTTGCCTCGCGACTTCTTTGCCTTGCTGCCGGTCTGATTGCGATTTTTCTCATTGTCGCGCCCGCGCAGGCCGCGAGTTTCGAAGAAGCGCTCACCTTGTTCGCGAACGACAGCTACGCGGACACTGACAAGGCCGTGAGCGAAATCGCGGCTAGCGGTCATCCGCAGGCACAGGCGATCGTCGAAGCGCTCGCCGCCGGCCGGCTTTTGGTTCACATCGAAAGCAAGGCGGTCTTCATTAAAGACAAGGACGACAAGTTACTCGCCGCGGCGACCGGTGAAGCCGTGGCCGACGCGCCGTCCGACCTGAAGACCGTCCGTGTCAACAATCGCGTGCGTCGCGCGATCCAGGCGGCGCTCGGCTCGCTCACCTTGCTCGCGCCCGATCCTGGCAAGCGCTTTGCTGCGGCGTCGGCCGTCTTCCGCTCGCGCGACGCGGGCGCGCTCGAAGCGGTCGAGCAGGCGCTCGCGAGAGAGACCAATGCCGACGTGAAGCGCGTGATGGAGCATGCGCGCGCGGCGATCGTCGTGATGAAGCCCGACGCGCCGGACGCGGATCGCATCGCCGCGATCGATACGCTAGTCTCCCGCGGCGACCAGGACTCCATCGCGCTGCTGCGCTCGCTTCCGCAGGACGTGCCGCCCGCCGTCCACGATGCGGCCGTCAATGCCATCGCCAAGATTGAGCGCAACCTCGTCGTCTGGGAGATGGGCCAGAACGTCGTTTATGGCCTCT
>Ga0180222_1001669_pt1 | contig 21448 bp, 21 predicted proteins | sample eDN5th37CKraftOP_FD_151336 | JGI IMG/M metagenome (GOLD analysis project Ga0180222, IMG submission 151336) | Enriched Organic Plus compost microbial communities from Emeryville, California, USA - eDNA 5th pass 37_C Kraft OP (version 2) (version 2) ... | reverse complement strand
GCACCGAGACGGCCCACAGAGCCCCCGCGATGAAGCCGATCAGCTGCCAGACGCTGCGCGAGAGGGTGTTGCCGAGGACGCGGTACCGGAGCTTCAGGACTGTCGCAACCACTGCGGCCCCTCCGACACGTGACGGCCGCCCACGAGCGACACGAAGCGGTCCTGCAGCGTCTCACCGGCGCGCACCTCGTCGACGGTGCCGGCCGCCAGGACGCTGCCGGCGGCGATGACGGCGACGTGGTCGCACATGCGCTGCACGAGGTCCATCGAGTGGCTGGAGACGATGACGGTGCCGCCCGAGGCGGTGTAGCCGCGCAGGACGTCCTCGATGTTGGCGGCCGAGACCGGGTCGACCGATTCGAACGGCTCGTCCAGCACGAGCAGGCGGGGCGCGTGGACGAGTGCGCACGCGAGCGCCACCTTCTTCGTCATGCCCGCGGAGTAGTCGGCCACGATGGTCCCGGCCGCCTCGCGCAGATCCATGAGGGTGAGGAGGTCGGCGGTGCGCGCCGCGATCTCCTCGCGGGGCAGGCCGAACATCATCGCGGTGTACGTGATGAGCTGCTCGCCGGTGAGCCGGTCGAACAGGCGAACGCCGTCGGCCAGGTTGCCGATCATCGCCTTGGCCGCCACCGGATCTGCCCACACGTCGACCCCGTGCACCCAGACCGTGCCGGCGTCGGGACGCAGGAGCCCGGTCGCCATGGACAGGGTCGTGGTCTTGCCGGCGCCGTTGGGTCCCACGAGGCCGTAGAACGACCCGGTGGGCACCACGAGGTCCACTCCCGCGACGGCGACCTTCTCTCCGAAGCGCTTGACGAGTCCTGATATCTGCAGAGCGGGTCGGTTGTCAGTCACCGTCCCACACTATCGAGGGCGCTCGGTCGTCCTCGCGGGCGGCCGCGCGGGCCGGCCGCCCGCTGCGCGGCTCAGTCGCGCAGCTTCGCGCCGAAGCGCTCCTCGGCGACGGCGACGCCGGCGAGCTTCGCGTCTGACGCCTCGGCCGCGGTCAGGGTGCGGTCGGGCGCGCGGAAGCGGAGCGCGAACGTGAGGCTCTTCGACCCCTCGGGCACACCCTGGCCGCGATAGTCGTCGACGAGACGCAGCGACTCGAGCAGCGCGCCCGCGCCCTCGACGAGCGCGGCGCGCACGGCGGCCGCGGGCGTCTCGACGGGTACGACGAGCGACACGTCCTGCGTCGCGGCGGGGAAGGTCGACAGCGATGCGGCGACCACCCGCTCCCCCGCGAGCGAGACGAGCAGATCGAGGTCCAGCTCGGCCACGGTGACGCGCCCGGGCAGGTCGGACGCCTCGGCGACGGCGGGGAGCAGCTCGCCCACGTAGCCGACCTCGGTGCCGTCGACCGTGATGACGCCCGTGCGGCCCGGGTGCAGCGCGGCGCGCCGGCTCTGGGCGACCTCGACATGGGCCCCGGCGGCCGACGCGATGGTGCGGACCGCGTCGAGGGCGTCGGAGAGGTCCGCGGCGACGGCGGGCTGACCGGGCTGCTTCGCGACGCGTGCGCCGGCCAGCAGCACCGCGATGTGACGCCGCTGCGGCGGGATCGAGGCGTCGAGCGTCGCGAGCGTCGCGGCGTCGGGGCGGACGGCGAGCGGCGGCACGGAGTCCGTCCCGTACTGCACGCCGGGCTCGGGCAGGAAGACCGCGCCCGTCTCGAAGATCGCGAGGTCGGTGAACCCGCGCGACAGGTTGCGGTGCGCCACCTGGAGGAGTCCCGGGATGAGCGAGCGGCGCAGGAACGGCGCCTGCCCGTCGAGCGGGTTGGCGAGCTTGATGCTCGGCAGGTGCTCGCCCGACGGCGATCCGTGGAGGTCGTTCTGCTCCTCTGTCGTGAAGGGGAACGTCGGCGTCTCGACGAAGCCTGCCGCAGCGATCGCGTTGGAGACGCGGCGACGCGCGCGCTGCGCCGCGGTGAGGCCGCGCCCCGACGGCGGGACGGGGAGCACCGAGGGGATGCGGTCGTACCCGTGGATGCGGGCGACCTCCTCGGCGAGCGTCCACTTGTCGGTGAGGTCGGGCCGCCACGACGGCGGGGTGACGATCCAGCCCGTCTGCTCGGGTGCGGTGAGCACGCGGCATCCGATCAGCTCGAGCGCCCCCGCGATCTCCGTGGGGCTGTACGCGACGCCGATGAGGTTCGGCACGAAATCGGCGGGCAGCGCGATCTCCGGCGCGACGTACGGCTCGGCGATCATGGCGCCGTAGGAGGCGTCCAGGGTCCCGCCGGCGTACTCGACCATGAGGTCGGCGACCCGGCGCGCCGCGACCGGCGCGATCGACGGATCGACGCCGCGCTCGTAGCGGCGCGAGGCCTCGCTGGGCAGCTTGTGGCGCCGCGCCGTGCGGGCGATCGACACCGGGTCGAACGTCGCGGCCTCGATGAGCACGTTGCGCGTCTCGGGCCCCATCTCGGTCGTGCCGCCGCCCATGACGCCCGCCAGGCCGATCGGCCCGGAGTCGTCCGTGATGAGCAGGTCCTCGGGGTCGAGGGTGCGCACCTGGCCGTCGAGGGTCTCGATCTTCTCACCGGGCTCCGCGCGGCGCACCGTGATGCCGCCCTGCAGCTTGTCGAGGTCGTAGCCGTGGATCGGCTGGCCCAGCTCGAGCATGACGTAGTTGGTGATGTCGATGAGGACGCCGAGGGAGCGGATGCCGCCTAGCGCGAGGCGCGAGATCATCCACGGCGGCGTCGGCTTGCCGGCGTCCACGTCGCGCACGACGCGGGCGACGAAGCCGGACGCGCCCACGCGCCCGCGGATCGGGGCACGGTCGTCGATCGCGAGCGGGAAGCCGGTGCCGGGCTCGAGGTCCGGGGCCAGGCGCACACCGGGGTCGCGGAACGTTGCGCCGGTGGCGTGCGAGTACTCGCGGGCGACGCCGCGGATCGACAGCGCGTAGCCGCGGTCGGGGGTGACGTTGATCTCGACGGCGACGTCGTCGAGGCCGAGGAGGGCGATGGCGTCCGTGCCCACGGGTGCGTCCAGACCGAGCTCGACCAGGCGCAGGATGCCGGAGTGCTCCTGACCGAGTCCGAGTTCCTTGGCCGAGGCGATCATGCCGTCAGAGACGTGGCCGTAGGTCTTGCGCGCCGCGATCGGGAAGGGACCGGGCAGCACCGAGCCGGGCAGGGTCACGACGACCTTGTCGCCGGCGAAGAAGTTGTGCGCGCCGCACACGATCCCGCGCACGCCGCCGTGGGCCTCCCCCACGTCGACCTGGCACCAGCGGATGGTCTTGCCGTTGGACTGCGGCTCCTCGACGAACTCGCGCACCTCGCCGACGACGATGGGGCCCTGCAGCTCGAAGCGGTGCACGTCCTCCTCTTCGAATCCGACCGACACGAGGGCCGCCAGGACGTCGTCCGGCGTCGCGTCGGCCGGGACATCCACGAATTCGCGCAGCCACGAGAGCGGAACGCGCATCAGACCACCATCCCGAACTGCTCGCTGAAGCGCACATCGCCCTCGGCCATGTCGCGCATGTCCTGCACGTCGGAGCGGAACATCAGGGTCCGCTCGATCCCCATCCCGAACGCGAAGCCGGAGTGCTCCTCCGGATCGATCCCCGCCGCGCGCAGCACGTTGGGGTTCACCATTCCGCAGCCGCCCCACTCGATCCAGCGCGGACCGCCCTTGAAGGTCGGGTGCCACAGGTCGAGCTCGGCGGACGGCTCGGTGAACGGGAAGAAGTTGGCCCGGAAGCGGGTCTTCGCGTCGGCCCCGAACAGCACGCGCGCGAAGTGGTCGAGGGTGCCCTTGAGGTTCGCCATCGTGATGCCCTTGTCGACGACGAGGCCCTCGACCTGCGAGAACACCGGAAGGTGCGTCGCGTCGAACTCGTCGGTGCGGTACACGCGGCCGGGGCAGACGATGTAGATCGGCAGGTCGCGCTCGAGCATCGAGCGCATCTGCACGGGGCTCGTGTGCGTGCGCATCACCAGGTGGCGGGCGACCGGGTCGACGAAGAACGTGTCCTGCATCTGCCGCGCGGGGTGGTCGACGTCGAAGTTGAGGGCGTCGAAGTTGAACCACTCGTGCTCGAGCTCGGGGCCCTCCGCGACCTCCCAGCCCATGCCGACGAAGATCTCACCGATCTCCTCCTGCAGGAGGGTGAGCGGATGCCGCGCCCCGACGCGGGCGCGCGCGGGCAGCGCGGTGATGTCGATGCGCTCCGCCTCGAGCCGGGCGGCGGTCTCTGCGGCCGCCAGCTCCTCCTCGCGGGCGGCGAGCGCCTGCGTGACGCGTCCGCGCGCCTGGCCCACGAGCTTGCCGAACTCCGCCTTGCGCTCGTTCGGCACGTTCCGCAGCTGCGCGTTCAGCTGCGCCAGCGGCGATCCCTCGCCGGCGTGCGCGGCACGCGCCGCCTTCAGGTCTGCGGTCGAGGAGGCCGCGGCGATCGCCGCGAGCGCGGCGTCGACGGCGGCACCGACCGTCTCGGGGGTGATTTCAGGTGCGTCGGACACAAGAGACGAGTCTACCGAGGACGGATGCCGCGCCCGGCCGCATCAGAGGCCCTGGGCGTCGTACTTCCCGAGGCCCTTCTGCGCGGCGATCAGCTGCGTGTCGGTGATCTCCTGCACCGGCTGGGTCGCGCCGGCGACCCGCCCGGTCTTCGCCGAGCGGCGCAGGCGCTTCTCGACGGTGTTGGCGACGAACGACAGCAGGAGGCACAGCGCGATGTAGATGGCGCCGATGACGATCGTGGCGGGGACGATCGGCGAGCTCAGCACCGCCTGCGACCCGAGGAACCGCGCGTAGAACAGCAGCTCGGGATAGGTGATGATGAACCCGAGGGCGGTGTCCTTGAGGGTCACCACGAGCTGGGCGATGATGACCGGCATCATGGCGCGGATGGCCTGCGGCAGCAGGACGAGGCGCATCACGCCCGCCTTGCGCAGCCCGATCGCGTAGCCGGCCTCGCTCTGTCCGCGCGGCAGCGACTCGACACCGGCGCGGATGACCTCGGCGAGCACCGAGCCGTTGTACGCGATGAGGGCGATGACCACGGCCCAGTACGACGGCATCCGGATGCCGATGACGGGCAGGCCGTAGTACAGCAGGAACATGAAGACGAGGACCGGGATGGCCCGGAGCACCTCGACGATGCCGCCGACGGGGTAGCGCAGCCAGCGATGCGCGGACAGGCGCCCGATCGCGAGCACGAAGCCCACGATGAGCGCGCCGACCGCCGCGACTACGAACGCTCCCAGGGTGCGCAGGGTCGCCAGACCGATCTGGACCCACACGTTCGTGTAGGTGAAGGCCTGCCACTTGGCGGCGGTGAACTGCCCCGTGTCGACGAGTCGCCACACGAAGAAGCCGAGCACCGCGACCACGACCACGACCGTGATGACGCCGAGGATCCGGTTGCGGATGATCGCCCGGGGGCCCGGGACGTCGTAGAGGACGCTGCTCATCGCGCCACCTTCCATCGGTTCTCGAGCACTCGCTGCGCCCAGGACAGCAGCAGCACCAGGGCGACGAAGATCGCCATCACCCAGAGGATGACGAGGAACTGGTTCTCGCCGCGCTCGCTGAGGTAGTTGCGGATCGAGCCGAGGTTCACGACGGAGAAGCCCGCCGCCACCGTCGTGTTCTTCAGCAGTGCGATGAACACGCTCATCATCGGAGGGATCACCGAGCGGAACGCCTGCGGCATGACGACGAGGCTCATCACCTGGCCGAACGTGAGCCCGAGGGCGCGGGCGGCCTCAGCCTGCCCGACCGGGACGGTGTTGATGCCGGAGCGGATCGTCTCGGCGACGTACGTCGCGGTGTAGATGCCCAGCGCGCAGATCGCCAGGGTGAGCGAGACCGGACCGGTCAGGCGCAGTCCGAGCAGCGGCGGGAGGGCGAAGGCGAACGCGAAGAAGACGAGGGTCAGCGGGGTGTTGCGGATCGTGTTGACGTAGAGGGAGCCGACCGCGCGCGCCACCGGGATCGGCGACACCCGCATCGCCCCCACGATGATCCCGAGGATCAGCGCCAGCAACCCGCCTGCGAAGAACAGGATGAGCGTGCCGACGAGCGTCTCCCCCCACAGATCGAGGTTGTCCGTGATGACGCCCACACGTGCTCCTTACGCGTCTGTCGAGAAGGGCCCGGGGGCGGCGTGCGCCGCCCCCGGACGGATGTCACTGGTCGACGGCGGGCTGCTCGCCCTGGATCCCCGCCGGGGCGAGGTGCTCTTCGAACAGCGCGGTCCACACGTCGCCGCCATCCGTGAAGAGGGCGTTGATGTGGTCCTTCAGGACGGTGTCGTCCTTGTCGAGGCCGACACCGTAGCGCTCCTCGCTGAAGGTGTCGCCGGCGATCTTGAGGGCGTCGGGCTCGAGTGCGACGTAACCGGCCAGGATCGCCTGATCGGTCGTGATCGCGTCGACCGAGCCCGCCTTGAGCTGCTCGACGCACTGCGAGTACGTGTCGTACTCGACCGTGTCGCCGGGGTTGTACTCGTCGCGGATGCGCTGCAGCGGCGTGGATCCGGTGACCGAGCAGACGATCTTGCCGGCGAGGTCGTCGGGCCCGTTGATGTCGGTGTTGTCCTTCGCGACGAGCAGTCCCTGACCGGTGATGAAGTACGGGCCGGCGAAGGAGATGTCCGCCTTGCGCTTGTCGGTGATCGAGTACGTGCCGACGTAGTAGTCGATGTCGCCGTTGACGATCGCCTGCTCGCGGTTCGCGGAGGGGATCGTCTTGTACTCGATCTGGTCCTCGGAGAATCCGAGCGACGCGGCGATCCAGCGGGCGATGTCGACGTCGAAGCCGGTGCGCTCGCCCGTCGCCGGGTCCTCCATGCCGAGGCCGGGCTGGTCGTTCTTGACGCCGACGACCACGCCGTCGCGCGCGACCATGGCGTCGAAGGTCTTGCTGCCCTCGAGCGTGACGTCGGTGGCCACCTCCCACAGGGCCGTCTCGTCACCGCCGCCCCCGTCACCCCCGTCGCCGGACGATCCGGGCGTGCCGCTGTTGCACGCCGTGAGCGCGAGAAGCGCGATCGCCGAGATTCCGATGCCCGTCATGAGCCGTGTCTTACGCATGTGTCCTCCTGATTGCTGGTGCGTTCGAGTGCGTATGTCCGACGTTTCGGGTCCGCGGGACAGTGCGTGGGGTGTGTCGTGTGGGGTGTGCGGTGCCTCCTGGTGTGTCGGGGATCCGGGTCGCGAGGACGCCGGGAGCGGGTCAGTGCGTGATGAGCTTGGAGAGGAAGTCCTTCGCGCGATCGCTCTGCGGACGCGTGAAGAACTCGTCGGGCGTCGCCTCTTCGACGATCTGCCCGTCCGCCATGAACACGACGCGGTCGGCCGCCTTGCGCGCGAAGCCCATCTCGTGCGTGACGACGATCATGGTCATGCCGTCCTGCGCGAGCCCGACCATGACGTCGAGGACCTCGTTGATCATCTCGGGGTCCAGGGCGCTCGTCGGCTCGTCGAAGAGCATCACCTTGGGGGTCATCGCCAGCGCGCGGGCGATGGCGACACGCTGCTGCTGCCCGCCGGACAGCTGTGCCGGCAGCTTGTCCGCCTGCTGGCCCACCCCGACCCGGTCGAGGAGGATGCGCGCTTCCCGCTCGGCATCCGCCTTCTTCATCCCCTTGACCTTGATCGGGCCGAGGGTGACGTTGTCGAGGATGGTGAGGTGCGCGAACAGGTTGAAGGACTGGAAGACCATGCCCACGTCGGCGCGCAGCGCCGCCAGCGCCTTGCCCTCCTTGGGAAGCTCCTTGCCGTCGATCGTGATCGTGCCGCTCGTGATGGTCTCGAGCCGGTTGATCGTGCGGCACAGCGTCGACTTGCCCGAGCCGGACGGGCCGATCACGACGACGACCTCGCCGCGGTTGACGGTGAGATCGATGTCCTTGAGCGCCTGGAAGTCGCCGTAGTGCTTCTGGACGTCCGACATCACGACGAGCGGGTCGCCCCGCCGCACGGAGATGTGTGAGGTGTCGGGCGCCGCGCCCTCGTGAGGTGTCGCCATACTCCGACCCTATGAGGACGACGGTCGGCGGATCCAGCCCTTGACCGGCACTGTTGTCTACCTGTAACCGGGGGTCGCGCGACCGTAACGCGGTCGCTCTCGTCGCGGGTCAGGCGCGCTGGGCGAAGGCGCTCTCGTAGAGGCACACGCTCGCCGCGGTGGCGAGGTTGAGCGACTCCGCGCGGCCGAAGATCGGCAGGCGCAGCGCACGGTCGGCGAGGGCGACGGATGCCTCGTCGAGACCGCGCGCCTCGTTTCCGAACACCCACGCGGTCGGGCCTGCCAGGACGCCCTCGGTGCGCGCGACGAGGAGGTCATCCCCGCCCACATCCGCCGCGAGGACCTGCAGACCCGCGTCGTGCGCGCGCTGCACGACCGACTCGAGCTCGCCCCCGACGGCGAGCGGGACGTGGAAGAGGGAGCCGGTGGTGGCCCGCACCACCTTGGGGTTGTACGGATCGACGGTGCGCCCCGTGAGCACGACGCCGTCGGCGCCCGCGGCGTCGGCGGCGCGGATGATCGTGCCGAGGTTCCCGGGATCGCGCACCTCCTCGCAGATGGCGATGAGGCGCGGCGAGGCGGAGAAGATGTCGCGCACGGAGGTGGGGGTCTGCCGCGCCACCGCCACGACGCCCTGGGGCGTCACGGTGTCGGCCATCGACTCGATGACCGCCTCGGTCGCGAACTCGACCTCGATGCCCGCGTCGCGCGCGCCGTCGCGGAGATCGGCGTGCCGCTCCAGGGCGCTCGGGGTCGCGAACAGCTCCTCGACGGCATCGGGGGCGAAGCGGAGCGCCTCGCGCACCGCCTGCGGGCCTTCCAGGAGGTAGCGGCCCGTCTCCTGCCGCGCGCTGCGCTTGGCCAGCTTCGCGACGGCGCGGACTCGGGGCGACCGGGGGTTCTCCAGCACGGTCTCAGTCTAGGGTTCCGCGTCGCCGTCCCCGGAACGCGCGAAGGGCGCCCTCCGTGCGGAGGGCGCCCTTCGGTGCTGTGGTGCTTACGCGGGGCTCTTAGGAGCGTTGGTGTCGGCGGGCAGCGCCTTCTTGGCGGTCTCGACCAGCGACGCGAACGTGGCGGGCTCGTTGACCGCGAGCTCGGCGAGCATGCGACGGTCCACCTGGACGCCGGCGAGGCCGAGGCCCTGGATGAAGCGGTTGTAGGTGAGGCCGTTCTGGCGGCTCGCAGCGTTGATGCGCTGGATCCACAGACGGCGGAAGTCGCCCTTGCGCTTGCGACGGTCACGGTACGCGTAGACGAGCGAGTGGGTGACCTGCTCCTTCGCCTTGCGGTACAGGCGCGACCGCTGACCGCGGTAGCCGGAGGCGCGCTCGAGGATGACGCGACGCTTCTTGTGGGCGTTGACAGCCCGCTTGACTCTTGCCATTTCTGTTCGTTCCTATCGTGCGTCGGCGCGCGTCAGCGGCCGAGGAGCTTCTTCGCGACCTTGGCGTCGCCCTTGGCCAGGACCTGGTCCTGCGAGAGCCGGCGCGTGCGCTTGGTCGGCTTGCCCTCGAAGTTGTGGCGGAGGTTCGCCTGCTGCTTCATGAGCTTGCCGGTGCCGGTGATCTTGAAGCGCTTCTTGGCACCCGAGTGGGTCTTCTGCTTCGGCATGTTCGTATCCTTCGTTGTGCTTCCCGCAGGCGGGAGTCGTGTCCCGCGGGCGCGGGAGTCTGTGGGGGCTTACTCCGCGGAGGCGGACTCGGCCGGGGCGTCCTCGTCGGCGGAGGCCGGCGCGCCGGAGCGGGCGCTGCGCGCCGCTTCCTTGTTGGCCGCGCGGACGGCGTTCTGCTCCGTCTTGACTTCGGACTTGTTCTTGTGCGGAGCGATCACCATGACCATGTTGCGTCCGTCGATGGTCGGGTTCGACTCGACCGTGCCGAACTCGGCGACGTCCTCGGCGAACTTGCGTAGCAGACGCACGCCCTGCTCGGGGCGGGACTGCTCGCGGCCGCGGAACAGGATCATGGCCTTCACCTTGTCACCGGCCTTGAGGAAGCCCTCGGCGCGCTTGAGCTTGGTGGTGTAGTCGTGCGCTTCGATCTTCAGGCGGAAGCGGACCTCTTTGAGGACCGTGTTCGCCTGGTTGCGACGGGCCTCCTTGGCCTTCTGAGCGGCCTCGTACTTGAACTTCCCGTAGTCCATGATCTTGACCACGGGCGGCTTCGAGTTGGGGGCCACCTCGACCAGGTCGAGATCGGCCTCCTGCGCCAGACGCAACGCCGCCTCGATGCGGACGACGCCGACCTGCTCTCCGTTGGGACCCACGAGACGGACCTCGGGGACACGGATGCGGTCATTGGTGCGGGGATCGCTGATGCGGAACTCCTCTTCGGTGGATGGATGGCCACCGCGGACCGACGGTTCGGCCGCGGGCGGAAGAAGACCGGTCCGCCGACTCGAGCTGCAGGCGCCAAGCCCGCACGGGTGCCGTGGCACCTCTTTCGCACCCTGGCTACCCCCGACGCTGCGCGTGGGGGCGGAGTGCTGCGGACCCGGTAGCCTGGAGCGGCAAGCGCGGGTGGGATTCGATCCTCTTTCGTTCCGAGGCAGAACGCCCCGGAGCCCGCCATAGTCTAGCAGAGAGTGCGACGTGGACAGTATTTCGGACCGGCATCAGTCTGACGACGAGCGCCACGCGCGCTGGGCGGAGCAGGAGGATGCCGCAGCGGCGGCCTCCCGCGACATCGCCGACGTCCCGGCGGTGGAGGTCATCACGACGGCCGCGGTGCACCTCATGAGCGCCGCCGCGGTCAAGGTCGGGCTCGCCGACGACCCGGACACCCAGACCGATCTCGACGAGGCGCGCAAGCTCATCAACGCCCTTGCCGGGCTCATCACCGCCGGCGCCCCCGAGATCAGCGACATGCACGCCCGGTCGCTGCGCGACGGCCTGCGTTCGCTGCAGCTCGCGTTCCGCGAGGCATCCGTCATCCCCGACGCGATCGGCAAGGGCCCCGGCGAGAAGTGGACCGGCCCCGTCACCTGACCCTCCGGTCCCCTCCCTCCCCGGCGAGACGCACCTTCTGCGCCGAGACGCACGCGCAGCACATGCGTCTGGGCACAGGTGCCGCGTCTCACCGCCCGCGGGGCGGCGTCGCGGTAAGGGGATCGGGACAGAGCGTCAGCGCGGCGATTCGGCCTCGAACGCCCGCGCCGCATCTGACGTGGGAGGCTGCACGACGTCGTCGGCGAGCACGATGACCGCGTCCCCCGGGGCGAACGCGCGCCGCTCGGCCTTGGGCGGGTTCAGCCGCACGCCGTGGGCGGGGTCGCCGGTCACGTCCGCCGCGATCCGGTAGCCGATCGCCGTCTCGCCGCGGGCGGAGGCGGCCGCAGAGACGGTGGAGAAGTCGACCTCCACGCCGCCTGTGACGTACAGGTCGGCGGGTCGCAGATAGACCTCCGCGGACGAGCTGGAGAACAGCTCGGTGAACACCGCGATGAGATCCTCGCTCTCGCTGATCTGGGACAGAATGAGGCTGACGAGACGGTCGCTGACGATGAAGTCGTCGGCTCGAGTGACCTCCGCGAGCTCGCGGTTCGCGTCGTCGAGCATCTCGCTGACGATGTTGAGGTCGACGTCGTGACGGTCGGCGATGTCGCGCACGTGCAGCAGGGTGACGAGGGTCTTGGCGTCTGCGGCCTGGTCGTCGAGCCGGTGGCGGTAGGGCAGCACGAGGATGTGGTCGAAGCGGACGATGTCGAGGCTCTCCAGCACGGCGCGGCTCGTGGCATCCGCGCTCTGGAAGGAGACCTCGAGGTTCGGCGGGACGACGAGCGAGGGCGGCTCCACATCGGCCGCGATGCACACCGTCGACCCGGGGGCGACGTATGCGCCCAGTTCGTCGAGCATCGTCTGGACGCTCGGGTTGTAGCCGAGGATGAGTGTGTGCTCCGGCTTCGGCGGGCGCGGTGCCGCGGAGGTGATGAGCTCGTGCTGCACAGGCCCCGGCTCGGTGAGCGTGATCGTGCTGTCGTCCTCGGCGATCACGATGAGGCGGTCGGTCTCCTCGATGCGGACGTCCGCGGGCGGATTGAGTGACACGCGTCCGCCGCTCTCGATCCCGATGAGGGTCGACGTCGAGAAGTGGAACTGGGCCTCGCGGTAGGTGCGCCCGACCAGTGCGGGCTGCCGCGTGAAGTACATCTCGTGGCCGTCGAAGTCGAGCAGCTCGGTGTAGACGGCGCTCAGCCCGCTCTGCCGGCAGGTCTGGACGGTCATGCGGCTGACCAGGTCGCTGGCCAGGAGCCAGTGCGCGCGCCCGCGGCCGACGAGGCGCGCGGCCTCGAGGTTGCGCGGATCCCGCAGCTCGGCGACGATGTGCGGCGCCGTCGCGGCGTCGGCCGGCTCGTGGTGCGTGAGCGCGACGGCGATCTTGATGACGGTGGCGTCGGGATCCGCGTCGTCGTCCGGCGGCAGGATGACGACGCTGCGGGCCGCCGCCGGGTTCGCCATCTCCAGGTCGAGCACCGACATGGGGTCGCCGCGCCGGCAGATGATGCGGGTGCGCCCCGGACGGGGCACGCGCGCACGGATCTCCTCCTCCATCTCGACCTTGTCGCGGTCCGCCAGCACGACGATGACGCTGCGCCGGCGCGACTCGTTGGCGATGCAGATCTCGGAGATGACCGGGGAGAGCTTCCCGCTCCAGCCGAGGATGAGCGTGTGGTGCTTCTCCAGGACGCGCGACCGCCCCTTGCGCAGGCTCGCCATCTTCTCGTCGAAGGCGCTCGAGACGATGCCGATGAGGCTCGCGACGATGATCAGGCCGCCGACCGTGACGACGAGCATGAGCAGGCGGTAGCCCCAGCCGACGTCGCCGCCCATCGTGCCCGGATCCATGGTGCGCATGAGGTTCCCCCACACGACGTCCCAGAAGTCGTAGTCGTCCGCGTCGTCGGGAAGCGCCCGGAACAGCACGACGAGCACCGCGACGGCGAACACGAACACGATCGTGGCGGCGCCCAGCAGCATCATGATCGCCGCGGTCCCCCGCGACATCCAGTTGTCAAACCAGTAGCGCACGCGCGCACGCGCCATCCGCTCTTCCATCGCACCCCCCGGTGTCCACATCCCCGTGGCCTTGCCTGCGGCGCCACTGCGCGCCCCCCGTGCCGCCACACTAGCGGCTCGCGCCGACACATCCCTCCCGGTCTCTGCGCGCCCCGTCCGCCGGCGAGACGCACCTTCCGCGCCGGGCTGCACGCACAGAGCATGCGTCTCGACGCAGGGCGTGCGTCTCACGGGCTGCGGCAGTGCGTCTGCGCGCAAGGCGTGTGTCGCAGCGCAGGCGGTGCGGCTCAGCGGCTGCGGCGCAGCTTGACGGTGAGGGAGTCGACGAGCACGGCGATGCGGTCGTCGGCCGCCCAGCGCTTGGCGAGCCGCGCCAGCACGGCGTCCAGCTCGGCCTTGTCGAGTCCATCGATGAGCTCGAGGATCACCACGAGCTCGGGGCCGCGCAGGCGCGCCGCCGGGTCGCCCGCCTCGACGGCGAGGTCGATGACGGCGAGCTCCTGCCCGATGCTCTCCTGAAGGCCCGCGTAGACCTCCGGCGAGGTGAAGCTCGGCTCCCAGCGCTGCGCCTGCGCGATCGCCCATACGGCAGGGCGGCGCAGCACGAACTCGGTCTCCGATCCGGGGTCGACCACGATGAGATCGGTGTCGTCGTCCGCGGCGGCGAGCGCCGTGCGGACGCCCTCGGCGGGGACGGGGCGTGCCGCCGGGTCCCACCGCATCATGGCGGCGACGGAGGTGAACACGGGCAGCACCTTGCGTCCGTCCGGAGCCGCGACGCTGACGATGGACAGCTCCTGCGTCTTGTCGACCTCGAGGCCGTGGGCGCCGATGCCGTGGTCGCCCTTCTCGGCGATGAGCGGGATCAGCAGGCGCGCCGCGCGATAGGCGTCGACGACCGCGACCTGGTCCCCCTCGCCCGCGCGGAACGCGGTGAGCGCGGCCAGCAGCGCCGGGTCGGCGGAGCCGTCATCACCCGAGTGGGGGTTGTCGTGGAAGCTGCGCCCTTCCCAGGGCACGCCGGCGGAATCGGCACCGTGCGCGGGGTGCCGGGGGTGGTCGTGCGGGTCAGCCGGCTGCGACATCCAGCGCCTCGGCGAGCGTGAACGCACCCGCATAGAGTGCCTTGCCCACGATCGCGCCCTCGACGCCGAGCGGGACGAGCTCGCGCAGCGCCGCGATGTCATCGAGGCTGGAGACGCCGCCGGAGGCGACGACGGGCTTCGGGGTGCGGGTGGTGACCTCGCGCAGCAGCTCGATGTTGGGACCGCGCAGCGTGCCGTCCTTCGTGACGTCGGTCACGACGTAGCGGCTGCAGCCCGCGGCTTCGAGGCGATCGAGGACCGTCCACAGGTCGCCGCCCTCCTCGGTCCATCCGCGTGCGGCGAGCGTCGTGCCGCGCACGTCGAGGCCGACCGCGATCGCGTCGCCGTACCGGGCGATGACGTCGGCCGCCCACTCCGGGTTCTCGAGCGCCGCGGTGCCGAGGTTGATGCGCGCCGCGCCGCTCTCCAGCGCCGCCTCCAGCGACGGGTCGTCGCGGATGCCGCCGGACAGCTCGACCTGGACGCCCTTGACCTGCTTGATCACCTTCCGCAGGATGCCCGCGTTGGAGCCGCGGCCGAAGGCGGCATCGAGGTCCACCAGGTGGATCCAGCGGGCGCCCTGGCGGGCCCACTCCAGCGCGGCGTCGACGGGGTCGCCGTACTGCGTCTCGCTGCCGGCCTCCCCCTGGGTGAGGCGGACGGCCTTGCCGCCGGCCACATCGACGGCGGGCAGCAGGATCAACTCGGGCGTGGCACTGAAATCGCTCATGGCTCCTCGCGCGCTTCGCGCGGCACGGGTGTCGGGGATGGTTCCGGGAGGCCCCCGGCACAAGGTCTAGATCGTAGCCGGGCGCAGACCGTCGATCCAATTGGACAGCAGGCGGATGCCCGCCTCCCCCGACTTCTCGGGGTGGAACTGGGTCGCCGACAGCGGGCCGTTCTCCACGGCGGCGAGGAAGGGCGCGCCGTAGGTGGTCCAGGTGAGGACCGGCTTCGGGAACGGAGGCTGCACGTCGAGCTGCCACTGCTGCGCCCCGTAGGAGTGCACGAAATAGAAGCGCTCCTCCTCGATGCCGCGGAACAGGCGCGTCCCCTCGTCGGGCTCGACCGTGTTCCAGCCCATGTGCGGGAGCACCGGCGCGTCGAGCTCGGTCACGACGCCGGGCCACTCCCCCAGTCCGGGGGTGTCGACGCCGCGCTCGACGCCGAGCTCGAAGAGCACCTGCATCCCCACACACACGCCCAGCACGGGCCGTCCGCCCGCGAGGCGGCGCCCGATGAGCTCGTCGGCGCGGATCGCGGTGAGCGCGTCCATGACGGCGCGGAAGGCGCCCACGCCCGGCACGACGAGGCCGTCCGCCTCGAGCACGAGCGCGGGGTCGGCGGTGAGGCGCGCGTCGGCGCCCGCGGCGGCGAGCGCCTTGACGGCGGAGTGGACGTTCCCCGAGCCGTAGTCGAGGACCGCCACGAGCGGACTGCGCGTCACAGTGCGCCCTTCGTGCTCGGAATTCCCTGCACGAGCGGGTCGAGCGCCTTGGCCTGGCGGAACGCGCGCGCGAACGCCTTGTACTCCGCTTCGGCGATGTGGTGCGGGTCGCGGCCGCCGAGGACCGTGACGTGCACGGTGAGGCCGGCGTTGAACGCGATGGCCTCGAAGCTGTGACGCACCATGGCGCCGGTGAAGTGCCCGCCGATCAGGTGGTACTCGAAACCAGCCGGCTCCCCGGTGTGCACGAGGTACGGGCGGCCCGAGATGTCGACGACGGCCTGCGCGAGCGCCTCGTCCAGCGGCACGAGCGCGTCGCCGTAGCGGGAGATGCCGGACTTGTCGCCGAGCGCCTCGCGGATGGCCTGGCCGAGCACGATCGAGACGTCTTCGACGGTGTGGTGCACGTCGATGTCGGTGTCGCCCGAGGCGCGCACCGTGAGGTCGATGAGCGAGTGCTTGGCGAACGCCGTCAGCATGTGGTCGAAGAAGGGCACCGTCGTGTCGATGCGGCTCTTCCCGGTGCCGTCGAGGTCGAGCTCGAGCTCGACGGTGGACTCGCTCGTCGTCCGGATGCGGCTGGCGGTGCGGGCGCTCGTCATGACGCCGATCCTATCGACGCGAGGGCATCGAGGAACGCCGTGGTCTCCTCCTCGGTGCCGGCCGTGACCCGCAGGTGGTGCGGCACCCCGACGTCGCGGATGAGGATGTCGCGCTCGTACAGGAGGCGCCATGTCTCGGCGGGATCGTCGACGCCGCCGAACAGCACGAAGTTCGTCCACGACTCGTGGGGCGTGTAGCCGAGGGCGGGAAGTGTCGCCGAGATGCGGTCGCGCTGCGCGATGATCTCGTCGACCGTCGCGAGCATCGTCGCGGTGTGGCGCAGCGCCGCGGTCGCCGCCGCCTGCGTCAGCGCGCTGAGGTGGTAGGGCAGGCGCACGAGGCGGAGCGCGTCGATGACGGCCGGATCCGCCGCGAGGTAGCCCACGCGCGCGCCCGCGAACGCGAACGCCTTGCTCATCGTGCGGGACACGACCAGGCGCGGCCGGTCGGGCAGCAGGGTGAGGGCGGAGCGCTCGTCGCGCGGGGCGAACTCCTGGTACGCCTCGTCGACGATCACGATGCCGTCGGTGACCTCGTACACCGCTTCGATCACATCGAGACCGAGCGGGGTCCCCGTCGGGTTGTTGGGGGCGCACAGGAACACGACGTCGGGGCGCGCGTCCGCGACCTGCTGGACGGCGCTGTCGACGGAGACGGTGAAGTCGTGCGCGCGCGTCCCCGCCACCCATTCCGCACCCGTCGCGCGGGTCAGCAGCGGGTACATCGAATAGGTCGGCGCGAAGCCGAACGACCGGCGGCCGGGACCGGCGAACGCCTGCAGGAGGTGCTGGAGCACCTCGTTGGACCCGTTCGCCGCCCAGATCTGGTCGCGCGTGAGGCCGTGGCCGAGGTACTCGGCGAAGCCCTCGCGCAGATCCGTGAACTCACGGTCGGGGTAGCGGTTGACGTCGCGCAGCGCCAGGGCGACGGCGTCGAGGATGTCGTCGGCCACGTCCTGCGGGAACGGATGCGTGTTCTCGTTGACGTTGAGGGCCACGGGCAGGGGCGCCTGCGGGGCTCCGTAGGGCTTGAGGCCACGGAGGTCGTTGCGTATCGGAAGGTCGTCGAGGGTCACGCTCACACCCTCCATGCTAGAGCGCGGGCCACGCGGCCCGCCCGTGCGCGCCCGGCTCAGTCGACCGCGGAGTACTCGGCCGGGACGGCCAGCTCCTGTCCGGGCACGAGACCCGCGCCGTCGAGGGCGTTCAGACGCGTGAGCGCATCGACCACATCGCGCGGGTCGGCAGCGGGGGCGATGTCCTCCGCGATGCTCCACAGGGAGTCGCCGGCGGAGACCGTCACCGTCGCGAACGTGCCCGCGGGGGCGCCCGACTCGGACGAGGCGAGCGCGGTTCCGCCCGCGACGACGGCGAACGACAGCGCGATGATCGCCGGCATCGCGGCGAGCAGAGCCAGCACGCGGCGGCCGCGCACGGTGAGGCGCAGACGGGTCCGCGGCGTCAGGGAGGCGGCGGGGGCGATCGTGATGGCGGTCATGTGCTGTTCCTCGCGTTCGTGTCTCGCTCGGGGGGAGATTCGCCCTCCGGCCTCGGCCGGGAGACCGTTGGGCGAATCTGTGTTCCGAAGCTATCTTCTAATATCTCGGGTGTCAAGGGTCCGGGGTTCCGGAATCCGATTCGGCTTCGACACGCGGCGTCATCCCGCGGGATCGGAGAACCATCGGATACGGTTTCGATAGCAACACCCCACCATCGACCTCCGACATTCGAAGAGTCGTCAGGACAGGAGCAGAGCAGATGAGCGATCCGAGCACCGCCGCCGGAGCCCGCGAGAAGGCGCAGACGCGGCGCCGGAAGAGCCTGAGCGACAAGCAGATGGCGATCCTCGAGGTCATCCAGCGCTCCATCGCCCGGCACGGCTATCCGCCGAGCATGCGCGAGATCGGCGACGCGGTGGGTCTCAAGTCGCTGTCGAGCGTCACCCATCAGCTCAACCAGCTCGAGCTGAGCGGCTACCTGCGTCGCGACGCCGGCAAGACCCGCGCGATGGAGGTGCTCATCGACCTGCCCGGCCTGGCCGGCGAGAACCCGGCGGACGCGGCGCCCAGCGTGGGCGATGCGGCGCTCGTCCCGCTCGTCGGCCGCATCGCGGCAGGCGTGCCCATCACCGCCGAGCAGCAGGTCGAGGAGATCTTCCCGCTCCCCCGTCAGCTCGTGGGCAAGGGCGAGCTGTTCATGCTCAAGGTGAGCGGGGACTCGATGATCGACGCCGCGATCTGCGACGGCGACTGGGTCGTCGTGCGTGCGCAGGCGACCGCCGACAACGGCGAGATCGTGGCCGCGATGCTGGACGGGGAGGCGACGGTCAAGACCTTTCGCCAGCGCGACGGCCACACCTGGCTCCTGCCGCGCAACTCGGCGTTCGAGCCGATCCTGGGCGACGACGCGGTCGTTCTGGGCAAGGTCGTCGCGGTCCTGCGCGCCGTCTGAGCGGTCTCGCGCCGCCCGCCCCGTTCCGGCCGGCCCTCCAGCCGTGCGCGCCGCATCCGCGAGGGATACGCGCTATAAGGGTGTGATGAGCACCGACGCCTCCGCCCCCGATGTCGAGACCACGGCGCTGCGCGCCCGTCTGGCCGAGCTGGAGGCGGAGAACGCCGCGCTGCGTGCCGTCGGCGGGGCGGCCGAGGCCTCCTCCTCCCCCGCGACGACTCGGCGCAGCGGATGGTGGCGCGCGCTGCTGTCCGCGCTGTGCATCGTGCTCGCCGGGATCACCGTCCCCGTCTCGATCGTCGGGGCGTGGGCGCGCGTCCAGCTCGTCGACGAGACGCGCTTCGTGGACACCTTCGCGCCGCTCGCGGCGGACCCCGCGGTGCAGGGCGTCGTGATCGACCAGGTCACGACGGCGATCGACGAGTCCGTCGACCTCGACGGCATCACCGACGACCTGTTCGACGGCATCGCCGCACTCGATCTGCCGCCACGGGCGCTGGCCGCGCTCGATCTGCTGCGGGGTCCCGCGGCGGACGGTCTGCGCAGCGTCGTCGACGGCGCTGTGACGCGCCTGGTCGAGTCCGACGCGTTCACCGCCGTGTGGGAGACCGCGCTGCACGCGAGCCATCGCGCGCTCGTCGCCGCCGCGGCGGGCGGCACCGCGAACGGCGCCATCGACATCTCCGACACGGGGGAGATCGGCATCCAGCTCGCTCCGGTGATCGCCGAGGTCAAGAGCCGCCTCGAGGAGCAGGGACTCGGGTTCGCCGCCGCGATCCCGGTCATCGACCGCACGATCGTCGTGGCGCAGGCCGACGCCCTCGTGACCGTGACGGTCGTCTACGACATCGCGGTGGCAGCGGGGACGTGGCTCCCCTTCGCGACTCTCGGGCTGTTCGTGCTCGGCATCCTCCTCGCCCGTCGCCGCACCGTCGCGATCACGGGTGCGGGGATCGCCCTCGCGCTGGGCGCCGCCGTGCTGGCCGTGGGGCTCGCCGTCGGCGGCGCGGTGCTCGGGGTGTCGGCACCGGGTCTCGGGCTGCCCGCACATGCGCTGCAGAACGTCTACGCGCAGGTCATCGCCGGAATGCACCACACCGCGGTCATCGGCGTCCTGCTGGGCCTGCTCGTCGCCGTGCTGGCGTGGGTCCAGGGGTGCTCACGTGCCGCGCAGGCCACCCGCGCCGCGGCGGCATCCGTCAACGCGGGGCTCCGGCGCGCGCTCGCGTCCCGCGGGGTGGACACCGGACGCCTCGGCGCGTGGCTGTACGCCCAGCGCGTGCTCGTGCGCGTCCTCATCACGGTCCTGGCCGTGGTCTGGCTGCTCCTGCTGCGTCCTCTCGGCGTCGACGATGTGTTCCTGGTCCTCATCGTCGCCCTCCTCGTGTGGTGGCTGGCCGAGCTCGCCCAGCGACGCCCCGAGGAGCACGCCCCCGCGGCCCCGCCGACGGACGAGCCGGAGCCCGCCGCGACGGAGCCGGCGGAGCTCGCCTAGACGGACACCGTCGCCCGGTCGCGCACGCGCCGCGTCGCCTCGACGATGTTCGCGAGGGCGGCGACCGTCTCCGGATAGCGACGGGTCTTGAGGCCGCAGTCGGGGTTGACCCACACCCGGCGCAGCGGGAGCTCCGCCACCGCGCGCTCGATGACCTCGACGATCTCGGCGACGGACGGCACCCGCGGCGAGTGGATGTCGTACACGCCGGGTCCGATCCCGCGGGAGAACCCGGCGGCGGCGATGTCGTCGACGACCTCGCCGCGGCTGCGCGCGGCCTCGATCGAGGTGACGTCCGCGTCGAGGTCGGCGATGGCGTCGATGACGGCGCCGAACTCGGAGTAGCACAGGTGGGTGTGGATCTGCGTGGCCGCGGCCGCGCCGCCGGTGGCGAGACGGAACGCACCCACCGACCACGCGAGGTAGTCGGCGTGCTCCACCCTCCGCAGCGGGAGCAGCTCGCGCAGGGCGGGCTCGTCGACCTGCACGATGCCGATCCCCGCCCGCTCGAGGTCGGCGATCTCGTCGCGCAGTGCGAGGGCGACCTGGTCCGCGGTCGTCGCGAGCGGCTGGTCGTCGCGCACGAAGGACCACGCCAGGATCGTCACCGGTCCGGTGAGCATGCCCTTGACGGGGCGGTCGGTGAGGCTCTGCGCGAACCGCGTCCAGCGGACGGTGATCGGGGCGGGGCGCGACACATCACCCCACAGGATCGAGGGCCGGGTCGCGCGCGATCCGTAGGACTGGACCCACCCGTTGCGCGTCACCGCGAAGCCGTCGAGGTGCTCGGCGAAGTACTGCACCATGTCGTTGCGCTCCGCCTCGCCGTGCACGAGGACGTCGAGGTCGAGCTCCTCCTGCAGTCCGATGACGGCAGTGATCTCGAAGCGCAGCAGCTGCTCGTACTCGCCCGTGGAGATGCGTCCGCGCTCGTGTGCGGCCCGGGCGGCGCGGATCTCCTCCGTCTGCGGGAAGGAGCCGATCGTCGTCGTGGGCAGCACGGGCAGCCGCAGGCCCTCCTGCGCCCGCTCACGCTCATCGGTCGATGCGCGCCGACGCTGGGCGGCGGTGACTCCGGCCAGGCGCGCCCGCACCGCGCCGTCGCGCACGCCCGGAGCGGTGCGGCGGTCGGCGAGCGCAGCGGATGCCGCGGCGATGTCGTCCGCGACGGCGGCACGGCCCTCGCTCAGGGCCCGCGCGAGCACGGCGACCTCCCCCACCTTCTGGTCCGCGAAGGCGATCCAGCCGCGCAGGCGCGCGTCCAGCTGCGGCTCCTCCTCGATGTCGTGCGGAACATGCAGGAGCGAGGTGCTGGTGGCGGCGGACACCGCCCGCGGGCCGAGCGCCGCGACATCCT
>Ga0180222_1001668_pt1 | contig 21448 bp, 16 predicted proteins | sample eDN5th37CKraftOP_FD_151336 | JGI IMG/M metagenome (GOLD analysis project Ga0180222, IMG submission 151336) | Enriched Organic Plus compost microbial communities from Emeryville, California, USA - eDNA 5th pass 37_C Kraft OP (version 2) (version 2) ... | reverse complement strand
TGGAAATCCTGCTTCAGCCGCGTCCTCTACAAGGGCCGAAACGCCATCGAGCGCATGTTCTGTCGCCTCAAGGACTGCCGCCGCATCGCTACCCGATATGACCGCCGCGCCGATGTCTTCCTCGGCAGCATCCACCTCGCCGCCGCCATCACATGGTGGTTATGAGTCCCGGCCCTAGATGCTGTGCGGCAGCATTGCAAGCGCCTATTCCTCCGGGCCGGACGGAAAATCCATGCCGCACCTTCAGCGCGGTCGCCCGCCGGGACGAACCCAATGCGCATGTCGCGCGTTTTCGGCCGGTGGGCATTCCCCGTCCAGCATCATCGAAAGGACAGCTTCATGGCCGACAAAGCAGCCGACGCCATCGCCCTCCTCAAGGCGGATCACCGCGCCGTCGAGGCGCTTTTCGAGAAGTTCGAGAAGGCGAGCGGGGCCGCACGCAAGCAGGCGATCGCCACGGAGATCTGCACCGAGCTGGTGATCCACACGATCATCGAGGAAGAGCTGTTCTATCCCGCGCTTCGCGGCAAGATCGAGGATGACACGCTCGACGAGGCCTATGTGGAGCATGACGGCGCGAAGATGCTGATCGCGCAGATCCTCGCCGGATCCCCGGGGGAGGATTTCTACGAGGCCAAGGTGACGGTGCTCTCCGAGGACATCCAGCATCATGTGCGCGAGGAGGAACGGCCGAAGGAAGGCATGTTCGCGCAGGCCCGTGGCACCGACGTCGACCTCAAGGCGCTCGGCGAGAAGCTGCAGGCGCGCAAGGCCGAGCTCAAGGCCGAATTCAAGGCGAAGGGCCTCCCCGCCCCGACCACGCGCACGGTGAAGCCGGCCGAGATCGAGATGGGCGAGCCGGTGACGGCCTGAACACCCCATCGCGGGCAAACAAAGCCGCGCGCCTAGGGCACGTCAGGACAAAAGATCGGGCCGCGGACAGCCGTCCGCATGGCTTATCCTCCTATCGGCGCAATGGAGCCGGTGAGAGGAGGCCGAGATGGGAGGGGACGGCGTGGCGGCCGGCGGCGCGGAGCGCGCCGCGGTTCCCGAGCTGAGCAGCGTCGGCAAGGCCTCGCTGCTCTTCTCGTCGCTGCTCTCCGTCTATGCGATCGTCGGGCTCGCCGTCGTGCTGCCGAGGATCGCGGCGCATTTTGCCGAGGTGCCCGGCGCACCGGCGCTGGTCCGCTTCCTCTTCAACGCCGTCAGCCTCGCGATGATCTTCGGGGCGCCGCTCGCGACCTATCTCGCCGATCGCCTCGGGCGCCGGCCGGTGATGATCGCCGCGGCCGTCGTCTATGGCATCGCCGGCACGGCGGGCGCGCTGATCGACAATCTGTGGATCCTGATCGGCACGCGACTGCTGCTCGGCCTCGCCACGGCGATCAACTCGACATTGCACATCACGCTGCTGCTCACGGCCTTTGACGAGACGCGCCGCAATCGCTGGATCGGCCTCTTCTCGATGGTCGGCACGCTGTGCGCGGTCGCAACCTTTCCGATGGCGGGCGCGCTCGGCGCGATCGACTGGCGCCTGCCCTTCGTGATGCATCTGATCGCCATTCCCCAATGCCTGCTGATCGCCGCCGGCGTGCCGGACACCCCCCGCCGCGCAGCCGCGGCGACGGAAGCCGCACGGGCGGCAGCGGGCGGCGTCTTTCCCTGGCTGCTGGTGCTGATCGCGCTGGCGACCGGCATCGTGGCGGGCGGCCATTCCTCGTTCGTCTCCTTTCATCTCGCCGACATCGGCGTGATCGACACCAACCGCATCAGCCTCGGCCTGTTGGTGGGCACGCTCGCCGGCGCCGCCACCGCTTTCGCCTTCGGCAGGCTGCGGGAGCGCGTATCGAACCGGCTGCTCTATTCCGCCGCATTCGCGCTGGCCGGAGCCGGCGTGACCGGCGTGGGCGCGGCGGGGAGCCTCGCCGGCGTGATGGCGATGCAGACGGTGGCGGGCTTCGGCATCGGCCTCCTCTCCCCCTGTCTCTATGCGCTGGTCGCCGCGACCGGACGGCCCCAGGATCGCGCCCGCAACACCGGCTACGCGAAGGCCGCCTTCTACGGCGCTCCGTTCGTCGCGCAGCTCGGCCTCGAACCGGTCGCGCGGTTCGCCCAGGCCGGCGGCGCGCTGATCGCGCTGGGCGCGTTCGGCCTCGCGACCGCCGGGCTATTCCTGCTGACGAGCGCCCGCCCCGCCACGGCCGCCTGACTCCTTCGCCGGCCGCGATCGCGGGGCGGAGCGAAATCCTCCCCCGATCGGAACGACGCCGAATGCCGGCTTCGCCAAGCGCGCATGCATGATGCTATGGCCTTCGCCAAGTCCAACCAAGAGGATCACCGATGACCGACGCTGCCCCCCTGCCCCGCGTGATCATGCTGCACGAGCAGCTCTCACGGCTGATCGCCGCGATGGCGGAGGGCAGCTTCTCGATCGTTGGTCCATGGATGACGGAAGAATGGGAGGCCTGGCTCGATGCCGGAGGAGGCGCCGGCATCCGGGCGGCGATCACCGCCGGCGCCGATCCGTTCGATCGGCAGCTGCTCGATCGCCTGCCGGATCTCGAGGAGATCATCGTCTTCGGCGCCGGCCACGAGGGCGTCGACACGGCGCACGCCACGGCCTGCGGCATCCGCATCAATCCGGCGGGGGCGACCCATGCGAGCGATGTCGCCGATCATGCCGTCGGCCTGATCCTCGCCGCGCGCCGCCGCCTGTTCGAAGGCGATCGCTGGGTGCGCGAAGGGCGCTGGCTGCAATCGCGCATCGCGCCCAGCCGATCGATGAACGGCATGCGGGTCGGCATCGTCGGGCTGGGAAACATCGGCCGCGCGATCGCCGAACGGCTCGATGCCTTCGGCTGCCGCACGCGTTGGTGGGGCCGCAGCGACAAGCCCGACGCGCCCTGGCCGCGCGTCGCCTCGCTCGAGGCGCTGGCCGCCGAGAGCGACGTGCTCGCCGTCGCCATCTATGCGCATGACAGCACGCGCGGGCTGGTCTCGCGCCCGGTGATCGAGGCGCTCGGGCCGGACGGCTGCCTCGTCAACGTCTCGCGCGGCTTCGTGGTGAACGAGGACGCACTGATCGCCGCGCTCAAGGACGGGCGGCTCGGCCAGGCCGCGCTCGACGTCTTCGCGCAGGAGCCCGAAAGCGGCGAGCGCTGGCGGGACGTGCCGAACACCATCCTGACCCCGCACAGCGCGGGCGAAACGCTGGAATCGCTCGCCGCGCTTGGCCGCCGCGCGGTCGGCGCAGCAAAGGCGGTGGTCGCCAGCGGCTGAACGCCGCCGCCATCACGTGCCGCCGCCCGTCCCGAGGATGCGCCGATAGAGCGCCAGATAGGCATCGGCCATACGCTCGACGGTGAAGCGCTCGGCGACAGCGCGGCGACAGGCGGCGCGATCGATCGTGTCGATCCGTGCGATCGCATCGAGCGCCTCGTCCATGCTGTCGACCAGGAAGCCGGTGACGCCGTGATCGATCAGCTCGGGCATCGAGCCCCGGCGCGTCGCGATCACCGGCGTGCCGCAGGCCATCGCCTCGATCACCGAAAGGCCGAACGGCTCGTCGAAATTGATGAGATGGAGCAGTGCACGCGCCTCTCCCAGCGCACGCACCCGCGCCTCGCCGCCGACCGGCCCGTGATAGCGGATCGTGACACCGTCATTGGCGGGCGCCACCTCGCGCTCATAATAGAGCTGGTCGTGCACGACGCCGTACATGTCGAGCGGCCGTCCGCTCGCGCGGGCGGCGGCGATCGCCTCGCGCGCGCCCTTGTCGGGATGGATCCGTCCGAAGAAGAGCAGCCGGTCCGCGCCCGCGGGATCGAAGCGGAATTCGTCGATCGGAATGCCATGATGGATGGTGGCGGCATAGCGCAGGCCCGGATAGCGATCCGCCTCGCTGATCGCGACATAGTGCACCCGATGCTGATAGGGCGCATACATCGGCAGGATGCGCTCGGACGAGAAGCCGTGGATGGTGGTGACGATCGGCGTCTTCACCAGATTGGCGAAGGCATGGGCCGGGAAATCGGCCTGGTTGTGGATGATGTCGAACCGGTCCGCCTGCTCGAACAGATAGGCGAGATGGCGATATTCCCAGACCTTCGCGTCGATCGACGGATCTTCCGAATAGGGCGCGGGCACGACGCCGTCGAGCCGCCCTGCCGTGACGCTGTCGAGCGTCGCGAACAGCGTCACGTCTATGCCGCGCGCTACGAGCGCCTCGGTCAACAGGCTCGTGACGAGCTCCCATGGGCCGTAATGCCGCGGCGGCGTGCGCCAGGAGATGGGAGCAAGCATGGCGACGCGCATCAGCGGACCTCCTCCAGCCGCAGTACCAGCCCCTCATCCGGCGCGAGCGTCCCGTCGAGCGGGCGCTCGGCACCGGTCGAAGCGAGGAGCTCCGCCCGGCCGGCATCGGCCGGGAGCAGCAGACGGCGCGGCGCGCTGCCGAGATTGAGAGCCACGAGCAGCCGCTCGCCCGAATGGCGCCGCTCATAGGCGAGCACCCCATCGTCCGCCTCGGCAAGCGCGAAGTCGCCGATCGCCAGCGCCGCGTGCGCGCGCCGCAACCCCAGCAGCCGGCGGTAGAGCGACAGCATCGAGGAGGGATCGCGATCCTGCGCGGCCGCGTTGCGCGTCGGCCAATCCGGATTGAGCGGCAGCCACGGCTCGACCGTGCTGAAGCCAGCATGGGGCGAAGCGTCCCACGGAAAAGGCGTTCGTGACCGATCCCGCCCGAGGCCGAGTCCCGGCTGCCTGAGCTCCTGCGGATCGCGCATCCGATCCGGCGGAATCTCGACATGGCCGATGCCGAGCTCGTCGCCCTGGTACAAGGTCGGCGTGCCGCGCAGCGTCAGGATCAGCATCGCCGCCACGCGCGCCTGCGGCTCGCCGAGCCGCGCGGCGATGCGCGCCGCGTCATGGCTGCCGAACACCCAGTTGGGCCAGCCGCCCGGCGGGAGCGCGGCTTCATAGGCACCGATCATCGCGGCGAGCGAACGCGCATCCCACGGGGCCGGCGTTTCGATGAGCTGGAAGTTGAACGGCAGATGCACCTCGGGCGCCTCGCGGCCGTAATAGTGCATCAGCGTCTCGACCGGCAGGCAGATCTCGCCGACGAGCAGGCGATCGCCATAGCTGTCGGCAAGCGCCCGGAAGGCGGCGGCGATCTCGTGCACCTCCGGCTGGTCGGTCGAATGATGCTGGAGCACCTTGAACTTCTCGCCGAGCTCGGGGCGGTAATCGGGATTGGGCGGATTGTCGGGCAGGCCTTCCGCCTTCACCATGTGCCACAACACGTCGATGCGGAAGCCGTCGACGCCGCGATCGAGCCAGAAACGCAGCACGTCCGCCATTGCCGCGCGCACCGCCGGGTTGCGCCAGTTGAGGTCCGGCTGCTCCTTGAGGAAGGCGTGGAGATAATATTGGCCGGTCGCCGGGTCGAGCTGCCAGGCCGAGCCGCCCATGTCGCTCGTCCAGTTGTTCGGCGGCCCGCCGCCCGGTGCGGGATCGCGCCAGATATACCAATCCCGCTTGGGATTGTCGCGCGAGGCCCGGCTCTCCAGGAACCAGGGATGCTGATCCGAGCTGTGGTTGGGCACGAAATCGAGCAGCAGGCGCAGGCCGCGGTCATGGACGGCCGCGACGAGCCGATCGAAGGCGGCGAGATCGCCGAACAGCGGATCGACATCGCAATAATCGGAGACGTCATAGCCGAAATCGATCATCGGCGAAGGAAAGATAGGCGAGATCCAGATGGCGTCGACGCCGAGCGAGGCGACATAATCGAGCCGCCGCTCGATCCCCGCCAGATCGCCGACGCCGTCGCCATTGCTGTCCTGAAACGAGCGCGGATAGATTTGATAGATGACGCCGCGTTCCCACCAGGGCACGGCACGGTTCTCGCGCTGCATGCATCTCCCCTCAGCCGAACGAGCCGCCCGATCGCACTCCAGACCACAGGGGTGCGGCCGACGCGGCTCCGCCGGACCAACTCGGGCGAGCCGGTGTCGTTCCCCCGAAGATCAGCGGGATCCGCGGATCGCGGCGGGACACAGGGTCCGGCAGGGTGCCGGACGTTCCGCCTCAGCTGCGGGCGAGAAAGGCGAGCGCCGCTTCGCGCTCGCGGAACGGCCCCGTGCCGCTGAGCGCCAGCTTCGCCTCGCGGCGGGCCTCGTCCGCCCGGCCGCTCGCCGCCAGCGCCTGGGCGAGATGCCAGCGGACATTGGGATTGGCGGGCGCCTTCTCCACCGCCTGCCGGAGCAGGCGCAATCCCTCGGGCGAGCCGCGGTCGGCCGAGAAGCTGATCCATCCCAGCGTATCGAGCACCGCCCCGTTGGTCGGCGCGAGCGCAGCGGCACGGCGGGCGAGCGGCAGTGCCTTGGCGGTATCGCCCGCGTTGAAATAGGCCCAGGCGAGATTGTTGAGGATCGCCGGATCACGATCGCCGATGTCGGCGCGGATGCGTTCATAGACGGCGATGGCACCGCGCCAGTCAGCCGCAGCCATTGCCCGGTCGCCCTGCACCACCGCGCGCGCGAGCATCTGCGGATCCGGCCCCGCGGCACGCGCGGCATAGGCCTTGGCGGCAGCGGCATCCCCCTGCTTGGTCAAGGCCTGGGCCATGAGCTTCAGGCTCTCGCGCGGCGCACCGATCTGGTCGGCTGCCGGGCGGAGCGCCTCGATCGTGCCCGGCACGTCGCCGGCGCGCCACTTGGCGGCGGCGAGCAGGCGCCGCGCCTCCAGGTTGCGCGGCTGGCGCGCGACCAGCTTGTCGAGCCGCTCGATCGCCATCTCGTTGTTGCCCAGCCGATATTCGACGGCTCCGCTGAGCAGCATCGCGGGCGGATAATCGTCCAGCGCGTCGCCACCACGCGCGAGCAGGGCCCGGGCGAGCTCGTTACGGCCCGCGCCGGCGGCGAGCTGCGCCTGCATGTGGAAGGCGAAGGCGTTCTTGGGATCAATCGCGAGCACCTGCCGGGTGGTGGCGAGCATGGCGCGGCGGCGGCCCGAATCACCCTCGATGCCGGCGCGCGTCAGCAGGGCCGCGACATTCTTGGGGTCAGCGGCGAGCGCACGGTCGGCCCAGCGGCCCGCCTCCGCCAGATTGCCGGAACGGGTGGCGATGTCGGCGCGCAGCAGCAAAGCCGGCACGCAGCGCGGATCGACGCCGAGGGCATGATCGGCGCTAGCGACGGCGGCAGCCTTGTCGCCGGAAGCCAGTTGCAGCCTGCCGAGATCGGCCCAGGCCAGCGCCATTTTCGGATCGAGCGCCAGCGCCTGACGGAGCGTGCCCATCGCACCGGGAAGATCGCCCTTGGCGGCCTGGGCCTCGCCGCTCACACGCAGCGCGTAGGCGCGATAGGGGCCGGGCACCGCCGCGGCTTCCTGAATGGCCCGATCGAGCTTGCCCTGCCGCAGCAGCGCCTGCGCCATGAGATGATGCGCCTCGGACGGCGGCAGCCCCTGCTTCAGCGCGCGCTGAAGCTCGGCTTCGGCAGCGACGCCGTCGCCAAGCTCGAGCGAGACCCGCGCCATCACCAGATGAGCGCGCGGGTCGGCCGGATTGGCCTGAACGGCGTTGAGCGCCTCGATCCGGGCGACCGCGGGATCATGGCGCTCGAGCGCGGCCGAAGCCCGCTGCAGCGAGCCGGCCGAAGGCTGTTGCGCGACCTTGCCACAGCTCGCCGCAGCGATCGCGGCAAGCGAGGCGAGGACGATTTTGCGCATGGACTTCCTCCGGCCGGCCCTTTCAGTCGCTTTCCGCTACGCCGATCAGGCGGCGAGCGCCAGAGGCCGCGCGGGGCGGCTGCGGGCGCGAGCGAAACCGAGCGCGGCCACGCCAGCGCCGAAGAGCAGCAGCATGGAGGGCTCGGGAACCGGCGTGCCGCCCGACGAAGAGCCGCCGCTGCTGGTCGATGAGCTCACCGTGCCCGAGCCGACGGCGGAGCTGATCGAGCCCGCACCCGTGATCGACTGGTAACGGACGAAGAAATCGCTGAGGCTGAGCTGATCCACCGGCGAGGAGAAATCGAGCGTCAGCGTGCCCGAGGTCGAATCGCCGAGCGAAACGCCGTCGCCGCTGCCGCCCGCGCAATTGTTGGTGCCGCCGCCGCCTTTGAAGCAGACATCGACCGTGCCGATGTTCGGCGCATTGCCGGTGCCGACCGTGTCGAACACGCCGGTGGACGAGGCGCCGGCGATGTCCGGATTGGTGTTGAAGCCGAAGCCCGAGATGCGCGAGCCGGTGATCGGCGCGCCCGATATGTTGTTGACGGTATAGCCGAAGGTGTAGGAATTGCCCGAGACACCGGTGAGCGTGAACACGGTCTGGCCGGCGAGGCCGTCGATCGTGCCGCCGCCGGTGAACCCGTTATAATCGAGCGTGAAGCTCTTGCCGACGTCGGTCGGCGTGAGCGTGATCGTATCGGCCAGGGCCGGCGCACCCGCCATCGCCAAAGCGAGGCACGGCAGCAGATAGGCTAAGCGCATCATCTTCTTCCCCCAGAGTGGACACGCCCATAAAGCAAGCACCGTGCCAAATATGAAAATCCGTCCCCTAAACGGTTAACGTCCGGCGCGAGTGTAAAAGTTTCCGACGCATCGGCCGCCATGGATGCACGTCACACGGCGCCGATCCAGCCGTCGCCGATCTGGCGCAGCACATCGAGGGGAACCCGACCGTAGCGCAACATCGCGGTGTGATAGGCCTTGAGATCGAAGCGGCCGCCCTGCTTCGCTTTGGCCTTCTCGCGGATGTCGGCGAACAGCGAATGGCCGATCTTGTAGCTGCAGGCCTGCCCCGGATTCACGCAATAGCGCTCCACCTCGCGTGCGGCAAAGCCCTGCGTCTCGCCCTCCTGCTCGACGAAGCGCCGGATCGCCTGCTCGCGCGTCCAGCGCAGATGGTGAAGACCGGTGTCGACCACGCAGCGATTGGCGCGGAAGAGCATGAATTTGAGATAGCCGAGACGGCCGAGCGGATCATCGTCATAAATGCCGATCTCGTCGGCGAGCTGCTCGGCGTAGAGCGCCCAGCCCTCGGCGTAGCCGGAGAAGCCGTTGATCTTGCGGATCAGCGGCAGGCGCGTGTTGGAAAGGGCGAGGCCGCTTTCGAGCTGATGCCCCGGCAGCCCCTCATGATAGACGGTGGTCGCCAGGCAGAATTTGGGCCAGTCGCCCGAATCCTTGAGGTTGAAATAGACCAAGCCGGGGCGCGAGCCGTCGATGGCGGGCGCCTGGCTGAACGCCGCGGCGGCGCCTGCCTCCGTCTCGGGCGGCACGCGCCGCACTTCGAAGCCATAGGGCGGCACCCGCTCGAACACGCTCGGAAGCCGGCCGCGAATGGCCTCGAGCCGCCCGTTGCAATAGGCGATCGCCTGCTGCTTGCCGGCATCGGTGTTCGGATAGAGCTGCGTCCGGTCGGCATAGAGGGCGGCGATCCGCTCGCCGACCGATCCCCGCGTGAAGCCCTGGCGCCGCAGCTCCGCATCAAGCCGGCTGGACAGCCGCGCCGCCTCGTCGAGGCCGAAGCGATGCACCTCCTCGGGGCTCATGCTCGCCGTCGTCGTCGCCTTGAGCGCGACCGGATAATAGTCCGCGCCTTGCGGGAGCCGCCATATGCCGGCGTCGTGCGTCGCGCGCTCGCGGAGCGCCCGCGCCTGATCCAGCTGGTCCTGCAGCGCCGGCAGCACCTCGGCCGTGTAGATGGCGGCCGCGTGGCGGCCATGGTCCTCGCCGAGCCCCTTCGCCACCGCGCGGCGGGCGATCGACTGGACGACGCGCGCCTCGGCACCCGGCACGGCGGTGCGCTTCATCTGCTCGATCGTAAGATCCAGGATGAAGTCCGGCGGCACGACGCCCTTGCCGGCATCGCGGCGCATCCGCTCGGTCTGGTCGCGCAGCTGGCCGGCGAAGGCGCGCAGCCGCGCAAGATAGGCGTCCGCATCGGCCCGCGTCTCGATCTTGTGCTTGGTATCGAGGAAGTCGGGCACCGACTGATAGGCGCCGGAAAGCTGCGAGACGACATAGGGGCTCGGCCCGTAGGAGCTGCCGCCGAAATCGAAGGCCTGCACTGCGACCGCCGAGCGGCGGGTGAAGAGCACGCAATCGAGATCGACGCGCTGGGCCGCCGACAGGCCGGCGCGGTCCACCGCCTCCAGCTTGGCGAGCTCCGCGCGGGTCTCCGCCTCCTGCGCCGCGATACCGGCGGCGGACTGATCGCTGAGCTTCGCTCGCAGATCGGCATTCGCGCCGATATCGAGGCCGAGCTGGGTGGCGCTCTCGGGATTGCGGCGAAGCTGCGCCGCGGCGAGCGCATCGAACAGCGCCTCGAGCCCGGCGGAATCCCGTTCGGAGGCGGCAGGCAGGGGCGCGGCGGCGAGCGCGGCGGTGGCGGCCGCGCCGGCAAGAAACTGACGGCGATCGGTGAGCATCGGGTTATTCCGCGCCTGCTGCCCTGGAAGTCAAGCCGGCAGCGCGTGGCGGGCCGGGCGATCGCGGTGGCGACTGTGACCAAGGTCATTTACATCCGCGCGCAGGCGGAGCGATGGTGCTTGCGGGCGGCGCAGGTGCCCGCCCGCATAGGGGGAAGACCATGATCGGCTGGATCGCGCTCGGCATCCTCGTCCTGCTGCTGCTCTATGCGGCCGCGATCTACAACCGGCTCGTGCGGCTGCGCGCGCTGGTCCGCGAGGGATGGAGCGGAATCACCGTGCAGCTCCGCCGCCGCGCCGATCTGGTGCCCAATCTGGTCGCGACGGTGGAGGGCTATGCCAGGCACGAGCGCGAGCTGATCGAGCAGGTGACCGCGCACCGGGCCGATGCGATCTCCGCGCGCGGAGTGGATGCGACCGCGAGGGCGGATGCGCAGTTCAGCGGCATGCTCGGCCGTCTCGTGGCGGTCGCGGAAGCCTATCCCGAGCTCAAGGCCGACGCCAATTTCCGCCAGCTGCAGGACGAGCTTGCCGCGATCGAGGAGCAGCTTTCCGGCGCGCGGCGCTATTACAACGCGACCGTGCGGGATCTGAACACCGGCATCCAATCCTTCCCCAACCTGCTGGTCGCCCGGCCGCTCGGCTTTCGGGAGGAAGAGCCCTATGCCGATGATGTCGCCGCGCTGCAAACGGCACCGCAGGTGCGCTTCGGCGGAGCGGAAGGGCGCTGAGGCGATGGACCGGATCCGGCGCCTCGCGGCCATTCTGCTGCTGCTGCTCGCCGCCGCCGCCGGCACCCCGCGGAGTGCCGCCGCGCAGGCGGAACAGGCGCCCGGCAGAGAGCGTATCCTTTCCTTTGCCAGCGACATCGCGATCGGGCGCAACGGCGATCTCGATGTCGTCGAGACGATCCGGGTGTTGGCGCTCGGCGACAGGATCAGCCATGGCATCTACCGGGATTTTCCGACGAGCTACGGCAATCGCTATGGCCAGCGCACGGGCGTCGGCTTCGACATCAAGGGCGTCGAGCGGGACGGCCATCCCGAACCCTATGCGCTGGAGGAGCTCGCCAATGGCGTGCGCATCCGCATCGGGGACGCGGCGCGCACGGTGCCGCCGGGCCAGCACGTCTATCTGATCCGCTACCGCACCACGCGGCAGATCTTCTACGGCAGGACGAGCGACGAGCTCTACTGGAACGTGACCGGCAACGGCTGGATCTTTCCGATCGACCGTGCGGAAGCGCGGGTGACGCTGCCGGCGCCCGCCCGGTTCGGCGCACGCGCGGTCTATACCGGCCCGCAAGGAGCGACGGAGCATGATGCGCGGATCGCCGGCGAACGGCCCGGGCTGATCGCCTTCGGCACGACCCGTCCGCTCGACAGCAACAGCGGCCTCACCATCGCCGTCGCCTTCCCCAAGGGCGTGCTCGACGAGCCGGGGCCGGGGCGGCGGCTCGGCTGGTGGCTGCAGGACTGGGGCGCGCTCGGCACGGCGCTCGTCGCGCTGGGCGGCATCCTCGCTTATTATGCGCGCGCCTGGGCGAAGGCCGGCCGCGGCCCGAAGCCCGGTCCGGTGGTACCGCTTTTCACGCCGCCCGACGGTCTCAGCGCGGCGGCCTGCCGCTATGTCTCGAGGATGGAGATGGACGATCGCGCCTTCACCGCCGCGATCGTGCAGCTCGGCGTGCTCGGCCGCCTCCAGATCCGCAAGGAGGCGAACGGCTGGTTCAGCAAGGGGGCCACCACGCTCGAACGCGCCACCAGCGAAGCAGCGCCGCCCGCGGCCGAACGGGCCATGCTCTGCGCGCTCTTCGCGGACGGCGGAACGATCGCGCTCGAACAGGCCAACCATAGGCGCCTTCAGCAGGCCCGCGCCGCGCTGGCCGAGGCGCTGGCCGCCGAGCATGACGGCCGGGATTTCCTGACCAACCGGAACTGGGCGGCCTATGGTCTTTTCGTGATCCTGCTCGGCATCATGGCGAGCTGCTGGATCGCGATCGTCACGCGCACCGGCTCCCATGTTCCCGAGGCGACGGCGCCGCTCGCCGGCATCGCGCTCCTGGTCGCGGCCTGGAAGCTCCACCGCGTGGCGACGGACGGCAAGCCGGGATCGAAGCTCCTCAGCTGGATCGGCCTGGTCCTCGCGCTCGGCCTCGGCGCGATCTGCGCGTTCAACGGGCTGCTGGCGGCGCTCGGGCAGGGCAGCTGGGCCGTGCTTCTGCCGCTCGCCGCGCTGCCGATCGGCATCACCGCCTTTTCCTGGATGTATGCCCCGACGCCGGAGGGGCGCCGCCTGATGGATCGCATCGCCGGCTTCCGGCACTATCTCGGGATCACCGAGGAGGATCGGCTGGACACGCTCCATCCCCCGGAGAAGACACCGGAGCTGTTCGAGCGCTATCTGCCCTATGCGATCGCGCTCGACGTCGAGAATCGCTGGGCCGATCGCTTCGCCGGCGTGCTCGCCGCCGCGGCGGCGGCCGGGGCCGGCACGCAGGCGATGGGCTGGTATTCGGGAGACGGCAATGCCTGGGACGATCCGGGCGGCTTCGCGGAGAGCGTGGGCTCCTCGCTCGCCAGCACCGTTTCCTCCGCATCGACCTCGCCGAGCAGCAGCAGCGGCTCGGGCGGCGGAGGCTCCTCGGGCGGCGGCGGCGGGGGCGGCGGCGGGGGGGGATGGTGACGGCGGCGCCGCGCATCGTCTCCTCGACACTTCGCCCCTTTTTCCCGGCTGACCCGCGCCGCCTTTTGCTCTAGATCGCGAGCGAAGGGCGAGGGGGCTCTATGATCATCGGAATCGATCTCGGCACGACCAACAGTGCCGTGGCAATCTGGCGCGACGGCAAGGCTGAGCTCATCCCGAACGCTCAGGGCGATCTGCTGACGCCGTCCGCGGTCAGCCTGACGGAGGACGGCACGGTGCTCGTCGGCATCGCGGCGCGGGACCGGATGGCGACCCACAGCGCCTATACCGTCACCGCCTTCAAGCGCCGTATGGGCACCCGGGCCACAGCCAAGCTCGGGCGGGCCGAATTCACCGCGGAGGACCTCTCGTCGCTGGTCCTGCGCAGCCTGAAGGCGGATGCGGAAGCCTATCTGGGCGAGAAGGTGACCGGCGCGGTCGTCACCGTGCCCGCCTATTTCAACGACAAGCAGCGCAAGGCGACGCGGCGTGCAGGCGAGCTGGCGGGCCTCAAGATCGAGCGACTGCTCAACGAGCCAACCGCCGCCGCCCTCGCCTATGGCATCCAGGACCGGGAGGAGAAGGAACCCTTCCTGGTCTTCGATCTCGGCGGCGGCACCTTCGACGTCTCGATCGTCGAGGTGTTCGACGGCATCGTCGAGGTGCGCGCCTCGGCCGGCGACAACCGGCTCGGCGGCGAGGATTTCAACGAGTGCGTCGCCGCCATCGCACGCCCGCGCATGGATCCGGATGGCGTGCTCTACCGTCTGCCGGCGGCCGATCAAGCGGCCCTGCTCTCCGCCGCCGCCGAACGGACGCGGCGCGCGCTCAGCGACGCGGATCGTGCCGAATGCGTCGTCGTCGCCGACGGGCAACGGCTGGGCACGGACGTGACGGCGGCCGAGTTCGAGGCGGCGGCCGAGCCGCTGATCGCGCGGCTGCGCGAGCCGGTGCTGCGCTCGCTGCGGGACAGCGGCATCAAGGTGGAGAGCCTCAGCGAGATCGTGCTCGTCGGCGGCGCGACGCGCATGCCGATCGTGCGCCGGGCCATCACGCGCATGTTCGGCCGCTTCCCCAACACGGCCGTCCACCCCGATCACGCCATCGCGCTCGGCGCCGCCGTGCAGGCCGGGCTGCTCGCCCGCGACAGCGCGCTGGACGAGGTGCGGCTGACCGACGTCTGCCCCTTCACGCTCGGCGTCGACCACACGGAGATCGACGCGCGCGGCAATTATCATCAGGGCCTCTTCTCACCGATCATCGAGCGCAATACGCCGATTCCGGCCAGCCGGATGAACCAGTATCGCACCATCTCGGACAATCAGCGCGAGGTGCATTTCAACATCTACCAGGGCGAGGCGCGCGAGGTTTCGGGCAATGTGAAGCTCGGCTCGATCCGCATCCCGGTGCCCCCGCGACCAGCGGGCGAAGTCATGGTCGACTGCCGCTTCAGTTATGATACCAGCGGGCTGCTCGAAGTCGACGTGATGGTGCCGCTGACCGGCGCCACGCACAATCTGCTGATCGCCGACGAAGCCGACGCCATGACCCCCGCGGAGCTGGAGAGGCGACGCGAGGCACTCGCGAAACTCAAGATCCACCCGCGCGAGGATCAAGAAAACGCGGCGCTGCTGGCGCGCGCGACGCGCTGCTACGAATCTTTCCTGGGCGATACGCGCCATGCCATCGGCCAGTGGATCACCGCCTTCGAAGCCGTGCTGGACGGACAGAATCCGCGCAGCATCGCCCAGGCGCGCGAGGCGCTGACCCGCCAGCTCGACGCGCTCGAAGGCGAGCGTTTCCTGTGAGACGCGGCGGCTATTGGGCCGAGCTCGGCATCGATCCCACGGACGATGCGCGCGCGATCAAGCGCGCTTATGCCAGCCGGCTCAAGCAGATCGACATGGATGCCGATCCCGATGGCTATATCGCGTTGCGCGACGCGCGCGATGCGGCGCTGGCCGCAGCCGAAGCGGGATTGATCGACGCGCGCGGAGAGGCGACCGGAACCGACGCGGCGATGGATGCGCTGCCGCGCTTCGATCCGGCTCTGCTCGCCGCTTTGCCGCCGATCGCCGTGGTTAGCGGCTTCGGTGCGCCCGTACGGCTCCCCTGCGCCGAGGCTCCGCCGGACGGGCGCATCATCGCCTCGGCCTCCGCCCCGCCGCCTGACGAATATCCATGGGGAGGCGAGCCGGCGATGCCTTCCCTCGAAGGCGAGGCGACGCCCACGCCGGATGCCCACCGGCTGGGGTTGATCGCACCGGCGATCGATCCCGCCGGCCTCGCACCGGGCGACATCCTGATCGCGAGGCGCGCGCCGGACGTCGATTACCAGGCCCATTATGATGCGCTGATCGCCATCTTGCGTCCTGGCGACGAAAACCAGCCGCCCGCCGATTTCGCCGAGCAAACGGCGATGCAACATCATTTCGACGTGCTGCTCGGCGATCCGCGCATGCAGGAGATCGGTTTCTTCGCCGAAGCCGAACGCTGGTTCGCCGCGATGATCGCGCGAACGGCGCCCCGCTCCGACGCATTGCTGGAGCGCGCGGCAGATCATTTCGGATGGTCCGAGGATGCCGATACCGTCGATCAGTCGCCCGAAATCGCGTGGAACATCGCCCGACGCCGGACACTGCGCTTCCGCAGCGAGATCAGCCAGCTCAGCCATCCCCACCACCGCATCTGGCGCGAGCTCCGGACGCCTGCGAACGAGAAGTCGAAGCGGGGCGACGGGCTGTCACGCTCCCAAGTTCGCTCCTTTCTCGCCACGATCCGCCGCGATCATCCCAGCCTGGAAGGAGAGTTCGACTGGTATCGCGTCGCCTTGTGGGAAAAGGAGATGCCCAGGGCCTTTCAATTTGGGGGCGCAGGCATCGCGATCTACATCACGCTCATGCTGTTCCGCGTCGTGGCGTGCAGCACGTCTCCCACGCCATCGCCCGATGCGCCGCCCTATCCATCCCTGGCCGATAGCTCGGCATATTTGACCGCGCAGGAGGAAGAGGAGCGGCGTCGCATAGCGCGGGACGCGGCCGATCCGGTATCACACCCGGATGTTTCGAAGCCATCGGCACAGACGTCCGATGGATCATCCTCCGATGGATTCCTCCTGCCCTTGCCGGCCGATCGGCCGGCAAGGGTGCCGACCCGTCGCGTTCAGGCAGAATGGAAGCCGCCGGTCTGTCCACCCATCGAGGAAAATCCCAAGCCATCGACGCCCGCGAAAGAATGCGGCTCGGGCAATTGGTTCGTCGATGGTGACTATCCGGAGTCCGCGGTGCGGCGCGGAAAGCAGGGCGTCGTTCGGATCAAAGCGACGGTCCGCACCGATGGCACGCTTTCGGATTGCAAGGTCGTGGAATCGAGCGGCGACGAGGCGCTCGACTCCACGACCTGCGATCTTGCCGTGCGCCGTGCCCGCTTCACCCCGGCACGCGATGCCGAAAGCAACCCGATCGAGGCCAGCTACAGCCTTAAGATGACCTGGACGCTCACGCATTAGCCTCTCGTCCCCATAGGAAACCAACTTCCGCCTGGAGCGAGGTCCGAGCCCTCGTGGCTCACGCCTGAGCGGCGCCCTCCGTGCAACGCTTGGGGAGCGGAGAGCTCAGCCTTCGTCGCCCATGCGGAGCGCGGCGATGAAGGCCTCCTGCGGGATCTGCACGCTGCCATATTCGCGCATCCGCTTCTTGCCTTCCTTCTGCTTCTCGAGCAGCTTCCGCTTGCGGGTGATGTCGCCGCCGTAGCATTTGGCGGTCACGTCCTTCCGGAGCGCCGCGATCGTCTCGCGCGCGATCACCTTGCCGCCGATCGCCGCCTGGATCGGGATCTTGAACAGATGCCTGGGAATGAGGTCCTTCAGCCGTTCGCACATATGGCGCCCGCGCGCCTCCGCGGCGGAGCGGTGGACGATCATGCTGAGCGCGTCGACCGGCTCGTTGTTGACGAGGATCGACATCTTGACGAGGTCGCCCTCGCGATAGCCGGTCTGGTGATAGTCGAAGCTCGCATAGCCGCGGGTGATCGATTTCAGCCGGTCGTAGAAGTCGAACACCACCTCGTTGAGCGGCAGCTCGTAGGTCACCTGCGCGCGACCGCCGACATAGGTGAGGTTCTTCTGGATCCCGCGCCGATCCTGGCAAAGCTTGAGGATCGAGCCGAGATATTCGTCGGGCACGTAGATGGTCGCCTCGATCCACGGCTCGTAGATCGCCGCGATCCGATTGGGATCGGGCATGTCGGCGGGGTTGTGCAGCTCGATCTCGCCGCCGCCATGGGTCAGCTCGATGCGGTAGACCACCGAAGGAGCGGTGGTGATCAGATCGAGATCATATTCGCGGGTCAGCCGCTCCTGGATGATCTCCAGGTGCAGAAGCCCGAGGAAGCCGCAGCGGAAGCCGAAGCCGAGCGCGGCGCTCGTTTCCATCTCGAAGGTGAAGCTGGCATCGTTGAGCCGCAGCTTGGAGATGGATTCGCGCAGCTTCTCGAAATCGTTGGCGTCGACCGGGAACAGGCCGCAGAACACCACCGACTGGACTTCCTTGAAGCCCGGCAGCGGCTTCGCGGCGGGCTTGCGCGCATCGGTGATGGTGTCGCCGACCGCCGTCTGGCTGACCTCCTTGATCTGCGCGGTAATGAAGCCGATTTCGCCCGGTCCCAATTCGGTGAGCTGCTCGATCTTCGGGCGGAAGCAGCCGACGCGGTCCACCAGATGGCTGGTGCCGGCGTTCATGAACTTGATCTGCTGGCCCTTCTTGAGCACGCCGTCCACGACGCGCACCAGGATGACGACGCCGAGATAGGGATCGTACCAGCTGTCGACCAGCATGGCCTTGAGCGGCGCCGCCGAATCGCCCTTGGGCGGCGGGATCTTGGCGACCACCGCGTCGAGTATCTCGTCGATGCCGATGCCGGTCTTGGCGCTGGCGAGCACCGCCTCGGACGCATCGAGGCCGATCACCTCCTCGATCTCGGCGCGCACTTTCTCGGGCTCGGCCGCGGGCAGATCGATCTTGTTGATCACCGGCACGATCTCATGATCATGCTCGATCGACTGATAGACGTTCGCCAGCGTCTGCGCCTCGACGCCCTGCGCCGCATCGACGACGAGCAGCGCGCCCTCGCAGGCGGCGAGGCTGCGGCTCACCTCATAGGCGAAGTCGACATGGCCGGGCGTGTCCATCAGGTTGAGGACATGACCCTTCCATTCCAGGCGCACCGTCTGCGCCTTGATGGTGATGCCGCGCTCCTTCTCGATCTCCATATTGTCGAGCACCTGCGCGGACATCTCGCGCTCGGAAAGGCCGCCGGTGCGCTGGATCAGCCGGTCGGCCAGCGTCGACTTGCCATGGTCGATATGGGCGATGATCGAGAAATTGCGGATCTTGTCGAGTGGGGTCATGGCGGGCCGTTAGCCGAAAAGGGCGCCGGGGGTAAGCCCGTCGCGTTCCGCACGTGGCCGGTTGGAGGCGCATGCTGAGCGGCCAAAGCTGGGCGGAGAATGTCTCGGGGGCGTCGACTGCTGCGGTCGAGCGCCCTCAAGAGATCTTCGGCGCGGCCTCGGGAGCGGTGCTTGCGGGCGAGGCGATGGTCGCAGCCGCTGGCGCGGGTGCTGGATCGGGCAGGCTCGGCATGCCAGGAATGTCCCACCGATTCATCGCGATAGCGGAGCATCCATAGGTGGCGCGGTTCTGCACGACCGCCGGCTTGAGCGCGGCTGCGAGCGCTGCCTGCTTGGTGGCGAGCGCGGTCCGCGCCTCCTCGATATGCGCGCTGTAGCCGAGCGCGACGATCCGCGTGCCGTCGCTGAGCTTGACGTTCCAGAACGGCGTGAAATCGCCGAGATAGACGACTTCGCCTGCGCTCACATGGAAGGTGGGGGCGCCGAAGCAGTTGCTGGCTACCGGAAGGCCGGGCCCTGCGCCAGTGCCGTCGATCACATAGTCGCCCGCTGTCAGACGCACGACCTGCACTTCATAGGGCGAGGTGCGATCGCCGCTGACGATGGGCAGGCCATAGGTCGTCTTGTCGCCCTTCTTCTTCCAGTCGCGGGGCTTATAGACAACGTCCCGCGTCGCCATGTCGTAGCGGACGATGTTCAGCATGCCCGATCGGCCCGCGCTGTTCGCATCGGGGCGCCGGAATGCGAGTACGACCGCACCTTCGCCGGCGCCAAGCACGACCGGCGTCCTGGGATCGATCTTGCGGCCAATGAAGACACTGGCGATCCCGGTCACCGGTGCTTCCAGGTTCAACGCCGGATCCGCCTTGAGCGAGAAGCTGGTGAGTTCGGTGATCTTTCCGTCCACGGTTTGCGCGCCGACGATGCTGTCCTGGTAGCTGCTACGCTGCTCGTCCGTCATAGCGGCGACGCGCTGCTGCTCGGCGGGCGGCAGCTCGACGAGACGCCAGCCCTTGATAAGAAGGCAGGTGCGGCGGTTGGCGCGCCGCTGGATACCCTCGGCGATTGCCGCGCCGATGGCGCTGCCGATCGCTCCGCCGACACCTGCGGCCAGCGGTGACACCATATTGGGATTGTAGACGACCGGCACCGAGCCCGAGGGTGTCGCCGAGCCGCGTGCGATCAACCGACATTGCTGCCAATCGGCGTTATACTCGGCGCGGGTGGCGCCAGGCTTGTTGTAGAAGCGGCTGTCCTTGAGGTCGCGCGCGGCATCCTTGGCGATTTCCTCGGGCGAGTCCGATGCGTCGCTCGCGGTCTGGGATACCGGCTGAGGCTTGGTGCCGCCGTAGGGCGTCATCATCACCTGCTGCTGCGCAGCCGCCGTATCGACCAAGGCCGCGGTGATGACGATCGCCGCGCCAAAAGAATTCATCCGCATTCGATGCCCCCCGGCGATTTTCCCAAACTCTGCATAAAGCGTCGAGCGGAGCAGGCAAGGTGCAAAACCGGCATCAGAATTGGTAGGCGCCGGGAGCCTCAGCGAAGCGCGCGGCGCGGAGGACGAGCTTGGACTCTTCGTTCATCAACGCCGCCGCCATGTGCGCGGCGCTTTCCCCCTTGCGGTCCTCGGGCAATATATTTCGAATTGTCTTCGAGGCGGCCACATTGTGGCTGCATGTGAGCCCCTACTTGCTTAAGATGGGGACGCTCACTCTCTTTGAGAGGACGAGCCTTCTCACAGTTTGTAGGCACCAGGAAAAGGTCGGCTTCAGGGGAGATCGATGCTGTTAATTGCGCTTTTGAGCACGATAGGTGGTGCGCTGCCAATCAGACCGGAGCCAATTGGTGATCCCGCCCATTGGGTGGAGGCATCGGATATCCCGCAGTCACAATGGTCTCGTGCGACAGTGACGAGCTTCGATCTCACGATCGACAGCTCGGGCAAGCCCGTGTCATGCACCATCACCAATCCGAGCAGTTCAACCATCATAGATGGGATAGTCTGCCAAAGCCTCATGCGAAATGCCCGCTATAAACCCGCTAGGGATCCTTCCGGAATTGCTTTGCCTGCGGTCGTTCGCGATCATGTCCAATGGCATCCGAACGTAAACGGCGACAACCGCTACCTGAGCAATTCGCCGGACATCATCGTGTCGAGCGAGTTAGCCAAATCCAAGAGCAGGTATGACATCGTCAAGGTAGTGGAATTAATAGACGCCGCGGGCAGCGTGGAGGCGTGCGCGGCTTACAAGCCTTCGAAGATTCAAAGGCTCAATGAGATTGCTTGCGAGATAGCAGGTCGGGCAGATATCTCGTTGCCGGTGAGAGATGGGCAGGGCACGCCTGTCCGTGGCGTAAGGGCCTTCAATGTCGGCTTTTTCGCCGGGGATGTGAATCACGTCCAAATTCGTTGACGGCCATCTGTGTCTTTCCCAGAGCCGGGTTTGGCGAGCGCCGTCCGGGCATTGGGCAGGTGCTTGCAGCTATCAATCGTCTTGCCCAGTGGCTTGACCGACTCGCCGATATTCCGGCCTAGCCTTGATCGTAGACGGGCTGATCTGCTTGGAGGTCATCTTGCTCTCGGCGGTGCCACCGGGGTTCTTCTGGGTCACGGCATCGTTCCTCTGCCGTTCCTTAGCGTGCAGTTCCTTGGCCATTACGCGCGTCTGTGGCCATCAATGCACCGCCGGTGACAGCATTTCGCCAAATGGCGGCTTGCCCTCGCTGCCCGCGAGTCTAGGGCCGGGACTCATAACCACCATGTGATGGCGGCGGCGAGGTGGATGCTGCCGAGGAAGACATCGGCGCGGCGGTCATATCGGGTAGCGATGCGGCGGCAGTCCTTGAGGCGACAGAACATGCGCTCGATGGCGTTTCGGCCCTTGTAGAGGACGCGGCTGAAGCAGGATTTCCA
>Ga0180222_1001665_pt1 | contig 21512 bp, 22 predicted proteins | sample eDN5th37CKraftOP_FD_151336 | JGI IMG/M metagenome (GOLD analysis project Ga0180222, IMG submission 151336) | Enriched Organic Plus compost microbial communities from Emeryville, California, USA - eDNA 5th pass 37_C Kraft OP (version 2) (version 2) ... | reverse complement strand
GCCGACCCGCGGATACTGCGCCGGGTCCACGGTGAGGATCCGTGCCGTACCGAGCGTGCCGGGGCGGGGGCAGTTCGCTGCGGCCGCCGGCCGGCCCGGCGCCAGCATCGCCAGCATGGCGGCGCTCAGCGTGATCCGGACTGCGAGGGGAAAAGGGAAGGCGCCGCGATGTCTCATCTTGAAGTGCCGCCAAACGTGATCGGATTGTTCTGCGCCCGGACTTCCGTTCCGGTCAATAGCGCGGCGGCTTTTATCGGTGCGCAGCCGGATCATCGTTCATCGGACTTTAACGCGCATCGCCGACGATCCCGCGACCGGGGCAGCAGGCATGGGGGAGAAGATGCAGCAGCGTTTCAGGCTCAAGGCGGACGGGCGGATCGTCGAGTTGCGCGACGGCCGCGAAGTGCCGCTGGCGCCGGAGCTGCCGTCGCGCGCCGAGCCGGCCGCACCTGTCGCAACGATCCCGGAGGTGCGTGACCTGCGCCGCCGCGCGCAATTGACGCAAACCGAATTCGCGGCGCGCCTCGGCGTGCCGGTGGATACCATCCGCAACTGGGAGCAGGGCAAGCGCTCGCCGCGCGGGCCAGCGCGCGCGCTGCTGACCGTGCTCGCCCATGCGCCGGAAACAGCCTTTGCCGCGCTCGAAGGCCGCCGCTCCTGAGCGCTGCGCCCGAGGGCAGCCGGGCGCCGTCCGGTCTCATCGCGGCCTCGGGTGAATGATGTTCTTTGAAATCTCGAAACTGCTCGGCTGGCTGATCTACCCCTCGAACTGGGTCGCCCTGTTGTGCGGCCTCGGCCTGCTGGCGCTGTTGATCGGGCGCTGGCGCACGGGCCGGCTTCTGATGCTGGGCGGCGTGCTCGCGCTGGTCCTGTTCGGCTATGCGCCGACCGGCAATCTGCTGATGCTGGGGCTGTCCGAGCGCTTTCCGGCATGGCAGCCGCAAGGGCGCGATCCCGATGGCATCATCGTGCTCGGTGGCGGGATCAGCGCGGGGGTGTCGAAATCGCGTCACGCCGTCGAGGTGAACGCATCAGCGGAGCGCGTCATCGCCATGCTGGAACTGGCGCGCCGCTATCCGAACGCGCGCATCGTCTACAGCGGCGGCAGCGGCCGGCTGTTGCCGCCCCACATCCCGGAGGCTCCGATCGCCGGGACGCTGCTGGACAGCTTCGGCGTCGATCGCGCCCGCGTCCTGCTGGAGGACAAGTCGCGCACCACGTTCGAGAATGCCCGTGCCGTGCGCGATCTGGTGCGGCCGCAGCCCGGGCAGCGCTGGCTGCTGGTGACATCCGCGGCGCACATGCCGCGCGCGATCGGCTCATTCCGGGCGGCCGGCTTCGAGGTCGAGGCCTATCCGGTCGATTGGCGCACGCGGGGCTGGGAGGATGCCGCGATGCCGTTCGGCACGCTGGCAGCGGGGCTCGCGCGCTCCGACACGGCCATGCACGAATGGGCCGGCCTGATCGGCTACTGGTGGAGCGGCCGGATCGATGAACTGCTGCCCGGACCGCGCGCTGTCCGCGCGGAGGGTCAATCCTGACGCGGCAGGCCGAGCCGATAGACGCCGCGGAAATCGGTCGGATCGACGATCTTGCCCTTGCGATAGATCACCAGCCGGCCGGCCTGCGCCAGCTTCACCCCGGCGCGGCGGATGGGCACGATCAACGTCTGCCAGTCGCGGTCGTCGAGCGCATGGGCGATCTCGGGCGCGCTCAAGGTCTTGCCGCCAGCGCGGGCGAGAATGTCGAGCAGGGCATTTTCGAGGTCGATGGAGGCGGCGGGCGGAGACGAATCGGAGAGTGACATGCGCACTGCATCGCCCATTGGCGGGAGAGGGGCAAGCCGTGCTAGCTAATGTCCCTTCAGATGAGATGAAGTGAATTTCTGAACCACCACATTGAGTGCCGGGCGCGCCGCCAGGGCCGCGCCGAACCTCGAGGCTGTCTTGCGATGTCGCTGAAGCTTGTGATCGGCAACAAGAACTATTCGTCGTGGTCGATGCGCCCGTGGGTGGCGCTGCGTGCCGCCAACATTCCGTTCGAGGAGGTGTTCATCCCGCTCTACACCGGGCCTGCCGACAAGCAGCGCATTCTCGACATCACCGGCGCCGGCAAGGTGCCGGCGCTGGTCGACGGTGACATCACCGTGTGGGAGTCGCTGGCGATCATCGAATACGCCGCCGAGCGCTTCCCGGAGGCGCGGCTGTGGCCCGAGGATCGTGCCGCGCGCGCCGAAGCGCGATCGATTTCCGCCGAGATGCATGCAGGCTTCGCCGCCCTGCGCCAGGAGTGCGGCATGAACCTGCACCGTCCGGTGCGGGAGAAGGCGCTTTCGGACGCAGCCCTCGCCGATATCGCCCGCGTCCAGGCGATCTGGACCGGGTGCCGCGATCGCCATGGCGGAGAGGGTCCGTTTCTGTTCGGCGCTTTCAGCGGGGCCGACGCGATGTACGCACCGGTGGTGCATCGCTTCCGGACCTATGCCATCCCGGTGAACGGCGCGGCGCGCGACTACATGGCGACGATGATGGCGCTTCCGGCCTTTGCCGAATGGACTGCGGCCGGGCTCGCCGAAACCCTGGTGATCGATCGCCTGGAAGCCGAGTGAGGGAACCGCAGATCGTTCGCAGGCCAACGGTTTTCGGGTTCCGCGAAGGGCCGCCGGGCCGATCTTGAAATATTGCTATATCTATTTGAAAGTATTGTAAAAAATAGCTCTTTTCTGAGCTGTTTTGCGGCTGGCCAAGAGGGGGTGCGGCATGTTATACAGCCCTTAACATTCCCGGTCGGCACAGGAGTTGGGAGCGCAGGCGGCCGACAAACTCGTTGCGTGATGGAGATGGCGTTGAAGCACAAGTATGCCGTTGGTGAGACTGTCTATTTTACGGCAAGCAATGTGGCGCGGCCGGCTGCCAGCGGCACCTATGAGGTGGTCCGGTTGCTGCCGACCGACGGTGATGATTGCCAGTATCGGATCAAGAGTTCGACCGAAGCGTTCGAGCGGGTCGCCAAGGAAAGCCAGCTCGCGCTGTCCTGAGCGGCGACCGGCCGGCGGCAAAGCCCGCACCCGGATTGCTGCCGTGACCTGATGGGCTGCCACTTGCGACGGCCCCGATGTTCGTCATTCTTGGCGCGAGAGGCGGTTGACGGGGGCGGTTCATGCCGGCGCACAAGGTCGGCGTCCCTTCGCCGGATTGTCCTGTCGCGGCACGCGCGCCATCACAGGGTGATCTATAATCCATTGCCGACAGTGCCCCGGGGGATCGTGCATGGACATGGCCTGGATAGCTCCGCTGGATGAACTGCTGCGTTCGCCGACGCTGCCGATGTGGCTGGCGCTTGCGGCGACGGTGGTCTTCGCAATCCTGTTCCTGATCATCCTGCTGCGGGCGGATCGCTCGGTGGCCAATGGCACGCTGGCCGTGATGACCTTGCTGGCGGTCGGCGCCGCGGCGGTGTTCGCGCTGCGCGGCCCGGACGGCAGGGCCGAGGGCGGCTCCGCTCCGCGTGCGACGGCGGGGGGCGTGGCCACGCTGCCGGCACTCGCCTGCATCGACGATCTCGCCGGCGACAGCGTCGAGGCGGGATGCGAGAAGGCCCTGTTCGGCGCGCCGGACCATGTCGCCGCGGCGGTGTCCTATGCCGCGGCGCGTCTTGGCCGGCTGACCGCGCTCGGGGATGTCGCCACCGCGGATCGGGTCATGACCCCGGAGCTGCGCGCGCTGCGCCGCTCGATCGAGCGCGACCGCTACGGCCTGGCGGCGCATGTGCTGGCGTCGCGCGACGGATGCACGGCGACGAGCTGCGCGGCCTTTCGTGCGCTGACCGACCATAGCCGGATTGCGGCCAATATCGACCAGCGCGTCTATCACAACCTGGTCGAGCGCTACGCGCCGACGTGGTCGGGCGGCGCTCCGCCGGCCAGCCCTGTCGCCGGAACAGGTCTGCCGCCCGCTGCGGCCGCCGCCGCGGCCGTCACCGGCGAGCCCGCATCGGCGCCGACCGGCCGGCCGAACAATGTCGATTTCCCGTCGTCATCGTCGATCCCGCCGGTCAGCATCATGAACACCGAGCCCGCGGCTCCTGCCGCATCCGCGCAGCGGCCGGCCGCGGCCGCAAAAGCGCCGTCTGCGGCGTCAAAGGCGCCGGCGGCGCAGCATCAAGCCGCGCCGGCGAAGCGTCGTGCCAATCCGCCGCCGCGTCAGGATAGCGGCGCGCCGGTGCAACTGGCTCCTGCCGCGCCCGCGAACAACGGCCGCTGAGCGTAAGTCTGGCCCGTGTCCCTTGCCGCAAGGCCGGAGACAACGATCGGGCTGCCCGGCCTTGCGATCAGCCATGGCTTCCGGCCACCGCCCCTGCAATGGCGAAAAGGCTGAGCAGCAGCAGAATCCAGTGCATCTGGTGCAGCAGGGCAAACGCCGTCTCCGGATCCCGCTTGGCCCAGTGCGGAAAGATGCGGTGCAGAACGAGCGGCTCGCCGATGAACAGGACAAAGGCAAACAGCAGCCACACGATCACCATCGTGTGCATCCACCAGAATGATGAGTCGAGAAAGCGGTCCCAGAGATCGAGGCGCGCGACCATGAACAGCCCGCTGAGGCCGACGACGATCACCGCGCTGCGCGCGATCCAGACGAAGCGGCGCTTGATCGCCTGAAAGGCCGCGAGGCGGTCGGCTCCGAGATCGCCGCGCCGGACCGCCGGAAGGATCACCATGGTGGCCATTCCGGCCCCGCCGATCCAGATCACCACGCCGAGCACATGCAGGGCGCGGGCAACAATAACATCGTCCATCATGGTATCCTGCACGCGCGCGGCGCACGAGGCGGCTTTGCCGGGGCGCCGCGTTGAAGGCTTCCAGGGGTACTCCATTGCAACCCGGCAGAAGCTACGTCACCGTTGCGACCGCCGCATTGTGCTGGCACAAACCGCACGGCACATTGGGCCGGGATATCCTCCAGCCGTTGGCGATTGTGGCATGAGTCAGTCCTTCGTTCCTTCGCATGACGACCCTTTGCACAATCTCGGAAGCCTCGATCTGTTGGAGGGGCTCGCGCCCGAGGCGATGGCGGAGGTTCGCGCAGCGGCGCGGCTTCGCCAGTTCCCGCGCGATACCCGCATCTTCAATCAGGGCGACCAGGACGTTCGCGCGCATGCGCTGCTGAAGGGCAGCATCCGGATCGCGCAGTCGGGCAGCGACGGCGCCCAGGTGGTGGTGCGCTTCATTACCCCGGGCGATATGTTCGGCACGGTGGCGCTGTTTACCGATCATCGCTACCCGGCCGATGCGGAAACGTTGTCGGACTGCATCGAGGTGAGCTGGAGCGAAACCGACCTCGCCGCACTGATGAAGCGGCATCCGCAAATCGCCATCAACGTCATTCGCATCATCGGCAAGCGGCTGCAGGAGGTGCAGGAGCGCATGCGCGAGCTGGCGACACAGCGGGTCGAGCGCCGCATCGCCCATGCGCTGCTGCGGCTGTCGCGCCGCGCCGGCCATCGCACCGCGGAGGGCGTTGAAATCGCGCTGCCGCTGCGGCGCAAGGATATCGCCGATATCTGCGGCACCACGCTGCATTCCGCGAGCCGCATCCTGACACCGTGGGAGAAAGCGGGATGGCTGATCACGCGCGGTCAGCATCTCACGATCCGGGAGATGGCGCGCCTGAGCGAGATCGCGGAGGACGCCTCCGACTGAGCGGCGCCGCCGCCAAGGTGGCGCTATGCACATGGTGCCGTTGAACCGGTGGCGCGATTTTTCTATCAGTGGATGTCAGCCACGCGCCGCGGCATGAAACCCGCAGGGGCGCGATGCAATCGGGGAACAATGGCGCTCCATCTCATCAAGCTCGCGGTCGGATGCGAATCCGTGAAGGATCTCAAGCAGCGCGTTGCGGAACGCGTGCGCCTCGCCCGCCAGCGCGGCGAGACGCAGCGGCACGTTCACGTCACCCGCATGGTGCCGAAGCGGGATGAGGAGTTGCTCGCCGGCGGCTCGCTGTACTGGGTGATCCGCGGCGAGATCGCGGCGCGCGAAAAGCTGATCGGCATCGAGCCGTTCCGGGACAACGACGGCATCGGGCGTTGCCGCCTTGTGCTGCAGCCGAAGGTGATCGCGGTGGTGCCCCGGCCGATGCGTCCGTTCCAGGGCTGGCGCTATCTGCCGGCGAAGGACGCGCCGCCGGACCTGACGCGGGCGTCCGAAGGCGTCGCCGAGATGCCGGAGATGCTGCGGCGCGAGTTGCGCGAGCTCGGACTGCTGTAGCGCCCGGCCTCACACCGCCATGTTGTCGATCAGCCGCGTCGTTCCGATCCGCGCGGCCACCAGCAGCCGCACCGGTCCGGCCTTGAGCGAGGTGACCGGCTGCAGCGTCTCGGCGTGGCGCGCCTCGAAATAATCCAGCGCGAAGCCGGCGTCGGAAATCCGCTTCGCGCCCTTCGCCATCACGCCGCGCAGCGGTCGTCCCGCCCGCAGATCCTGCGCCGCCGCCTGCATGGTGCGATAGAGCACCGGCGCGATCGCGCGCTCTTCCGGCGAGAGATAGACGTTGCGCGACGACATCGCGAGGCCGTCGCGCTCGCGCACGGTCCTGACCCCGATCACCTTGACGCCGAGATCGAGATCGCGCGCCATCCGGGTGACGACGCGGAGCTGCTGAAAATCCTTCTCGCCGAACATCGCGACATCGGGCCGGCATTGGATGAAGAGCTTGCCCACGACCGTGGCGACGCCGCCGAAGAAGTGCGGGCGGAAGCGATCCTCGAGATCGACGGTCGCCGGGCCCTCGGTGAGAATGCGGGACGCAAAACCCTCCGGATACATCACGTCGACGGTCGGATTCCACACCAGGTCGGCCTGGGCGGCGGCGAGCTTGGCGAGATCGGCGTTCCAGGTGCGCGGATAGGACGAGAAGTCCTCATGGGGCGCGAACTGGGTCGGATTGACGAAGATCGACACCACCACCTTGTCGCAGCGCTGGCGGGCCTTGCGCACCAGGGTGAGATGCCCCTCGTGCAGCGCGCCCATGGTGGGGACCAGCGCCACGGTGGCGCCGCGGCTGCGTAATTTATCCAGCGCGCGCCGGAGCGAGGGAAGGGTTCGGGCCACGACAGGAGTGCGGGACATCAGGGGTCTTGCTCGCGTGATGTGGGTGGACGGTCGGGGGACGGCTGGAACGGCGCATGGCGGGACGGGGCGCGTTATTCACCAAGTTGCAGTCCAAGTCCATCGACGCGTCGGCCGAAGCCGTCATCATCGCAGCTGCGGCAACGGCGCCGCGGGCGGTGGGAACGCGGCAAGATTGGGGCCGGCGGTCGGGGTGAAGGGCCGAAATGCCCCGTCCAATGGAGGCCAATATCCTCGTAAGATATTGATATAAAAGAAATATATTCTGCCGGAAGTGCGTTGTTTTGTCGCGCCCCGGGCGGTTCCGCGATGCCTGGCAACGGACCTGACATCGCCATACTTTTCGAAAAGGATCAATCACTTGCCATAGCTGTGGCGGAGTGGTCCCGGCCTCCTCGTGCAGAGCTGCCTCCGGTCTAGGCGGCGAAAACACAAGATTTGACCTTTTGGTCGCAAGGACGTGACATATATAGTTGATACCAGCGCAATTCAGAACGCTGGGCGAGAAAAACGAACGCTCGGCGTTCACAGGGAAGGTCATGAAACGCGCAGTTGTCATCATCGTCTCATTGGGTCTGTTGGCCGTGGCTGTCTATCTGAGCGGCAGCAAATGGCTGATCCGCCATGAGACCGTGACATTCTTCGACAAGACCCGGGCCCGGCCCGTCGCGGTGAACGTCGCCGTGCGCCGGGACAAGGAGATGCAGGCGCGGGCCGGCATGCTCAAGCTCCCGGTCGCGGTCCTCAATCACGGCAACACCGTGAAATTCACCGAATACTCGTTCCTCGCAAACGTGTTTGCCGCGCGCGGCTATCTCGTGGTCAGCATCCAGCATGACCTTGAGAGCGATCCGCCGCTGGTGACCAAGGTAGGCGAGCCCTATGTCGGCCGCCTGCCGGTCTATGTGCGCGGCGTCGAGAACATCCGCTTCGCCATCAGTCAGATGAAGCCGCGCTATCCGAACGCGGATTATGATCACCTGACGCTGGTCGGCCATTCCAATGGCGGCGACATCGCGATGTATTTCGCCAAGCTCTATCCGGACGAGGTGCAGAAGGTCGTCACGCTCGACAACCTGCGCGTCCCGTTCATGACCGAGGGCAAATTCAAGATCCTCTCGTTCCGTTCGCAAGATCCGGTGTTCAAGCCTGATCCGGGCGTCGTGCCCGACAACGAGATTTGCGATCAGGCCGGCATCACCGTGGTCAATACCGGTGCGCAGCATACCGAGTTGAGCGATCGCGGCCCCGAGGTGGTGAAGGAAAAGATCCAGGGCATGCTCGACAAGTTCCTGGACGGCAACAGCGTGCTGGCGCCGGTTGATACGACGAAGCCGAAGATCGCAAAGCCCGGGCCGGTGGCGCAGTACAACCCGCCGGCGGCCGTGCCGACGCATTGACGCCGCGGCGAAGCGGTCTACATAGTCCTGCAACATTTTGCGGGACGTCATGACCGATCATCGTGCCAGACCAGGAATGAGCGGCGGCGTCGCTGCGGCGCCGTCCCGCGTGTCCGGTTCGGCGCCGCAGCCTGTTTCCTCATCCGCCGAGATCGCAGCCTTCGTGAACAAGGTGCGCGACGTGACGCCGTCGTCTCCCGACGCGCGCGGGCGGCTGGTGTTCGCGCTCGACGCCACCATGAGCCGGCAGCAGACATGGGACATGGCCTGCGATCTGCAGGCGGACATGTTCAGGGAAGCGGCGCAGGTCGGCAACCTCGATATCCGTCTGGTCTATTATCGCGGCGCCTCGGAATGCCGCGCCAGCAACTGGATCTCCGATGCTGCGAAACTGGCGTCGCTGATGCGCAGGATCGATTGCCGCGGCGGCCGGACCCAGATCGGCCGTGTGCTCGGCGAGGTCCGTCGCGAGGCGGTCGCCAGCGGCGTGCGCGCCATGGTGTTCGTCGGCGATGCGATGGAGGAGCCGGTCGACGATCTGTGCGCCAGGGCGGGTGAGCTCGGCTTGTTGAAGGTGCCCGTCTTCATGTTTCAGGAAGGCCGCGATCCTGCCGTTGAACAGGCGTTTCGCGAGATCGCGCGATTGACCGGCGGCGCGTGGTGCCGCTTCGATCCCGGTGCGGCCGCACAATTGCGTGAGCTGCTGCGCGCAGCGGCGGCCTTCGCCGCCGGTGGCCACGAGGCCTTGCAGCGGCTGTCGCAGACCGTTGCCGGCGCGGCGCATTTGCTTGGACAGATGCGATGAGGCACCATTGGCAGGGCCGGTCATCCGGGCCGGCTGCCGTGCCCGCGTCGGTCGGGCGGTGCCGGCAGGAAGCATGTGAATGGCCACTCTGATTTCCGGCGCGATCGCCGTCTTCGTTCTCTACACGCTGCTGCAGATGTTCCGCTCGGCCAATCCGGCGGTGCTGGCGCGCGGCATCAAGATCGCCGGCGGCATTCTCTCGCTCGCGGCGGCGGCCTTCATGGGCGTCAGAGGGCAGCTCGCGGTCGCGATCCCGCTCAGCCTGTTCGGAGCCGGGCTCTTGGGATGGGCGCCGTTCGGCAACAGCGGCTTCAGCCCTTTCGGCGGCGCCGGCCGCAGCCGTGGCCAGGCCTCGCAGGTCCGCTCGCGCTTTCTGGAGATGATGCTCGATCACGACAGCGGCAGCCTGCGCGGCCGGATCATCGCCGGACCCCATGCGGGCCGCTCGCTGGATGATTTCGATCTGCCGGAGCTGGCGGCGATGCTGCCGCAGTTCGATGCGGAGAGCGTCGCGCTACTTGAAAGTTATCTGGACCGCCGGTTTCCCGCCTGGCGTCAGCACGCGCAGGGCAACACGGCAGGGGGGCGTGGCGGCGCGGCGCCGGGCGGCAAAATGACGGATCAGGAAGCCTATCAGATCCTTGGCCTGGAGCCGGGGGCGGACCGCGAGGCCATCACCCGGGCTCACCGCGCCCTGATGAAGAAACTGCATCCCGACCAGGGGGGGTCGACGTATCTGGCGACCCGGGTAAACGAGGCCAAGGACACTCTGCTTCGCACTCATCGCAACTAACTCCGGCAACGCGAACGCACGCACACACCGCGAGTTGCTCCTGTCTTCCGTCTGACGTCCCTGGCCGCCCGCCGTGTCCCGGTCGTGTTCGGCTCCGTCATGTGTATCGGCTAAGTGTTGACGGGAGGTTGTCGGCCGGCGATCCGGCGGCGCCCTGCCGATCTTGTGATCGGCGGGCAGCAAAACGGCGGCGCAGACAGGATGTCAACGCCGCCGTTTTGGCAAATGCTGAAATCAGTTGCGGATGGTGATGCAGGACATGTCGGAGCGCTTCAGCCGCTTGCAGACGGCCTCCGCCTGATCGCGCTCGAGGCCGGCGAAGCGGGCGCGGTACAGCTTCCTGTCGCCGCGGGTGACCACCGGCTCGGTGAAGGGATCGGCATTGCCGAGCATGCCCTTGGCGCGGTCGCGCGCCGCCTCCAGCCGCTCGCGGGCCTGGCTCTCGCTCTCGAGCGCACCGACCTGCACGATCCAGCCGGAGTGCTGGGCGACGGTGGGCTTGATCGCCCCCTGTTTCTGCACGGCGCTGACATAAGTCTGCGCACCGGCATCTGCCGCGGCGACCTCGACCGGCTTTGCCGACGACGTGCGATGCGACGCCGGCAGCACACCCAGCAGGCCCTGACCGGTACCGTGGTTGGGCGGCTGCGGCGGCAGCGTGCTGGTTGACGTATTGTCATCCGATGCGGAGGCCATCGCGACCGCCGCGTCGGCGGTGGCTACGCGCGTCTGTCCGGCGCGGACCTGGACGGTCTTCACGCGCACCGGCTTCATCGGCTCGGTCGAGCCGGGGATGGCAGCCATCGCCTTGCTCTGGATCACGCCATTGGTCAGCGGCGCAGGCTCGGCCTCCGCCGTGGCCGGCCGCGCGATCGGCATGGGAGGCGCAGGCGGCGTGGCTGCGGCACGGGTGGGCGGAGCGGGGCGGATATTCGCGCCCCCGGTTTCCGAGGCCGCGACCTGGATCGCGCCCTGCACCTGCACCGGCGCGGCCGGCCGCGACTGGGCGGCGTCCTCGGCGGCGGCGGCGTTGGCTTCGGCCGGCGAGCGCTCGGCGATCGCGACGACCGTGCGGCGTGGCGACGCCTTGTCCAGATTGGCGGCGAGCAGATTGCGCATCGTGGCATCGCGCGAACTGGCGCTGCGGCCGCCCATCACCACGCCGACCAGGTGACGGTTGCCGCGACGCAGGTTGGTGATGAGATTGAAGCCGGATGCACGGGTGTAACCGGTCTTGATGCCATCGACGCCTTCGACGTTGCCGACCAGGCGATTGTGGTTGCGGATGTTGCGGCCACGGAAATTGAACGAGGCCGTGGCGAAGTAGCGGTAATAGCGCGGGAAGCGCTCCTGGATCGCACGTCCGAGCGTGGACTGATCCCGCGCCGTGGTCACCTGATCCTCGTTGGGAAGGCCGGACGCGTTCCGGTACACCGTGCGGGTCATGCCGAGCGCACGGGCCTTCCGCGTCATCATCTTGGCGAAGTCCTCTTCGTCGCCACCGATCGCTTCGGCGATCACCACCGCGGCGTCGTTGGCGGAGCGTGTCACCAGCCCCTTGATGGCATCTTCAACGCGGATGGTCTGGCCGGGCCGCAGGCCGAGCTTGGTGGGCGCCTGCGATGCCGCGTGAGCCGACACCGGCATCTGGGTGTTGAGGGTGATCTTGCCTGCTTCGAGCTGTTCGAACAGCAGATAGAGCGTCATGACTTTGGTCAGGGACGCGGGGAAGCGCAAACCGTCGGGATTGGTGGAGGTGAGAACCGCGCCGGAATTGGCGTCGACGATGATCGAAGCGAAGGCCGGATTGTAGCTCGACCGTACTTCCTGCTGACGATGATGGTGGCGATGCCGCGCCCGGCGCGCATCCGCAGTGTCGGTGGTGACGATGACGGCCGTGGTGAGGGTAGCCAGCCCGAGGACGCAAACCCGGAGGATTCGAGAAGAAGCTGAGGTTGTACGTAGCATGAACGTCCTCGTCCAATTCTAGACCATATCACCGGTTCGTGAGGCCAAATTATGCGCATCCTTGCCACGAATCCGGGGTGCGGGAATCGGCGAGATGCTACCTGAGTCCCCACGTCACATTTCGATGTGGCTAAGGGACTGTATCTATGGAACTTTTCAAGCCGCTCGCCGCGCCGCAACCATGAACCGACAGGGTAAGAGTCGCGGGTTTCGAAAAGGTAAAAGAACCCTTGCCGCCATGACGGGCATTTATGACGATTGTGCGTCGCACCATTCCATTTGACCGGGATTGTGCGTTGCGATAAAAATAGGCAGGTGCCCTCCGCGTGAGCGGCTGGCGACCTGTCCTTCCCGCGCTCGACAAAGGATATTTCAGATGGTCAAGATTGATGAACTGCAGCAGTACGGCAAAGAGCAATTCGATGCGGCGGTTTCTGCCGCCAACGGTTTCCAGCAGACGGCGCAGGCGATCGCCACTGCTCTGAGCGATTACTCCAAGAAGTCGCTGGAAGAAGGCACCGCTTATTTCGAGAAGCTGGTCGGATCGAAGTCGTTCGACAAGGCTCTTGAGATTCAGAACGAATACGCCAAGGCCAGCTATGAGCGTTTCGTCGCCGAGTCGCAGAAGATCGGCGGACTTTATGCCGACCTCGCCAAGCAGACCTTCAAGCCGTTCGAGGGCTGGGTGTCCAAACTGGCGCCGGCGCAGGCTCAGTAATCCATCCTTTTACCGCCAGCAGAAAGGCCCGGTCATGCGACCGGGCCTTTTGTTTTGAGCACCACGTTCTGTCCGGGGCGCCGCGGTTATTTCGAAATCCGCAGCTTCGAAAGCGAGATGCCGATCGACTCGAACACCGTCACGGTCTGACTGGCCGCCGTGACGAGATAGAACTTGTCGGAGCTGCTGGCGCAATATTGCAGCACGCTCGAGGTCGGGTCCGCCGGCTTGCCGGTGTTGACCTGCACCGTATAGATGATGATGCCAGCTTCCTTGGCCTTGTCGCACATGATCTTCTGCCGGGCGTCGATCTGCGACTGATTGGTGGTTGTGCGGTTCTGCGTGTTCATGCCGTCCGACAGCAGGATGATGGCATCGCGATAGGTGTAGCTGCTGTCCTTGGCCGCTGCGTTGAGCGGATCGTGCAGGCTCAGCGATTGCCATGCCCATGCCAGACCGATCGACTGGTTGGTGTTGCCGCTCGGAGTCATCGTGTCGATCTTGGTCTTGAGCGCATCCCAGTCATAGGTGAGGGGGACCAGTTCGACCGGGCATGATGACCACTGCTCCGCCGGGAACAGCGTCGAGGGGTTGCCGGTATCGCCTGTGATCGGCGCCGTGTTGAGGGTGTCGTAGTCCTTGTCGCGGTCCATCACGCAGCCATTCCAGGTGCTGTGGCTGGCCGGTGTCCAGGTGGCGGGGGTCCAGACCCCGGGCGGCGTCCATGTGTAGTTGGCCTTCGACCAGGTGCCGCGGTTGGCGGTGCAGGTGCTCTGGGTGGTGTAGCGCGGCTTCGAGCAGACATAGGCCGAGGTGCAGGCGCTCTCGGTCGTGTAGTCGGAATTCGAGCAGCCGCCCGACGCGAGGCAGGCGTTCTTGCTGGTGTAGCCGGAATTGCTGCAAACATATTTCGCCTCGCAGGAGCTTTTGGTCTTGTAGCTGCTGCCGGCGCTGCAGGATCCATTCTTCTCGTCCCAGGTGTCGGAGCGGCCGCTCCACTGGATCCATGGCTTGTTGTAGTTGCTCCTGCCGACGTTGACGTCCTTGGCGAACGGAATGATCGAGATGTAGACGTCGCCGGGCACCTTGGCGAGTGCGCTGAGCTGGTCGACCAGGTTCTTCGACGCGGTCTTGAGCGCCGGCATCTTGCCGTCGTCCAACATCGATCCGGTGTTGTCGAGCGCCATGGCGACGCGCATCCGGACATTGCCCCATTCGGTTGTCGAGGACGCGCCGATGCTGATCGTGTTGAGGCCGACGATCTGGATGAGATCGGTGCCGATGGAGCCGCTGCCGGTAACCTGAATGCTCGAACCGGAGCCGGTATTTGCGGTGTAGATCGCGGTGATGGTGACGGTGTCAGCCCCGGCGCCGGTGTAGAGCGCTTTAAAATACTTCTGCGCAGCGGCGGTGGCCTGTTCCGAGGTCATCTTGGGGTCGGCCTGGGCGTCCTTGGCCACCATCAGCGCGGCGGTGTCGAGGGCGGCCTGCATTGCCGAGCGGGCGGCGACGGCGCGGCTGTAGTCGACGGCGGCGCCGATGATCCCCAGCATCGGGACCAGGGCAATGGCAAAAATGACCGCCACGTTGCCGCGGTCGGCTCGGACAAACCTGGCGGCGGCGCGGCCGGCCAGTCTGAGAAATGATTTACCGAACATGACGTCACCGGTTGAAATATCCGCACTCATTTCGACGGCCGGCGCTAAACAGGGGGTAAAGTCATCCGGAGAAAACCGGTAAATCGCCGCATAAATGCGCGGGATGGCCGGCAAGCTGCTGGTCACGGTCAACGCGGATTGAATGGGATGGCCGATGTTTCTGACGAATCGGTCAAATTCGATTAACCTTCCGGCCGAGACCGAGCCGGCCCGAACCGGGATCGGGCGAGACAAATGGCGGCTTGCGGCGGAGCGGGCTCCGACCCATATTGGCACGGGTCTGGTGGTCCGGAGACCGTCAGAGTTTCCTGGAGCAGGCTCTGGAAATTCTTCGCCGGTCGCCGCCAGAGTGTGCGTCAGCCGGCTGGCACGGCTGCCGTGGATGGTTTGAACCAACCGGCGATCGGGGCAGGCGGCGTGAGGGGACTGTCTTGGCGCGGATGACTGCGGCCGCGCCGGAGCGGCGGCCTGTCGCCCTGGACCGCAGCGTGCTGGGTTGCAAAAATATCAAGATCATGTCGAAGCTGTCTGTGCATCGTGAATTGTCTGCAGCGCCATTCGGAACGACCACGGCGGCGCCCCGGATGAGCGAGGATCAGGGGCGCCCGGGAAGCCCGAGCACCTCGGTCATCACCAAGGTAAAGGCCAAGCCGCGGCGGCCGAACCTCTATCGCGTGCTGATCCTGAACGACGATTACACTCCGATGGAGTTCGTCGTTCATGTGCTCGAAAGGTTCTTTCAGAAGGACGTTGAAGCCGCGACCAAAATTATGCTGCACGTCCATCATCACGGGATCGGCGAGTGCGGGGTGTTCACTTACGAGATCGCCGAGACCAAGGTGACGCAGGTAATGGATTTTGCGCGGAAGCATCAGCATCCGCTGCAATGTGTGATGGAAAAGAAGTGAGGCCGCGCCGCTAACGCCCCGGCCCGAGGGACGTTCCGCAGGCAGGACCGCCCGATGCGACACTTGCTGACGGTGCTGCCATTGCTGACGGCGCTGCCATGGGCTGAGATGATCGGCCGGCGCGTCGAGGCCGTTGTTCCCCCCTGTCATGCTGGCCGCCCGCCGCTGACTGTGGTGCGCGCCGGCCTTTGAACGAGAAGGTCCGGGTTGCTCGAGGAACCGGCCTTCCGCTGCGACGAAGCTGCCCTATATAATTTTAAAGGTTGTTGTTGCCTGATCGGGCGACCGCGATCATGATGGCCGGGGGTCATAGAGGACGCGAATGCCAACTTTTTCTCAGAGCCTTGAACAGTCGCTTCATCGAGCCCTCGCGATTGCCAACGAGCGGCATCATCAATATGCGACGCTCGAACACCTGCTGCTGTCGCTGGTCGACGACTCCGACGCTGCAGCGGTCATGCGCGCATGCAATGTCGATCTCGACAAGCTGCGCAGCAGCCTGGTCAACTATCTCGAAACCGAATTCGAGAATCTGGTGACCGACGGCTCCGACGACGCCAAGCCGACAGCGGGCTTCCAGCGTGTGATCCAGCGTGCTGTCATCCACGTACAGTCCTCCGGCCGCGAAGAGGTCACCGGCGCCAACGTGCTGATCGCGATCTTCGCCGAGCGCGAAAGTCATGCCGCGTATTTCCTGCAGGAGCAGGACATGACGCGCTACGACGCGGTCAACTACATCAGCCATGGCATCGCCAAGAGGCCGGGCGCCTCCGAGGCGCGGCCGGTGCGCGGCGTCGATGAGGAGGCCGACTCCAAGGCCGGCGACGACGCCAAGAAGAAGGGCGAGGCGCTGGAAACCTATTGCGTCAACCTCAACAAGAAGGCGCGCGAAGGCAAGATCGACCCGGTGATCGGCCGTAACGCCGAGATCAACCGGGCGATCCAGGTGCTCTGCCGCCGCCAGAAGAACAATCCGCTGTTTGTCGGCGAGGCCGGCGTCGGCAAGACCGCGATCGCGGAGGGACTGGCCAAGCGCATCGTCGATGGCGAGGTGCCGGAAGTCTTGTCCGCGGCCACGGTGTTCTCGCTCGACATGGGCACGCTGCTGGCCGGAACGCGCTATCGCGGTGACTTCGAGGAGCGCCTCAAGCAGGTCCTCAAGGAGCTGGAGGCGCATCCGAACGCGATCCTGTTCATCGACGAGATTCATACGGTGATCGGGGCCGGCGCTACCTCCGGCGGCGCCATGGATGCCTCCAATCTGCTGAAGCCTGCGCTGGCGAGCGGCAGCATCCGCTGCATGGGCTCGACCACCTACAAGGAGTATCGTCAGCATTTCGAGAAGGATCGCGCGCTGGTGCGGCGCTTCCAAAAGATCGACGTCAACGAGCCGACGGTCGAGGACGCGATCGCGATCCTGAAGGGGCTGAAGCCCTACTTCGAGGACTATCACAAGCTGAAATACACCAATGACGCGATCGAGGCCGCTGTGCAGCTCTCCTCGCGTTACATCCACGACCGCAAGCTGCCGGACAAGGCGATCGACGTGATCGACGAGTCGGGCGCGGCGCAGATGCTGGTGGCCGAGAACAAGCGCAAGAAGACCATCGGCATCAAGGAGATCGAGTCGACGATTGCGACCATGGCGCGGATTCCGCCGAAGAGCGTGTCGAAGGACGATGCCGAGGTGCTGAAGCATCTCGAGCAGACCCTGAAGCGGGTGGTGTTCGGCCAGGATGGCGCGATCGAGGCGCTCTCCGCCTCGATCAAGCTGGCGCGGGCCGGCCTGCGCGAGCCCGAGAAGCCGATCGGCTCCTACCTGTTCTCCGGCCCGACCGGCGTCGGCAAGACCGAAGTCGCCAAGCAACTCGCGGCGGCCCTCGGCGTCGAGCTGCTGCGCTTCGACATGTCCGAATACATGGAGCGCCATACGGTCTCGCGGCTGATCGGCGCGCCTCCCGGCTATGTCGGCTTCGATCAGGGCGGTCTGCTGACCGATGGCGTCGACCAGCATCCGCATTGCGTGGTGCTGCTGGACGAGATCGAGAAGGCGCATCCGGATCTCTACAACGTGCTGCTGCAGATCATGGATCATGGCCGGCTGACGGATCACAACGGCAAGCAGGTGAGCTTCCGCAACGTCATCCTGATCATGACCACGAATGCCGGCGCGGCCGATCTGGCGCGGCAAGCCTTCGGCTTCACCCGCAGCAAGCGGGAGGGCGACGATCACGAGGCGATCAATCGTCTGTTCGCGCCCGAGTTCCGCAACCGGCTCGATGCCATCGTCTCCTTCGCTCACCTCAACCCCGACGTCATCGGCATGGTGGTCGAGAAGTTCGTGCTGCAGCTCGAGGCGCAGCTCGCGGACCGTGACGTCACCATCGAGCTGTCGGATACCGCCAAGGCCTGGCTGATCGAGCATGGCTATGATGAGCAGATGGGCGCGCGGCCGATGGGCCGGATGATCCAGGAGCACATCAAGAAGCCGCTGGCCGATCAGGTGCTGTTCGGCGCGCTGAAGGGCGGCGGCCACGTGCGGGTCGTTCTGCAGAAGGACGAGGCGGGCCTCGACAAGATCGGCTTCGAATATCTCGATGGCCCGGTCACGCCGAAGCCGGAGAAACTGCCGGGCGCCCGCAAGCGCACCCCGCCGCGCAAGCCGCGTCCGGGCGGCAGCGCCAGGGGCACCCCCTCCAAGGGGCCGCTGGTCAAGGTCTGAGGAGCGCGTCCCGCGTTTCGCCCGATACACAAGAAGGGCAGCGGATCATCTGCTGCCCTTTTCTTTTCCCCGGTGGCTGCGGCATGAGTCCATCGGCGGCGCGACACTTCGGCCTGCGCCGAATCGTCGGCGATTGCATGCCGCCGCCCTCGGTCTAGACTGGGCAGCATGACGGCCATGCAGATCGCGGAAATCGCCGCGCTGGTCGGTGATCCGGCCCGCGCCAACATCCTCAGCACGCTGTTCGACGGGCTGGCTTTGACCGCGACCGAGCTCAGCCATGCGGCCCGTGTTACGCCGCAGACGACCAGCGGCCATCTCGCGAAGATGACCGAGGCGGGGCTGCTGAGCGTGCTGAAACAGGGGCGCCATCGCTATTACCGGCTGGCAACGCCGCGCGTGGCGCAGATGCTGGAAAGCATCATCGCGGTCGCGGCCAGCGCACCGCCGCGCTATCGCCCCCGCAGCGCCGAGGACGACAGCCTGCGGATGGCGCGCACCTGCTACGATCATTTTGCCGGCGTGCTTGGCGTCGCCATCGCGGACGCGATGTGCGCGCGGCAGCACGTCCTGCTGACGGAGGACGGCGGCGAGGTGACCGAGCGCGGGATGGCGTTTCTCGGAACATTCGGCGCGGCGACCGCGTCGCCCGGCCGCCGGCCGTTCTGCCGCCACTGTCTCGATTGGACCGAGCGGCGCTTGCATCTCTCCGGAGGTCTTGGTGCGTCGATTGCAGCGCGCTGCTTTGATCTCGGCTGGGTGCGCCGCAGCTCGCGCCCGCGCATCGTCGAGATCACGCCGAAGGGCCGCGATGGGTTCCGGCGCAGTTTCGGGTTCTCGATCTAGCGAGCGGTCAGCTTGCGAGCTTGCTCTGCCGCCAGTCGCGCGGCGACAGGCCATAGTGCTCGCGGAACACGCGGCCGAAATGCGACAGGTCGTTAAAACCCCAGGCGAAGGCGATTTCCCCGATCTGGCGATGGACGGTGCGTGGCGACGCCAGTTCGCGCGCGCATTGATCGAGTCGCTGTGTCAGCACATGGCGCTGGAACGAGGTGTGGTGCCGGGAGCGTTGTCGGTCGTAAAATGCGTTCGCATCGCCTGCATCCCGTGATGAAAGTCGCGCGAGTCGAATTTTTCTTCCGTTCCGGTCGAGTGCCGCAATCGCGATCCGTCTAGGATGCAATGGAGATATTCGGCAATCAATACAAAACCGCTGGAGGCAACGATGGGGCTTGCTCATCCGAAGTACAGGGTCGCGGTGGTTCAGGCGGCGCCGGTCTGGCTCGATCTTGATGCCACCGTCGACAAAAGCATCGGTCTGATCGCGGAGGCGGCGGCCAATGGCGCGAAACTGATTGCTTTTCCTGAAGTTTTCATTCCCGGCTACCCGTGGCACATCTGGCTGGATTCCCCCGCCTGGGCGATCGGCCGCGGCTTCGTGCAACGCTATTTCGACAACTCGCTGAGCTACGACAGTCCGCATGCGGACCGGCTGCGGGCCGCGATGGCAAACCTGACCGCGGTGCTCGGCGTATCGGAACGCGACGGCGGCAGCCTTTACATCGCGCAATGGCTGGTCGGCCCGGACGGGGAAACCATCGCGACGCGGCGCAAGTTGCGTCCGACCCATGCCGAACGAACCGTCTATGGCGAGGGCGACGGCAGCGATCTCACGGTCTATGATCGTCCGGATATCGGCCGCCTCGGTGCGTTGTGCTGCTGGGAACATCTGCAGCCGCTGTCGAAATACGCAATGTACGCGCAGAACGAGCAAGTTCATGTCGCCTCGTGGCCAAGCTTCTCGCTGTACGATCCGTTCGCGCCGGCGCTGGGGGGAGGTCAACAACGCGGCGTCGCGGGTCTATGCGGTGGAAGGCTCGTGCTTCGTGCTTGCGCCCTGCGCCACGGTTTCGCAGGAGATGGTGGAGACACTGTGCGACCGGCCCGACAAGCACGCGCTGCTGCACGCGGGCGGCGGCCATGCCACGATCTTCGGCCCCGACGGCAGCTCGCTGGCGGACAAGCTTCCGCCCGATCAGGAAGGGCTGCTCTATGCCGACATCGATCTTGGCGCCATCGGCGTCGCAAAGAACGCTGCCGATCCCGCGGGGCATTACTCGCGGCCCGATGTCACGCGGCTGTTGTTCAACAACAAGCCGGCGCGGCGCGTTGAGCATTTCTCGCTTCCGGTCGACAGCGATCCGGTCGAGCCGGTCGAGAATGCGGCAGCGTCCTGAACGTGAGGAGGGACGAGCATGGAATCCGCAATCCCGCGTCACTTGCTGACCGAGCGGATGAGATCCGCACGCACGCCGCGAAACGATCATCCGCAGAAGCGCTGGCGCGGGCCGATGAACAGTTCTTCGAATATCTCGATTGCCACGAGCGGACCGGTTTGCTGAACGCACGCGAACTCGTCGCCTAGATCACGTTTATGATTTTGGATCGAATCGATCCAAAATCATCGTGATCGATTCTCATAGTTTAGAGCGGGATGCGGGCGGAAAACCGCGACGCGCTTTTCCTCATTCCGCTCCAGCGTTGCCGACGCTCAGGCTACGCCGTCGCGCACGTGGCGTGCGGCATTTTTCTGCGCATCGAACTCACGGCGGCGGCGCGCCAGTTCGTCGGGGCTCATCGCCTCGATGTTGTTGTAGTCGCGCTTCCACGCGGCGTCCGTGCTCCAGCGCAGCGGCGATTGCATGGTGGTCCGCGGGCCGGGCGCGGCCTCGAGCAGCCGCAGCGCGAGGTCGAGCGTGAGCCGCTGGCTCTCCGGATCGTGCGGCCTGCCGGCGGAATTGCCGAGCGGAAAATCGCTGAACAGAAAGCGCGGCGCGGCGGCGTGTTCGACGATATCCTTGGCGCAGCCCATCACCACGGTGGCGATGCCGTTGGCCTCGAGATGCCGCGCGATCAGGCTGACGGTCTGGTGACAGACCGGGCAGTTCGGCACCAGCACCGCGGCGTCGACCTTGTCCTCGCGGCAGCGGGCCAGGATTTCCGGCGCGTCGGTCGCGATGGTGACGCGATGGCTGCGGTTGGTGGGGGCGCCGAAGAAGCGCGGCGCGACGCCGCCGATCCGCCCGTCCGCAGCCGCTTCCCTCAGCTGCGGCAGCGGAAACCAGGTGCCGCTGTCTTCGGCAGACGTGTGAACGCGATCATAGGCGATATGCGAGATGCGCAGATCGTGGTCGCGGGCGGTGTCCCCGTCATAAACCTTGTAGAACTTGGCGCTGCCATTATACGGCGCGCCGGGTCCCTGGTTCCCCCTGACAGGATCGAACGGCGCCGCGGTGGTGATGAGCGTGACGCGCGATTGCGCCAGCGGTTTGCGCAGCGGCTGGAACGGAGCATCGGTATAGTGCGCCCAGCGATAGGGCGTGGTGTAGCCGATCGCCGCGTAATAGGCGCGGG